>Ga0157370_10000511_pt1 | contig 48455 bp, 40 predicted proteins | sample C35metaG_FD_113463 | JGI IMG/M metagenome (GOLD analysis project Ga0157370, IMG submission 113463) | Corn rhizosphere microbial communities from Kellogg Biological Station, Michigan, USA - C3-5 metaG | ecosystem: Host-associated > Plants > Roots > Rhizosphere > Soil | place: USA: Michigan...
CTTGTCGAGTGGTATCGCGTCGAGCAGGGTGTGCATATCCTCGACGGTGTCGATCGCCACGCCGACCCGTCCGACCTCGCCGAGCGCGCGCGGCGAATCCGAATCGATGCCCATCTGCGTCGGCAGGTCGAACGCGACGCTCAGGCCCGTCTGCCCGGCGTCGAGCAGCATGTGGAAGCGGCGATTCGTCTCGGCGGCCGTACCGAAGCCCGCGTACTGGCGCATGGTCCAGAACCGGCCGCGGTACATCGTGGGCTGAACACCGCGCGTGAACGGGAACACGCCGGGGTCGCCCAGGTCACGCGCGTAGTCGACGGGCGCGTCGCCGGGACGGTAGACGGGTTCGATGGGAAGGCCCGACGGGGAGGTCTTCGAGCGGTCAGCCATGGCGAGATGGAATGCGGACCAGCAAGCTAGTCAAAGCTCCGGCCGGCCGTCGGACCACGGGGCGCGTCAGGCGACGACGAGCTCCGGGTGCCCGGACAACATCCGCTGCGCGAGATCGACCTCGCTCTTGCTGCCGATGTAGAGCGGCGTGCGCTGGTGCAGGTCGGTCGGTTCGACGTCGAGAATGCGCTGCATGCCGTCGCACGCCGCGCCGCCGGCCTGCTCGACGATGAAGGCGAGGGGGTTGGCCTCGTACAGCAGGCGCAGCTTGCCCTTGGGCGTCTTGCGGTTGGCGGGATAGGCGAAGATGCCGCCGCCGAGCAGGTTGCGGTGGAAGTCGGCGACGAGCGAGCCGACGTAGCGCGTGCTCAGCGCGCCGCGATCGGCGTCGAGTCCCTTGTACTTGCGCATCACGGCGCGGACTTTTTCGTCCCACAACTGCTCGTACGAGTCGTTGACCGACAGGTAGCGCCCGTTCTCCGGAATGCGAATGTTGGGATGAGATAACAAGAATTCACCAATCGATGGATCGAGGGTGAAGCCATGGGCCCCCTGCCCCGTCGTGTAGACCATCATCGTGCTCGAGCCGTAGATGACGTACCCCGCCGCGACCTGGCGCCGCCCCGGCTGCAGCATGTCCTCGAGCTCACCGTGCCGGCCGCGCGTGATCTTGCGGACGACGGAGAAGATCGTGCCCACCGGCACGTTCACGTCGATGTTCGACGAGCCGTCGAGCGGGTCGAACAACAGGCAGTACTTGCCGCACTTGAAATGGTCGGGAATCTGAATGATCCCCGGCTCCTCCTCCGACGCCATCGCGCAGAGGCGGCCGCCGTGATCCATGGCCTTCACGATGATCTCGTTGGCCATGATGTCGAGCTTCTGCTGCACCTCGCCCTGCACGTTCTCGTTCTCCGTCGCGCCGAGGATGTCCGCCAAGCCCGCGCTGCGGACCTTGTTCGCGATCATCTTCGCGGCCAGCGCGAGATCGTAGAGGACCCCCGACAGCTCGCCCGTCGCCTCGGGATGGTTGCGCTCTTCTTCGATGATGAAGCGATCGATGGTGACGACCGACGTTGCGGTATGTTTGACCACGCTACCGTCCTTTACGAATGGGAGTGGTGCGGATCGCGCAGCCGCGACGCTGCATAACGACGCGCATCGACCTCGAAGCGATTCCCAACATAGCCGTGCGTCACGGACTCCCACAGATACCGAATCGGGAAGGCCGCACTCGCCTCAAACTGATGGACGTGCCGGAGCTCGTGCAAGAGTAATTCCGCCGACGGGCTCGTATCGGGGGCCAACCAAATCGTGTGCCACAGGGTGATCGCCGATACCGTGGGCTGGCCCAGGCACCAGCCGCCCACGCGAACCGGGAGCCCGCCGCGGCGCCAGCGTGCCCGGTCCAGCTCGGGATAGCGCGCCAGCAGATGCTCCGGCAGTCTGGTCGACTCGCCGACCAGCGCGCGCGCCGCGCGCTGAACGGCGTGAGTCAACGTCGCAACAATTCCCATGAATCTCCGGCTGCCTCGACGATCACGTGGCGCCCATCGGTGCGCGCGACGATGGTCCCCAACCGATCGGTTCGCAATACCTGCGCCCCACCCGCAGCGAGTCGATCCATGATGGCCGGCGTGGGCAGGCCGTACTTGTTGCCGGCGCCGACCGAGACGAGCGCGAGTCGGGGATGCACGGCGGCGAGAAACGCCTCGCTGCTGCTCGTCTGGCTGCCGTGATGTCCCACCTTGAGAATGTCGGCGTGCAGCTCGTCCGCTTCGTTTGCCAACAACCACTCCTCCTCCGGCCGCTCGGCGTCGCCCATGAGAAGTATACGAATGTCGCCGTAACGCACGAGCGTGATGACGCTAGCGAGATTCGGATCGACGAGCGATGCCGTCCACACCGAGTCGGGCGCGAGAAACTCGAGCGAGACGCCGTCAACCATCGCGCGGTCGCCGGGATGCGCGCGCACCCAACGCACGTGCGACGCGCGCGCCTGATCGAGCGACGCGCGGTACGCGCCGGCCGGCCCCGGAAAGCCGGCGTCGACGTACGTGGCGGGATGCAGCACGCGGAGCACGGTCGCCGCGCCGCCGACGTGATCGGTGTGCGGGTGCGACAGCACGAACATGTCGAGCGAGCCACCGCGCCGGCCGAGATATGGAATCACTGTCGATCGGCCGGCGTCGTTGCCACGCCAGGCGCCGCCCGCGTCGAAGAGGATCCAGTGCGCATGCGGGGTTTTGAGCGCGATCGCGTCGCCCTGGCCGACGTCGATCATGTGCAGCTCGACCATCCCCTGACCGGCAGGGGCGAAGGGAAGCCAGACAAGGACCGTGGCCGCCGCCGCGGCTATGAGCGTGGGCGGCATCCACTCGCGCGAGCCGCACGCGACGATCACCGCGACTGACATCACGCCGGCGATGAGCGCGGCGGGGGTCGTCGGCGCGACGGTGATCGAGCCGGCGGGCACCGCGGCGGCCATCGCCGCCACGCGGTCGAGACCGACGAGCAATGGATGCGCCGCGTCGGCAACGAGCGTCGCCAGCGGCGCGATCGGCGCGAGCAGCATGCCGAAGAAGATCATGGGCTGCGCGAGGGCGATGAGTGGGGCGGCGGCGAGATTGCTCAGGGGCGCGACGATGCTGACGCGGCCGAACACCCACGCCACGATCGGCGCCGATCCGATCGTGGCGACCGTGGTCCCGATCATCGTCGTCGCGGCGACCTTCGCGGCCCACGGCAAGCGATCCACGCCGATCCGCCGCGCGAGCCGGCCGGCGCAGATCATCGACGCCACACCGACGACGCTGAGCTGATACCCGACATCGAGTACGACGCGCGGCGCGACGAGCGGCTGCGACGCACCGAGCGCGACAATCGCCCACCGAGACGTGGGGCGCTGGGCCAGCCGGCTCACGAGGAGAGTGGCCAGCATGGCCGCCGCGCGAACGGCGGGAATCGGCGCGCCGATCAGCGCCACGTAGAACGTGATGGTGACGATCGTGGCGATGGCCGCACGCTGTCGCGGAATGCCGGCGAGCTGGAATGCGATCTCGAGGGCGAGCGCGATGATGCCGATATGCAGCCCCGCGATGGCCAGAATGTGCGCCAGTCCGGCCGCGGCGAATCGGTCGCGAAGCTCGGGCGGGAGCTCGCTGCGGTCGGCGATCAGGAGGGCGCGCACCAACGGCGCGTCGCCGCGAAACGTGGCATCGATCGCCCCACCGGCCGCGGCCCGCCACCGCCAGAGCATCGACGGTGGTTGCTCGGCGTCGATGCTCGCGTGCTGCACGAGCAGCCCACGCTGCGTCTGCGCGATCTCGCCGCGCACGGTGACAGCGCTGCCGGCCGCGGCGCGGCCTCGGTCCACCGCGATCGAGGCGGCGCCGTCGCATTCGGCGAGATGTGCGGGGCTGAAGCCGCCCGGCCCGACGCTGTCCTCGACGACGAGCTTGGCGCGCCCCGAGTGCATCGCGCGGCTCAGACAGTCTGCGTCATCATGATGGCAGCTGCGGGCAACGAGCGAACCGGCGAGGCAGAGCGCCGCCAGCGCTGCCGCCACCACACGGTCGCGCCGCAGACCGACAACGAGCGCGGCCCCGGTCGCCAGCGCACAGAGCGCGACCGAGCCGGCGAATCCGGCGAGCAGTCCGGCGACGTAGGCGACCAGCGCCGCGGCAACGAGTGGCATCTCGCACGCAGTCTTCGCTCGCGGGCGAGCCTTTCCGGCATCACTGCATTGCTACCGCAATTGTTCGCCTTCCGGCCTGGTTCATGCGGCGCATCGCGCCGCAGTCACCCTCTGAACAGGAGAACGCCACCATGGCTCTTCACTCACTACAAGATCTCTATCTCGACCACATCCAGGATCTGTACAGCGCGGAGACCCAGATCCTCGATGCGCTGCCCAAGATGATCGACAAAGCGTCGCATCCACAGCTCCGCGACGGCTTCACGCAGCATCTGCGGCAGACGCAACAGCACGCAAGCCGTCTCGAAGAGATCGCTGGGCGGCTGGACGAGGACGCCGGCGGCAAGACGTGCAAAGGAATGGAAGGCGTCCTCAAGGAGGGCGAGGACATGATCAAGCACGTCGACGACGCCAACCTGCTCGATGCCGCCCTCATCGCGGCGGCGCAGCGCGTCGAGCACTACGAGATTGCCGGCTACGGCTGCGCCCGCACGTACGCCGCGGCGCTTGGCAGGAACGATGAAGCCGCCTTGCTCCAGCAGACTCTCGACGAAGAAACCGAGACCGACAAGAAGCTCACGCAGCTCGCGTTGAGCCTTGTGAATCCCGACGCGCAGAAGTCGATCAACGTCGAGCGCGAGACGAGCCTGCGGACGGAGCGCGAGCGCGGCACCGGGCGTCCCATTGACCGCGAGATACGCCCATAAGCGAGAGCCCCGCGGCGGCGACACGATCGCGCAGAAATGGGGTCAGACTCTATTTCGCCGTTTGGCGAAATAGAGTCTGACCCCATTTCCCTGTGGGCAAGGCAAGCTCGGATGACCTCACCCGCTCACTTGCTCAGAGCGCGAGTAGCGCGAGCCCCGTGGCGTCGTCCTTGATCCGCCGCAAATCGACGCTCGATTCGAGAAACAGCAATTCGAGCGTCGGCCGCACGATCCCACTCACCAAATGTCCGCCGCGCGTGTGGCCATCGCGCCCCCCGAGGACGATGTGCGCATGGACCTTCGGCGCGCGGTCGCCAAGCGCAATGCTGCCCGTGAGCGCGACGACCTCCATCTGCTCGCCAATACTGGTATTCTCATACTGCTTTGTTTCCGGGTTCCAGAACGCGATCGTCACCTCGCGAAGAGCGCCGATGCCGCTGAAATGACCCGTCATTCGCGTCGCGGCGGCGAACTCACGCAGGACCGCGGTCACGTCATCGCCGGTGTCGAGCACGAGCGCGAATCGCCGGTCGCCGTCCCTGCCGCCGAGTTGCTTTGTCTTCACCGTCCCTCCATTGCCGGCCGAACGCTTCGCCCGACGAGCTTCGCGGGGCGAGAGCGCAAGCCGTGCAATCACCCCGCCATCGGGAGCGGCTGGCGTTCGCGCACGACTTGGCCGGTGAACGTCGAGCCCGTCGTCCCCGTCAGCTCGACATTGAGATACTGGCCGATCATCGCCGCATCGCCGGGGATGAGCACGGTCTTGAAATCGCGCGTGCGTGCCTGTACGAGCTCGCCGCCGCGACGCGCCTCTTTCTCCACGAGTACCTCGTAGCGGCGACCGAGTTGTCGCATGTTGGCCGCGCGCGCCATCGCGCGAACGGTGTCGACCAGCCGCGCCAGTCGCTCGCTCGCTACCTCGTCCGGAACGGTGAGCTCGGCCGGCATACGCGTCGCCGGCGTGCCGGCACGCGGGGAGAACTTGAACGTGAACGCCTCCGCGAAGCCCACCTCGCGCACGACCTCGAGGGTCTGCTCGAAGTCCTGCTCGGTCTCCCCCGGGAAGCCGACGATGACATCGGTCGTCAGCGACAGGCCGGGAATTCCGGCGCGCAGATTGGCGACGGACTCGAGGAACCCTTCGCGTGTGTAGCGGCGAAGCATGCGCTTGAGAACGCGCGATGATCCCGACTGCATCGGCAGGTGCACGTGCTCGCATACCGCGTCGACCTCGGCCATGGACGCGATCACGCGATCGGTGAAGTCGTTCGGGTAGGGACTGGTGAACCGGATACGCCGGACGCCGTCGACGCGTCCGACCGCGCGGAGCAGGTCGGCGAAATCGAACTCGCCGTCGTGATACGAGTTGACGGTCTGGCCGAGCAATACGACTTCGCTCATACCCTCGGCGACGACTGCTTCGACTTCGCGGACGACGTCGAGCAGCTTGCGGCTGCGCTCGGGGCCGCGCGTCGTCGGAACGATGCAGTACGTGCACTTGTAGTCGCACCCCCGCTGGACCGGGATCCAGGCTTTGACCTTGTCGAAGCGACGCGGCGTGAAGTCCTCGTAGTGCTCCTCGAAATCGAACGTCGTCGCGATTGCGCGCTCGCCGCGGCGCGCTCCATCGATGAGCGCCGGCAGCGCGCGATAGCCGTCTGGTCCGATGACGACGCTGACGTGCTTGGCCTTCTCCAGCAGTTGCGGGCCCAGTCGCTGCGCCATGCATCCCGTCACGCCGACGATCGCGCCGGGCTTCATGTTCCGGCGCAGCTCACCAAGGCGTCCGATCACGCGCTGCTCCGCGTGTTCCCTGATCGCGCACGTGTTGACGAGGATCACGTCCGCGCCGTCCGGATGATCGACGGCGACATAACCGTGCGCCGCCAGCTTCCCGAGCATCAGCTCGGAATCGCTGACGTTCATCTGGCAGCCGTACGTCTCGACGTAGACGGTGGGACTCGTGTCGCTCATTGATCAGAGGGGGACGGCGAGCAGGCGGTCGTGCTCGAGAACAAGCCGCGCCGCGAAGCGCGCTCCACGGGGGAGCGACGGATCGGACGGAATCACGGAAAGATAGTCGCCCGTCATCGCGTCCCGCTCGCCACGGCCGCCGATGGTGATCGCGTCCGCGATCCCGCCCGCCCGATTCGCCCGGTAGGCCGCGGCCTTTCGCACGGCCAACGCGCGCAGCCCGGCGGCCCGCTCCGTCGCGACGGGCGACGGCACCACGCCTCCAAGCCGTCCAGCCGCCGTGCCGGGTCGCCGCGAGTATGGAAACACGTGCAGGTACGTGAAGGGGAGCCCCTCGATCAACCGCAGCGTGGCGTCGTGATCGTGCGCCGTCTCCCCGGGGAATCCGGCGATCACGTCGGCGCCGAGTCCGAGCACCGGCATGCGCACGGCAAGGCGCTCGATCGCCTGCGCGTAGGTGGACGACGAGTACCAATGACGCCCCATTCGGCGCAGCACGCGATCGGAGCCGGATTGGAGCGGCGCGTGAACGTGCGGCACGAGCTGGTGCGGCGCGCCGGCGAGCAGCTCGACGAGCGCATCGTCGAGCTCCGTCGCCTCGATGGACGACAGCCGAAAGCGGACCGACGGGACGTCGCGGACCAACCGCTGCATCAGCGCGCCGAGCGATGAGCCAATGTCCGCTCCGTAGGTACCGATGTGGATTCCCGTGATGACGATCTCGGGGTGGCGTTGGCCGAGGACGGCCGCTTCACGAACGAGATCGGCGCCAGGGCGGCTGCGGTTGGCGCCGCGCGCCAGCGTCGTCGCGCAGAACGTGCAGTGCTCGTCGCAGCCGTCCTGGATGCGCAACAGGGCCCGCACTCCCGACTGTGCGCGCGTCGCGACCGGCGTCGCGGGTGGGACGAGGTCGAGTGCCTCGGCGATGGCCGGCATGTCCGCCCCGGCGATGACGCGTTCAACAGTCGGTAATGAGAGAATGCGAAGTGGCTCGGCCCGGTCGCCGTCGAGGGCGGCCGCGCAGCCCATGACCAGACTGCGCAACGCCGGCTGCTCGCGCGCGGCCCGGCGCACGACCTTCCGCAGCTCGGCCTCGGCGTCGGAGGTGACGGCGCAACTGTTGAACACGGCGACGTCGGCGTCGGCCGGCGACGAGACGATCGCATGCCCGTTCGTCTCGAGCATCGCGCGAACCGCTTCGGTGTCGTAGTGATTCGCGCGGCACCCGAAGGTCCGCAGATACACCTTCACGCCGGCACCGCTCCGCTCGCCGTGACGCGCACCTCGCGATGCAGCGGCCGGTTGGGCAGCGAGAAATGGAATGCGCTGCCCTTCCCCTCGCCCGCACTCTGCACCCAAATGCGTCCGCCATGCGCGTCGATCGCGAGCTTGCAGAAGGCGAGGCCGAGCCCGGAGCTGCGGGTGCGCGGGATGTTCGGGTTCTTCACGCGCTCGAACTTGCGAAAGATCACTTCGTGGTATTCGGCCGGGATGCCGGGCCCGTTGTCGGCGACCGTGAAGAGAATACCCTCGCCGTTGCGGCGGGCGCAAAGCTGCAGCCTGACCGCGTTGGCCGAATGGGTGAGCGCATTCTGCACGAGATTGCCGAGCACGCGCTTTAGCAACGCGCGGTCGGCCTCGAAGACCGGCGCGTCGTCGGTGACGTCCACGACCGCGGTCGCGCCCTCCTGCTGAAAGCGAATCGACCACTCGTTCACGACCTCGTTGAGCAGCGCAGCCGGCGCGATCGGCTGCAGATCGAGCGTCATCGTCGCTTCCTCGATGCGCGAAACCTCGAGCAGGTCGCCGATCAGCGCGAGCAGGTCATCCGCCTTTCCCTCGGCGTCGGTCAGCATCTTCCGCTGTTCCTGGTTGAGCGGACCGAAGTCGCCGTCGATCAGCATCTCGGTCGTGGCGAGGATCGACGTGAGCGGCGTTTTGAGATCGTGGACGATCATCTTCATGAGGTCGTCGCGCATCTTCTCGACTTCGCGCAGCTTTCGCAGCGCGTCCTCGAGCGAATCGGTCGCCGCTTTGAGCTTGAGCAGGCTGCGGACGCGCGCGCCGAGGACCAGGCGATTGTGCGGCTTGGTGAGGAAGTCGTCGCCGCCGGCTTCGATCGCCTTCACGCGATCGGTCGTGTCGTTGAGCGCTGTGACGAAGATGACCGGAATGCTCTTCGTGCGCGGATCGCGCTTGATGCGGCGGCACACCTCGAAGCCGGTCGAACGGTCGTCGACGCCGAGGTCGCCCGCCGGCATGGACACGTCGAGGATCGCGAGGTCGGGGCGATGCTCGAAGCAGGAGGCCAGCGCCGAAGGACCATCCGACGCGGCAATGGCCCGGAAGCCGAGGACATGCAACTGATCGAACAACAGTTCCACGTTCGCCGCCACGTCGTCGGCGACGAGTATCAGAGGCGCATTCGCGGGTGGAAGATTGGTGTCCACAGCTCGATCACGGGCGAACGCTGATCCCAACGCTGATGGTCCAGGCATGCTCTGACGCCGGTAATCCCGAGGCACTCCGACTGGCGTGAATGACGGCAAAGTCCCCCAGAACGTGGCCGGCAGCGAATGCCGTGCCCAGGCCGCCGGTGAAACTGTGCTCCGTGACCGTATGGGCGTCCGTCTGAAATGGCAAGGTCCGCGTGCGATAGCCGCCGCGCAAGAACAGGATCCGGTTCCCGATCCGCGGGCCCGCCAGATCCGCGCCGACGCTCGTATCCCAGGCGTCGACGGCGTTCAGGCCGGGCGCGCCCAGGCTGCCGAGTGACGACCAGTTGTCACGCGACGTGCGAATCGAGATCATCGAGTTGTCGATCCCGGTGTAGGCGATCGACGCTCCGAATCGATTCGGCACCCTGGCCGAGGTGAGCACGGTGTCCTCCGCCGACAGATCGAGGTTGCCGCCGCGCCGCGCGGAGAAGCCGGCCGTGACCGCCTTCGAGACGAGCTCGATGCCGGCCGATGCCGCGCCGCCGCTGAATCCAAGGACGCGTTGCTGTGTAAACGCCGCAAACTGGGCGGAATCGGCGAACGACTGCCTGATACTGATCAGGTTGTGCCCGGTGATCGCGTGCGCCCCGAACCCGACCCGAAGCCAGCTGGCCGGCGCCCATCCCAGGGCAAGCCGGATGTCGTCCATCGCCCCGTCGACCTTGAAGTTCGTGGTCATCGGCACGCTGTCGGTCGGAGTGATCAACTGCGTCGTGTTGAACACCGTCGTCGACGTCCGATCGAGCAGCGTCGACGCACCGAGGCTCGCAACCCATCCGTGGCCGATTGGCAGCGCGCCAAACACGACCGGATAACGCGCCGTGGTCGTGCGGTCGGTGCCGTTCGCCGTCGTCACGCTTCGAAATTCCGGCTCGATCTGAAAGAACACGATGCGCGTGGGGATGATCGAGATGCTCGCCGGATTGACCGGCGACAACGGATCGAGCTCGGCGATCGCACCCGCGGTGCCGTAGGCCCGCGTGCTGAACTGCCCCGTTGGGAATCCGAATCCCTGCGCGCCGAGACTCGCTTGCGCACCGGCGGTGAGCAACGGCGCCGCGCAGAGCCCGAGCGCCAGACGCCAGACTCGCGTCCCCGGAACTTGAACCACCAATCGCATCTTCATGGCAACCCGAAGCTAGTCTGCGGCACGTAGGTGATACGCAGACGTGGACGAACGGACGGCGGCGCCTTGGTCGAGAAAAAGTCGATCTCGCCGGGGAGCTGCCCCTCGACGCCGCTTCGAAGCGCGACGCTTCGCGGGCTCACGCGCGTCGGTTGCCCGCGCCAAGTGCGCACGAGCCCGACGATCTCGAACGACACGACGCCGCTGTCGGCCGGTGCGAGGCGCAATGAATCCAGACCAAACTGCGCGGGTGGGCCGACGAACTGGAGCAGCGACGCGATGTCGGTGATTGCCGGTGACGCCAGAACGGCCAAGGGATAGACGAAGACCGAATCGCGCGGATCGAGCCGCCTGTTCGGCGACTGGGTGAGCAGCAGCGACGCGCGCACGATCGTCGTGGAATCGACGATGCGAGACGGCACCTCGAAGCGGATGTACGATCGTCGCGACGGTACGCCGCCGACGCCAAGCTTCGTCACCGGCGTCTGCGTCGTTCCGTTCAGCACGATGGTGAAGTCGGCGAGCGGACCGGAGAGGAAGGGCTGGTCGGTTGGCGTGTGCGACACTGGCGCGACCTTCACGGGCGCCGCGGCGGTGTCGGTCGATACCTTGATCAGCAACGTGACCCCGAGCCCGAGGCTCGTGCTCCCCACACGGAGATCGACGCCCTGCGAGCTGACGATGCGAAACCCGACGCGCAGCTTCGTGCCGTTCTTCACGCGGTCGAGCACCGAGTCCGTCGAGACTGGAATGCGCAGCGTGTCGAGCAGCGATTCGGGAGCGAAGGTCTTGGCGCCAATCAAGCGATCGGGGCGGAAGAGCGGCGCCAGGATCGACGCCACGGTGTCGGTCGCTGTGGTGTCGACGTCGTATGCCTCGATCGTCACCGGCGCCGTGGGCCGGTTCAAGCTGTCAGGCCTGGCGATCGGTGTGACGAGATACGCACTGTCGATCTTGTTGATCGTGCTGTCGACGCCGCCGAAGGTGAAGCTCTGCGGCAAGGTATCGAATCGGATGATCGCCCGCGTCTCGACGGTATCGCCGTGCGACGCGAGCATGAGGTAGCCCTCGTTGCCGATCGACGGCAGACCGGTGACGGTGGTATCCGACACCGCCGCGTCGATGATGGTGTCGACGAGCGTGATCGCCTGCTCCGGACAGAGCAGCGGACAGGATTTCCCGGCGTCCAGTTTCTCGCTGCACGCGGCGATCGTGAACACGACGCCGATCGCGGCCGACATCCATGCGACTCTCTTAAACAAAACGAGCGCTCCGGTTCATCGCCGGTCCAGTGAAAGCGGGGTGAACGCGCGGGGCAACAGCTCGTCCAGCGTCCAGCGGGCCTCTCGGCCCGACCGAGTGACGCTGACGACGAGCAGATGCGGGGAGAACTCCTCCAAGACCTGACGGCACATGCCGCAGGGTGGCGTCGGCTCTTCGGCTTCGGTCGCGATCAGAATCGTCTCGAAGCTTCGGTTGCCGCGCGCGACAGCACTGGCGACTGCGCCTCGCTCGGCGCAAATCCCCGAGGGGAAGGCGGCGTTTTCCACGTTGCAGCCTTCGGTCACGCTCCCGTCGGAGGCCAGCAGCGAGGCGCCGACTCGAAAGTTCGAGTATGGGGCGTAGGCACGCTCCATGGCGGCAAACGCCCGCTCGCGAAGCACCGTAATGGTCCGCTCGTCGCCCGGTGGCTCGGCCCCCGCCACCGCTCGTTCCTCTCCCGCCATCTTATCGGCCAAGCAACTGCGGGAGGAAGGACGTACCGCGCCCGCGGAAATCGACGCCAAGCCATTCGGCCGCCGTCGCCCCGAGGTCCGCGAAGGTGCCGCGCCGTCCGAGGTCGACAGGATGGACCGGCGGTCCGAGCACGAGCAGCGGAACGCATTCGCGCGCGTGGTCGGTCGAGGGCGTGGTCGGGTCGTTTCCGTGGTCGGCGGTAATGAAAAGCAGATCGTCCTCTCGTAACAGAGACAGCAAGCCGGGCAGTGCGGCGTCGAACTGCCGCAGTGCACCATAGAACCCCGGAACGTCGTTTCGGTGCCCGAACGCCTGATCGAAATCTACCAAGTTGGCGAATAGTAACCCACTCGACGCGGCGCCAAGCCACTTCTCGATCAAACCAATCCCCTCGGCATTGTTCGCCGTATGCCGCGACCGGATCCCCCGGCCCGCGAACAAATCGTCCACCTTGCCCACACCGGACCGCGCGATTCCCCCTCGGTCGAGCGCGTCGAGCATCGTCTCTTCGGGCGGCGCGATCGAGAAGTCGCGCCGGTTCTTCGTCCGCTCGAACGCCCCTGGCTGGCCCACGAATGGCCGCGCGATCACCCGCGAGACGTCGTTGGGCGCAACGAGCATCTCGCGCGCGATCTCGCAGCCCCGATAGAGCGCATCGAGTGGAATCACCTGTTCGTGCGCGGCGATCTGGAAGACCGAATCGGCCGAGGTGTACACGATCCACGATCCCGTTCGTTGATGCTCCGGCCCGAATTCATCGATGACGGCCGTGCCGCTCCCCGCCACGTTTCCGATCACGCCCCTGCCCGTTCGCCGAACGAACTCGTCGATCACGGAGGCCGGAAATCCGTCAGGATACGTGGGAAAGGGACGCGTGAGCCGGACGCCAGCGATCTCCCAATGGCCGGTCGTACTGTCCTTGCCTGCGGAGCTCGGCACCATGAGGCCCCAGGCGCCCGTCGGTGCGCCAGCCGGCGCCAGACCGGCGAGCGGTGCGATGTTCCCCAGTCCGGCGCGCCCGAGGTCGGGCAGGTCGAAGCCGCCGACCGCGCGGGCCACATTGCCCAAGGTGTTGCTGCCGACGTCGCCGTAGCGCGCCGCATCGGGTGCCTCGCCGATGCCGACGCCGTCGAGGACGACGATCGCCGCGCGGCGCGTCATTCGTCCACGCCGACGTAGCGTCGGGGCAGCCGGCCGCGCAGCCCGGTCAGAATCTCGTACGGGCTCAAGGCGCCCATTTCCGCGAGGTCGGCGACGTCGATGCGGTCGGCGCCATCGGCCCCGATGAGGGTCACCATATCTCCGATCTCGCATTGTACGTCAGTCACGTCGACCATCGTCATGTCCATGGTGACCACGCCGACGACCCGGGCTCGCCGGCCGTGGAGTAGCACGCTGGCGCGGTTGCCAAGCACACGGCGATACCCGTCTGCGTATCCGATTCCGAGTGTGGCGATTCGTCGCCGGCTCGGCGCACGATACGTTCCGCCATAGCTCACCGTCTCACCGGCGGCGATCGTCCGGAGGTCGATCACGCGCGCCCGCACCGAGACGACCGGTTCCGGCCGGATCTGTGGATCGTTGCCGCTCGAGACGCCGTAGAGAAAAATTCCCGGACGACAGAGATCCCATTTGGACTGTCCATGATGCTCGACTGCCGCGCCGTTTTCGGCGTGGATCAGGCGCGGGCGCGCCGGCAGCCGCGCCAGCGCCTTCTCGAAGCGCTCCTCCTGCACGTCGCGCGTTTCGTCGCCGCGTTCGGCGGAATGAAAGTGGGTGAACGCCGCCTCGGGTGGGTGCGCGGCGATCGCGTCGCGGAGTCCGTCGATCGCGTCCCACTGGACGCCGGCGCGGCTCATGCCAGTGTCGATCGCCAACTGCCATGGACGCCCCGTCTCCCCCCAGCGCTCAATGGCTTCGCGCATCCCCAGCGTCGGTGTGAGGTTGGCGCGCTCCGCGGCGTCGAAATCGCCGATCAATAGTGGGGTGAACACGACGATCGGTCGCTCGACGCCCGCGTGGCGCAACTCCTCGCCCTCGGCGGTCGTGGCGACGCCGAATCCCCACGGCTCGAGCCGCTCCAGGGTGCGCGCCACGGCCACGGCGCCAAGCCCATACGCGTCCGCCTTGACCATCGGCACGATGTTGACGCCGGCGTGAGATGCGATCGCGGCTCCGTTGCGTAACAACGCGCCGAGGTCGACTTCGACCCAGGCGCGCCTGATCGAACTGTGCATTGACCCGTGGTTCAGAGGGCGGGTAGTATACCGGACCCGAGGAGGCTATGCAAGCGAAACCGTCACTTGAAGATACGCTGTCACTCATGCGCGATCTGCGCGCCCGGTGCGACTGGGACGCAGCGCAGACGCACGAGTCGTTACGGCCATATCTGATCGAGGAAGCATATGAGGTCGACGACGCGATCCGCGCCGGCGACGACGCGAAGTTGCGTGAGGAGCTGGGCGACCTTCTGCTCCAGGTGCTCTTCCACGCCGTGGTGGCCGAGGAACGCGGCGCGTTCACGATGTACGACGTCGCGGAGGGTTTCATCACGAAGATGAAAGGACGGCATCCGCACCTGTATGGCGACGGCGTGCGGCAGCCGTGGGAGGAGATGAAGGCGAAGCGACGGGCGAGCATCGTCGACGGTCTGCCGGCCGACCTGCCCGCGCTGCACCGGGCCTTTCGCTTGCAAGATCGTGCCGCCGGCGTGGGATTCGACTGGCCGGACGTCGACGGGCCGATTCAGAAGGTCGAGGAGGAGCTGCTCGAGGTGAGACACGAGCTGGAGCAGGCCCAGCCGGGCCGCGCCGGGCCCGTACACGACGACGCCCACGCGCGCCTCGAGGAGGAGATCGGCGACCTGCTGTTCGCCGCCGTGAACCTGAGTCGAAAGGCCGGCGTCCATCCCGCCCTGGCGCTGGACAAGGCAAACGTGAAGTTTGCACGACGATTCGGCGCCGTGGAGCAAATGGCCGCGGCGCGCGGCTTCAGGCCGGGCGAGGCGTCGCTCGAGCAGCTGGACGCGTTGTGGGACGAAGTGAAGGACGGCGAGTGAAGCACGGCGAGTGAAGCGCCGCCAGTTGACGCGAGTTATCATCTTCTAATTCGAGACCTGGCAGATGCGATTGTGGGCCGCGGTCGGGGCGTGTCTACTGGTGTGCGGCTCGGGCGCGTTGGTCGGCGCGCAGCAGCTGCATGGCACGGTGCGCGACAGCGCGAGCCGCCAGCCGATTCCCGGCGCCGTATTGATGCTGCTCGACACGTCGGGCGCCGTCCTCGGCCGCAACATCACCAACGAGCGCGGCGAGTACCGGGTCGTCCTCGCGAGCAGGATGCGGCGCGTGCGAGTCGTGCGAATCGGATTCCGTCCGAGGGAAACGCCGATCCCCGCGGTCGTCGGTGGCGCGGCGGAACTGGACCTCGTGATGCGCGCGCTGCCGACGATGCTCGAGCAGGTGCGTGTGTCGGCCGGACCGCAATGCCCGCGGCGCTCCGACGAGGCGACGACCTTCGCGCTGCTCGAGCAGGTTCGCGCCGGACTGCTGGCGATCGTCGTGGCGCGAGAGGCGAATCCGGCGTCGCTGGTTCGTCTCACCTTCGTCCGGACGATGGACGGCGGCGGCAACCGGATCACCAGTCAACGCGTCCACATCGACCTGGCATCGCGAGCGGCCGTGTCCTTCAACGCGGCGCACACCGCGACCGATTTCGTGCGGCGCGGGTTCATGGCCGACAGCGAGCATCAGGAGATCTTCTACGCGCCGGACGCCGACGTGCTGCTCGACCAGGGCTTCGCCGCCGGATACTGCTTTCGAATCGTGAGCTCGGGTCGCGAGCGCCCTAACCAGATCGGGCTCGGATTCGCGGCGGCAGACCGGCAGCGCGACCGCGTGGACATCGACGGCGTCCTGTGGGTCGACACGCTCGCGCGGGCGCTTCGCGACATCGAGCACCGCTACGTCGGGCTCGATCACCAGATCGAGGCGATGCGCCCCGGTGGTCAGGTCTCGTTTCGCGAGATGCCGAACGGCGTCGTCATGATCGATCGGTGGTCGTTGCGGCTGATCGGCACGACGGTGGATTCCGTTCGCACCCCGGCAACGCTCACGCTGGGAGGCCAGCTTCAGCCGCCGGCCGTGCAGCTTCGCACGTCGTTCCACGCCACCGAGACCGGCGGGGAGGTTGCGCGCGCTGCGTGGACCGACGGGACCTCGTGGCGGGCGGCCCTCGGGACGTTGCGCCTGCGGGCTCTCACGAGCGACCATCGCCCGGCCGGCGGTACGGCCGTGCACCTCGCCGGCACCGACTATCGCACCGTGGCCGACTCGAGCGGCAATATAGAGATCTCTAATCTCCTGCCCGGCCCCTACTCGATCGCCGTCACAGACCCGCGGCTGGCGCCGCTCGAGTTCGAGATCGCGACGACGATCAAGTTCGTGGCCGAACGCGACTCGACGGTGCGCGATTCGCTGGTCGTCGGCACACCCGAAGAGTTCGTCATCAAACGCTGCATCGCCGACCGGCGCTACTCGGTTCGAGATTCCGTTCTGCTGCTCGGGCGGGCGTTGACGGCCGAGGGACTCCCGTCTCCGGGCTCACGATCGCATTGGAGCGGGCAGACGGCGCGCTGCAACCGCCGCTGCCGGACCCATATACGACGAAGAGCGACGGCCTCTTTCAGTTCTGCGGGAAAGGGCTTCGCCCCGGGATGACGCTCGCAGTGCAGGCGTCAAACGACGGCAACGTCCTGTCGTCGGTGCCGGTCGTGCTTCGGGAAAATTTCACGGTCGTGCGCGTGCCGATCAAAGCGCCGCGTTAGGCCGCTATGCTGAACCGCTGATTGAACCGCTGATTGAACCGCTGATTGAACCGCTGATTGAACCGCTGATTGAACCGCTGATTGAACCGCGGGTGAACCGCGGGTGAACCGCGGGTGAACCGCTGATTTGAACCGCGGAGGCGCCGAGCCCGCAGAGCGAAATGGAGTCTGACCCTATTTCGCCTCCTATTTCGCCCAAACGGAGTGTGACCCCATTTAGTGCGAGTTCCTCTGCGTCTCCCCGTCTCTGCGGTTCAGTCGTTCAGTCGTTCAGTCGTTCAGTCGTTCAGGTTCTCCTGTTCGCCCTACGGCCGCAGCCGGTGCATCATGCGCGGGAACGCGCTCGCCTCGCGGATGTGTGGCAGCCCGCAAATCCACGCGACCGTGCGCTCGAGCCCGAGACCGAACCCCGAGTGCACGAACGTGCCGTACTTGCGTAGATCGAGGTACCACCCGTACGCGTCGACCGGCAATCCCTCTTCGTGGATGCGCCGCAGCAGCTTGTCGTAATCGTCCTCGCGCTGCGAGCCACCGATGATCTCGCCATACCCCTCGGGCGCGAGGCAGTCGTCGCACAACACCGTGCGCGGGTCCTCGGGGTTCTCCTTCATGTAGAAGGCCTTCGCCTGCTTCGGATAGTTCATGACGAACACCGGCCCGTCGAAATTCTCGACGAGCAGCGACTCATCCTCGGCGCCGAGGTCGTCGCCCCAGGTGATCGTGCTTCCCTTTCTTTGAACAGCGGCAACGGCGTCGGTGTAGTCCAACCGGTGGAACGGCGCTTTCACGCGCTCGAGGGGCGCGACGTCGCGCTCCAACTCCCGCAATTCGGCCCCGCGACGCTCGAGGCAACGCTGGACGATGTACGAGATGAAATCCTCCTGGAGCCGCATGTTGTCCGCCGAGTCGTTCCAGGCGACCTCCGGCTCGATCATCCAGAACTCGGTCAGATGACGGCGCGTCTTCGATTTTTCGGCGCGGAATGTCGGCCCGAACGTGTAGATCTTGCCGAACGCGGCGGCGGCAGCCTCGCCGTAGAGCTGTCCGGTCTGCGCGAGGTAGGCGTTCCCTTCCTCGAAGTATTCAGTCGAGAACAGGCCGCTGCGCTCTCCGATCGCCGCGGTGAGGATCGGCGTGTCGACGCGGAGAAAGCCGCGCTCATAAAAAAAATCGCCGATCGCCTGCTCGATCTCGTTGCGGACCGAGAAGATCGCGCGCTGCCGGTTGCTGCGCAGCCAGAAATGCCGGTGGTCGAGCAGGAAGTCGATGCCGTGCTCTTTCGGTTGAATCGGATAGTCCGGCGGGCTCGACCCGAAGATGGTGAGCCCAACTACGCCGAGCTCGAATCCGCCCGGCGCGCGCGGCTCGGCTCGCACTTCGCCGGTAACGTGGACCGAGGTTTCGAGGGTCAACTCCTTGAACCGATCCCAGGCATCGGGCGGCAGTTGGGTCTTCACGAACACCGCCTGCACGATTCCGGTGCCGTCGCGGATCACTGCGAACGCCACCTTGCCCGACGACCGTACGTGCGTCACCCAGCCGCGAATGGTGACGGTCTGTCCGACGTGATCAGGCAGTTCGGCAATGCGGGGGGTGGTGGGCATGGGAGGGCAGGCTAAACTGTTGGTGGGACAAGCACTAAGGCTACACTTCTCGTTCAGCGGGTGGTACCCCGGTCCAGGCCAATCCATGGTAGACCCGCTGGCGGCGTCGTCTTTGCGGAGTTTTCGTTCGCCGTGCCCTTAATTCACCGAAGGCTTCCCGCGCCATCATGACCCTGCGCTCGAGACTCGCGGTTGGCTTCGTCACGATCGCGATCATTCTCGTGGGCCCCCTCGTGCTCGCCATCCAGTCGCTTCGCACGCTGCATGGCGACGCCCTCGCGTTGCGCGACAAGGAATTCGCGGCGTCGCTCCTGCTCGGACGCTTGCGCGAAGGATTGAATGATCTACGCCGGCAAGAGCTCGGGATGCTGTTCACGAAAACGGAGGCCTCGCGCGCGCTCCTGAACAATCAGCTCGATCTGGTCGAGATTTTCGCCGACTCGCTCGCCCACTTTCAATTCCCGACCTACGCGCGCGAGGTCGGCCAGTCAATCGGGCAGATCGCCGCCGCCGCGCCGGCCGAGTACCGTGCCGCGGTCCGCAACGACACGATCGTCGCCGACTCCCTCTCCCTCCACGTCTCGGCGCCGGCCATGTCCCGCGCCGATTCGATCGTGCGACTGGCCGAAGGAAAGCTCCGCGAGCGCACCACCGCCCGCGTGCAGGAGCAAGCCACCGAGATCACGGCGGCCGCCACGGGCTCGATCGCCGCGCTCGTGCTCGCGCTGGTGCTCGCCGGTATCATCGCGTTCCTGCTCACGCGCTCGATCAGCCAACCGGTCGTGGATCTCAAATCGGGAATGCACGCGATCGCCGAGGGTGATCTGAGCTATCATCTCGCGATTCCGAGCGATCGCGCGGACGAGTTCGGCGAATTGGCCCGAAGCTTCCAGACCATGACTCGTCAGCTCGGCGAGCTAGACAAGCTCAAGGCGGAATTCGTCTCCGTCGCGTCGCACGAGCTCAAGACACCGATCAACGTCATGATGGGCTACATCCAGCTTCTCGAGGAAGGCGTGTACGGCCCGCTGAATCCGCAGCAGAAGGAGGTGCACAAGACGCTCGCGCTGCAGGCCAACACGCTCGCGCGGCTCGTGACGCAACTGCTCGACGTGAGCCGATTCGAGGCCGGCGGCGGAAGGTTGGAGCCCCGCGCCGTGCAGTTGGACGCACTGCTCACCGAGCTCGAAAGCGCCTTTCACGTGCTCGCCGTGCAGCGGCAGATTCAGTTCCGCGTCGAGCGTCACGAAGGCCTGCCCGAACAGGTCGTCTGGGACCTGGATCGGATCAACGAGGTGCTCGGCAATTTGTTGTCGAACGCGTTCAAGTTCACGCCGCACGGCGGCGCGGTGGACCTCAGGGTCGAGCCCGTCGACGGCAGCGTGCTCATGGAGGTGCACGACACCGGCGCCGGAATTGCGCCGGAGCAGTTGCCGCACATATTCGAGAAGTTTTATCAAGCGGACAACCAGCGGTCGGCCCGCTCGGCGGGGACCGGATTGGGGCTCGCCATCGCCAAACAGATCGTCGACGCGCACGGAGGAACCATCGCCTGCGACAGCTCGCCAGGAGTCGGCACGACGTTCTCGATCATGCTCCCGATCCAGGTGACACGCCGAACGGCCATTCAACGTCCGCTCCCGGCCAGCATATGATCTCCGGTGCACGCCGCGTCCGCCTGGCAATGGCCGCGCTGTCAGTCGTGCTGGGCACCGGCTGCATCACGGTGCACCGTCCATGGTTCATGGAACCGACGGTGGATCGCGAGTGGGAGAACACGCTGCTGATGGCCCGCGTCCGCGCGAGCGAGGGAAAGTTCGATGCGGCAGACAGCGTTCTCGCCCGGTTCGCGACGCGCTTCTCCGGAACACCCGAAGCCGTGGAAACGTCGTACTGGCGCGCGCTGTTTCGCTTGGACCCGGCGAATCACGACGCCTCGTTCGCGATGGCGATGACGTCACTCGACCTTTACCTGGCCGACCCCCACCCGCGCAAACACTCGGCCGAAGCGGCTACGCTGCGACGCATCGCCGGCCACATGCACGAGCTGAACAAGCTCGCCGCCACAGCGCTCGCCGAAGCCAAGGACACCAGCACTGCGGCCAAAGTCGTCGTGACCGAGGCGCGCCCCGAGCCGAAGCCGGCCGCCGAGCCGGCGCTTCCGAATCCGGCGGACGCCGAGATCAAGCGCCTGAAAGATGAGCTGGCGAAAGCCAACGCGGAGCTCGAGCGCATCAGACGCCGGCTCGCGCAGCCGCCGCCATCCAAACCATAACGCGCTAGCCGACGCGAAACAGCTCCAACGAGCGGGCGTACCGCTCGCCGAGGACGCGGCGCAGGCCGGCGTACTCCGGTCGCTCGAGACCGGAATCACGCTCCAACAGATGCGCCGCCGCCGCGCGGGCGCGGTCGTTCAATTCCTCGTCGCGCAGCGGATCGGCGATGCGGAACGTCGGCACTCCGCTCTGCCGCTCGCCGAACAGATCGCCCATGCCACGGAGGCGCAGATCCTCGCGCGCGATCTCGAATCCGTCTTCGCTGCGTACGAAGACCTGCAGGCGCTCGGAGACGTCGGGGTTCACGTCGCCCAACAGAATGCAGTACGACTCCTCGGCGCCGCGACCCACGCGCCCGCGCAACTGGTGGAGCTGCGACAGCCCGAACCGCTCCGGATGCTCGACCAGCATCACCGTGGCGTTGGGGACGTCGATGCCGACCTCGATCACCGTCGTCGCGACGAGGACGTCGATCTCGCGATCGCGGAAGCGGCGCATGATCTCGTCGCGCTCCTCGGATGGCACGCGGCCATGCAACAGCGCCACGCGGCGCGCGGCAAACGGGCCCGCGGCGAGCGTCTCGTACATCGTGGTCGCCGCTTTGAGGTCGCTCTTCTCCGATTCCTCGATGATCGGGTAGACGATGTAGGCTTGCCTTCCCTGCTCGAGCTGTCGGTCGATGAACTGGAGCACGCGCGCTCGCGCCGACTCGTGGCGGAGCGCGGTCATGATCGGCCGGCGCCCGGGCGGCCGCTCGTCGAGCAGGCTGAGATCGAGGTCTCCATAGAGCGTGAGCGCCAGCGACCGCGGAATCGGCGTGGCCGACATGAGCAATATGTCCGGTGCCTCGCCTTTCGCGCCGAGCGCCTTGCGCTGCTCGACGCCGAACCGATGCTGCTCGTCGATCGCGGCGAAGCCGAGCTTGGCGAACGACGTCGCCTCCTGCACCAGTGCGTGCGTGCCGACGACGAGCACCGGCTCTCCGCCGGCGAGGCGCGCCGCGATCGCCTTGCGCTCGCGCGCGGGAAGACTTCCGGTCAGCAGAACCGGCGCGATGCCGAGCGGGGCGAGCAGCTCCGTCATCGTGCGCGCGTGCTGTTCGGCGAGGAGCTCGGTGGGTGCCATGATCGCGGCCTGATAGCCGTTCTCGATCGCCAGCAGGGCCGCGAACAGCGCGACGATGGTCTTGCCGCTGCCGACATCGCCCTGCAGCAAGCGGTGCATGCGCCGGTCGCTGCACATGTCGGCGAAGATCTCGCGGACGGCGCGGGTCTGCGCACCGGTGAGCTGAAACGCCAGCCGCTCGCGCAGCTGCGTCGTGAGATCCCGCTTGTTCACGAAGGTGATGCCGGCGCGACGCTCGCGCGCCAGCTCCTTGGCGCGCAGCTGCAGGAGTTGGACGAAGAAGAGCTCCTCGAACGCGAGCCGCGACCGGCCCGTCATCGCTTCGGCGATCGATGCCGGGCGATGCACCATGCGGAGCGCGTCGGCGATGCCCGGGACGCCGGCGGTGGACAGCACGTCGGTCGGCAGATACTCCGAGACGAGCGGCAGCAGCGCGTCGAGATGCGTGTCGATGATCGACCGAATGAGCTTGAACGACAGTCCTTCGGTAGCCGGGTAGACCGAGAGCACGCGCCCCTGCGCGGTCGAGTCCTGGTCGTCGCCGAGGTTGACGAACTCGCGGGGTTGGAACTGCCGGCCGTGGAAGAATCGCACCGAGCCGGTCACGAGGAGCACGTCGCCCTTGTCGATCGTCCGGTCGAGAAAGGGCTGGCCCGGCCATGATACTTCTATCATCCCCGTTTCATCACGAAGCACGGCCTGGAAAATCCGCAGCCCCTTGCGCGTGGGAATGACGCCCTTGGAGATCACGGTTCCGATCATCGTGCCGTGCATTCCCGGCTCGAGGCTCTTGATCGGCGTGACGGTGCTTGCATCCTCGTAGCGGTGCGGCACGTGGAACAGGAAGTCCCCCGCCGTGATGATCCCGAGCCGCCGCAGCGCCTCGGCGCGCACCGTGCCGACGCCCTTGAGGTAGGTGACCGGCGTGTCGAGATAGAGGCGATGCGGCCGCTGCGTCTGCTGGCTCACTGGCTCACTCGTCGCTCAACAGCTCCCGCGCGAATGCGGCCGGGTCGAAGGTGAGCAGGTCGGCCGAGCTCTCGCCGACGCCGAGAAACTTGACGGGCACGTCGATCGCCTCGTGGACGGCGACGACGACGCCGCCGCGCGCCGTGCCATCGAGCTTCGTGACGACGAGCCCGGACACCGGGACGGCCGCGGCGAAGATCTTCGCCTGCTGAACGGCGTTCTGGCCGATCGTGCCGTCGAGCACGAGCAGTGTCTCGTGCGGCGCGCCGGGGAGCCGCTTGGTGATCACGCGCGAGACTTTCTTGAGCTCCTCCATGAGGCCTTCGCTCGTGTGGAGACGCCCCGCCGTGTCGACGATCAGCACGTCCACGCCACGGGCGATCGCCGCGTCGATCGCGTCGAACGCGACGGCGGCCGGATCGGAGCCGGCCCTGGCGCCATGAAAATCGGCGTCCGTGCGTTCGGCCCAGACGCGAAGCTGGTCGATCGCGCCGGCGCGAAAGGTGTCGCCGGCGGCAACCATGACGCGCATGTTCTCGGCCCGGAACCGCGCGCTGAGCTTTCCGATGAACGTCGTCTTGCCGGCGCCGTTGACACCGACGACGACGACGACCGTGGGCGGCGAGGGCGCCATGACGAGGCGCGGATCACTCCGGCCGGCGCGCAACGCCGTCTCGATTCCGTCGGCGAGCGCGTCCTGAAACTGCTCCTGCGTCTTGACGAGACCGCGCGCGGCCAGTCGCTCGACCTCGGCTACGAGGCGCAGCGTGACGGGCACGCCAAAGTCGGCCTCGAGCAGCAACTGCTCGAGCTGCTCGAGCGATCCCGCCGACACGCCGCCGCGCGCAAGCACGGCGACGTCCATCAACGCGACGTCCTTGATGCGCTGCCAGAGCGTGCGCTTGGGGACGTCGCCGGATTTACGCAATAACCGCATGACACTCCGTCCGAATCATCAGAGTTCTCATCATCGCATTCCGCGCCTGCGCCGCAGAATCCACTCGGCACACAACAGCAATATCGCCGCGCCATAGGCCCAGCCCGCGGTGCGCAGCCGCGGCCCGACGTCAGCCGAGATGGCACCGTGAACGGCCCCGGCCCGAACGCGGGGCGGCCGCGGCAACCATTCGCGCGACGGATTCACGGCCAGTAGCGCGCTGCCGCCGCGCGTCGTCGCCTCGTAGATCCCCGCCGCCAGCGGCCGCGTCTCCACCACATTCGCGGCGCCGGCGAAGTGGAGCGTCAGCGAATCGACGCGCGCCGTACCGCGCTGATGCAACGCCACCGAGACGACCGAGTCGGTGGGCGACCCGCGCCGCCAGCGCACGGGATCTCCCGCGCGAAGCATCCGATCGTCCGGCACCGCCGCGCGGTGGTCCGCCCGCTCCGCGGCCAGCCAATCGAAGATGCTGCCCCAGAGCGCGGCAAACGCGTCCGCCGCGACCCCGCCGCGAAAGCGCCAGCGCCACAGCCCCGACGCGGCCACGACCACGACGCGGCGCGGCTCGTCGGTGCCGACGACGATCGGCTTCCGTTCGTCGCCGCGTCCACGTCGTGCCTCGACGCCTTGCCACGAGCCCTTCGGTGGATTGGTCGCGAGACCCACGGGCGGCAGACTGTCCCAGACCAGCCCGGACAAGGCCGCGGCAAGCGGCGAGGCCGGCGCGGCCGACGGATACCATTCCCCATCGGTCGATGTCGTCACGACGAGCGCGAGAGGGCCCGGCGTGGCCGACCGTGGCGGCCCGAAGACCGACGTATCGCCGTGAATGATCGCGACCGGCGCCTCGCGCATGGCTTGCCGCACGTCGCTCTCGGACACGGGCGTCAGCGCCCCGTCGATGCGCCACTCCCCGGGCGCCACGCGATAGAATCCGCGCGTAGGTATGCCGAGCGAGCCGCGCAGCACGGCAAGCGCGTAGCGGGCGTCGAAGTCCGGCGACGTGGAGACGAACACCGCGGTCGCCGCGTGCGACAGGTCGACCGCCACCGACGCGGTATCGTTTCGCGGCTCGGCGTCGCCGGCCGACGCGACGATCGCGCGCAGAATCGACGGGCCGCTCGACCCTTGGAGCGTGGACCGGACGACGATCGCCCGCTCCGCGAATGGTGCGAGCGAGTCGACCGGCACCGTCGCGATCGGGCGACCCTCGAGCGCGAGTGTGAGCGTTCCGGTCCGGGCCCCGCCGCTGCCGGCCACGACGCCCACGCGCAGCTCGACCGTGTCGCCGCTGACGATCGCGCGCGGCACGTCGATCGAAGCCACTGCCATGTCGCGTCGGACGGGATGAGCGAGGACGACCAGGCGCGATCCGGCGGGCAGTCCCCGGGTGGCATCGGGGTCGTCCACCTCGCCGTCGGTCACGATGACGAGCGGATGGCCCGCGCTCAAGGCGCGCTCGACCGCCGGGCGGAGCTCGGTGGACTGGTCGGTCGGACCGGCCACCGTGCCGCCGCGCCGAATCGAATCGCCGAAGACGAACACGGACTCGGCGGCGACATTCCGAATCGTGTCGCGGGCGGCGTGCCAGAGACTGGTGTCGCCACGCGCCATGCTCAATGAGGCATCGAGCGCGGCCCAGGTCGAGACGGCCTTGGCGCGGGTGGCAGGAGCGTCGAGCAACAGGGCAACGATCAGCGCAACGGCGCCGATGCGCAACAGGGCCGCGACGACAATCTGTCCCCCGGCGCGCAGTTCACGCACGCCGTATTGGATCAGGGCGACGACGATTCCGACGGCGAGCGCGAGCAGCCAGGGCGACATTCGCGAAAGCTAACGTGTCGTCCCGACCCGACGCACGACGGACGATGGTGCCGATCCGCGATCGGCGCCCAGCGAGAGCTACCGGAGCGCGAGATGCACGACGCCGCTGGATGGCGCGTCGATGGCCGCGAGGAGGCGATTTCGCACCTGCTCGAACGCCGAGCGCTCGGACGCCGGTACGGGCTCACCACCGCTGCTCTTGAGGGCGACACGCGGGTCGCGCTGTTGTCCGCCAATCAGCACCTCGAAGTGCAGGTGCGGACCGGTCGCGAGCCCGGTCATGCCCACGAACGCCACGGTCTGGCCGATCGTGACATGTGAGCCCACGTGAACGCCGCCCGCGAAACGGCTCAGATGTCCATAGCGAGTGACGTAGCCGTTGCGATGGCGAATCTCGAGCAGGTTGCCATAGCCGCTTCCCCAGCCGGCGCGCGTGACGACGCCGTCGCCAATGGCGCGCACGGGGGTTCCCATGGCCGCCGCGTAGTCGGTTCCCTTGTGCTGGCGCCAACCGCCCAGGATCGGATGCTCGCGCCGGCCGAACACGCTCGAGATGCGGCGGAACTCGAGCGGCGCGCGAAGGAACGCGGCGCGCATCGATTTGCCCGTCTGGTCGAAGTATTGGCCGCTCACGCTTTCGCTCACGAAGCGGACGGCGTCGATGATGCTTCCCGACAACTTGAAGGTCGCGGCGATCACCTTTCCGATGCGCACTGCGCCGGTGGGTGCGACGGACCGCTCGGCGGCCACCTTGAATTCGTCTCCGACCTGGAGGTCGCGGCTCATGTCGACGCGGTACTCGTAGACGTCGGCGAGCGACCAGGCGAGCTGTTGGCGCGCTCCCGCCGGCAGATCGTTCCTGGCGCTCGAGTCCATGGCGTCGTACAGGTTCGACGCGATCGTGCCGCTGACGACGATGGTGTCGGTCGTCCACGGCAGCCGTTCGTCAGTGCCCGACCACGCATCGCCGGAGCGCTGCAGGTGGAGCAGCCGATCGATCGAGAGCTGGAGGGTGACCTCGGACGGGACCGAATCGGTGGCGGCCGTCTTGATCGTGACGGGCATGCCGGCGGGGATCCGACGTTCGTCGAGTCCAACGGCTGCGTGGAGCACGAGCGCGGCCGCTCCGTCGGTCAATCCGCCGCGGCGCAGCAGCGCTTGGAGCGATTCGCCGCGGCCGAGCGTGTCGAAGCGGAGCTTCCACGCCGGAGTCGCCGCCTGCGCGACGAGGACGTCGGCGGCTTTGCGCTCGGGATCGGGAAGACGTGGGGTAAAGCGAAGCGCGCCGGCCAGAGCCAGCGCGACGAGGGAATACAGACCTATCCGTACGAGGTGCAGCCTCAATCCATTTGTCTCCGAATGAACGTCGGGATCTCCATGTCGTTGAGATCCTGCTGCGCTCCCTTCTCCGTCGCCGGGCGCGCGGGCCGGGGCGGTGCCTCGGCAGGTCGATTGACCATGCCGCTCGCACGTACTGGACGATTGGCGGGGAACGGAATAACAGGCGAGCCTTTGGGGAGTGTCACCGGCGTACGGGAATCCTGCGCCGACGGCGCATTGCTGCCCTGAAGCGCGCGATCGAAGCCGGTCGCAATCACGGTGACGCGAATCTCGCCCTGCATGGCCGGCTCGTGTACCGCGCCGAAGATGATCTCGGCGTCGTCGCCGACGGCGTCGTGGATGATCTCGTTGATTTGATGCACCTCACCCAAGGTGAGGTCCGCGCCGCCGGTGATGTTCACGAGCACGCCCGTGGCGCCGGAGATGCTGACGTTGTCGAGCAGCGGCGAGCTGATGGCCTGCTGGGCCGCTTCCATCGCGCGGTTCTCGCCGCGCCCGACGCCGGTGCCCATGAGCGCCGAGCCGCCCGCTTGCATGACGGTGCGGACGTCGGCGAAGTCGACGTTGACGAGGCCCGTGACGCTGATCAGGGACGAGATGCCCTGGGTGGCGTGGAGCAGCACTTCGTCGGCCTTCTTGAGGGCGTCCTGGAAGGGGATTCCCTTGCCGACCACGGCGAGCAGGCGCTCGTTGGGCACGACGATCATCGTGTCCACGTGCTTGGCCATGTCGGCGATGCCCTGTTCGGCCTGACGCATGCGCTTGCGTCCCTCGAAGAGGAACGGCTTGGTGACGATGCCGACCGTGAGCGCGCCCGCTTCTCGCGCGAGCTCGGCGATCACGGGCGCGGCGCCGGTGCCGGTGCCGCCACCCATGCCGCACGTGATGAACACGAGATCGGCGGAGGTCAACGCGCGGCCGACTTCGTCGCGATTCTCCTCGATCGCCTGCCGGCCGATGTCGGGCCGGGCGCCGGCGCCGAGGCCGCGCGTGAGCTTCTTGCCAATCTGGACCTTCACGTCCGACTTGGACGTGAGCAAGGCCTGCGCGTCAGTGTTGACCGAGATGAACTCGACCCCTTCGAGGTGCTCGTCGATCATCCGGTTGACGGCGTTGCCGCCGCCACCGCCGACGCCCACGACCTTCATGCGGGCGTTCTGAGTCGCGCTCTCTTCGAACTCGAAGATCATTGAGATCGGTCCGTACTTCGAAGTGGAGTGATCGGAGGCAGGAAGGGCTACGGCGGCGGGTGTTCGCAGGATAGTCGGCCAATGCCAGTGAGCCATCGCGAAATCGCTCGGGCAATATAATGCTTTCTGGCGTTCCCACTACCCCGTCTTTTAGACGAAGCACCCTCGCAGAAATCACACCGCGGCGACGACGATCTTTTCCACAGCCAGGTGACTCTGTAGCAGCTTTTTGATCGTTCTCGCGGCCGTCATCGCGAGCACCGCGGCGACGATCGACCGCCGTCGGCTAAAAGAAATCTTGAAGCCAGAACTTGAGCTTCGCGACGATCCGTTCCATGCCGCCGCCCATCGGAATGCGCCGCGCGTTGGTGACGCTTCCGAGCGCGACACGATTCGCGCCGTACTGGGCGAGGCCGGTGACCGTGGCGAACCGCGGCGCCTCGACGGAGTCGATGAGCCCACCGATGTTCTCGGCGGGAATGCCGACGCGAACGCCGGTTCCGAATACGTCGCTCGCCAGCTCCGCCGCGCCCTGCATGGCCGCCGCGCCGCCGGCGAGCACGACGCCCGCGCTCAGCCGGCCGGCGAAGCCGGCGGCTGAAATGTCACGCTGCACGAGATCGAAGATCTCGTCCATGCGCTGGTGGATGATGTGCGCCAGCAGCTCGCGCGGAATCTGACGGTCGCCCTGCGCGACAGTGCTCGGCAGTTGGATCACGTCCGACGGATCGACCATCGGCTCGTAGGCGCATCCATACCGCTCCTTCAAGCGCTCCGCATCGGCCTGCGTCACCCCGAGTCCGTGCACGATGTCACTCGTCACGTTGTTGCCGCCGAACGCGACGGTGCCCAGGTGGCGAATCTTTCCCTCGTGAAACACGGCGAGATCGGTCGTGCCGGCGCCCATCTCGACGAGCGCGACGCCGAGCTCCTTCTCGTCTTCCGTGAGCACGGCAAGCGCGCTCGCCAGCGGCTCGAGCACGAGCTCGCGCACCTTGTACCCGGCGCGCTCGACCGATTTGCGCAGGTTCACCGCCGGCGAGCTGCCGATCGTGACGAGATACATCTCCGTCTCGAGACGCGTGCCGCTCATGCCGATGGGATCGCGAATGCCCGTGTCCTTGTCGACCGTGTACTCCTGCGGGATCGCATGCAGCAGCTCACGATCCTGCGGAATCGATTGCGCTCGCGCGACCTCATTGGCGCGATCCACGTCCGACTTGTTGATCTCGTCGTGGCTCACGGCGACGATGCCCTTGCTCGTCATCGCCTGCACATGCTCGCCCGCGATGCCGGCGTACACTTCCTGCACCTGCGCGCCCGCCATTCGCTCGGCGTCCTGCATCGCTTTGCGAATCGAGCGCGTGGTCTCTTCGATGTCGGAGACGACGCCGCGGCGCATGCCGGTCGTGCGCGCCTGACCCACGCCGAGAATCTTGATCGTCGGGTGCTTCGGCAGATCGCCTTCGACCTCGGCGATGATGGCGGTCGTCTTCGCCGACCCGATGTCGAGTCCTGCGACGATGCGTTCCGGATTCATTGGAGTCTGGCGATCACTTGGTCACGGTAACGAAGATCGATCTCGGCCACACGCAACTGCTTTCGGCTGAGATCTGCTTCGACAGGTTCGATATCGGCAAGGCGGTCCAGCGTCACGTCCTGCATGACGCGCACGGGTTCCGTCTTGAGCTGCAGGATCAGCTCATCGCGGCCCGCGCGCCGTACTGCGCTCACACGTTCGTACAGCTTCGGCTGCCCGGCGCGCATCGCGCCGAGCAGCCGAAGGACGGTCGTATCCCGCTCCATGAGCACCGGCACGTCCACCGGCACGCGAGCCGGATCGATCGGAAGCGCGATGCCCCGCTCGTCATATACGCGAAATCCGCCCGCGGCCGCCACGAGCGCGATCGGCACGCGCTCCACGATCTCGATCACGAGCGTTCCCGGCAGCTTGCGATGCACCACGGCGCTCTCGATCTCCGGGTAACTCGCCACGCGCACCGCCAAGGGACCGGTCGGATCCCAGACGGACGCCAACGTATCGACCTGCAGGCGAGCGAGAATGTCACGTGGTGCAACATAGCGGGCGCCGAGGATCTCGACGCGATGGACGTGAAAAAAACTCGAGCGCCGAAGGAGCAGCGGTCCCCAGAGCGGAGAGCCTAGGGCAAGGACGACGGCGATCCCGGCGAGCCAGAGCCGCGTCGAGGGAAAGCGGGCGCGTTTGGCCGCGGCGGCCGGCGCAGGCTCGGCGCTCACGCCTCTCCCCGCAGCCGGCGCAGCAGCTCCGGTCCCGTTTTCGTGACGTCGCCGGCGCCGATCGTGAGCACGACGTCGCCCGGACGGACGTCGGACGCCAGAGCGTCGGCCAGGCTCCCCCGTTCGCCGCGCCAAGCCAGACGTCCGCCCGCGGCGGCGATCGCGTCGGCCACGAGCGCGGCCGTGACTCCGTCGATCGGCTGCTCGCGCGCCGGGTAGATCTCGGCGAGATACACGGCGTCCGCCGCCGCGAGCGACTGGCCGAATTCCTTGGCGAAGTCGCGCGTTCGCGTATAGAGGTGCGGTTGAAACGCGGCGACGAGACGACGGCCCTCGAAGGTGGCGCGAGCGGCGGACAACGTCGCCGCGATCTCCGTGGGATGGTGCGCGTAGTCGTCAACCACCGTCACGCCGCGCGCCTCGCCGAGGCGCTGAAAGCGACGCTCGGCCCCGGCGACGGTCGACAGTCCCACGGCCATCGCCGCGAAGTCGGCGCCGAGCGCGAGCCCGCCGGCAATGGCGGCGAGCGCGTTCAACACGTTGTGACGTCCGGGCACACTCAGATCGCATCGTCCGAGCCGGTCGTCGTCGTACAGCACGTCGAAGCTCGAGCCGGCGCCCGACGTATCGATGGCCGTGGCGACGAGCCGCGCGTCGCTCGACGTCACCCCGTAGCGAATGACCTCGGTACTGCTCGGCGTCGGGAGCGAGTTCGCGCCGGCGTCGTCGGCGCACAGCACGATGGTCCGCGCGCCGCGAACGAACTGAGCGAAGGCGCGCTTGATGTCGGCGAGATCGGCATAGATGTCGAGGTGGTCGGCCTCGATGTTCGTCACCACCGCCACCGTCGGCGTCAACGCGAGGAAGGATCGGTCGTACTCGTCGGCCTCGACGACGTAGAGCCGGTCGCTGCCGGCGCGGAGGTTCCCTTCCCACGCCGCAACACGTCCTCCCACGAGCGCCGTCGGGTCGCGGCCGGCGGCGGCCAGCGCCGTCGCCGTCATCACGGTGGTCGTCGTCTTGCCGTGCGTACCGGCGATGGCGACGAGCTCGCGACCGGTCGTGACTTCACCGAGCGCCTCGGCGCGGCGCACGACGGGAATTCCGCGCTCGCGCGCCCGAACCAGCTCCGGATGGTTCTTGGGCATGGCCGACGTAACGACGAGGGCTCGCGCGGCGTCGACGTGCGCGGGATCATGCGGCTCGACGCGGACGCCGAGCCGGCGCAAATCGTCAGCGCCGGCGGGGTTCGCGTCGCACCCGGTGATCGGGACGCCGCGGCGCAGGAACAGCTCCGCGAGCGCGCTCATTCCGGCGCCCGCGATGCCTACGAAGTGAACGGGACGCGGGTCGCTCGAGTCGAGAAGAGGCATGGAGGGAGATCAGCAATATAAGAACATGCTCACAGCCCGTCGAGCAGCGCGAGGATTCGACGCGCGATCTCGTCGGCCGCGCTGGGGCGGGCACGTGCCGCGGCGCCTGCGGCGAGGCGCTCGAGCTCGGATGGGCGCTCGATCAATCGTCGAACCGTGCCGTCCAGCCGCTCGACGGTAAACTGCACCTGCGGAATGTGCACCGCCGCCCCGGCGCGCTCGAGCGTCGCGGCGTTGGTCGTCTGGTGGTCGGCCGCGGCGGTTGGCAGCGGAACGAGAATGGGGGGGATTTTCCAGGCGAACAGCTCGGCCGTCGTCATCGCGCCGGCCCGCGCGACGGCGAAGTCGGCCGCGGCGTACGCGGCGGAGATCGGCGCGAGATAGTCGCGCACGCGAACGCTCGGCCCTTCACAGTGTTTGAATTGCTCGTAGGTCGCGCGCCCCGTTCCCCAGATGAGATACAGCTCCGGTGGCAGCCCGCGATCGATCCACTCGGCGACGACGCGATTGATGGCCAACGATCCTTGACTCCCGCCGTAGACGAGGAGTATGTGCCCGCCGGCCGGCGGAAAGCCCCACTGCGCGCGCGCGGCACGCCGGTCGGGCGGCGGCGACGGCGGCGGCTCGATCGGCGCGCCGGTGTCGATGAGCGAACCGGGATGATGCGGCGTGAGGGACGCTGCCGCCTCGGGGAAATTGAGGTAGATCTCGCGCGACCAGCGGCTGAATGCGCGCGCCGTCAACCCCGGCGCGCTGTCGCCCGCCTGTTGGACGATCGGGATGCGGTGCACGACGCCATAGGCGAGCACGAGTCCCGCGGCGTAACCACCCGTCCCAACGATGAGCGCCGGACGGTGTTCGTCGACCAGCGCGCCGATGCGGCGCCACGCCGTGAGCGCGCCCGCCGCCGTCTTCCAGTTGTTCCACACGGCCTGGCGATACAGCGGGTGCAGGTCGAGCAGCACGTGCGGGAATTCCGTGTTCGGCAGCACGTCGCGCTCGATGCCCCGCTCCGCCCCGACGAAGAAGGGCTCGATGGACGGCCGCCCGCGGACGAGGGCGCGCGCCACCGCGATCCCCGGATAGAGATGCCCGCCTGTGCCGCCGCCGGCAAACACGATCCGCGTCATGGCAGCCTTGTTGTGGGCCGGACTACGCCGCGACGGACAACGGATCCGTCGCCGCACTCCCGATCACACGCTCCTTCGTGCTTCCGATGTTCACCAGGATTCCCGTGAACAGCATCGTCAGCACCAGATTCGAGCGGCCGTACGACACGAACGGCAGCGTGAGGCCCGTCGTCGGAAGCAGCCCGATCACGACGCCCAGGTGCAGGAACGCGGTGAGCACGGTGGTGAACGTCAACCCCACCGCGACGAGCTGCAGAAACGGCGTACGGGCCTGGCGGGCGATGCGGAAGCCGAGCAATCCGTAGATCGCAAACGCGATCGTCAGCGAGGCGAGCCCGACGAACCCCCACTCTTCGCCGACGTTGCTGCCGACGAAGTCGCTATACGGAAAGGGGACGAAGAAGGCTTGCTGCATTCCCTCGCCGAAGCCGCGGCCGAACCAGCCGCCCGAGCCGACGGCGATGAGCGATTGCTGCAGCTGAAAGTTCACGGCCTCGGGCGCGCTCCCAGGGTGGAAGAACGCGCTCAGTCGCGAGACCGCGTATCGCCACTTCTCGATCTTGGTCAGCGTGATCGGCAGGCACATCGCGCCCAGCGCGATGAAGTGGCCCATGCGCGCACCGCCGACGAACAACAGCAGCGCCATGAGCAGCGTGTAGAGCATGGCCACGGAAAGATCGGGCTCGAGCGCCGCGAGCACGTCGAGCAGACCGATGACCACGAGGAAAGGCACGAGTCCCTTGGTCAGCCGGCGAAGGGTCTGACCCTTCTTCACGATCAGCATCGACACCCAGACGACCACGGCGAGCTTGCCGAACTCGGACGGTTGAAACGACGACGCAAAGAGAAAGCGCCGCGACCCATGAATCGTCGGCGCGATTCGTCCGGGGAGCACGAGCACGGCGGTCATCGCCGCGATCGTGAGCCACATGATCGGCCAGGCATTTTTTTCGAGCGTGCCGGCGTCGAGCTTGGCCGCGAGCGCGAAGGCGACCATTCCAGCGGCGACGCCGCCGAGCTGCCGAATCAGAAAGTAGGCGCTCGATCCATGGTCGTTGATTCCCACGAACGCGCTCGCGCTGTAGAGGACCGCGAGTCCGAATGCGGTCAGCCCGGCGCTCACCAACACGAGCAGGCGGGCCTCGGACCCCATGCGCCAACGCTCGCGAACGTCGGCCATCGCGCTGGGTGCGCGATTCTTGATCGGAGGTCCGTCGATCATCTCTGTTCCGCGGGAACGCGTGCGGCCAGCTCCTTGAAAACGCGGCCGCGCTGTTCGTAGTTGTCGAACATGTCGTAGCTCGAGCAGGCTGGCGAGAGGAGCACGACGTCGCCGGGCCGCGCCAACTGACGCGCCGTCTCGACGACTTCCTCGAACGACGACCCGAGACGGGTCAACGGCACCACGCCGGCGAGATCGTGCTCGATGATCGGCGCCGCTTCTCCGTAGGCGATGACCGCGCGCCCGGTGCGCTCGAGCTCGGGCGCGAGGTCCGTGTACGGCTCACCCTTGTGCTTTCCGCCGAGCAGGAGCACGGTGGGCCTGGTCATGCCGCGCATGGCCACCAGCGTGGACGTCACGTTCGTGGATTTGGAATCGTTGATCCACGTGACGCCGCCGAGCTCGCCCACCGTCTCGATCCGGTGCTCGAGCGCGTCGAAGTGCTTCAAGGCATCGCCAAGGGCGCGGAGGCCGCGCGGGCTGCGATGGTCGCGGTCGGCCAGCATCACAGCGAGCGATGCCGCAAGCGCGTTCGCCACATTGTGGTCGCCGATCAGCGGCAGCTCGTCACGCCGAATGAGCGGATAGCCGAGCACGACGAGCTCGCCGCTCGATCGATCGAGGTACGCGTCGCTTCGGCCGCGCACCGAGAACCGGCAATGAATTCCGGGCACGCCCTCGACCATTGCCTGCACGTCGGGGTCGTCGCCATTGGTCACCCACTGCGACACGGGGCTCGCGTTGCGAAAGAGCAACGCCTTGTCGGCATAGTACGCCTCGACGTTGTCGTACCGGTCGAGATGGTTGGCGGCGAGGTTGGTCAGCACGCCCACGCGCGGATTGATGCTCGGCGAATCGTGCAATTGAAACGATGACACCTCGAGCGCGACCCAATCGGGCGGTGTGGGCATCAGCGCGATCTCGGAAATCGGCGTGCCGATGTTCCCCGCGGTTGTCGCACGATGGCCGAGCGCCCCGAGCAGTTGTCCGGTCAATGCCGTCGTCGTCGTCTTGCCATTCGTGCCCGTGATGGCGATGTAGTTGAGCAGCGGGAGAAAGCGCAGCCCGATCTCGATCTCGCTGGCGATGTCGACCTTCGCGTTCCGCGCGGCGACGAGCGGCGGCGCATCCGGCGGCACGCCCGGGCTCACCACCACCAGGGACCCTCTCGAGATGCGCTCGAGGTCGTGCCCGCCCAACTGCACGCTCACGCCGTCCTCGCGAAGCGCGGCGGCGGTCGCCTCGAGCTCGGGCGAACGTCCCGAATCCGTCGCGTAGACGGCCGATCCCGCGCGCGCCAGCAACCGCGCGACCGACCGGCCGCTGCGAGCCAGGCCGACCACGGCGATCTCGCCGCGCAGCCATTCAGGCGTCATGACCAGTTCCACGATGCGTCCCATCGCTCAGCGAAGCTTCAGCGTGCTCAGGGCGAAGAACGCACACAAGATGCCGATGATCCAGAAACGAACGACGACCTGCACTTCGCTCCACCCGATCTCCTCGAAGTGATGATGCAACGGCGCCCGGCGGAACACCCGATGCGCCTGTGCATATGGCAGCCCGTGCCGGTGCCGGCGGAACTTGAACACGTACCGCTGGATGATCACCGACAGCATCTCGGCGACAAAGACGGCGCCGACGAACGCCAGCACGAACTCCGACTTCAGCAGGATCGCGACCCCGCCGAGCGCGCCACCGAGCGCGAGGGAGCCCGTGTCGCCCATGAAGACGGATGCCGGATGCGTGTTGTACCACAGGAATCCGATCAGGGCCCCGACCATCGCCAGACAAAAGATCGTGAGCTCGCCCGAGTCCTGGAGATAGATCATCTGCAGGTACCGGCTGTAGTCCACCCGGCCGATGATGTAGGAGAAGATCGCGAACGTTCCGAACGCGATCGCCGACAGGCCAGCCGCGAGACCGTCGAGGCCGTCAGAGATGTTCACCGCGTTGCTCGTGCCCGTCATGATGAACGTCGTGAACAGCACGTAGAGCCACGCGAAGCCCGCCAGGGGCGTGACCAGATAGTACTTGAAGAACGGAACCGTCGTCGCCGCGCCGGGGAAGTTCGGCGAGAGCGGATGATAGACGAGATACCAGCCGAGCGCCAAACCAGCCGTCACCTGGCCAGCGAGCTTGTACCGCTCGACCAATCCGCGATTTTTTTCGCCGCGCTTCTTTTGCTGGAATTTCAGATAGTCGTCGAGAAACCCGATGCCTCCCATCCACACGGTCATCAGGATCGCAATGAGCAAATATGGATGACTGAGACTGAATCGCCCCCAGAGCACGATCGAGATGAGCGCGCTATTGAGGATGATCAATCCGCCCATCGTCGGCGTCGTGCCCTTGCCGGCGTGCGACTCCGGCGTCCCCTCGCGCACCACCTGATGAAGCGACTGCCGGTTCAGCGCCCGGAGAATGACCGGTCCGACGATGAACGACAGCAGGAGCGCGGTGACCGCCGCCCCGACCGCCCGAAACGAGATGTACGTGAGAACGTTGAAAACGCGGAAATGCTTCGCGAGCGGGAGCAGAAAATGATAAAACACGAAGAGGCACGGGCGAGGGTGGAGGATCGAGGGTGGAGATCACCCCCTCGGTCAATCACGGCGATTGCTGCTGCGTTGCCCAACGCCGAACGGGCTCGACGAGTCGCTCCAATCGCATGCCGCGCGACCCCTTGAGGAGGATAACGGCGTCCGGATCGAGACGCGACGAGAGCGTGGGCCACACGACCTCGGCGTCGTCAGCCGTTATGACGCGCGAATCACCCGGCGCGATACGATCGAACGCCGCCGCGAACTCTCCGATCGCGGCCACCAGCTCGATCCCCGCGTCCAACGCCGCCCGCGCGACCTCGTCGTGCAGACGCGGACCCTGCGGTCCGAGCTCGAGCATCGTCGCGAGGACCGCGACGCGCTGGCGTCCCTTCCCCGTGTGCGCCAACAACTCGATCGCCGCCTTGGCCGAGCCCGGGTTCGAGTTGTAGGCATCGTTGATCAGCGTGGCCGCCGCGTGCTGCTCCCAGTTCACGCGCATCGGCGGCGCGGCCATGGCGGCGAGCCCGCGGGCGGCGTCGCCGGCCGACACGCCAAGCTCCCGCGAGACGGCGAGCGCCAGCATCGCGTTCCGAATGTTGTGCGCGCCACGAAGCGGAAGCCTGATCTCGACCGCGTCCACCGTCAGCCTGCCGCAGCCGTCGGCATCCACTGCCCAGCTCGTTGCGTGAACGTCGCCGGAGTCGACACCGGCCGCGACGACGCGACGCGCGCGAGCACGCGCCGCCTCGATCACCTCAGGTTGAGACGCCGGCACTACCGCGACCTCGACGCCCTCGGCCGCGGCCATCTCCTCGCGCAGCACGCCGGCAAGATCGCCCAGACCTTCCAGATGCTCCTCGGCCACCGACGTCACGACCGTGACGTCCGGCTCGACGATCGCGCGCAGCCGCGGCACCTCGCCCGGCTGGTTGGTCCCCATCTCGACGACCGCGACCTCGGCCTCGCTGGGAATGGAGAGGAGCGTGAGCGGGACGCCGATCAGGTTGTTGAGATTTCCCCGCGTGGCGTGGACCTCGTATACGCTTCCCAGCGCGGCGCGAATCAGCTCCTTGGTGCTCGTCTTCCCGTTGGTGCCGACCACGCCGACCACCGTCTTGCCGGCGCCCCATGCGCGCCGCCGGTATCGGGCAAGCGCGCCGAGCGCGACGAGTGTGTCGCCGACCTCGAACACAGGAACGCCGAGCCCGCGCGCGGCCGCGGCGTTTGACACGACGACGCCGGTCGCGCCGCGCGCGACGGCGTCCGATAGAAAGGCGTGGGCGTCGAATCGTTCGCCGATCAGCGCGACGAAGAGATCACCGTGCTCGATCGTGCGCGTGTCCGTCCATACGCGGCCGAACACGCTCGGCCCGCGCGGCACGTTGACCGGAGAGAGATCCTCGAGCGCGGCGGCGACTCGATCGAGCGTCCAGAAGGTCGTCGTGTGCGACGGCGCGGCGGCGGGGGCGCTGCTCATGGCGTCGTCGGGCTGCCGGCGCGCCTCGAGAGCTCGGCGACGATGAGCTTCTCGTCGAACGGGAGCTTCGTGGTGCCGCGCACCTGGTATGTCTCGTGTCCCTTTCCCGCGAGGACGATCACGTCGCGCGGCATCGCCACCTCGAGAGCGCGCGCGATGGCGGCGCGCCGGTCCTCGATGCGCTCGTGCGTGTCGGCGCTCATTCCTTTTTCGATGTCGTCCATGATGGCTTCCGGATCTTCCGTGCGCGGATTGTCGCTCGTCACGATGGCGAGATCGGCCTTCGCCTCGGCGATGGCGCCCATCTGTGGCCGCTTGCCTCGATCGCGGTCGCCGCCGCATCCGAACACGACGATCAGCCGCTCCGGCGTGAAGGGACGGACGGCGTCGAGCGCGCGGGCCAGCGCGTCGGGCGTGTGGGCGTAGTCGCGCAGCACGGTCGGCTCGTCGCGCAACACCTCGAGACGTCCGGGCACTTGCGGCATCGTCGTCAACCGCTCGGCGATGCGCACCGGCGAAATGCCGAGCGCGAACGCGCTCGCCGCTGCTCCGAGCGCGTTGATGATGTTGAAATCGCCGATCAGGGGCAGACGCACAGGGACGCGGGCGGCGTCCAGCGCGAGCGTCCACTCGCTGCCGCGCGCGTGAAAGCGAACATGCTCGGCGTGGACCTCGGTCGCCGGTACGCGCTCGCTGAAGCCGACCCGGCGTCGATCGGTCTCGAGTTTCGACCAGGCTTCGTCGTCGGCATTGTAGACGACCACGCCGTGCGGAAGCAGGTGATCGAGCAGTCTGGCTTTTGCCGCGAAGTACGCCTCCATGGTACCGTGGTAGTCGAGATGGTCGCGTGTGAGATTCGTGAACGTCGCGACGTCGAAGAACACGCCTTCGACGCGCCGCTGGTCGAGCGAGTGCGACGACACCTCCATCGCGACGCGCCGCACGCCCCGATCGAGCAGTGCGCGAAAGACGCGCTGCAGCTCGATCGGGCCGGGAGTAGTCAGCCCGCCGCCGCCGTCGAGCGGCACACCTTCGCTGCCGATCAACACGCCCAGCGTTCCGAGCGATGCACTCGCACCGTCGCCGTCGTCGAGCAGATGACGGAGCATGTTGACCGTGGTCGTCTTGCCGTTGGTTCCGGTGACGCCCACGAGTTGAAGCTCGCGCGCCGGCCACCGGTACGCCGCCGCCGCGGCAACGGCGGCCGCGCGGCGGCCGTCGTTCACGATGAGCGCGGGCAGCGCCGTGCGCGACGCGTCTTGCACGATTGCCGCGCTGGCCCCGGCCGCCGCGGCGGCATCGAGATAATCGTGTCCGTCGCGTTCGGAGCCGCGAACCGCGACGAACAGAAAGCCTTCGCCCACGGCGCGGCTGTCGTCACTCAGGCCGGTGACGGCGGACGGCATCGCGCCGCGGGTCTCGACGAGCAGCCCGGCGTCGTCGAGCGCCCTGGCAATCGTGTCGATTGTGGCGTGCATTCAGTAGTCGAAGAGCAGTCGAACCAGGGTGCCCGTCTGCGCCAGCTCACCGGCGGCCGGTGTGGTCAGCGCCGATCCGCTCGCCCCACCGTGCCCGAGTTGGACGCGGAACCCCGCGCTGTGCAACGAATGCACCGCGTCGCGGAGCGGCAGACCTCTGACGTCGGGAACTGGCCGTACGGTGCGCGGCATTGGGGGTGCCGGCTGGATCGGCAGCGTCACGACGAACGGCACGGTATCTCCGATGTCGACCGAGTCGGCGGCGGCCGGCATCACGCGTGGCTCGGCCCTTCCCGCTTGCTCGATCGCGACGCGGTGGGCGCTGTCCTTGTGCGACGGTACCACGCTCGAGGCGAGTTTGCCTCGATCCAGTGCCGCGTTCCCCGCGGCAATGGCCGCCTGGAGGATTGCTTTGGTGACCGGCGCGGCGGTCTCCGCGGCAAAGATCGAGCTGTGCGGCGCCGTGAGCTTGACGACGATCACGAATTGCGGCGCGTCGCCGGGGAAGAGACCGACGAAGTTGGGGTTGTAGCGCCCCGAGACGTAGTGGCCGCGCACCGTACCGCGCGGCGTACCGGTCTTGCCGGCGAGCAGATAGTTGTCCAACGCCGCCTGCAGCGCGGTGCCTTCGTCGACGACGTCGAGCAGCATGCGGCGGATCTTGTCGGCCACGGGCCGCGACATGACGCGGCGCACGACGCGGCGCTCGTGATGATAGAGAACCGATCCGTCCGGGCCGATCACTTCCTTCAACAGGGCGGGCTCCACCAACTCGCCGCCGTTGGCGAACGCCGCGTACGCCGCCGCGAGTTGCAACGGCGTCACCGCGATCTCATAGCCCATCGCCATCGAGTTGGCTGACTGGGCCGACCACGACTTGGGGACGCGCAGAATGCCGCCCGACTCCGTCGGGAACGGCAGACCCGTCGGCGTGCCGAAGCCGAAATCGCGCAACGTCTCGTATTCCTGGCGAGTCGACAGCCGCTCGGAGAACTTCACGATGCCGATGTTGCTCGACCAGCGGAGCACGTCGGCCAAGGGGGCCCGGCCGATGTGATGCTCGTCGTGTATCTCTCGACCGTTGATCGCGTACACGCCGTCGCCGGTGTCGACCGAGTCGCGGTCCGACACGAGGCCGCGCTCGAGCAGGCCGGCCGCCATGAACGGCTTGGCCGTCGACCCCGGCTCGAACGGCTCGGTGAGCACCGTGGCTGACGTCTGGCGGGGATCCAATCGCCGGCTCACCATGGCCAGGATGTCGCCGTCGCGCGGGTCGAGAATCACGATGTCGCCGCCCTCGGCACCCATGCGGGCTACCGCATCGGCCAGCGCGTTTTCGGCGATCTGCTGCAGGTCGGCGTTGATGGTCAACACGACGCTGTTGCCGCGAACGGGCGCCATGCCGGGCGCGATGGGCGACTCGCGCGGCTGGCCTTTGGGATCTCTGAAGATCGTCGCCGAGCCGGGCGTGCCGCGCAGGATCGAGTCGAGGGAGAGCTCGAGGCCGTCCACCGGCTTGTTGTCGGCGTCGACGTGTCCGAGAATCCCCTGCGTCGCCGCGGTGACGGCGTACGCCCGCGCGAGCGACGTGTAGGAACGAACGCCGCGCAGCGCCGTCGCCGGCGCCGCGTCCGCGGCGAGGAACCGGCCGGGAACGGTCAGGTACTTGCCCGACTTGTCGAGCGCCCGCGCGATGACCGACGGGTCGACGGACAACCGGGAGAGTGCCTTCCGGAGTCGGCGCGGCTCGGTCACCTCGCGCGGGGCGATCTCCAGCCGCACCATCTCGCGGCTCTGCGCGAGCACGTGATGCGTGGCGTCGAGAATCTCCCCGCGCTGTGCGGGGACGGTGCGCTCCGACGTCTGCTGCCGCTCGGCGCGCGCACGCCATGCCTTACCCTGCGCGAGTTGCACGCGGGCCGACTGAAACAGGATCGCCAGCGCGAAGACCGCGAGGGTCGCGTGCGCCAGACCGATGCGCCTAGAGCGAATCATGAGCTGTGCGATGGGACGTGGCCGCGGCGCGCGGGAGAAGCACCTGCTGGTCCGGGGTTGGGATGTGCATGTTCAATCGTTGCTCGGCGATCGGCTGCAGGCGCGTCCGGCTCGATGCGTCGCGAATGGCCGTCTCCAACCGGACGCGGTCCGCCTCGAGCGCGTTCCGCTTCTGTTGAAGCTTTCGGATTTCGCGCTGCTGCTGAACGCCGAACACTCTCCGTGCAATGACGCCCGTCGTGGCCAGGACGAAACCGACGAGCACCATGGCAATGATTCCGCGCCGACCCGGCCTTACGCGGCGCTTTGCCATGCGCGGAGCCGGGCGCTGCGAGCGCGTGGATTCCGGGCGACCTCGTCGGTCGCGGCAGTGACGGCGCGGCGAGTGATCGTCGTCCCCAAGGGCCGGCCGCGGCAGGTGCACACAGGCTGCCTGGGCGGGCAAACGCAAGCCGCGCTCCAGCCACGGAAGGCGTTCTTCACGATGCGATCCTCGCCCGAGTGGTAGGCGATGACGGCGAGGGTTCCCCCCGGCACGAGGCGATCCCGCAGCGCGGGAAGCGCGCGCTCGAGAGCCGGCAACTCGTCATTCACGGCGATTCGTACGGATTGAAACAGGCGCGCGAAGTCGCCTGGACCGCTGCGCGGCCCGAGGACGGCGCGAATGGCGCGCACCAGATCGTCGCTCGTTTGAAAACGCTCATTGGCCCGCCGGCGCACGATCTCGCGGGCGAGTCGGGCGGCGCGGGGCGGAGATTCATCGCCGAACGCGCGGAAGATCGACGTCAACGTTCTCTCATCTTCGGTGTTGAGCAGCGTGGCGGCGTCCATCGGGACGTCGGTTCCCATGCGCATGTCGAGCGGCGCGCGGGGACGACAAGTGAAGCCGCGGTCGCTCTCGGCGATCTGATGCGAGGAGAGCCCCCGGTGGAGCAAGATACCATCGAAGCGACTCCCATCGAGGGCCGGGACGGTGTCGAGCGCCGCGAAGTTCGACTCGACGGCCGAGAATCGTCCGAGCGCCGAAAACCGGGCCAGGCGTGCCGTGGCCGCGGCGAGCGCGTCGGGATCGCGGTCGACACCCACGACCGACTCGACGCCGCCGTCGAGCAGGGACAGCGCGTGTCCGCCGCCGCCAAGCGTGCAGTCGAGCACGCTCCGTGAGTGACGGAGCAGCTCGGTGACTTCGCTGGCGAGCACAGGCGCGTGATATGCGCTATCGAGCGGCATGAGGTCCAAACACATCGTGATGATCATCCATGGATCGCGCGCCGACTTCGCCGAGGTCCGCCATCTGGTGAGTTGGGTGCGAGACAAGGGTCATCTCGTCGAGCCGTTGGTGACCTATGAAGCCGGAGACGCCGCGGCCTTCGCCGCGGAGGCGGCACGCCGAGGCGTCGACGTGGTCGCCGCGGTGGGCGGAGACGGAACCGTGAACGAGGTTGCGAACGGGTTGGACGGATACGACGTGCCGCTCGGAGTCATCCCGCTGGGAACGGCCAACGATTTCGCGCGACAAATGGGAATCCCGGCGGATGCCGATCATGCCATGGATGTTATCCTACAACGCAAGCCACGGCGACTGGACACGGCGTCGCTGAACGGCCGGCGATTCCTCAACGTGTCGACCGCGGGGGTCGGTGCCGAAGCCACGGCGGAGACGCCGGCCGAAGCCAAGGAATCGCTCGGAGCGCTCGCCTACCTCATCAGTGGCATGCGCAAGCTGGCCGAGCTCAGGCCGCAGACAGCACGCTTCGTGGGCGACGGCTTCGAGTACGCGGGCGAATTTCTCATGTTTGCCGTCGGGTTGACGCGCGCGTCCGGCGGCGGAACGATGGTCACTCCGATGGCGTCGGCGACGGACGGGCTGCTGGATCTGTGCATCGTCGAGGGCATGTCGCGCGCGGACTTCGCGCGCATCGCGCTGCGCGTGAAGCGGGGCGACCACATCGGGCAGGAGGGCGTGCAGTACGTGCAGGTGCGGTCGGTGACGATCGACGCGCGCGAGCCGATCGCGGTGAACGTGGATGGCGAGTCGTCGAACGCGACGCGGCTGGTGTATCGGGCGCGGGCACGCGACCTGTGGGTGCACGTCGCGAGCTTGCCTGGAGAAGTGGAGGGATGAAAAAACGCCCGGCGCACTTTGGCGCCGGGCGTTTTTTTTGAGCGTCTGACTACTACTTACACTTGAGCGCCTTCTTGAATTGAGGAATATAGGCGCTGTACGTGTTGATGTTAGTAAGGATCGTGGCGGCGGCATCTTTGTCCACTGAACCGCCCGCCGGCATTGCGATGGACGCAGTTGCGAAATTGTCTTCCGCCGCCTTGAGCTCGTCGCAGGCCTTTGCCGCGTTCTCTTTGCCGCCCTTCTTCTGAAGCGCCTGCACGTTCGTCAGCGCGTCCATTGCGATGCTGAAAGCCGCGACGCCAGTGTAGAACTTGCTCCGCGGCGACGATACGATCGCGTCGACCGTCTGCGCCGCCTTCAATGCAGCCTCCCAATCGGCGCGCTCCTTTGACGATTGCGCCTTGTTAATTGCCGGACCGGCGTTGGCAAGCAGAACTTGCCCGATGGTGTCCTTGCTAGCACCGCCCGCAATCGCCTTCTGCGCTGTCGCCATCGCGCTATCCGGTTGGTTCATGTCGTTCTGAGCGTACATCGCAAGCAGCGCGGCATTCGTGCTCTTGGGATCGATCTCCATGGCTTTCCTGGCCGCGGCGAGCGCTTGCTGCGACTGTCCCGCCTTTCGGTAGCTCTGTGCCAAGATCAGCTGCAGGCTCGCGTCCTTGGGAAACTTCTGCGCCGCCTTCGCCGCCAGCGTCTGCACCATCGCCGTGTTGCTGTCGCTCTGCGCCGCACCGATCTGGCGCTGGTAGTAGTCGAGCGTCGCGGCCGACGTATCGGCCTTCACGTACTCCTCGCCCGTCGCGATCGCCTGCTTGAAGTGGCCGGCGCGCAACTGGAGCAGCCACTTCTGGCGTAGCATCGCCGGATCGCCGGGATTCTGCACGAGCATCGAGTCGATGATCGGAAGCGCCTTGTCCGGCGATCCGAACTGCGCGAGTTGCGCAACGATCGACTGGCCGATCGCGGTATTCGACGGATCGAGCTTGTAGATCGCGACGTTTGCCTCGATCGCCTTGGCCGTATCACCCTTCTGTGCGTACGCCTCGGCGAGGTTATTCAAGGCGATGATCGACGAGGGATCCACGGCGACGATCGCCTTGGCGACCGAGATGATCGAATCCGCCGGGGCCTTCTGCGACGAGTACGCCGAGAGCAGGCAGAGACGCGCGAAGTTCGAGTTCGCGTACGCCGTGAGCCCGGCCCGCGCCGCCTTGACCGCGTCGTCGTATTTCGCGGCCCGCAATGCGTTGGTGCACAGCTTGTACGACGGGATCGCCTTGCTCGCGTCGGTCAGTGCGTGCTCGATCTGCTTCGCCGCGTCGCCCGGATCCTTGCCATCGACCGCCGGCAGCGGCTGCGTGACCGTCTGTTGACCGGTCTTCATCAGGAGCCGCGGCTCCACATGCACGCCGTTCGCCGTCTTGGTCACCACGCCGTCCAACACCTGCTCGCCGCGAAGCTGTTTCGCCAGCTCCATCAGGTCGGACGCATTGAGCGCCGAGTCGGGACGGTAGCCCGACGCCTCGAGCGTGTTGTTGATGTTGGTCTTCGGAATGACGTAGAGCTCTTTCGTCGAATGCTCGCTCTGCAACCGATGCCGGACCTCGTCGGCCATGGTGACGCCAAGGACGCGGTCGGGACTGCGGAACGTCGCGACGAGGATGTACGGCGTGTCGGCGTTTGGCGCGCCGCCGCGCTGCTCCGGCTGCCTCGCCACCTGGGCGAGCAGCGGGCTGGCCGTGAGCGAAAGCGCGAGAAGGGCCATGCCCGAGGCTTTCGGGCGTTGCGTTGACTTCACGGTTCTAACCTCCCAATCGTTGAACTAAGTACCCCGCGACGTGCGCTCGGGTTCGTAACTTCCAAATACTCGATGGGCGAAGAGGGACTCGAACCCCCGACTTCCTGCGTGTAAGGCAGGCGCTCTAACCAACTGAGCTATTCGCCCGACCTGCGTGATCGGGCGAGTCGCTCCGACGTACCCAGCTAAGCAACTTTCGCGGCGTCGAGTCAACGCGCCCAGGAAATCCGTACACAGACGCTCGAAATTCTACTTCAAGATCGCGACCGGGACGAGGATGCAGTATCCGATCGCAAGCAGGATCGGCGCAATCGTTTCGCCGCCCCGTGCCAGATCGGCGAACCCGGCAATGATCACCACCGCCGTCATTCCCCACCACATCATGCCTCGTGTCCGAGACGACGCCTCGTTCTCCGCCATAGGAGGTGTAGTGTAGACCTTCCTCTGAATGGTGTCAAGCAATGTGCTGACGCGAAGTTACGCCACGATGAGCGCGACATTACGGAGTGATTAAGGTGGAGGAATCTCCGGCGCTCCGTCCCGCAAATCCGTCTCGTCGTCCCCGCGCAGCAGAGCTTCGATCGCGCTCCGGCGGGCCGCCCGTTCCGCAGCCTCGTCGGCCGCAAGCAGCGCCGCCAACCGCCGCTTGTCCCGCTGGCGCCGCGCCAGATAGAGCGGCAGCACCATCACCAACAGCGCGAGCCCGCCAATCGCGAAGTCGCCTGCCAGCGCCAAGGCTCCGTACCGCCGGCGAGTCCGCTGCTGCCAGCGCTGCTCGAACCCGACCATCGTGATCCCGTAGGTGGAGCGAAACGCCCGATCCATGGATCCGGCGTCGTGCCACGCGGCGAAGAACCGCGAGAGCCCGGATGTCGTGTCCAGCGACGCGAGATCCACGACCGCCCGATACGCCAGCGCGTAGGCGTTCTGCGCGGTCGTCGAGCCCGCTCCGAACTCGTCGTCCAGCTCGTCGAACGTCGGCGTTCCCTTGAGCGCGAGCGCGATGTTCGCGGCAAGCGCGTCCTCCCGACGCCACTCGTGTGCGGCATAACTCGCGTACCCCTCGTCAAACCAGCGGGGCGGTGCGTCGCCCAGGAACTCGTGTAACGCGAGGTGCGCGAGCTCGTGGCGCAACACCTCGCGCGGATCGCCGGCGTCCGCTCCCGCGAAGCGCCCCTGCATCACGATGCGGCGCGAGTCGGGAAAGGTGATCGCGGCTCCCCACTCGGGGGCGCCCGGCCCGATCCACTCGCGGAATCGACGGCGGTCAGGCGCGATCGCCAGCCACACGTGCTGCCGCGGGCGCGGCAATCCCGGAAACGTGTCGGTGCGTACCGAGTAGTCCAGCAACGACTGGGTCAATATCCGGTCGCTGGGGAAGAACACCGCCGTGAACCGCCCGCGGTCGAGTCGCTCCGGAGCATCGTCCTGCGCGCCGAGTGTCGCGGCGAGCATCCCGAGCGCGAGTCCGCCACGCCTCGCCGCGCGCCGCAGACAGCGCGCACGCGCCGCGCCGCGGTCTACGGCGACCCGCCGGCCTCCACCGTCTTCAGCACGTCTGCGCAGCGTTTTCCCCACGGATTGAACTTGTTCGCCTCGACGCCGGCCTTCCAGGCCGCGAGCGCGTGGTCCCGTCGGCCGGCGAGCCAGTACGCGCGACCCAACTCGTAGTACGCCTCGATCAGGTTCGGCCCGAGGTTGAGCGTTTTCTGAAAGAATGCCTGCGCGTCCTCGAACATGTCGCGCTCGAGATACACCAGCCCGAGATAGAAGTGCGCGTACAACGTCGCTTTCTTGTCGTTGTCGACACGGATGGCTCGCGACAGATGCTCGATCGCCTCGCCGAAGATCCGCTTCTTGAGACAAATATACCCGACGTTGATGCGCGCCAGCGCGTTCTGCGGCTCGCGCGAGAGCACTTTCTGAAAGCTGAGCAGCGCGTCGTCGAGCTTGTCCTGCAGCATCTCCGCCCAGCCAAGCAGCGACTCGGCGTTGGCGTCATTGGGCGCGAGCTCGAGCGCCTTGCGAAGGACCTGCTCGGCGCCCTCATAATCGCCAGTGGAGATCTTGCTCCACCCCTTCTCGATGAACGTCGATGCGCCGATGTGGTCCTGGTGGACCACTGGCCGGTCGGCGACGAACTGAGGCGCGAGCGACGGCTGCGCGGCTCGAAGCGCCTTCCATCGGTCGACGAGCCGCAGCACGTCGGCGCGCAGGGCCCCCAACTGTCCGATCTCCTGCTCCACGGCCTTGAACAACGTGCCGATTTCCGTTTTCAGCGCGTCGAGGTCCGTTGCGGCATTTGGTGCATCGAGCCGCGCGCCGAGGGTGTCGTGCCGGGCGCGCAGCGAATCGCCGGCACGGTCAGCCACGTACCGCCGGCTCCAGCGTCTCGACGATCCGCTCGAACTCGAGTCGGTCGGTGCTCGACAACACGCGATCCACGTCGAGCACGACGACCACGTGCCCTCCCACTGTGGCGATGCCGCGCATGAACTGCGCGGGCAGTCCGTGGAACAGCGGCGGCGGCGGCGCGACGCTCGCCGCCGGCACGACGGCCACCTCCGACACCGAATCGACGATCGCCGCGACCCAGCCGCCGGTGCCGGTGAAGACGAGGATGCGCGTCTCCGGCGTGATCGGCGCCTCGGGCAGCTCGATCCGGTGGCGCATGTCGACGACGGGAATGACGGTATCGCGGTATGGCATCACGCCCTCGATCCAGCGTGGCACGCCGGGAACGCTGCTCGACGGCGAGTAGCGCAGCACGCGCTCCACGGCGAACACGTCGGCGGCGAACCGGTCCGCGCCCAGATGAAAGATCACGAGCTGCAC
>Ga0157370_10000513_pt1 | contig 48371 bp, 52 predicted proteins | sample C35metaG_FD_113463 | JGI IMG/M metagenome (GOLD analysis project Ga0157370, IMG submission 113463) | Corn rhizosphere microbial communities from Kellogg Biological Station, Michigan, USA - C3-5 metaG | ecosystem: Host-associated > Plants > Roots > Rhizosphere > Soil | place: USA: Michigan...
CGGTGTAGCGGTCTGCCTGGTAGATGTGTTTGTTGAGCAGTTGCAGCGCGCGCTCGACGTCGGCGGGGTAGAGGCTGGCGAGCTCTTCCGGTGTGAGGGCTGCGCGGGGCGCGGCGTCGATGCACGGTTGTGCGGTGAACTGGCCGGTCTTGCGGATGGCGGGCAGGACGATGGACGTGACCCACTTGCGGAAGCGGTGGGGCACGGTGCCGGGCTTCACGGCGTCGCGGCAGCGCAGGACGAGGGTGTACATGCCGGATTCGCTGATGATCGTCTGAAGGCGCGCTCCACCGCGTCGGCCGGAATGACCCTCAGTTAAGCTGAGGGTCATTCGTTCGTCACTATCGAGCGACCGCAGTGCTTCGCTCGGATTGGACAATCCCAATGCCATGCAGACATCTGTGGCAACGAACCAAGGCTCGTCGTCGCGCACAACGATGCGCACTGTGTGGGATTCGAAATTGAAGGTGTTCGGGATAGGGGCGAGCGCGGACGCGCCAACAGACGTACCAGTCATGGCATGACTCCTTGAGTGCGGTTTGAGAGCCGCTTTCCGACGCTAATCGGAGGGGGCGGCGACCGAGCGGGTTAGCGTTACCGGACTCAAGGAACCGGCGCCCCTTGCGGAGCCCGCGCCCGGCGCCGCCATTGAGGAGGCCAGACGTGCGCATGCAAAAGCCGCGCGTAAAGAAACAGCGCGGCTAATGTGCGCCTTGAGTAGACGGAACGCTAATTCCGTGTGCCGGTGTTTCCGGCGACCGGCCGAGTATACGGCTGGTTGGGGTTGCGTGCAAACAAACGGGCTAATGCAAAGAAACCAGCCGCTTACCGACCAGATGGACCGGTTCACCCCTATTTTGAGTATTGCGCGGAACTTCAGCCCTATGCCAAGCTAATTGGGCCCAATAAGGGGACTTCTTAAGGAGGGCCACGTGTTGACCCAATTTTTGAATACCCCAACCGTTCGCGCTGGCGGCTTCCAGTGATGGTCTGATCCTATGGGGTGATGTTCTGGGAGTAACGTCAAAAGCGGCATTCTGATCGCCACCTCAACAGGCGCGCTCAGACCCGCTTCCATTCGACCAAGCCGGGTCCGATGGAGTGCAGTTCGACATAAGACGGGAGACGGCGGGTCAGACCGCTGTTTTGAGGGGGCCCTGCGGGTAGATACCTGTGGGCAAGCTCCTGATGACAGTGCCGAACAGGGCTGTCTCCTTCCCACCTTCTCGCCCGCGTCACGATTTCCTCAACAACGTTGAATGAGATTTTGGGGAAGGCATGCCTCAACCGCTTTCACGGGTCGCCCCGGGCGCCAACGTCCTAATTGGTAATGCTGGTGATCGACCGCTGGCAAGACATCCAGACTTGGCGATGTTGGCAATGGAAGCTATCGCTACGTGGTCGAATGTGGAGAGTTTCATGCTCGGCCTGTTTGTAGAACTCTTGGGGGGCGGAAACTCGCTAGCTACCGAAGTGTTCCTCTCTCTGGACGGGCAGGCGGCGAAATCAGCGGCAATTAATGCTGCCGCGACCTCGGTGCTCAAAGATCGAGACGCAGAACTCCGCGTCCTGCGTGCAATCATCGCGATCGCGAAGACAAACGAAAAGGATAGAAACAAGCTTGCACATTGGACATGGGGAGATAGCCCTGATTTACCAGATGCCTTGCTCCTTATAGACCCGCGCACGACGGTGCACGAGCTTGATCGTTCTGACGTGTACGTCTACAAGGCCCAGGATTTCAAAGGGATCGCGGAAGCCAATAACCGCCTGTGCGGATATGGCCTGCGTTTTCGATTCATCCTTGGAGGGCATCCCGCAAATCACGAAGGCCGTCTGTTGGCGAAGCTTCAAGCCGAGCAAGAGATTCAACAGCGGCTGCGCTGATTCGCCATGGCGCATTTGTCCCGCTCTAGAGCAACCCTACGCATCGCCGGTGACGACCTTGACCCGGAAGAGATCAGCGGCCAGCTTGGTTGTACACCCACGACTGCCGAGCGCAAAGGCGAGGCAATCGTCGGTCACAACACCGGCCAGACACGTACTGCCCTGTTCGGTAAGTGGCACCTCGAGGCAGCACCACGGGAGCCCGAAGACATTGACGGCCAGATCTCGGAAATTCTCGGGCAGCTCTCCGATGACCTGGAGGTCTGGCGGACTATTGGCCAGCGCTACAAGGTCGACTTGTTCTGTGGCCTATTCATGAAGAACGGTATCGAGGGCTTGTCACTGTCGCCTGGCTCGCTGTATGCCCTAGGGGTGCGGCAGATCGAAATGGGATTCGACATCTACGGGCCGGACGGTGAGGTTCAGCGTAGTGACGCCGATATATAGTGCGCAGCTTGCCCAACACACCTACGATGCCGTTTGACCAACTCTAATGCAACACTGGCATCTGATGGAACTGACAGCCGAGCGAGCCAAGGAGATAGCCCAGCATGCCATTACCAAGGCGGGTTGGGACGGCAACGACGCGATTGTCGTTGACGAATACACCCAAGAGTTCGATGTCGGCTGGGTCTTCTACTACCAGTCGGCCCGTTTTCTCGAAACGGGAGAATTTGGTTTCTCGCTGGTCGGAAATGCTCCCTTCTTTGTTAGCCGCCTAGATGGGTACACCGCTTTCATCAGTTACCTCAGACCCATTGTCGAATCCATCGAAGCATTCCGCGCGTGTGGCGACGCGAACGCGTATCAAGTAGGCAAGGTTCGGCTTACAGGATGGTTACCGGGTGCGGACAGAGTGGAAGCGATACAACTGGTTCGCAAGTTTGCATCGCTGAGTCTTGAGGAAGCCAAACAAGCCGTCGATTGTTGTCTAGCCTCCCAGACCGCCGACATCGAGACCTCTGACGTGGCGTCTGCAAAGGACCTAGTAGCCCGCCTTGCGGAAATCGGATTTCTCAGTGCCGTTGTGTATCGGTCTGCAGTTGCGTAAAGCGATTCCCTGCATGTATTTCGCTCGCCTTACCATGCCGCCGATGAGCGAGAATCATGGCTTTGCACGACTGGCGAACCTCAATGGATCTCGACTACCAATGCAATTGCTGTGACTACTTCACCGTGGGCGCGAGAGGGGACTGGGAAATCTGTCCTGTGTGCTTTTGGGAAGATGACGGCTTCGGATTGGATGACCTTGATTCGTGGTCGGGAGCAAACCACGGTCTCACCCTGCGGCAAGCGCGGGCCAATTTTGCGCGCATAGGGGCATGCTGCGAGGCGATGCGGTCCAAGGTTCTGCCGGCAGATGAGCGGGGCCGCTATCGGTATGTGCCCCGTCAGGTTTGAGGCGGCGTTTCTAGATGTTGACTCGCATTCGTTCGTTGTATTTGTAGATTGCGAAGTCTTCTATTTCGGTGATCGCGAGAGCGAATTCACTGGACGGCGACGGGATGATCACCCCCGCTATCTCTGCGTTGTCGCGGTAGCTAATTGGCCCGCCGCCATAAGCAGGAACGCTTGAAAGAAGGGCCTTCTCTAGCCCTGGGGACACGACCAAAATGGCCTTGCCTCTATTGTCTCGATCGGTCGCATCCTGGACAAAGTAGCCAACGCCCCGAACCATGACGAAGACGCCCTCTATGGTGATCTTCTTTCCTTCGAATTTCCCGCCTGCCTGGATCAGGTCAGCAACTCGCATAGCGTGATTTTCCTTGGTGTGTGCCTTGATGTACCGATTGGGCCATCAGCATTGCAGCGGAGAAAAGTCTGGTGCGGCAACACCATCATGGCCGCCGACGGGACAGTGCATCCGACCCTTTCGGCGCCCGCGCGCCGAAGCCCCTCAAAAAAAAGGGCGACCAACCGGCCGCCCGTCCTACCCATGCGCCATCAGCTCCATGGCTGCGCGAGCCAGAAGCCCGCTGCGTGTTTCATGCCGTTTCTCGGCAAACCGATCCAGCTTTCTGAGCACGAAGCGGGGGAGTGACACGTTAATGCGCTCCGGGGTGCGGTCAAGCTCCTCGTCGTCGATTTCAACGAACGCCCAGATGGCGCCCGCGTACTCGTCTTGCTTGGTCAGGTCTTCAATTGTCGAGGAGGTTACGTCTACGTCTTCGCCGAGCTCTGCCAGTGTCTGCAGATGACCCGCAATGGCCTCCCGCGTGTTGCGGATGGCTTCATCGACGGTATCGCCCCACGAGTGCACGCCGGGAATATCCGGCACCGTGACGCCATAGACGCTCCCCTCGTCTTTGTGAATCGCGATGGGGAATTGCATGGCTTTTCTTCCTAGGTTGTTACGCGACAGGTTTCGCACCTCTTGCGAAAAACCGCCGGCCTCACTTCAGGCCGGCGGATTTCTGGATGCTTCGAACTGTTCCGATTGGCAGGTCTTTCTTCGGGTGTGGCACCGTCACAAGGCCCCGCTTTTCCGGATGTTTGTAGTGATGATGGCTGCCGGTGATGCGCACCAACTGCCAGCCGTCATCGAGGAGCATCCGGATTAACTGCCCAGACTGCATGGGGGTCTCCGGTTGTTCTGTGTGTAATTCTACACACAGCCGGGCTATGGGCAAGAGAAAATGTGTAGTTATGTGTGTCAGTTAGCGAGTATCCCGGGGGCGTAGAGCAAAGCAAAAGGCAATCAGATACTCAGATCCTCCAGCAGAGCCTTCAATCGCGGTCCGGCAAAATCAAGAAATGCGCGCACCTTCAACGGCAGGATTCCCTGTCCAAGGTAAACGAGGCTGACGGGCCACGGTGCCGGCTCGAACGCCTCGAGCGCGGTCGTGACCGCACCGGCACGCACCGCGTCCGCCACCTGGTAGGAGAGGACGCGAGTAAGGCCGACCCCGGCCACTGCCGCGTCGATTGCAGCTTCGGCAGTGCTCACGACTAGCCGCGAACGGATGGGTACCTCCACCTCCGCCTGTCCCGACAGGAAGGGCCAGACTTGCTTAGATGCAATCTGTTCCATGGTGATGCAGGCATGGCCGATGAGCTCAAGGGGAGTCGTCGGGGTGCCATGTTCAGCGAAGTAGGCAGGGCTCGCGCAAACGACTCGACGCGTTGTGCCAATCCGCGTGGCGATGAAACTGCTGTCGGGTAGGTCCCCGATCCGCACTGCGACGTCGACCTGCTCTTCAAGAAGGTGCAGCACGCGGTCGGTCAGCACCATCCGCACATCGATGTCCGGGTAAGTCGCGAGGAATTCGGCGACCACCGGCAGCAACTGCAGGCGTCCGAAGACAAGGGGCGCCGTAACGACCAGCTCGCCCTTGGGGGCCGCGTATTCGCCCGACGCGGCCCGCTCTGCCTCTCCCACTTCTTCCAGAATGCGCCGGCATGCGGCGACATAGGATTGTCCTGCTTCGGTCAAGGCAAGTTGCCGGGTCGAGCGATTCAGCAGTCGGGTTTTGAGGTGCGACTCAAGTTCTGCAACCTTGCGGCTGACCGTTGCAAGTGGAATCTCGAGTCGGCGCGCCGCTGCTGAGAAACTGCCCGCGTCGACCACGGCCACCAGGATCGACATGGATTCGAAACGATCTGCCATTTCTCACATTCTGGAAGGATCATTCCAAATATTGCCAGATTATCTTTCTGAGTGGAAACATCTACCATTCTGGCTTCCCCCCCCCGGCGGGTCGCGCCGGGAATTTGGAGAATGTGCTGTGTCGACACTTTCGAGTACCCATCCGCCGGCTTTGCAACGAAACGCTTCCATCAAAAACCTGCCCGTCAATTTGTTTGCGTCCGTAATGGGTATTGCTGGCCTGTCCATCGCGTGGCGCCAAGCCAGTCAGGAATTTGGGGTCACTCCCCTGATATCGGCGGCGGCCGGCATGCTGGCCATCGTCGTGTTCCTGGTGCTCGGCGCGGGATATCTCGTCAAGGCTGTCCGACATCCGGATGCAGTCCGCAGCGAGTTCCGACATCCCGTGGCAGGCAACTTCTTTGGCACGATCACCATCGCTATCCTGCTGCTCTCTTCGGTCGTTGCTCAACTAAGCCAGCCGCTCGCGGAAGGCATTTGGATCGTGGGCACAATTGCGACGATCGCGCTGTGTTTCACGATTGCAAGCCGATTGCTGCAAGGCAAGATTGATGCTGCGCACGCCGTTCCTGCGTGGTTTATCCCGGGAGTCGCGACTCTGGACATCGCAGTTGCAGGTGGGAACATGCCGATGCTATGGGCCCATGAAGTCAACATGTTCGCGCTGGCCGTTGGAACGATGATCGCGCTGCTGTTCTTCACGATGATCATGTCGCGAATGATCCATCACGAGCCCTTGCCCGCAGGCATGGTTCCTTCGCTGCTGATTCTGATGGCACCGTTCGAAGTGGGCTTTCTTGCCTACACCAACTTTACGCAGCGCGTCGACACATTCGCTGGGTTGCTCTTCTACTTCGGTCTCTTCATATTCCTTACGCTCGCGCCAAAGGTATTTCGCAGGGGAATTCCGTTCGCTTCCGGCTGGTGGGCCATCAGCTTTCCGATAGCAGCCCTCGCAAGTGCCGCGCTGAAATACGCTATGTTCGTGCAGGCCTGGCCGGTGACTGTGCTGGCGATCATCCTCCTGGCCATGCTGAGCATCGCAATCGTAATTCTCCTTATCAAAACACTTCACGTGCTCTTCAATGGCCGGCTGCTCGCCGGTTGAAGCCGCCGCTGGCGACCCGCTTCAGAGCCGGCCACGAGCGCCAGCCACCCCCTACACCCCCGCCGCAATCAAATCCGAAATCTGCACCGACGCCCGGGCAAAGTCAGTCAGCGCGCGGGCGCGCTTGTACCGATAGCAGCCGGCGGAGATGACGACGGGCTCTTTGGCGTCGTCGTGCTGCAGGACGATGAGCATGCCGGTGTAGCGGTCTGCCTGGTAGATGTGTTTGTTGAGCAGTTGCAGGGCGCGCTCGACGTCGGCGGGGTAGAGGCTGGCGAGCTCTTCCGGTGTGAGGGCTGCGCGGGGCGCGGCGTCGATGCGCGGTTGTGCCGTGAACTGGCCGGTCTTGCGGATGGCCGGCAGGACGATGGACGTGACCCACTTGCGGAAGCGGTACGGCACGGTGCCGGGGTTGATGGCGTCTCGGCAGCGCAGGACTAGGGTGTACATGCCGGATTCGCTGATGACCGCCACGGACTGGGGTCCGCCAAGGGTCTGCATTGAATGCAGACCCTTTTCGTCTTCCTCCAATTTGCGAATTGCCGTTGCGTCTAAATGCAGTGCTGCGCAGAGATCGGCGGCAACAAACCACGGCTCGCCGTCTCGCACAACAACACGGACGGCGTTTGATTCGAAATTGAAGGTGTTCGGGGTAGGGACGAGCGCGGACGCGCCAACCGATGTGTCAGTCATAGTTGGATCCTCTGTTTTTGGCTTTGAGGCCGTCCCCCGACGCCAATCAGGGGGCGGCTACCGAACGGAGTTGGCGTACCGGAAACAAAGGAAACCGGCCCAGCCGAAGCTGGCCCCGCCCGGAGCCGCCATAGGAGCAACTACGAGACACACGCAAACAACAAAGCCGCGTGTAAAACGACAGCGCGGCTTGCTTGCGCCTTTGTATTCCGGGACGCCAATCCCGTGTGCCGGTGTTTCCGGCGACCGGCCGAGTATACGGCCGGTGCGGGGAGGGTGCAATGCTCCGTGACAGTGGTTCGCAAATGCGGCTGTGCGCGCGCATGACGCCCATGCATCGCCGAAATTACGCAACGGGAATGCTGTCGCTGAATTCAGTGCTGACCGCTCCCAGAAGTAGGCCTTCGACAGTCGCGAATGAATTGGCGACAATCCGGAATCGAATTTTCCTTCGCCATCTACGCACCCGGCAAATATGACGACTCTGGCGACCGATCGGCTGACACTTCGTAGGCTTGCGATCCAAGACATCGACGTGTTCCTGACCATGGAGTCAGATCCGGAGGTGATGCGTTACACAACCGGTCTTATAGAGCCGACCCGGAGGCGCCGCGATGAGCTTTTGACGGCAGTTTGCGCCACCAACGCCGATGGTTTGGGGCACTGGTGCGTGGAGCGAGACGGGGTTGCGATTGGGTGGACCAGTCTGACACCGCTCGAAGACACTGGGCGAATTCAGCTTGCCTACCGCTTCGTTCGCACGGCTTGGGGGAAGGGCTATGCCACTGAAGCCGGGCTGGCGATGGTCAAATACTCACAGTCTGTACTTGAACTGCCGGAATGTGTTGCCGTGGTCTGGCCGGGCAATAATGCTTCTATTCGTGTTTTAGGCAAACTGCAATTCCGCCGCGAGGGTCTGGCTTGTCACTATGGATGTGAAGTGGAGGTCTATCGCCGCTCATATTGATTCATGCTCCAGTGTTCGCGCGGAACCTTCACTGCATTTGGGGATGTCTGAGCGGCCGTTCTTGGTCAATCTGAAGGACTGTTTAGGGTCGACAGGCGATCTTGTCGTCGGGCGGCAATCGGCCAGTCTCGGTCATTCGACATTTGATGCCAGGTGGGTGGCAAACGGGCCAAGGAGTGACCTCCGGTAGACTCGTTGTCTTCCCAAATTTTTCCGCGAAGAGATGGACACTCAGCTTTTGGTCATATGCGGGCTTACGTTTGTGATCCATGTCATCGCGACACTGGCTTACGCCGTGCGGATCGCTGGTGTTCGCACTCGTCGTATCGCCGTATCGTTTTCTCTCTTCGGAATCATTGCGCTTGTTTCCCGGACGGCAAATTCTTTTCAGGGGCCGTTCATCGCGAAACGAGTGGAGCTTGATATTGCTCGGCACTTCGAGCATGGCCTGCTCGGCGACTTTCGACTCTTCCTGATGACGGCCACAGTGGCAAGCGTTGTGGGGGCATTGCTAATCCCGACGTTCCAGAGTTACTTTAGCCGTGCCGTCGAGCACTTCCAGGCCCATCGTTCGGTTCCCCGGCTGCTACTCCATATCTTCAGTCGTGGGGGCATCGGCTATATCCGGAATGGGGCGAGGTTCCCGTCTCGCCATAACGTCACCCAACTTGCGACAGGCGCCGGTGTTTCCTGGAATGTCATCGGGTTGAACGTCTTCGCGATGGCGATCTGGACAGTCGGTGTCTTTGCCTCGCTCTATGCCGGGTATCTGAAGCCGGATTTGCGCGTGACATGTGCCAACCTGTCGTCGGTCATCAATGGTTTCGCGACCGTGGTATTGGCAGTGGTCATCGACCCACAAGTTTCGGTGATGACCGATGACGTTGTCGAAGGTCGAATTTCCGAAAACAGCTTCCGGCGAGCAATCACCACGCTTGCCGGCGCGCGCGTTCTTGGAACGTTGTGTGCGCAGGTAATACTTGTGCCTGCCGCATTTGTCATCGTGCGCATTGCGGAAGTCATCTAACGTACTCGTCTTGCTTGATCAGGTCTTCAATTGTTGAGCGGGTTAACGCAGCACGTACGGCAGGAAGTACAGCCCGACGATTCCTACAGTGGCGATAGAAAAGACGGAGCCCCACTTCGTCAATGACCAACGTTTCCAAGCGACGGCATTGAGCACAGTAAACAGCACTGCCGGGCCGACGATGTAGAAAATCAGCGAAGGAAGGACCCACCATGGAACCGCACACTTGTCGATTTCGTAGCAACGGCCAGACGCCTTGTTCGACAGCGACCAGCCTAAACGGCTGATAACGTAGAGGCAGGTCCAAGCCAGCAGTGCACCATAGAGCAAGCCTGTCAGGCCAATCACTGCACGCTTCATTTAGCTCCCGAGAAGAGGATGGTCTTTGAGTTATGCAGGTCGGAGTATCCGTAGTCCGTTCCGGGAAGCATGCTTATTGGTGACCCGTGGGCGCCTGCGGCGCGACGAGTTCGATTTTGACGAGGTAGACGCCGAGCGTGCTGACCTTTTCAGTAACGCTGATCGTGCCGCGCTCCGGCAGAGAAGGTAGGTTCCATAGAGACGCGCACGTCTTTATCGTGCCAGCGCCCCCAGGGTCGACAAACTGGATGGCGGTGTGGCAGCTTTTTGCGCCCGGGGCTTTCTCAAATGCAGCTTGGGCGGTGACCACGCGATCTGCAGTGAAGCGGGGAATTGCAGTCGCCCAGGTCCACGTCGTGAAGGCGCCGAACAGCGCAAAGCAAACAAATTGCCCCACTGGGTCGATCTTGCGCCTTGACGAGGTGTCCGACGTTGGGAAATCGAGTATGGCGAACAGCGTTGCGACAATCACCCCTCCGGCCAAGGCGATATAGAACCTTGGAAACAGGGACGGGGCGTAGCAATCGCGCGCAAACAAAAACGCCGGGTAGATAGACAACAACAAAAGAAACAGCAGGGACAGACCCAGGATTGCTTTGTGTCGCGCGAGCATTTCGTGTGTTCAGGGGGGCGGATATCGCCGAAAAGCAGCAGGATAGTCGATTTCAACGAACGCCCAGATGGTACCCGCGTACTCGTCTTGCTTGGTCAGGTCTTCAATTGTTGAGCAGGCGGTGAGCGGGCTTACCGATCATGTGTTTCTGGAAAAACTGCTGCCATTCCTTTTCCCCAGAAAAAACCGGCCCACAAGCATAGTGGAAACGAAATGTATATAAAATCGTGGCCCATAAAAATAAGGAATAAATGTCGCGATCCGGTATGATTGCGGCAGTGAAAGTTATTTCAACCAACCAAAATGGAATGCCAAATCCAAGGACGCCTCGCTGGTAAATTGAGCTCCCGTTTGGCTGGTTTCTGAATTTCTTAAAATAGCTAATGGTCCAATATGTTAAAGGGATCCATAGTATTGCTATGAGTATTAAAAGAAATAATTTCATTTGGCCTCTCCCGTCAAATCAGTGGAGATAGAGGTAAATTCCAGTAACGGCTCCCGCCGCGCCTCCTAACATTGCGCCAGTCATGGCGCCAGTAGCAAAACGCTCCCTTTCCGATAGCCATTCACGTCGCAAGCCGATGTTCGTAATACGGCCGCAGCCTGTCCTCAAGAATCGCATCTGACGCATCGAGGTCGCGCGCTTGCGGGTTCAACCACGCATCAATGTTCTCCGGCTTGATCGGAATCGGTACGCGGTCGTGCCCGGTCGCAGCAATCTCCGGCGGCGGATCGTCGGTGATGATGGCGAACGACAGCAGATCCTTTTCGCCGGGCTTGGTCGCGCGCCAGTGTGACCACACGCAGGCGACGAGCAGCGTCTGCGGCGGGTCGGGGCGGAATTCGGCGATGGCGTTTGTGCCGTCTGGCTGGGTCACGTATTCATAGAACGCGTCGACCAGGACAAGGCCGTGCGTGTGGCCGTACTGGCCTTTCCAGAAGCCGCGCAGGTTGTCGCGGCGGGCGTTGTAGGTGCCGGGATACTGTTCGTCGTAGAAGGCCGGCTTGCCTGCGGGGCGGCACTGGTAGCGCATCGGCTTGACGACGCGCCGGCCGTTCTCCATCACCATCACGGGCGCGTACCAGCCGGGGTAGATGCGCGAGTCGCGCGGCTTCAGCTCGGTGCTCTTGAGCTCTTCGAGCTTGCCCTTGGCCGCTGCGATCTTGTTGGTGGCGATGCGGACGTCTTCAGCGGCTTTCTTGGTGGCCTTGGTGGCGAGGGCCTGCTGGGCTTTCTCCAGCCGTTCGGTCTGCTTGGCCAGCTCCTGCAGCAGCGCGATTTCGTCTGCGGCCATGCGCGCGCGGATGACCTCGGCGATCTTCTTTTCTTCGTCGGTCTCGGGCGATTCGAGGAAATGCGCGGTCATCGCCTTCGGCACGCGCATCTTCGGATTGGCGAAGTACTCCATCACCATCCGCGTGAAATCGTCGAGCGACATGATGGCGCCGTACTCGTGTACGAACCGTCGATAGTCAGCTTCGATTTGGGCGGAGTAGCACATGGGTGCGCCCCCTGACGATGGGGTGTCTGATCATACTGTGCACGACGGTGCGTCGGCGCGGCGGTATACCCGCATCAGCATGGCGCGTATTGGACGGCGATGCGAAGGGCGCATCGATTCGCTTAATCGCGTAAAAACGTTTGCTGCGAACCGAAAAAAAGCGCCCTGCACACGCGGGCGTGACGCTCCCCCTTTTCGAGCCGTCAAAAGCGCAGGAGACGCAAAGTAGGGACCATTGAGCATCCTGCGTGTTTTCATTATCGGCAGGCGGAACAGAAACCAAACCACCAAGAAGGGGGAGTTTCAGCCCGTGTATTGCAGACGGTCACCTCCGGTCGGCTGGCGGTCGCTCCCCTCTGACCTTGACGATCATCTCGGACAGCCAGTTCTCTTGTTGCAGCGCTGCCCGCAGGGCTAAAACTGCAGCGCCGAGCGGGTTGTCCGGGTAGACAAAATACTCTTCCGTTTCCAAGCGCCAAGCGTGATAGCCGATGACGTGGAGCGCGCGGATCTCCCAGAGGAGCCGCATGACGGTTTCGTTGTCGCGGTGCTCTTCGGCCAGTTTGTGGAGCTCGGCAAGGGTAAGCGCTGGGAAGCGCTCGCGGATAGGGTTCGACATGGGCGCACCGTCACCATTTGCGAGCGTTGCGCATCGCCCGGCGCTCATGGGGGGAGGGCTCGGCCGGGCGGGACGCGCGTAATGCCTCTATCTCTGCAACGTGCTCGTGAAACCAAGTCTCCGCCGCGAGTTCCTTGTGCAGCGCTGCCACGGCAATGCCGAACCCGTCTGTTCGGCCGCCCGGGCCTGCGGCCTCGGCGACCTGGTGCACGCGATAGACGAGGTTGCGCAGCGCCTGCACTTCCATCACCAGCCGCCGCACAACGGGGTCGTGGCCATAGCGGTCGCCAATGGCCTTCAGTTGCTCGGTGCTGAGCGCGGGGTATTCGATGCGGAGGGGGTAGGGCATGGTACGAGTACTGTATGTTTATACAGTATCGTGGGCCGGAATCTGCGCGTCAACGTAGACAATGCAGACGTGGAGCGGGGCGCACCTAAATGCCCGCCTTCAGCCAGAGCTCATGCCCGGTCACCGCTGCCAGCGAATCCAGCTCGCCCAGGCCAGCAGTACGCACAGGCCTGCCAGCCACAGCGGCAATCGAGTAAGACCGAACATCGCCGCTCGGTAGCTCGGGAGTGAGGCGTACTACTCTGCTGCTTCGGGCTGGGCTGACAGCGTGTACGTCAAAAAATGAGCGGTGACGGCGGCAAGCCAAGCGCCAACAACTACCCGCGTGCGAGCCATAGCTTGATTGCGTTGTTTACTTCGGCGGTGATCTCAGGGGCTGCCAACCTGTCCGTGTAGATTGATCGGCTACCCGACACGCCGGGCGCTGAGTACTGAATGGCGTGCGCCAGTTCGTCCAGGTAGGGACCACCTCGGCGCCGATACTTCGCAGCCTCGTCGTTGTTGAGCTGCATCGTGAAGCTGTAGTACGCAAAGCTGTGATTGCAGTTCACGTCGAGGTACAGCTGCTGCCCGTCTCTGAGCAGGTACCACGCGTGTGGGCCATATTCGTGGACTTCCACTCTTCCCTCAATTTGATCTTGTCGTTCTATGCGGCCAACAGATCTCCGCAATGTCGCGGATGAGTGTAGCGCTTCAAGCTGGACGAGGTAGAGCGCGTCTACCAACGGCAGCACGTGTCTGGTCGCTTTGTGGGCTGCGGACGAGCGCCTACCCGTGCGACTCGTACGAGCGCGAGGCGGGTGTGGATTAGAGGATCTGCGGCACGGGGCGACGGATCAGCGCACTCGAATATTGGACACTGTCAAATATTCGGCCCCAACCGCGCTGCGCGGAGAAATAGAAAAGCCAGTGTAACCGTTTGATTACACTGGCTTTTGTTTGGTCGGGGCGAGAGGATTTGAACCTCCGACCACCTGCACCCCATGCAGGTACGCTACCAGGCTGCGCTACGCCCCGAAGCCTGAAAGTATAACAGAGGCGTAGTGCCCATGACTAGTAGTTCGCTCGCGCGCCGTGTGATGGTGCTCCGCATGGCTGCGGCAAAGAAAGTCCTTGCGCTAGAGTGCGCTCTAGCACCTGTAATCAGAGCGTTCACACTAGGAGACTCGCATGAACGCACTCGAGAACAAGAAGATCCTGCAAGCCGCTTTTGCCGAACTGGCTGTGAGCAACGCCAAGCCCTTCGTTGATCTCATGGCGGATGATTTCAGCTGGGTTTGCACTGGCACCACGCAGTGGTCGCGACGTTATGCAGGCAAGCAGACGGTGCTGGGTGAGCTGTTCGCTCCGCTGCGAGCGAAGCTTGGTCGCATTACGACGGTTGCCCACCGCTTTACAGCCGATGGCGATACCGTGGTTGTAGAAGCTCAAGGTCGCAACACGACGCGCGATGGCGTTGCCTATAACAATCAGTACTGTTTCGTCATCCACATGCAAGAGGGCAAGATGCACGAACTGATCGAATACTTCGACACAGATCTCGTCAACCGGGCCCTTGGCACTCCGGTGGACGTCTCCACTGAGTCCCATGGCTGAGCGCGATCCGGCTCGTTTGCTGATCGGTGCCTTGGCTGAACGCACGGGCCGTAGCATTCATACGATTCGTTGGTACGAGGCGCAGGGGTTGATTCCTGGCGTTGCGCGCGATGCGACGGGCCGACGTGTTTATACCGAGCAGCACGTCAACTGGCTTGAGTTGATGGAGCGCCTGCGCAACACAGGAATGTCGGTCGCGCAGATGCGTGAATACACGGCGTTGGTGTGCGAGGGCCGCAGCACCTTGAAAGCTCGGCATGCGTTGCTGGTTGCGCATCGCGCGCAGGTCACGCAGACGATTGCAGAGTGGACGCGCTCGCTCGCGCTGATCGACGGCAAGATCGATTTCTACGGCGAATGGGTGGCCACGGGAACGCGCCCGGCACGCGAGCCCAACGTGTCGCAAAGCACCGCGAACACGCGCACTCGCCGCAAGTCTGAGCGCTAGCGATGGCGATGGCGATGGCGGACGATCAACCCGTCGCCCGCCGATACCGCGCTGGCGTCATTCCCAGTTGCTGCTTGAACGCCTTGCCGAACGCCGCCTCGGATTGATAACCGACGCGCGCGCCGATTTCACCCGCACTGAGCTGCGTATGGACCAACGCATCGCAGGCCAGCGTCATGCGCACGCGCGTAAGAAAGCCCCACACCGTCATGTCGGCGCGCGCCTTGAAGTGCCGCGCATAGGTGGCGCGCGACATGGCCGCCAGATCGGCGAGGGCGTCGATGGTCCATGCGCGTTCCGACGCGCTAAGCATCGCCTGTATCGATGGGCCGAGGCGCGCGTCCGACAGCAGCGTCAGCGTGCCGGGGCTGGCGTTTTCGCGCTGGCCGTACACGCGCAGTGCCATCGTCAGCAACGCTTGGCTGAGCGAGGTGACAATCGCCAGCGCGCCAGGTGCGCGTGTTTCGGCTTCGTCGCGCATCAGCCCAATGAGCGCTTGCAGCGCCGGAAACGACGCACTAGCAATCAATGACACGTGCAGTGGATCGGGCAGCGTACGGACCAGCAGCGTGGTCGAACCCGGTTCGTGAGTGAAGCGGCCGCAGAGCAGGTCGACCTCGGCAGCACCGCGGCCGGTTTGGCGGAGCGGCAGCATACCGTCGTGCGATGTGCGGGGCTTGCGGGCGGGCGCATCCGCAGCACCGGTGTCGTGAATCGTGTGGGCCTCGCCGCGCGGGAAGAGGACGAAATCGCCTTCGCGCAACGTAAGCGTGCGACCACCGGTATCGATCAGACAACTGCCCGACAGCACGAGATGGAACAGCACTTGGCCATTTGGCTCTGGATCGTGTGGGATCGAGAACGGCCCTTGGAACAGGCACCGCAAATCGAGGCTCGCCTGCGGCCGGGTGAGTTGAATGAATTGGCTGAGTGCGTCCATTGAGACGATTGCGACAAAAGTTGCCTGAATTAAGTATTCAATGGATCGCGCATAAAGACAATACTCTTCCCAACGGCGCGGCATCGGGCCAGCGCCACACCACCGGAGCACATCATGCTGAACTGGGTCGAGTATCGGAAGGAATTGCTGGGTCGCATTGGCGAGATCGGTCAGATCGCGCCGGATACGGTCAAGGGCTACAAGACGCTGTCGGCTGCGACGACGGGCAGCTTGGATGCAAAGACGCGCGAACTGATCGCGCTGGCCGTGGCAGTGACCACACGTTGCGATGGCTGTATCACCGTGCACACCGCCGAGGCGATCAAGCATGGCGCAACGCATGAGGAGATTGCCGACGCGCTGAGCGTGGCGATTTCGCTCAATGCCGGGGCAGCGTTGGTGTACTCGGCGCGTGTGATGGACGCGGTGCAGGCCTACGAGAAGGCCTGACCGCGTTGGTTACCGTGCGATCCGCAGACGGCAGGTTGCCTGTCGGGTCTCGCCGGGGGCGAGCAGGTGCAGGCCCTCGCCGTGGTGGATCGCATTCGGCAGGCCCATCCAAGGTTCGACGCAGTAGAAGTCCGACGTGGCGTTTTCTGTCCAGGTGGTGATGGCGTGCCAGGGTACCGGTGCGCCGTCCACCTCGAAACGAATACGCCGGCCGAGCGGCGCTTCTGCGTGCGGCGGAATGACCAGCGTGGCTGCGCCGGCGTCATCCAGGAGGTGATAGCGGTCTTGCAGGGCGGGGTCGTCGAGCTGGTAGGTTCTGCCCCCCGGCTCGGGTCGGTCGAGACTGCCATCGGGCAGTTGGCGCGACAGCCTTCCTGGCGGCATCAACAACTCGGTCGCGCCGCGCAGTGCATGCGGTAGCGCCAGGTAGAAATGATGGCCGGCGTAGAAGGGCATCGGCGCATGCGCGTCGCCTTCGTCCAGATGCTTGACGGAGAAGGTCGCCTCCAGCCCGTCGTCAATCAGCCGGTACGTCACGCGAAATTCGAAGGCGAATGGATAGCCTTGGCGCGTCTGGGGGCTGTCGCGTAGCAGTAAGACGATGTGTGTGTCGCTTGCGTCTTCCACCTCGAACGGCATGTCGCGTGCAAAGCCGTGTTGCGGGAGCTCATGAAGTTGCCCGCGCGCGTCGCGCCAGCGGCCGACTTGGCCATCTACAAAATGCCGGCCGATGAAGGGAAAGAGCAGCGGATTGCCGCCACGCACTTTGGCCGGATTCGACCAGTCAGCCGTTTCGGGCCAGAAGAGGATGTCTTCGCCGCGATGGCGCCAGCGCACCAGCCGGCCGCCGGCTTCCGGCGCGAGCAGCAGCATGGAGCCGTCAGCACGCGAGTCGCCGATGCGGATGAGCGTGCGATCCTGAAAGCGAGCGGTTGGCAGGTCGTGCATAGGTTGGGTGGAGTGACTTGTTGGCATGGGAATCGCGTACTAGATTGTCAATGCGTTTTGCCCGGAGGGAAACCATGTCCGTCAATTGCGTGCTGCCCGCACATACCGTTCCCCCGCCCGACGAGCCTTCACCGCCGGGAATTCCCCCCGATCTGCCATCGCCCGATGAACCCCCGCCGCCGGTCGAACCACCGGAGCTGTCGCGGAAGTAATCTGCTGTTACCAATCGTCACAGCTTTGCGTGAAGCGGTTCGTAAGATAGCGCCAGTCCTCGCGCGACTGCGCGTTTCTACAACGACAATACGAGCCCAATCATGTCGATTCTTCCGCGTCTGACCCTGTGCGCAGTGCTGGCGGCCTCCATGGCCGGTTGTGTCGTGGCGCCCCCGCAGCCAACGCGCACGGTGGTGGTGCGTGAGCCGGTTCCCGTCGCGGCACCGGTAGACCCGCGCGCACGCTTTGACCAGGTACAGGGCCGTCTTGCGGAAGAATTCCACCGTATCGACGTTCGCCAATCGCAGGGCTACATCGATCCGTACCGCGCTGACGGCCTGCGCGACCGCCTGCGCCGCATCCGCCAGGAAGCCAACGACATGGCCAGCCAGCATCGCGGAGGCTTGTCCGGCGATGAGCAGCACGCGCTGAACGACGAACTGGGCACCGTCTCGCACGATATCGGCCGCTAAGCCGCTTTCTTCCAGTCCCCTCATTCGCCGATGTTGCGTTGCAATATCGGCGAAATGCATTGTTGCGCGACGTTGCGTGCGCAGCCGGCGGAAGCTGATACGCTTGCGTTCCTCCTGAACGAGCAAGCCCGACACCGACGCGGCTTCCAGCGGCCGGTTCTGGCCTTGTGCCGTGCGAAAGATCATCCACTGCGACTGCGATTGTTTTTACGCTGCCATCGAAATGCGCGACGATCCGCGCCTCGTTGGCAAGCCGCTGGCCGTCGGTGGGCGGCCGGAGCGGCGCGGCGTGGTCGCAACCTGCAACTACGAGGCGCGCAAGTTCGGCATCCATTCGGCGATGCCCATGGCGCAGGCCGTCAAGCGCTGCCCGGACTTGCTGATCGTGCCGCCGTCCATGGAGAAGTACCGCCAGGTCGCGCGCCAGATCTTCGCCATCTATCACAGCTATACGCCGCTGGTGGAGCCGCTCTCGCTGGACGAAGCGTACCTGGACGTGACCGACAGCCCCATGCTTGCGGGCAGCGGCACGCGCATCGCAGAAGACATCCGCCGCCGCGTGCGCGAAGAAATCGGCATTACCGTGTCTGCGGGCGTTGCGCCCAACAAGTTCATTGCCAAGATCGCCAGCGACTGGAACAAGCCTGATGGCCTGTTCGTCGTGCGGCCGGAGCAGATCGACGCGTTTGTTGCGGAGCTGCCCGTCGACCGCCTGTTCGGCGTGGGCAAGGTGACCGCTGCCAAGCTGCGCCGCCTGGGTGCGGAAACCTGCGGTGATTTACGCGGCTGGGGCACCGACCGCTTGCAGCAGCATTTCGGCGTGTTTGGCTTCCGGCTGCACGACCTTTGCCGCGGCATCGATCATCGGCAGGTGCAGCCCTCGCAAGTCCGCAAGTCAGTCAGCGTGGAAGAAACCTACGCCACGGATCTGCGCACGCTCGATGACTGCCAACGCGAATTGATTGTCCTCGTCGAGCAGTTGGCCGCCCGCGTCGAGCGTGCCCGCGCAGGCAACATGATCCACAAAACCTACGTCAAGCTGCGTTTTGCCGATTTTCGTGGCACGACGGTCGAGTGCATCTCGCCGCAGGTGTCCTTGCCGGTGTTCTCCAAGCTGCTGGCGCAGGGGTTTGAACGCCGGGGCATTCCCGTGCGACTGCTCGGCGTGGGCGTGCGGCTATATGAGTCGGATGCGCATGCGCGCCAGCAACCGCTGTTTGCCGAAGACCTGGCCGGCACCGACTGAGATTGAACCGGCCGAGCCGGCAATCGGATACGAATTGTCCTATTTTCCTGTCTGCATGACGGCGATAGAAGGGCGGAATGTCGCCAGCGAGTAGAATGCCCGCTTTTTTGCATAATCCGCCGCCGCGCACCACACGTGCGCGACAGTGCATGCCGTCACATTCGGCAGCACGCAGACAGGAGACGCAGTCAATGAGTTTGTTTCGTACCAAAAACGTGGATCACATGATCCGCACGGGCCGCAGCAATACCGGCCTGAAGAAAGTCCTCGGGCCCCTGGACCTGACCTTCCTGGGCGTCGGCGCCATCATCGGTACCGGCATCTTCGTTTTGACCGGCACCGGCGCGCTGACAGCTGGGCCGGCGCTAACGTTGTCCTTCGTATTCGCCGCGCTCGCCTGCGGGTTTGCCGCGCTGTGCTACGCCGAATTCGCCTCGACCATCCCCGTGTCGGGCTCCATCTATACGTATGCCTACGCCACGATGGGCGAGCTGGTCGCCTGGATCATCGGCTGGGATCTGATGCTCGAATATGGCTTGGCCACATCTGCTGTTTCGGTGGGTTGGTCCGGCTATTTCCAATCGCTGCTGTCTGGCTTCGGTCTCCATCTGCCTGTGGCGCTCACCGCTGCGCCGGGTGCAATTCCGGGCGTGCAGACGCTGTTCAACCTGCCGGCGCTGGTGATCATGCTGCTGATCACGACGCTGCTGTCGTTCGGCATTCGCGAATCGGCGCGCGCCAACAACATCATGGTCGCGATCAAGGTGACGGTGGTGCTGCTGTTCATCGTCGTGGGCGTGCGCCACGTGCAGCCCGCCAACTGGCAGCCGTTTATGCCGTTCGGCATGGAAGGCGTGTTCGGCGCGGCGGCCATCGTGTTCTTCGCCTTTATCGGTTTCGATGCGGTCACCTCGGCGGCCGAAGAGGTGCGCAATCCCAAGCGCGACTTGCCGATCGGCATCATTGGTTCGCTGGCGGTCTGCACGATTCTCTATGTGCTGGTGGCCGCCATCATGACGGGCATCGTGCCGTTCGCGAAGTTTGCGGGCGTGGATCACCCCGTGTCGCTGGCGTTGCAGATGGCCGGTGAAGGCTGGGTGGCGGGTTTTGTCGATCTGGGTGCCATCATCGGCATGACGACCGTGATTCTGGTGATGGCGTATGGCCAGACCCGCATCATCTTCGCCATGTCGCGCGACGGGCTGCTGCCCAAGCGCTTGTCGCACATCCATCCGCGCTATGCGACGCCGTTTCTGAACACCTGGGTGGTCGGCATCGTCTTCGCTGTGATCGCTGCGTTCGTGCCGCTGAATGTGCTGGCGGAGCTGATCAACATCGGCACGCTGGCGGCGTTCTCGCTGATTGCCGTTGCCGTGTTGGTGCTGCGTCGCACGCGTCCGGACTTGCATCGTGGCTTCCGTTGCCCCGGCGTGCCGGTGGTGCCGCTGCTGGCTATCGGCATGTGCCTGTTCCTGATGAGCCACCTGCAGGCCGTTACCTGGATCGCCTTTGTGGTGTGGGTTGCGATCGGCTTGCTGGTGTACTTCGGATATGCGCGTCGTCGTTCGCTGCTGCACACGTCGGATCATGGCGCTGCACCGGTTTCCGAAACCGTGCACTGACCAAGAAGGGCGCATCCATTCCCTGACGACATGGCTGCGACGCGGTCAAACACTGTCGTTCGAATCGCCGACTGAGTGGTTTTGAGTGGTTTTTCTCTCAGTCGGCGCGCAACTATTACAACGTCGATGTATTGCGTTCAACCCGCGCGCTTTTTTAGCGAGGGTCCCAACGCATCCCGCGCTGACATCGACGTGTCGCAAACCATGTGGTTGCATTAGCAGGCACACTTTGGCTGCACGCCCGGCACGCGCCTTGCGTGTGGCCTCCGCTTTGCTTAAACGGGCAAGCGCGCGGCCCTGACAAAAAAGCATAGCTGCGACGAAAGGGCGCGCGAGGCCTGATGCCGCCTGGGATAGCGGCTTCAAGCCACCATTCAACGGCTGCGATGCTGCAAATGACGTTCGCACGTGCATTGCAAGCTGTGGTTAAAATGATTTGTGCAGCCAGACACGAGTCTGACGAAACCTTGCCGGCCCCCCCGCAAAGTTTCCACGCAACGGCGTGTGCGTTGTTGTCCATTGCAATCGGAGGGCTTTGACGATGGAAATCAAGTTCGAAAAGAAAGAGGCGTACGACATCAACAACGAAGGCCTGCTGTTCGACGCACTGGTCGACGGTGAAAAGGTGACTTGCGTGGCAACGCGCGAGGCGCTTTGGGAAGGCCTGGAAGGTGATCAGGTGTTGTCGCTTCAGGCAGCCTTCGAGGCTGGCCAAGAGCGGATCCAGGATGCCGCCCGCGTGCTCATTGCAGACGGCGTGCAGCGATCTCATGGATTAGATGATTTGCCGCAACCGGTCGTGGTCAAGCGCGCGCATATTGCCGTGGCCTGAGTCTGATCGATTGCCCGCGTAGACATCGGCGTGCCCGATGCCTCTGCATGGCGGACACGTCGTCCGCCGCCTGAAAAGCCGGTCCGTGTGACCGGCTTTTTCATTGCGCCGCAGTTTCCCGACTTGACAGGGCCGCAATCCAATCAGATGATTAACATGTTAATTATATGAGGAGGCGGGAGACACCATGCTGCGAGGCAGAGTGATATTGCCGCAGGGGCAAATCGTGGAGCGGGTGTTCGCATCCGCGGCAGAGCCTGCTGTTTCCTTGCGTTGGCTGCCGCCGGTCGAAGGTACCGTCGTCGGCGCGTTGCTGAACTACCGCGGCGAACTGGATGCGCTTGGCGATGCGCTATCTGAGCCGCCTTACCAAGCGCCGCCTAAGGCGCCCATCCTGTATCTCAAGCCGGCTAACACGCGCATTGGTCATGACCACGATGTTGCTCTGCCGGCAGATGTGGATGGTGTTTGGGCCGGTGCTTGCCTGGGCGTGGTGATCGGTCGTACCGCCACGGGCGTGCCCGCGCTGCAGGCCGCCAATTTCATCGCCGGCTACACCGTCGTCAACGACCTGACCGTGCCGCATGCGAGCTACTATCGCCCGGCGATCCGCCACAAGTGCCGCGATGGCTTTTGCCCGATGGGACCATGGATGGTCGACCGCGAAGATGTGCCCGACGCCGATGCGCTTGATATCACCGTGCGCATCAACGGTGAGATCAAACAGCGTGCAAACACGTCGACGCTGGTGCGGCCCGTCGCACAACTGCTCGCCGACGTGACGGCATTCATGACGCTTGATGCGGGCGATGTGCTGCTCGTTGGCATGCCCGAGAATCCGCCGCTGGCGCGCGCAGGGGATCGCATCGATATCGACATCGCCCACATTGGCACGCTGACGACGACGTTGATCCGTCAATCGGAGGTTTCGCGATGAAACACGCGCGTATTGCCTATGACGGCGCGATCCATCACGCCACCGCCATGCCCGGTGATGACACCCGCCTGCGACTGGCCGACGGCCGCGTTTTGCGCGAAACCGAGGTCGTCTGGCTGCCGCCGGTGGAACCCCGCACCGTCTTCGCGCTGGGCCTGAACTACGCCGACCACGCCAAGGAGCTGGCCTTCAAAGCGCCCGAGGAGCCGCTCGCGTTCCTGAAGGGGACAAATACGCTGATTGGCCATCGCGCTCACACCGTGCGCCCCGCTGGCGTTGCGTTCATGCATTACGAATGCGAGTTGGTCGTGGTCATCGGCAGGACCGCTCGCAATGTGCCGCGCGAGCATGCCTATGACTACGTGGCCGGATATACGGTGGCCAACGACTACGCCATCCGCGACTATCTCGAGAACTATTACCGCCCGAATCTGCGCGTGAAGAGCCGCGACACCTGCACGCCCATCGGGCCGTGGCTGGTTGACCGAGACGATGTGCCAGACCCGATGAATCTCGCGCTGCGCACCACGGTCAATGGCCGAGTCACGCAAGAGGGCAACACGCGCGACATGATCTTCGACGTTCCGGCGCTGATCGCGTGGTTCTCCAGCTTCATGACGCTCAGCCCCGGCGACATGATCCTGACAGGTACGCCCGAGGGCTTGGCCGGCACGCAACCCGGCGACGAAGTCATCACAGAAATTGAAGGCATCGGCAGGCTGGTGAGCACCATCGTTGCCGAAGAACCGAACAAGGAGCCCGCATGAGCGCCGTCAACATGGACCCTGTCAAGCATTGGATCGATGGCCGTCAGGTCGACAGCGTGGAGCGTTTCATCACGACCAACCCGGCAACGGGCGAGGCCATCGTCGAGGTGGCGTCGGGCGGTGAAGCCGAGATCAACGCGGCGGTAGCGGCGGCCAAGGCCGCGTTCCCGGCTTGGGCGAACACGCCGGCCAAGCAGCGCGCCAAGCTCATGCGCCGACTGGGCGAGCTGATCGAGCAGAACGTGCCGCACCTCGCGGCGCTGGAGACGATGGACACCGGTCTGCCGATCGCGCAGACGAGCAAGCAGCTCATTCCGCGTGCTTCCGAGAACTTCCATTTCTTCGCCGAGGTGTGCACGCAGGTCAACGGCCGCACGTATCCGGTGGATGATCAGATGCTGAATTACACGCTGTATCAGCCGGTGGGCGTGTGCGCGTTGATCTCGCCTTGGAACGTGCCGTTCATGACGGCCACCTGGAAGGTCGCGCCGTGCCTGGCGCTGGGCAATACGGCCGTGCTGAAGATGTCGGAACTGTCGCCGCTGACAGCGGATCAACTCGGTCGCCTGGCGCTGGAAGCCGGCATTCCGCCCGGTGTGCTGAACGTGGTGCAAGGCTACGGCGCGACTGCGGGCGACGCGCTGGTGCGCCATCCAGACGTGCGAGTGGTGTCGTTCACCGGCGGCACGACGACCGGCAAGCGGATCATGGAGCGCGCCGGTCTGAAGAAATTCTCGATGGAGCTGGGCGGCAAATCGCCCGTGCTTATCTTCGATGATGCGGACCTGGATCGCGCGCTGGATGCGTCGCTGTTCACCATCTTCTCGATCAACGGCGAGCGCTGCACGGCCGGTTCGCGCATCTTCGTGCAAGAGAGCGTCTACGACGATTTCGTACGCAAGTTCGCCGAGCGTGCCAAACGGCTTGTGGTGGGCGATCCGGCGGACGAGAAGACCAATGTCGGCTCGATGATCACGCGCGCGCATTGGGAGAAGGTCACCGGTTACATCCGCCTGGGCGAACAGGAGGGCGCGAAGATTCTCGCCGGCGGCGCAGAGAAGCCCGCAGGCCTGCCCGACCACCTGAAGAACGGCAACTTCGTCGCGCCCACGGTGCTGGCTAACGTCGACAACCGCATGCGAGTCGCCCAGGAGGAAATCTTTGGCCCGGTGGCTTGCCTGATCCCCTTCAAGGATGAGGCCGATGGCCTGAAACTCGCCAATGACGTGGAATATGGCTTGGCTTCGTACATCTGGACGCAGGACGTCGGCAAGGTGCACCGTGTGGCGCGCGGTATCGAGGCCGGCATGGTATTCGTCAATAGCCAGAACGTGCGCGACTTGCGCCAGCCGTTTGGGGGGGTGAAAGCATCCGGCACGGGGCGTGAGGGCGGCGAGTACAGTCTGGAAGTGTTTGCCGAAATCAAGAACGTCTGCATCTCGATGGGCAGCCACCATATCCCGCGCTGGGGCGTTTGACGCGCCGCCGGACACACCACAACAAGGGCGGAAGGAGACACCATGGGCAAGCTGGCCTTGGCCGCGAAGATCACCCACGTGCCGTCGATGTACCTGTCGGAATTGCCGGGCAAGCATCATGGCTGCCGCGAGGCGGCCATCGAGGGCCACCGCATCATCGGACAGCGTTGCCGCGATCTGGGCGTGGACACCATCGTCGTGTCCGACGTGCACTGGCTGGTCAACGCCGGCTACCACGTCAATTGCAATGCGCGCTTCGAAGGCGTCTACACGAGCAATGAGCTGCCGCATTTCATCAAGGACATGCGGTACGCGTATCCGGGCAACCCGGCGCTTGGTCGATTGATTGCGGAGACGGCATCGGCGCGCGGTGTGTTCACGCGTGCGCACGAAATCGACAGCCTTGAGCTCGAGTACGGCACGCTGGTGCCGATGCGGTACATGAACAGCGACCAGCACTTCAAGGTCGTGTCGATCGCGGGCTGGTGCGCGTGGCACAAACTGGAAGAAAGCCGCCGCTTTGGCGCCGCGCTGCTTGAAGCCATCGAGGCCAGCGACAGCAACGTCGCATTTCTTGCCAGCGGATCGCTCTCGCACCGTTTCAACGACAACGGAAGCCCCGAAGAATCCATCCATCAGATCAGCCGCGAGTTCTTCAGGCAGGTCGATCTGCGCGTGGTCGAGCTCTGGAAGCAGGGCGACTGGAAAACCTTCTGCGCGATGCTGCCCGAATACGCCTCGCTGTGCGAGGGCGAGGGCGGCATGCACGACACGGCCATGTTGCTCGGTTTGCTTGGCTGGGATGCCTATGACAAGGGCGTTGAGGTCGTCACCGAGTATTTCCCCAGTTCCGGCACCGGGCAGATCAACGCGATCTTTCCGCTGCCCACGCGTGGTCAAACTGGAGTGTGAGGAGGTCGCCATGCCGCATGTGATCGTCGAATACACCGATAACCTGGGCGACGACGCCCGCATTCCGGAATTGCTGCAGGCGATGAACGAGACGCTGATGGCGCAGAACGGCGTATTTCCCACTGGCGGTATCCGCTCGCGCGCCATCAAGCTGACCGATTATCGCGTGGCGGACGGCAAGGAGGACGATGCTTTCGTCCACGTCACGCTCAAGATCGCGGGGGGCCGCACGCCTGAGGTCAAGAAGGCCGCGTGCGATGCGCTGTTCGAGGCCGTCAAGGCACATTTTGCGCAAGCCTTTGCGCGCCGCTATCTGGCGCTGTCGATGGAATTGACCGAGTTCGACGAGGGCGGCAGCTATAAGCACAACAACATCCACGCGCGTTTTCGCAAGGCTTGACCCATGCTAGACACCACGACCATCCAGACGATCGCGCGCCGCTTGCACCAGGCCGAGATCGACCGTAAGCAGATTCGCCAGGTTTCGCTTGAGTACCCCGACATCACCATCGATGACGCCTACGCCATCCAGCGCGAATGGGTCGCGATGAAGCTGGCGGAAGGGCGGCGTCTGAAGGGCCACAAGATCGGATTGACGTCACGCGCCATGCAGCAGTCTTCACAGATCGACGAGCCGGACTATGGTGCGCTGCTCGACGACATGTTCTTTTCCGAGGGAAGCGAGATTCCCGCTAGCCGCTTCATCGTGCCGCGTGTGGAAGTGGAACTTGCCTTCGTCCTCGGTAAACGACTTGAAGGGCCGGAAGTGACGCTGTTCGACGTGTACGACGCGGTGGACCACGTGATACCGGCGCTGGAGATCATCGACGCGCGTTCGCAATCGATCGATCCCGACAGCGGGCGCCCGCGCAAGGTGTTCGACACGATTGCCGACAACGCTGCGAACGCCGGCGTCGTGATGGGCGGCCGTCCCATCCGCATGCGCGATGTGGACCTGCGCTGGGTCAGTGCCATCTTTTCACGCAACGCCGTCATCGAAGAGACAGGCGTGGCAGCCGGCGTGCTGAACCACCCAGCGAACGGTGTCGTGTGGTTGGCCAACAAGCTCGCGCCGCACGGCGTCGCGCTGGAGCCGGGGCAGGTGATCCTTGGCGGATCGTTCACGCGGCCGGTGCCTGCCCGGCCCGGTGATACATTCCATTGCGACTACGGTCCGCTCGGCAGCATTGCCTGCCATTTCGTCTGACCGTCTAACCGTCTAACGCTCAAAGGATGTCCTCGCGATGCAACTCCCGGTGAACAACTTCAAGCGTGCGCTGGCCGAGCGCCGGCCGCAGATTGGCCTGTGGCTCGCAATGACGCATCCATACCCAGCGGAGATCGTGGCGGGTGCAGGTTTTGACTGGCTGCTGATCGACAACGAGCATGCCCCGAATCAATTGCAATCGACGCTCGCGCAATTGCAGGCGGTTGCGCCGTATGCCTCGCATCCCATCGTGCGGCCTGCCTGGAACGATCCGGTCGAGATCAAGCGCCTGCTGGATATCGGCGCGCAGACGCTGCTCGTGCCGATGGTCCAGAACGCCGACGAGGCGCGTGCGGCGGTGGAAGCCATGCGCTATCCCCCGAACGGTATTCGCGGCGTTGGCAGCGCGCTGGCTCGCGCATCACGCTGGAACCGCGTAGACGATTACCTCCACCAGGCCGACGCACAGATGTGCACGCTGATTCAGGTCGAAACTGCAGAGAGCCTGGAGCATCTCGACGCGATTCTTGCCGTGCAAGGCGTCGACGGCGTCTTCATTGGCCCTGGCGATCTCGCGGCATCCATGGGGCATCTGGGCGCTCCGGGGCATCCAGAAGTCCGCAAGACGATCGAAGGCGCAATTCAACGCATCGTTGCGTCCGGCAAGGCGGCGGGCATTCTGTCAGCGGATCAGGCGCAGGCGAAGCATTACCTGTCGCTCGGAGCGACCTTCGTTGCGGTCGGGACGGATGTCACGCTGCTGGCGCGCAGCGCCGAACAACTGGCGCAGGCATTCAGGGGGGGGAACGCTGCCAAGCCGCAGGCCGGCAGCGTGTATTGAGGGGCGTTACTCGTCGCCTGTGAAACGCCCCATCGGCGCATGTGTTTCCATGACGTGGATCGACTCGTCGATGGTGGTGTAAAGCGCGTCCAGCCGTGCGTGGCCAAGCTGCGCCTCGATGCGCGCATACTCCGCATCCACTTGTGGCTCCACGTCGGCCAGGAACTGACGGCTCTTGGGCGTGAGCGAAATCACCTGCCGGCGCTGGTCCACCGACGACTTTGTCCGCACGATCATCTCGGACTGTTCCATCGCGGCCAGCATGCGCGTCAGGCTCGGGCTCAGGATCAGGCACGCATCGGCGAGCTGGTTGGGCTCCATGTCGCCGTTATCGTTGAGCGTACGCAGCACGCGCCATTGCTGCTCGGTGATGCCGTGCTCGCGCAGGATCGGCCGAAAGCGCGCCATGAAGGTCTCACGGGCGCGCAGCAGCAGATGCGGGAGATTGCGGTGCTTGAAGGCAGAAGCCATGCGGGGCGTTCCTTATGCGCGGCGCAAAGCGGCGACCACAGGCGTGTGGTCTGATGGCTGCTCCCACGTGCGCGGCACGCGGTCGATATGGCACGACTCGCACAGCTTGGCGAGTTCCGGCGACAGCATGATGTGGTCGATCCGCAGGCCGGCGTTGCGCTTGAAGCCGAACATGCGGTAATCCCACCACGAGAACAGCTTGTCTTCCTGCTCGAACATGCGAAACGCATCGACGAGCCCAGCGCCTTGCATCGCTCGAAACGCCGCCCGCTCTTCCGGCGACACTAGGTTCTGACCCTCCCATTTTTTGGGGTCGTGCACATCGCGGTCTTCGGGGGCGATGTTGAAATCGCCCAGCAGCATCAGTCGCGGGTTTGCTGCCATCTCGCTTGTCAGCCACGCCTGCAGTGCCTCCAGCCAGCGCAGCTTGTAGACGAACTTGTCGGAATCGAGCGCCTGCCCGTTCGGAATGTACGCAGAAATCACGCGCACCGGGCCGCCGTCGACGTCGTATGTGGCGGCTACGATGCGCTGCTGCTCGTCGGCAAAACCAGGGATGTTCTTCACCACATCGCGGCCTTCAGGCACCGACGCCTTGCGCGCGAGGATGGCGACACCGTTGTACGTCTTCTGACCCGTGAACAACGACGCATAGCCGGCGGCGTCCAGCTCGGCCAGGGGGTAACGGTCATCGGGCAGCTTGAGTTCCTGCAGGCAAAGCAGATCGATGGGGGTGGCGTCGGCTTCGCGCTCGCCCAGCCATTGCAGCACGTGCGGTAGGCGGACCTTCAGGGAGTTAACGTTCCAGGTGGCGACACGCATGAGGGCTCGGTCCTTGCAAATGGCGACGGCGCACAGTTTGGCGCCGTTCAGGGGTGCGATATTGTGCCATCAAGCGCTGCGGGCTCGAATGAAAAACGCCGCTTCGGCGTTGGCACGAAGCGGCGTTGTCATGGCTGGCGCAGCAGTCCCTTACGCGGCTTCCGCCATCATGCCGCCATGGCGCAGCAGTGCATCGATGCTAGGGGCGCGACCGCGGAAGGCCGTAAACGATTCGATGGCCGGGCGGCTGCCGCCCACGGCCAGCACTTCACGGCGATAGCGTGCGCCGGTTTCCGCATCGAGCACCGAGCCGCCCAGCTTGCTGGCTTCTTCAAACGCCGCGTAGGCATCTGCAGACAGCACCTCGGCCCACTTGTAGCTGTAGTAACCCGCTGCATAGCCACCCGCAAAGATGTGGCTGAACGTGTTCGGCCAGCGCGACAGCTCCGCTTGCGGCACCACGTGGAAGCGATTGTTGATCTGGCGCGACAGCTCCAGCACCGACGTCGTGCCCTTGGGGTCGAAGTCCGTATGCAGGTGCATGTCGAACGTCGAGAACACAATCTGGCGCAGCGTCGCCATGCCGTTCTGGAAGTTCTTCGCGGCCAGCATGCTGTCGTACAGCTTGCGCGGCAGCGGCTCGCCGGAATTCACGTGGCGCGTCATGCGCGAGAGCACTTCCCATTCCCAGCAGAAGTTCTCCATGAACTGCGACGGCAGCTCCACCGCATCCCATTCCACGCCGTTGATGCCCGAGACGCCCAGCTCATCCACCTGCGTGAGCATGTGGTGCAGGCCGTGGCCGAACTCGTGGAAGAGGGTGATCACCTCGTCGTGGGTAAACAGCGCAGGCTTGTTGCCGACCGGGCCGGAGAAGTTGCACGTGAGGTAAGCCACGGGGGTTTGCACGCCCGCATCACCCAGCAGCTTTCGACCGCGCGCGTCGTCCATCCACGCACCGCCGCGCTTGCCTTCGCGCGCGTACAGGTCGATGTAGAACTGCGCGAGCAGTTCGCCCTGTGCCGATTCGACGCGGAAGAAGCGGACGTCCGGGTGCCATACCTCTGCCGCCTCCGGCTGAACCTCCACCGAGAACAGCGTCTGCACGACGTTGAACAGGCCGTCCAGCACCGCGGGTTCGGGGAAGTACTGCTTCACCTCCTGCTCGGAAAACGCGTAGCGCGCTTCGCGCAGCTTCTCCGACGCGTAGGCCATGTCCCACGGTTCGAGCTTGTCGATGCCGAGCGTGGTTTTGGCAAAGGCCTGCAGCTCTTCCCAATCCTTCTCGGCAAACGGACGGGCGCGGTCGGCCAGCTCACCCAGGAAGCGCAGCACGTCTTCGGGCGAATCGGCCATCTTCGGCACAAGCGACACCTCGCCGAAATTGCGATAGCCCAGCATGTGCGCCTCTTCGGTGCGCAGCGTGAGCTGTTCAGCCATGTTGGCGGTGTTGTCCCATTCGGCCTTGCCGCCGCCGTATTGGGCGCCAAGTTCGGATGCGCGCGTGACGTTGGCTTCGTACAGCGTGCGGCGCAGCGCGCGATCGTCTGCGTATTGCAGCACCGGGAAGTACGACGGGAAATGCAGCGAGAACTTCCAGCCCGTCGCGTCGGGATTGTCGCGGCGAGCCGCTTCCTGTGCCGCCTGCTTGGCGTCGGCGGGCAGGCCGGCGAGCCGCACTTCATCGTCGATGACGAGCGCGTAGGCGTTGGTCGCATCCAGGACGTGGTCGCTGAACGCCTTGGTCAGTTGCGCCTGCTGCTCCTGAATGGCGGCAAAGCGCGGTTTCTGGTCTTCGGGCAGCTCCGCCCCGCCCAGGCGGAAACCGCGAAGTTCGTTCTCAAGCAGCTTCTTGCGCGCGGGCGACAGCGTGGCGTATTCCGCGCTGTCGGCAATCGCCTTGTACTTCTCGAATAGTTCAAGATCCTGACCCAGGCCCGACCAGAATTCGGTCACGCGCGGCAGGTTGGCGGCGTGGGCCTCACGCAGCTCCGGCGTGTCGGCGACGGCGCTCAGGTGGCTGACGATGCCCCAGGCGCGGCCCAGCGGCTCGGTCGCGTCTTCCAGTGCGGTAACGACGGTGTTCCAGCTTACAGGCGTGGCCGGGTCTTTGACCTGCGCCACCGCCGAGGCAGCGCGCTCAAGGAGCACGTCGACAGCCGGCGTGATGTGTTCGGGGCGGATGTCCGCAAAGCGCGGCAGACCAGAAAAATCGAGCAGCGGATTGTTGGCCGGGGTGGCAACCTTGGGCGAAATGTCGGTCATGGCGGGCTCGGTAGAAAAATTCGGGGGACAAAAAAAGCGTCCGATCCAAGAGGTGGGGACGCTTTTTCCGTTTCCAACTGGATCAGGGTGAAGCTTACGCCGCCAGAGCGGCTCCTTCAGCAGCGCGCTCGGCGGCTTCCAGGGTGTTGATCAGCAGCATGGTGATGGTCATCGGGCCGACGCCACCCGGCACGGGCGTGATGTAGCCGGCGACTTCCTTGACGCCGGCAAAGTCAACGTCGCCGCACAGCTTGCCGGCATCGTCGCGGTTCATGCCCACGTCGATGACCACGGCGCCAGGCTTGACCATGTCGGCGGTGATGATGTTGCGGCGTCCCACAGCGGCCACGATGATGTCGGCCTCACGCGTGTGCGCGGCCAGGTCGCGCGTCTTGCTGTTGCAGATCGTGATGGTGGCGCCGGCCTGGAGCAGCAGCATCGCCATCGGCTTGCCGACGATGTTCGAGGCGCCGACCACCACAGCATTGGCGCCGCGAACCGGATAGTTGATCGATTCGAGCATCTTCATGCAGCCGTACGGCGTGCAGGGGCGGAACAGCGGGGCGCCGGTCATCAGCGCGCCGGCATTGGCCACGTGAAAACCGTCGACGTCCTTTTCAGGCGCGATGGCTTCGAGCACCTTGTGGCTGTCGATGTGCTTGGGCAGCGGCAATTGGACCAGGATGCCGTGGATGCGCGGGTCGCGGTTCAGTGCGTCGATGCGGCCGAGCAGGTCGGCTTCGGACAGGTCAGCGGGGTAGCGGTCGAAGCTGGACAGGAAGCCGTTGTCTTCGCACGCCTTGATCTTGTTGCGCACATAGACCTGGCTGGCCGGGTCTTCGCCGACGAGGATGACGGCTAGGCCTGGCTGGTGGCCACGCGAGGTCAGGGCGGTGGCGCGTTGTGCGGCCTCGGCGCGGAGTTGTTTGGCAAGCGCGTTGCCGTCAATGAGTTGGGCGGTCATGGCTGGGCGGAGGAGGGAGAGGGCAAACCGCGATTATAAATCGCCGCCTTCCTTCCAGCCGCCCTGATGAACACTTTGCCGTCCCTGCGGCCAATCAGGCGTTGCGCGACAGGGCCAGGCGCAGCAGGTCTGCCACCGTGTTCACGTTGAGCTTTTCCATGATGTTGGCGCGGTGCGCTTCCACCGTCTTGATGGAAATGCCCAGAACGTCGGCGATCTGCTTGTTCAGGCGGCCAGCGACGATGCGCTCCAGGACTTGCTGCTCGCGTGTGGTCAGGCGGCCCAGCAGATCCTTGGCGGCCTTTTGCTCGCGGGCGACCGAGTCTTCGCTGCGGGCCTTGCTGAGCATGCGTTCAACCAGCTCGCGCAGTTCGGATTCGTCGAACGGCTTTTCAATGAAGTCGACCGCGCCTTTTTTCATGGTCGACACGGCCATCGGCACGTCGCCGTGGCCTGTGACGAAAACGATCGGCATGCGGCTGTTTTCGGCCAGCAGGCGATCCTGCAGTTCGGGGCCGCTCATGCCCTGCATGCGCACGTCGAGGATCAGGCAGCCGACGCCTTCGCCACGTTTGTCGTCGACCAGGAATTCTTCGGCACTGCGATAGGTGCGGACGGTGTAGCCGTTGCCTTCGAGCAGCCACGTCAACGAATCACGCATGGCTTCATCGTCATCGACGACGAACACGGTTTCGTTGCGCGGCGCAACTGCGGCGGGCGTTGTGCTCATGGAGGAGTCCTCGGTCTACGTTCTATGTTTTAAAAACGATTACAGCGGATTCAGCGGCAGGATGATTTTAAACGTACAGCCGATGCCATCGGCGTTGTTTTCTACCCAGAGCCTGCCGAGGTGGGATTCTATGATGGAGCGGCAGATATTCAGCCCCATCCCCATGCCGTCGGATTTTGTACTGAAGAACGGCTCGAACAGCCGCTCCTTGGTGCTGTCGTCCACGCCCGGGCCCTGGTCGATCACCTCGATCAGCACGGAATTTTCCGGGTCGTTGATCAGGTTGGCGTGCAGGCGCAGGACGCTGGCGGCGCGCAGGCGCGGGTGGGCGGCCATGGCTTCGGCGGCATTCTTGAGGAGATTGACGAGCACCTGCTCGATCAGCACCGGATCGACGTATAGATGCGGCAGGTCGCCCGGCAGGCGCGTGAGGATGGTGATGCCGCGCCGAGTTGCCTCCAGTTCGGCCAGGCCCACGGCGTCGGCGACGATGTCGCGCAGGTCGGATTCGCGCCGCTGCGGCTGGCTGCGTTTCACGAAGCCGCGGATGCGCTGGATGATGGTGCCGGCACGCACAGCCTGGGCGGAGGTCTTTTCGAGCACCGGAATCAACTCTTCCGGCGTGCTGCGCCCGGACTTCAGGCGGCCGACCGCACCCATGCAGTAGTTGTTGATGGCCGCCAGCGGCTGGTTCAGCTCGTGGGCCAGGGACGAGGCCATCTCGCCCATGGTCGTCAGACGGCTAGTGAACTGCAGACGCTCTTCGTGCTGGCGCGTCATCTCTTCAGCGGCTTTGCGCACGGTGATGTCGGTGGCGATCTGCATCTGCGCAAGATGGCCGTCGACCCACTGGATGTAGCGGCGCCGCACTTCAAACCATTTCTGCATCGACGGTACGTAGATTTCCCGCGCGTCTGCCGCGTGCGGCGTCAGCTCGGAAGCTGGCAGGCCGGCGTAGGCGTCCACCAAGTCGAGCGCATCGCTGGAAACGTCTTCGGTGTTGACGTCGTTGCCGGAGAGCTGCAGGTGGCCGAACGCCTCCCAGCCAAAAAGCTGGCGGTAATAGCGGTTGGCGAACAGCAACTCGGCCTTGTCGGTCGAGAGCACCGACACGGCGGCGTCCAGGCTCTCAAGCACCGTGGTGAAGCGGTCGTGCGCGGCGGCCAGGTCTTCGCGGGCGCGCTTGGGCTCGGTGATGTCCGTGATGGAACTCATCCACCCCGTGTGCCGGCCGCGTGCATCGATCAGCGGCGAGACGTACATCCGCGCATAGAAACTCGTGCCGTCGCGGCGCATCATGCGCAATTCCATGCCGTTGGCCGGCGCCTTGCCGCGCAGGGTCAGCTCGATGTGCTTCTGCATCTCGCCGATCTCGTTGGGCGGCCAATACGGGAACGGCGGCATGCGGCCGACCAGCTCGGCTTCGGTCCAGCCGATCATGCGGCAGAACGCGGGGTTCACGTAGGTGATGCGGCCATTGAGGTCGAGCGAGCGCATGCCGATCACCATGGAGTTCTCCATGGCGCGGCGGAACGACGTCTCCGCCAGCAATGCGCGCTGCGCCTCCGAGCGGCGGCTGGTGTGGCGCCACACGCTCCACAGGCTCCAGATCACGAAGCACGACAGGCCGGCCACCAGCCACATCAGCATGTTGTTGGGCAGGTTGGACGGTGCCGGATACGCCTCGGCACGCAGCGACAGCGAATGCCCCGGCGGATCCAGCAGCACTTCATACGACGCGGCGGCCTTGGGCACTGGCCGCAACGAAGTGCTCGCGCGGATCACGTTGTTCTTGTCGACCAGCGAAAACCGATAGCGGTCGGTCAACTCGCCCGGCAGCAGCTGCGTGAGGATGCCCGTGACCGAATACATGGCGCCCACCGTGCCCAGGAATTCGTTGTCGCGCACGATCGGCACTTCCATGAGCATGAAGCTTTCGCCGCGCTCGTTCTGGATGGGGCGGGAATAGACGGCGCGCTGCGTTTCACGGGCGGCGTCGTACGCGGACTGGATTTCGGGCTCCAGCGGATGGTCGCGCGTTTCGCGCACGCGCGCGGTGAACTCGGAGGTGGCCGGGAACGCCCAGCGCGGGCGGCGCGTGGCATCGAGCCAGTTGATGAAGACGAGTTCAGGGTTCTCGCGCAAGAGCTGGCGGGCGGCATCGCGATAGGCGCTCGGATCAAGCTGCGCGGCACCGATATCGCGCGCCAGAGCGGCCACTTGATCCTGATTGCTTTGCAGCGACAGGCGCACCTTCTGCTCGGCCCAGGCGGCATCTCGGTAGAGGGCGTCGCGCTGCTGCTGCACCTCGGTGGCGTGCAACTGATACAGGATGAAAATCATCGCGCCGGCAAACAGGACGATTGCCACCAGCGGGATGAACATGAACCAGTTGGTCGACCACAGCCGCCCCAGGCGCGTCAGCCACAGGCGGCGGGGCATGTTCGGGCGCACGATTTCGTCTGAAGGCAATTCAGACGCGTTTGCGGAAATGGGCGCAGGCGCAGCAGGCGTTGACGGCTCGGGCTTGGTGGCCGGGTCCTGCGAAGCGTGGGAGGGGGCAAGCATGATGGGCGGACGAACGCCGGAATTCTGCGGAGGTAAAGGAGTGGGCATCTGTGCAACTGCGCAAAACTAAGTGTAACGGCAATCAACTTGCGGGTCGCTTGGGGAAACCGCTTGGTGAGCTGTCTCGATCGCTCGAAAAATGCTGCAGTGCAATGTCAAAAGTGATTTGTTTTGCGTTGCGGCAATATTCCACATTATAAAAAACCATATCGCAATTTGAAAATTCCGCTTGTGCTGCGTTTGCCGGTGCCCATAGAATCAGCGCAAAAGTCGGGGTGGCTCTCTGCGTGCGTGCGGACGCGCGTGGCAGTGGGGTGCCTCACAAGAGACGCAACTACCGTTACTGCTACCAAGGAGACCGCCATGTCGGCCGTACCAGAACAAGTCCTGGGTGCCACGAGCGCCAGCGACGCTGATCCCCAGGAAACCAAGGAATGGCTGGAGGCGCTGCAAGGCGTCATCGGCGCGGAAGGCCCGCAACGTGCGGCGTTCCTCCTCGACAAGCAGATCGAATACGCACGCATTAACGGCGTGACGTCTCCGCTGCACGCAGAAACCCCCTATATCAATACGATCCCGGTCGAGAACCAGGACCGCATTCCTGGCAACCAGGAAATCGAGCACCGCATCCGCTCGTATACGCGCTGGAACGCCATGGCGATGGTGCTGCGTGCGAACAAGGACACCAACGTCGGCGGCCACATCTCGTCGTTCGCTTCGGCGGCCACGCTGTATGACGTCGGCTACAACCACTTCTGGCATGCCCCGTCGGACAAGCACGGCGGCGACATGGTCTTCGTGCAGGGCCACTCGGCGCCGGGCGTGTATTCGCGCGCCTTCCTGCTGGGCCGTCTGAGCGAGGAGCAACTCGACAGCTTCCGTCAGGAAGTCGACGGCAAGGGCATCTCGTCGTATCCGCACCCGTGGCTGATGCCGGATTTCTGGCAATTCCCGACCGTGTCGATGGGCCTGGGCCCGATCATGGCGATCTACCAGGCGCGATTCACCAAGTACCTGGCCAGCCGCGGCCTGATCCAGAACTGGGAAAACCGCAAGGTCTGGGCGTTCCTGGGCGATGGCGAAACCGACGAGCCGGAATCGCTGGGCGCGATCGGCATGGCCGGCCGTGAAAAGCTGGACAACCTCGTCTTCGTGATCAACTGCAACCTGCAGCGCCTGGACGGTCCGGTGCGCGGTAACGGCAAGATCATTCAAGAACTGGAATCGGAATTCCGCGGCGCTGGCTGGAACGTCATCAAGGTCATCTGGGGCAGCCGCTGGGATCAACTGCTTGCCCGCGACACGAAGGGCCTGCTGATGAGCCGCATGATGGAATGCGTCGACGGCGAATACCAGACCTTCAAGTCGAAGAGCGGCGCTTATGTGCGCGAGTTCTTCTTCAACACGCCGGAACTCAAGGCCATGGTGGCCGATTGGTCCGACGACGACATCTGGGCGCTGAACCGCGGCGGTCATGATCCGCACAAGATCTACGCGGCGTTCCAATCGGCGAGCAATCACAAGGGCCAGCCGACCGTCATTCTCGCCAAGACCATCAAGGGCTATGGCATGGGTGAGGCCGGCGAAGCGATGAACATCGCCCACCAGCAGAAGAAGATGCCGGTGGACGCTATCCGCAAGCTGCGTGATCGCTTCAACATTCCGGTTGCCGACGACCAGCTCGAGCATGTTCCGTACGTCAAGTTCGAAGAAGGCTCGAAGGAACTCGAATACATGCGCAAGGCTCGCATGGACCTGGGCGGCTACCTGCCGGCTCGCCGCCAGAAGGCCGACGCGCTGCAGATTCCCGCGCTGGCTGCGTTCGACGCGTTGCTCAAGGCCACCGGCGAAGGCCGCGAAGTGTCCACGACGATGGCCTTCGTGCGCATTCTGAACATCCTGCTGAAGGACAAAAACGTCGGTAAGCACGTCGTGCCCATCGTGCCGGATGAGTCGCGTACGTTCGGCATGGAAGGTCTGTTCCGTCAGGTCGGTATCTGGAACCAGGAAGGCCAGAAGTACGTGCCGCAGGATCACGACCAACTGATGTTCTACAAGGAATCGCAGACGGGTCAGGTGCTGCAGGAAGGCATCAACGAAGCCGGTGCCATGTGCGACTGGATTGCTGCCGCCACGTCGTATTCGACGCATGGTGTGGCGATGATCCCGTTCTACATCTACTACTCGATGTTCGGCATCCAGCGTATTGGCGACCTCTGCTGGGCCGCTGGCGACATGCGCTCGCGCGGCTTCCTGCTGGGCGGTACCGCTGGCCGTACCACGCTGAACGGCGAAGGCCTGCAGCACGAAGACGGCCACTCGCACGTGTACCACGCTGCCATCCCGAACTGCATCTCGTATGACCCGACCTTCCAGTACGAACTGGCGGTGGTGATGCAAGACGGCCTGCGTCGCATGTATGTCGAGCAGGAAGACGTCTATTACTACCTGACGGTGATGAACGAAAACTACGAGCACCCCGAAATGCCGGCGGGTGTCGAGGGCGACATCATCAAGGGGATGTACCAGTTCAAGAAGGGCGTCGAAAACAGCAACGCACCGCGCGTGCAACTGCTGGGTTCGGGCACGATCTTCCGTGAAGTGATTGCCGCTGCGGATCTGCTCAAGAAGGACTGGGGCGTCGAATCCGACCTGTGGGGCTGCCCGAGCTTTACCGAGCTGGCCCGCGAAGGTAACGCCATCGCACGCTGGAACCTGCTCAACCCGACCGAGCCGCAACGCGAGTCGCACGTCGAGAAGCTCCTCAAGAACGCACGCGGACCGGTCATCGCTTCGACCGACTACGTTCGTACTTTTGCCGAGCAGATCCGCGCCTTTGTGCCGCGTCGCTACGTGGTGCTGGGCACCGACGGCTTCGGTCGCTCGGATACCCGCGAGAAGCTGCGTCACTTCTTCGAAGTGGACCGCTACTGGGTGACGGTCGCGTCGCTCAAGGCGCTCGCCGACGAAGGCGTGCTGCCGCGCGAAAAGGTGGCCGAGGCACTGAAGAAGTACAACCTCGATCCGAACAAGCCCAACCCGATGACCGTATAACGGAGCCGCCGGGCGCGTGGGCGTCCGGCCGGGCACCGCCCCGACAGACTTCCCGCAACGTGCATTTGCCTGCACGATGCGGTAGCCTGCGGGGCAACGCGTGTCCGCCGCCGGATGCTCTCGCCGCCAGACCCTCTGGAGACAGAAGAATGAGTCAAGTCGTAGAAATCAAGGTGCCGGACATCGGCGACTACAAAGACGTCCCGGTGATCGAAGTGCTGGTCAAGGCGGGCGATACCGTTAACGCCGAAGATTCGCTGGTTACGCTGGAATCGGACAAGGCGACCATGGACGTGCCCTCGCCCAAGAGCGGCGTCGTCAAGGAAGTGAAGATCAAGGTGGGTGACACCGTGTCGGAAGGCTCGCTGGTGCTGCTGCTCGAAGAGCAGGGCGCTGCTGCCGCGCCCGCCCCGGCACCTCAAGCGGCACCCGCACCGGCTCCGGCCGCCGCGGCGCCGGCGCCCGCACCTGCCGCACAAGCTCCGGCCCCTGCGCCGGCTGCTGCGGGTGGCGGTACGGTTGAGGTGAAAGTGCCGGACATCGGCGACTACACCGACGTGCCGGTCATCGAGATCAGCGTGAAGGTGGGCGACAAGGTGGAAGCCGAGCAGTCGCTGATTACGCTCGAGTCGGACAAGGCCACGATGGATGTGCCGTCGCCGGCTGCCGGCACGGTCAAGGAAATCCGCGTGAAGGTGGGCGACGCCGTGTCGCAAGGCACGCTGATCGTCGTGCTGGAAGGTGCTGGCGGTGCCGCCGCTGCGCCCGCACCCGCACAAGCCCCGGCACCCGCACCGGCTGCCGCTGCACCGAGCCCCGCCCCCGCGGCTGCGCCCGCAGCTGCTCCGGCCGCAGCGCCCGCTACGTACACCGCCGACACCGTCGGTACGGTCGGCAAGGCGGCCCACGCCAGCCCCTCGGTGCGCAAGTACGCGCGTGAGCTGGGCGTCAATGTGAATCTCGTGGGCGGTACGGGTCCGAAGAATCGCATCACGCAGGAAGACGTGCAGCGCTACGTCAAGGGTGTGATGAGCGGTCAGGCCGCGGCACCGGGCAAGGCTGCCGCGGGTGCACCGGCCGGCGGTGGCGAGCTGAACCTGCTGCCATGGCCGAAGGTCGACTTCACCAAGTTCGGTCCGGTCGATCCGAAGCCGCTGTCGCGTATCAAGAAGATTTCCGGCGCGAACCTGCACCGCAACTGGGTCATGATTCCGCACGTCACCAACAACGACGAAGCGGACATCACCGAGCTGGAAGCCTTCCGTGTGCAGATGAACAAGGACCACGAAAAGGCCGGCGTGAAATTCACGATGCTGGCGTTCGTGATCAAGGCAGTCGTGGGCGCGCTGAAGAAATTCCCGACATTCAACGCGAGCCTGGATGGTGACAACCTGGTCTTCAAGCAGTACTTCCACGTCGGCTTTGCGGCCGATACGCCCAACGGGCTCGTGGTGCCGGTGATTCGCGATGCAGACAAGAAGGGCCTGATCGACATCGCCAAGGAAATGGCCGACCTGTCGAAGGCGGCCCGCGAAGGCAAGCTCAAACCGGACCAGATGCAGGGCGGTTGCTTCTCGATCTCGTCGCTGGGTGGTATTGGCGGCACGAACTTCACGCCGATCATCAACGCACCGGAAGTGGCCATCCTTGGGCTGTCGCGTGGTTATCAGAAGCCCGTTTGGGACGGCAAGCAATTCGTGCCGCGCCTGACGCTGCCGCTGTCGCTGTCGTACGATCACCGCGTGATCGACGGCGCGGAGGCTGCACGCTTCAACGCGTATCTGGCCAGCGTGCTGGCGGACTTCCGCCGCGTCAGCCTGTAAGCCCGCGCGGGCGCGGCACGCATCTGGCTTCGGGCCTGTGCGTGCCGGCCCGGTTGGGTTTGCAGCGGTCGGCGGACTGGTCAGTGGACTGATGGCGAGGACGACATGACGACGTGCGTGGTGGTCAAGAAAGACGGCGAAGTGGCGATTGCGGCCGATTCACTGGTGACGTTCGGCGATACGCGCCTGGCGCGTGGCTACGAGCAGAACCAGAAGATCTTCCAGGTGGGCGATTCTTTGATCGCGCTGGCGGGCACGACGGCCCACTTCCCGGTCATGCGGAGTCTGCTGGCGGGTCTGGCCGATGAGTGTCGCCTCGGCACGCGCGACGACGTCTTCCGGACCTTCCTCAAGGTGCATGAGAAGCTCAAGGACGAGTATTTCGTCAACACCAAGGAAGACGACGACGACCCCTACGAGTCGTCGCAGATCACCTGTCTGATCGCCAACGCAACCGGCATCTACGGCGTGTATTCGTACCGCGAGGTGTTTGCGTTCGACCGCTTCTGGGGCATCGGTTCGGGGCGCAACTTTGCGCTAGGAGCCATGTCGGCGGTATTTGATATGCCGGGCAAGTCGGCGGCGGACGTTGCACAGGTGGGCGTGTCCGCAGGCGTGGAGTTCGACAAGAGTTCGGGCGGCCCGATCGAGGTGCACACAGTCCGTCTGCAGGATTGAAAAGCGTCAGCGGGCCCGGGCGATGCCGGGTGCCGGCGACAAGAACAAGGAGTCAGGAATGAGCGTGGTGGAAATCAAGGTGCCGGACATCGGCGACTACAAGGACGTGGACGTCATTGAAGTGATGGTGAAGGCGGGCGATGCCGTCACCGTCGATCAGGCGCTGATTACGCTGGAAACCGACAAGGCCACCATGGACGTGCCGTCGGATGTGGCCGGCAAGATCGTCGAAGTCAAGATCAAGGTCGGCGACAAGGTCAGCCAAGGCACGGTGATTGCAACGGCGGAAGCTGGCGCGGCTGCGGCTCCGGCGCCTGCTCAAGCACCGGCTCCGGCCGCTGCACCTGCTGCCGCACCTGCAGCGTCGGCCCCCGCACCGCAAGCTGCCAAGCACGCCGGCGGCGCCGACATCGAATGCGACATGCTCGTCCTAGGCTCGGGCCCTGGCGGTTATTCGGCCGCCTTCCGCAGCGCCGATCTCGGCATGAACACCGTGCTGGTCGAGCGCTTCTCCACGCTGGGCGGCGTTTGCCTGAACGTGGGGTGTATCCCGTCGAAGGCCTTGCTCCACACGGCGGCAGTCATGGACGAAGTCAAGGCCATGGCCGCGCACGGCATTGTCTACAGCGAGCCCACGGTTGATATCAACCAACTGCGCAAGCACAAGGAATCCGTCATCGGCAAGCTGACCGGCGGGCTGGCCGGCATGGCCAAGGCTCGCAAGGTGCAGGTCGTGCGCGGCGTCGGCACGTTCCTCGATCCGAACCATCTGGAAGTCCAGCTGACGGATGGCGCTGGCAAAGCGACTACCGGTGAGAAGAAGGTCATCCGCTTCGCCAAGGCGATCATCGCTGCGGGTAGCGAGGCCGTGAAGCTGCCGTTCATTCCGGAAGACCCGCGCATCGTCGATTCCACCGGCGCGCTGGAGCTGCGCGAAGTGCCGGCCAAGATGCTGGTCATCGGCGGCGGCATCATCGGCCTGGAAATGGCCACGGTGTACAGCACGCTGGGCGCCCGCATCGACGTGGTGGAAATGCTCGACGGCCTGATGCAGGGCGCTGATCGCGACCTCGTCAAGGTGTGGGACAAGATGAACAAGAGCCGCTTCGACAAGGTCATGCTCAAGACCAAGACGGTCGGAGTGGAAGCCAAGCCGGACGGCATCTACGTCAAGTTTGAAGGCGAAGCTGCACCGGCCGAGCCGCAACGCTATGACACGGTGCTGGTGGCCGTGGGCCGCGCTCCGAACGGCAAGCGCATTGGCGCGGAAAACGCCGGCGTTGCCGTGACCGACCGCGGCTTCATCGAAGTGGACAAGCAACAGCGCACGAATGTGCCGCACATCTTCGCGATCGGCGACATCGTGGGTCAACCGATGCTGGCACACAAGGCCGTGCACGAAGGCCACGTAGCGGCCGAAGCTGCGCACGGCGAGAAGGCGTATTTCGACGCCAAGCAAATTCCGTCGGTCGCCTATACCGATCCGGAAGTAGCCTGGGCAGGCCTGACCGAAGACCAGTGCAAGGCGCAAGGCATCAAGTACGGCAAGGGCGTGTTCCCCTGGGCTGCATCGGGCCGCGCGATTGCCAACGGCCGTGACGAGGGCTTCACCAAGCTGATCTTCGACGAGGAAACCCACCGCATCATCGGTGGCGGCATCGTTGGAACGCATGCAGGCGACCTCATCGGCGAAATTTGCTTGGCCATCGAGATGGGCGCAGATGCCGTGGATATCGGCAAGACCATCCACCCGCATCCGACGTTGGGTGAATCGGTGGGGATGGCTGCAGAAATCTACGAAGGCGTTTGCACCGACGTGCCGCCCGCCCGTAAGCGCTGAAATGCAATTAACCGTCAGGTTTTAGGAGCCACCCTAAAATCCGGCTGGCAAAAAGGAAGGGCCGCTCGATTGGGCGGCCCTTTTTTTTGGGGGGCGATGTGGCGGCGCGTCAGTGCCGAGGCTCAGCTGGACGCCGATGCCGACGTAGCAGGCGCAGGGCTGCGATCAGGCGGCGCCATATCTGTTGTATCAACCCATGTCGACGGCCACGCCAGACGGCAATTCGTACCTGCAGGGCTTGCCAGGTCGGCGTTGCCTGCAGAGTGGCAACCATGCGCTGCTTCCAAGCCAGGAACGCGGATTCCCAGCGGGCATACCAGGCGATCGTGTGCAATTGCGGTCGCACGGCGGCATAGATGCGTACACCCAGCCCCGTGCTGACGATTTTCGCTGCGACCAGAACTAAGGTGCCTGCGATGAGATGGCCCCGCGCGAGCACGTAGACGGCCGCCAGCTTGAACGGCAGCAACGCCAGCATAGGCAGGGCAAATGCGCAGAGAGCTTCGATAGGCTCCAGTTGTGCCAACTTTCGCTCCGCTGCTTGGACCCAGGGGTGGGCCACCAAGCGAGCGGTCGCCCGCTGCATGACGTTCCAGATCCACTCTTCTAACAGCAGGATGAGCGCAGCCGCGACGATCAGACTTCGCTTGGCGAGGGATTCGCGAGGCATTGGGAAAGGGGAGGGGCGGTGGGCTGCAATACAGAATGGAGCGTCGGCCGCCTGCAAAGTTCGCAATTTGAAGGGCAGAGACGTTTCAGGCGCACATAAAAAACCCGGCCGAAGCCGGGCTAAAGGTACCCACTGATCACCACTGAGGACAGGTTTCGGTAGCGGGACCGAGGAGACAATCTAACGAACACGGTGGAATGGACCGCGGGGCGTGCGTTTCGGTTCCGCGCAAATGCGCGCAAACGACGTGTTTGGAGGAGTGGCTCGATGGCCAAAACAAAACGGGCCTCCCGAAGGAGGCCCGCTTGAACAACCGGGTAACTACGCTAGCCTAGCGCTTAGGCAGCAGTCGTTGCCGACTTCTTGCCGGTAGCAGCGCGCGCTTGGGCCGAAGCTTGGGCGGTTGCCTTGCTGGCAGCGTTGGCAGCAGCGTGGAAGTTGCTTTCAGCCAGTTCCACGGCTTGCTTGGTGGCCTTCTGCACCGAGTCGTAGGCGTTGTTGGCAGCCGACAGAGCCGACTTCACCAGGGCAACTGCCGATTCCGAACCGGCCGGAGCGTTCTTCGACACGTTGTCGACCAGCGCTTGCAGCTTGCGGCTGTTTTCAGCGATTTGCACTTCAGCAGCCTTGCTGAATTCGGTTTGCGTGTCCGACGCGATTTCGTACAGGTGGCGGCTGTAAGCCAGAACCTTTTCAGCCAGCGGCTGCACAGCGGCGGTTTGCACCGACAGCAGCTCTTGAGCATCCTTAGCGGTCAGCGCCTTCTTGGCGTGTTCGACGTTTTCGGCCAGGGTAGCCTTGACGACTTGCAGGTTCAGCTCGACCAGCTTTTCGACGCCTTCAAATGCCTTGTTGGTCAGGCCGAAGAACGTTTCCAGGTTGGCCTTGTGCGCCGCAGCGATCTGTTCCTGAGTCAGCATGTTGTCTCTCCAAATACAAAGGTGGGTCGGGGAATCAAAATGAAAATTTAGATCGCCCAGATGTACAAAGCATGACGGTCAGCGTCGGGCCTTCCAGGCGACATCGCGATGAATTAGGGATGGTGCATCGCAACAATTTCATTGTTGTTGAATGTCAAACCAGTGTCAAGCGTCCTTTGTGCATCGCACAAAAATCAGAATTCGTTGATTTTTCGTGCACAGGAATTGCGCGACCAACCGTTTGGCGTAATTTTTTGTGGCAGAAAAATGCGCGTCCGTGGTGCAGGTGAAATGCATTTGACCACTTCGGGCGGTAGTTCCGTCTCAAAAAACATACGAGTGCAGCGTAGGTTAGGATGCGCCCGAGTGCCATTTTTGTTGCGTTGCGATTTGTTATTCACATGCGGGCCTTCTACACCGACCATTTTGTTTTGCCGCTGCCACCGGGCCATCGGTTTCCGATGCGCAAATACAGCGACCTGCGGGCACGGGTTTTGGCCGACGTGCCGGGGCTGTCCCTACATGAAGCGCCGCGCGCCGAGGACGACGCGTTGCTGCTGGCGCACAGGCCCGAATATGTTGAGGCGGTAAGCGCCGGTCGGCTTGACCCGGCGCGCCAGCGCGAAATCGGCTTTCCCTGGTCGCCGGAAATGGTGGAGCGCAGCCGCCGGTCGGCCGGCGCCACGATGGCCGCGAGCGAGGCCGCGTTGGCGGATGGGATTGCTGTCAACCTGGCCGGCGGGACGCACCACGCCTACGCGGAAAAGGGCGGCGGATTCTGTGTATTTAATGACGCAGCCATTGCCTCCCGCTGGATGCAGCGCCAATCAGGCAGGACGCCGGCGGATTTTCCGGTCGCCATCATTGATCTGGATGTACATCAGGGCAACGGCACGGCGTCGATCCTGCGCGATGACGCCACCGTTTTCACCTTGTCGCTGCACGGCGAGAAAAACTACCCGTTCCGCAAGGAGGCGTCGGACTTGGACGTCGGCCTGCACGATGGCTGCGGCGACGAAGACTATTTGCAAGCGCTGACCGGCGCACTCGACATCCTGGCTGGGCGCTTCAAGCCGCAGTTGATGATCTATCTGGCCGGCGCGGATCCGCACGAGGGCGATCGGCTCGGCCGGCTCAAACTGACGCTGCAGGGCTTGGCCCGGCGCGACCAGGAAGTCTTCGATTTCGCGTATCAACGGCGCATACCGATTGCCGTTACCATGGCGGGCGGCTACGGCAACAATATCGACGATACCGTGGCCGTCCACGCGCAGACCATCGCGCTGGCTGCCCGGCACGCACAGCGTTGGGCGGCTCGCGACGAGGCCGCCGCCGCATCGAATTCTCTTCCGCTTTCCGCATGACCCAAGCGTCTTCCGTCGCGCCAGCCTCAGCGCGTGGCTCTCTGTTTTTTGTCGCCATGCCGTGGCTGTTCGTGCTGATCTGGAGTACGGGCTTTATCGTGGCCAAGTACGGGATGCCGTACGCCGAGCCGATCACGTTCCTGTTTTTACGCTTCGTGGGCGTGCTGGTGTGCCTGCTGCCGCTGGTCTGGCTTGCGCGCGTACCGCTGCCGCGCCACGCCGGAACAGGCGAAACCGACTGGGCGGCCGTCGGCCACATCGCTGTGGCCGGCTTGCTGATGCAATGGGGCTACCTGGCGGGCGTCTGGGCAGCGGTCAAGCTCGGCATGCCGGCAGGCATGACGGCGCTGATCGTCGGCATGCAGCCGATTCTGACTGCGCTGTATGTATCAATGCGCGGCGAGCGTGTGTCGAATCGCCAATGGTTGGGATTGCTCTGCGGCATCGCCGGCGTGGGTCTGGTCGTGGCCAATAAGCTGCATCTGGCGGGCGTCGGCGTGACGACGCTTGCGCTTTGCGTGGGCGCGTTGCTGTCGATCACCGTCGGCACGCTGTATCAAAAGCGCCATTGCCCGGTGTTCGACCTGCGGATGGGTGCGTGCATTCAGTTCGGGGCCTCGGCGCTGCTGTGTCTGCCGTTCATGTTTGTGTTTGAGACGCGTGAGGTGCATTGGACGCTGCCGATGATCGGCTCGCTGGTGTGGTCGGTGCTGGCGCTGTCGATTGGGGCGATCTCGCTGCTGTTTGTACTGATCCGCAAAGGCGCGGCCACCAAGGTGACGTCGCTCCTGTATCTCACACCGCCGACGACCGCCGTGATGGCCTGGGCGCTGTTTGGCGAACGTTTTCCGCCGCTCGCCGCGTTGGGCATGGTGATTGCCGCGTGCGGTGTGGCGCTCGTCATCCGCAAGTGACCGAGGCTCAGCGGCTGGCGTATCCTGATCACTTTCCACCGCCACCTGCCCGCTGCCCATGAGCACGCCACGCCAGACGCGCGACGACTATCGCCACTTCCAAACCATCACCACGCGCTGGATGGACAACGACGTCTACGGCCACGTCAACAACGTCGTCTATTACAGCTACTTCGACACCGTGGTGAACGCCTACCTGATTGAGCAGGGCGTGCTGAACCCCGAGCGCAGCGACACCATCGGCCTTGTCATCGAGACCCAATGTAACTACTTCGCGCCGTTGTCGTTTCCCGACCCAGTTGTGGCTGGGCTGCGCGTTGCGCGCCTTGGCAATACGAGCGTGCGCTATGAGGTAGGCCTGTTCCGCGGCGACGCGCAAGAGGCCGCAGCGCAGGGCCATTTCGTGCACGTCTACGTTGACCGCGAAACGCGTCGGCCGGTGGCGCTGCCGGATGCACTGCGTGCCGTGCTCGAGCCGCTTGCCTCCGATATCCCTGCTTGAAATTTTGAGCATCGCCATGACCGACCGACGGCCCACCTCCGCAGAAGTCGAACTGGTCGATCAGGCCATCACGTCGCGTCGGTCTGTTCGCGCGTTCCTGCCTACGCCGGTGGCGCGTGAAGACATCGAATCGATCCTTGATGTCGCGCGCCGTGCGCCGTCAGGCAGCAACACGCAGCCATGGAAGGTGTATGTGCTGACGGGCGAATCGAAGGCGCGCTTGTCCGAATCTGTGTTGGCGGCGTATGAACACCCGGAGGCCAATACGCTGCATCGCGAGGAGTATCCGTACTACCCGCGCACATGGATTGATCCGTACCAGAGTCGGCGCCGCAAGGTCGGTTGGGATCTCTATGGCTTGCTCGGCATCGAGCGCGCCAACAAGGAGCGCATGCACGCGCAGCACGCGCGCAACTTCCGCTTCTTCGACGCGCCGGTCGGCATCATCTTCACGATCGACCGGGTGATGGAGCAGGGCAGCTGGCTCGATTACGGCATGTTCCTCGAAGCCGTGATGGTAGGGGCGCGTGCGCGCGGCATCGATACGTGTCCACAGGCTGCTTTCACGCAGTTCCATCGGATTATCGCCGAGCATCTCGCGCTGACCGAGGATGAGATGGTCGTCTGCGGCATGTCGATGGGTTATGCGAACCCCGCTGCCATCGAGAACACGCTCATCACTGAGCGCGCACCTGTCTCCGACTTCACTCGCTTCCTCGACTGACGTCGTCATCGCGCCGCAGCCTGCACGCTACAGCGCACATCTTCGTACAAAGCGAGAATTGGCGGTGAAAAGTCGTCGAATTATGTCAACAGATACGACCGATCCATCGTTAGACTTTGATCTGCGACTCTGCGTATGACGCGCGCGTGTTGTGAGGAAGTGTTGGAGCTGGTTGTAAACCGTGATTGTCGGCATGCGCGACGGAACTCACGGGGTACTCTCAGAATCCGTTGCTGATTCCGCACTGCACGCCATGTGCAGCTTGCGCAACTTTTCTTCGTGATCGGAACGCTGCCGCAGCAGACAATTGCGTCGAAATGATGACCGAATGATAAGGCTCCAGAGGTCAAACTTTAAGGCCGTGAGCTAAGTCCTTCATCTTGCTAAGAATTTTGTTTTTGCCTACACTTGCGCCATCTC
>Ga0157370_10000514_pt1 | contig 48336 bp, 30 predicted proteins | sample C35metaG_FD_113463 | JGI IMG/M metagenome (GOLD analysis project Ga0157370, IMG submission 113463) | Corn rhizosphere microbial communities from Kellogg Biological Station, Michigan, USA - C3-5 metaG | ecosystem: Host-associated > Plants > Roots > Rhizosphere > Soil | place: USA: Michigan...
CGAATAAAAATGACGTGGTTACCCTGATGAATTGGACTTGGTTTCACAAATGGGGCTCGCCCAAATGGTTCTACCAGATCAGCGGCCGCTGGCTGCCCTGGTTGAGCGTGGCGGCCGTTCTGCTTATTGCCACCGGTCTGGTCTGGGGCCTGGCGTTCGCGCCGCCGGATTACCAGCAGGGCAATAGCTTTCGCATCATCTATATCCATGTGCCGGCCGCCATGTTGGCGCAGTCGTGCTACGTGCTGCTGGCGATTGCCGGTCTGGTCGGGCTGGTATGGAAGATGAAAATCGCCGACGTCGCCCTGCAATCCGCCGCGCCCATTGGCGCCTGGATGACCGCCATCGCGCTGCTCACCGGCGCCATCTGGGGCAAGCCGACCTGGGGCTCGTGGTGGGTATGGGACGCGCGCCTGACCTCCATGTTGATTCTGCTGTTCCTCTATTTCGGGATCATCGCCCTGGGCAACGCCATCAGTAACCGCGACAGCGCCGCCAAGGCGTGCGCCGTGCTGGCGCTGGTGGGCGTGGTGAATATTCCGATCATCAAATACTCGGTGGAGTGGTGGAACACGCTGCACCAGGGCGCCACGTTCAAAATCACCGAACGTCCGGCCATGCCGTCGGAAATGTGGATTCCGCTGTTGCTGATGGTGCTCGGTTTCTACTGCTTCTTCGGCGCCGTGATGCTGATGCGCATGCGCCTGGAAGTGCTCAAGCGCGAAGCCCGCAGCAGTTGGGTGAAAGCCGAAGTGGCGCAACAGATTGAAAAAGGAGGCGTGCGATGAGCTTTGCCTCGTTCAGCGAGTTTCTCGCCATGGGCCACCATGGTGTTTATGTCTGGACCGCCTATGGCATCAGCCTGGCGGTGTTGGCGCTCAACGTCGCGCTGCCGGTTCTGGCGCGCCGTCGTTATTTGCAAGAAGAGGCGCGCCGTTTGCGCCGGGAGAGTCAGAAGTGAATCCGCTGCGTAAAAAGCGCCTGTTGATCATCCTCGCCATCGTCGCGGGCGTCGGCATTGCCGTTGGCCTGGCGCTGAGCGCCCTGCAGCAGAATATCAACCTGTTCTACACGCCCACGCAAATCGCCAACGGCGAGGTGCCGCATGACACCCGCATTCGTGCCGGCGGCATGGTGGAAAAAGGCTCGCTGGTGCGCAGCGGCGATTCGCTGGACGTGCAGTTCGTGGTCACCGACTTCGCCAAAAGCGTGACCATCCGTTATCGCGGCATTCTTCCCGACCTGTTCCGCGAAGGGCAGGGCATCGTCGCCCTCGGCAAACTCAACGCCGACGGCGTGCTGATCGCCGACGAAGTGCTCGCCAAGCACGACGAAAAATACATGCCGCCCGAAGTCACCAAAGCGCTGAAAGACAGCGGCCAATCGGCGCCCCAAGACGGCGCCGCCTATGCCCCGGCAAGTGGAGATAAACAACCATGATGGCCGCCCTGATCGTTCCCGAAATTGGTCACCTGGCGATGATCCTCGCCCTGTGCATGGCGCTGGTGCAGGCCACCTTGCCCATGATCGGCGCATGGCGCGGTGATCGGCAGTGGATGGGCCTGGCCCAGCCGGCCGCCTGGGGCCAGTTCAGTTTTCTGGTGCTGGCCTTTGCCTGCCTGACCTGGGCGTTTATGACCGACGACTTCTCCGTCGCCTACGTCGCCAACAACTCCAACAGCGCGCTGCCCTGGTACTACAAGTTCAGCGCCGTGTGGGGCGCGCATGAAGGCTCGCTGCTGCTCTGGGCGCTGATTCTCGGCGGCTGGACCTTCGCCGTGTCGGTGTTCTCCCGCCAGTTGCCGCAAGTGATGCTGGCCCGCGTGCTGGGCGTGATGGGCATGATCAGCATCGGTTTCCTGCTGTTCCTCATCATCACCTCCAACCCGTTCGAGCGCCTGCTGCCGCAGAGTCCGGTGGACGGCCGTGACCTCAACCCGCTGCTGCAAGACATCGGCCTAATCGTGCACCCGCCGATGCTGTACATGGGCTACGTCGGTTTTTCCGTCGCCTTCTCCTTTGCCATCGCCGCCTTGCTTGGCGGGCGTCTGGACGCCGCCTGGGCACGCTGGTCGCGGCCGTGGACCATCGTCGCCTGGGCCTTTCTGGGCATCGGCATCACCCTCGGTTCGTGGTGGGCGTATTACGAATTGGGCTGGGGCGGCTGGTGGTTCTGGGACCCGGTAGAAAACGCCTCGTTTATGCCCTGGCTGGTGGGCACGGCGCTCATCCACTCCCTGGCAGTCACGGAAAAACGCGGCGTGTTCAAAAGCTGGACCGTGCTGCTGGCCATTGCCGCCTTTTCCTTGAGCTTGCTGGGCACCTTCCTGGTTCGTTCCGGCGTGCTCACGTCGGTTCACGCCTTCGCCTCGGACCCCGAGCGCGGCGTGTTTATTCTGGCGTTCCTGCTGGTGGTGGTCGGCGGTTCGCTCACCCTGTTCGCCCTGCGCGCACCGGTGGTGAAAAGCCAGGTCGGCTTTGCGCCGTGGTCGCGGGAAATGCTGCTGCTCGGCAATAACCTGGTGCTGGTGGTGGCCGCGTCGATGATTCTGCTCGGCACCTTGTACCCACTGGTGCTCGACGCGCTGACCGGCGCCAAGCTGTCCGTCGGCCCGCCGTACTTCAACGCGCTGTTCGTGCCGTTGATGAGCCTGCTGATGATTGTGATGGCCGTGGGCGTAGTGGTGCGCTGGAAAGACACGCCGGTGAAATGGTTGCTCGGCATGCTCAGTCCGGTGCTGATCGCCAGCGTTGTGCTTGGCGGCGTGGCCTCCATGGTGCTCGGCGACTTCAACTGGGCGGTGCTCGCCGTGTGCCTGCTGGCAGCCTGGGTGCTACTGGCCGGCGCGCGCGACTTGCTGGATAAAACCCGCCACACCGGCCTGCTCAAAGGCCTGGGCAAAATGACCCGCAGCTACTGGGGCATGCAACTCGCCCACCTTGGCATCGCCGTATGCGCCCTGGGCGTGGTGCTCTCGAGCCAGAACAGCGCGCAACGCGACATGCGCATGGAGCGCGGCGAGTCCACTGACTTGGGCGGCTACCACTTCGTGTTCGACGGTGCCGAGCACTTCGAGGGCCCGAACTTCACCTCCGACCGTGGCACCGTGCGTGTCATTGAAGACGGCAAGGAAGTCGCCGTGCTGCACCCGGAGAAACGCCTGTACACCGTGCAGCAATCGGTGATGACCGAAGCCGGCATTGACGCCGGCTTTACCCGCGACATCTATATCGCCCTCGGCGAGCCGCTGGACAACGGCGCCTGGGCCGTGCGCATTCACGTCAAACCCTTTGTGCGCTGGATTTGGTTCGGCGGCTTGCTCACCGGCTTCGGTGGCCTGCTGGCGGCGATGGACCGGCGCTACCGCGTCAAAGTCAAAACCCGAGTGCGTGAAGCCTTGGGCCTGGAAGGAGCGCAGGCATGAAGCGCGCGTTGTTGCTGTTGCCGTTGGCGGTGTTTCTGGTGGGCGCGGTGTTTCTGTACCGCGGCCTGTTTCTCGATCCATCGGAACTGCCGTCAGCCCTGATCGGCAAGCCGGTGCCGGAGTTTTCGTTGCCGGCCGTGGACGGGCAGAAGACCCTCACTCGCGCCGACCTGCTGGGCAAACCTGCACTGTTGAACGTGTGGGCGACGTGGTGCATTTCCTGCCGAGTCGAACACCCGGTGCTGAATAAACTGGCCCAGCAGGGCGTGCGTGTGTACGGCGTCAATTACAAAGACGAAAACGCCGCCGCGCTGAAATGGCTCAAGGAATTCCACAACCCGTACCAGCTGAACATCAATGACGCCGAAGGCAGCCTGGGGCTGAATCTGGGCGTGTACGGCGCGCCGGAAACCTTTCTGGTCGACAGCAAAGGCATTATCCGCCACAAGTTTGTCGGCGTGATCGATGAGGTGGTTTGGCGCGAACAACTGGCCAGCAAATACCAGGAACTGGTCGACGAGGCCGCGCAATGAAGCGTTGGCTTGCCGCAATGGCGCTGGGCTTGAGCCTGGTCGGCGTGGCTCAGGCTGCCATCGACACCTACGAGTTCGCCAACGAGGCCGAGCGTGAACGCTTTCGCCAGCTGACCCTGGAACTGCGCTGCCCCAAGTGCCAAAACCAGGACATCGCCGACTCCAACGCACCGATTGCCGCCGACCTGCGCAAAGAAATTTTCCGCATGCTCGGCGAGGGCAAAAGCAACGAGCAAATCGTCGACTTTATGGTCGATCGCTACGGCGAATTCGTGCGCTACAAACCGGCCGTCACTGCGCGCACCTGGCTGCTTTGGTTCGGCCCGGCTGCCTTGTTGGGCACCGGTTTGCTGGTGATGGTGGTGATGGGCGTGCGCCGTCGTAAGCCGGTTGCTGGCGCTGACCTCACCCTGTCGGGCGAAGAACAAGCGCGCCTTGATGCGCTGCTCAAAGCCGACAACTCTTCTTCTGTGGCTGCGGACAAAACTTCCCAATGATTGAATTCTGGCTCTCTGCCGGCCTGCTGTTGCTGGTGGCCTTGGCGTTTTTGTTGATCCCCGTTTTGCGTGGTCGCCGCGCCCAGCGCGAAGAAGACCGCACTGCCCTGAACGTGGCGCTGTATCAGGAACGTGTCGCTGAACTGCAAGCCCAGCAACAAGCGGGCACGCTCGGCGACGAGCAACTGCAAGCCGCCAAAGCCGAAGCCGCCCGCGAGCTGCTGGCCGACACCGAAGGCGCCGACCAGGCGCGTGCCTCGAAGTTGGGCAAATGGGTGCCGCTGCTGGCCGCCGTGTTGGTGCCGGTGTTGGCCGTCGGCATGTATTGGCATTGGGGCTCGCTGGACAAAGTGCAGCTCGCACAAGACGCCACCCAAGCGCCGCGCACCATCGAAGAAATGACGGCGCGCCTTGAACAAGCGGTGAAAGCGCAGCCCGACTCTGCCGAAGCCTGGTACTACCTCGGCCGTGCCTACATGAGCCAAGAGCGCCCAGGCGATGCCGTCGGCGCGTTCGACAAGGCCATCAGCCTGGCCGGTCGCCAGCCTGAGTTGCTCGGGCAACTGGCCCAAGCCAAATACTTCGCCAACAACAAACAGTGGTCGGCCGAGTTGCAGGGCTTGACCGACGAGGCGCTGAAAACCAATGCGCAAGAAGTCACCAGCCTTGGCTTGCTGGGGATTGCCGCGTTCGAAGACAAACGCTTCCAGGACGCCGTGACCTTCTGGGGCCGGCTGGTCGCCTTGCTGCCGCCCGAAGATCCGTCGCGCGCCGCCATCGAAGGCGGCATCGCCCGCGCCCGCGAACAATTGCCTGCCGACCAGCAGCAAGCGCAACAGCCGCCGGCGGCTGCCGAGAGTGGCACGGTGCTGAAGGTGCGCGTCGAACTCGCCGCCGCACTCAAAGACAAGGTGCAGCCGGGCGACAGCGTGTTCGTGTTTGCCCGCGCCGCCTCAGGCCCGCCGATGCCGTTGGCGGTCAAACGCCTAACCGTGGCCGACCTGCCCGCCGAGGTCAGCCTCGCCGACAGCGATGCGATGATGCCGCAACTGAAACTCTCCAACTTCCCTCAGGTCATACTGCAAGCTCGCATTTCGCGGGCAGGCAATGCCAAGGCAGGCGAGTGGATCGGCCGCAGCCAGCCCTTGGCCAGTAGCAGCAAGGATCAGCAGCAGCTGACCATCGACTCCGCGGACGGAAAAGCACAATGAGCACATGGGCACGGGGCGCAGCAGCGCTGATGATTTTGGCTTTGGCCGGCTGCACCACGCCGGCCATGCAACAACCCAGCAGCGAGCCGATTCCCGTGCCGCCCGGCAACCTGCCGCAAACCCCGCCGGGCAAAACCACGCAGCAACCCAAAAGCGCACCGTTGCCGACCCAGGCACCGGCCGGCACCCGTCTTAAAGCCCACCCGCACTTCGCTCCGCCACCCGGCGTAAGCAGCTATTGGGATACGCAGCTGGGCGTGTATGTGCTCGATAAAGTGCCGGGCCTTTACTACCGCCAACGCACCTACTACCGCTGGAACGACGGTTGGACCTGGGCCACCTACGCCAACGGCCCGTGGTTGCCGGTTGACGCCACCGGCCTGCCGCCGGGCTTGAATCGACTGCATCCGTAAGGGCAAAAGCTCGCGGCTGAAGCCGTTCCCACAGAGGTCAGATGCTGTTGTGGGAGAGGCTTTAGCCTCGATAGCCGCAACGCCATTTCAGCGCTTGCTCGCTTTCACCATCACGCCATAACCAATCACTGCTGCGAAAAACGACCCGGTCAAAATGCCGATGCGGTCCATGCCCGCCAGCGCACTTTCGCCGGGCTCGAACGCCAGCGAACCGACAAACAGGCTCATGGTGAAACCGATGCCGCACAGCACCGCCACTCCGAGCACCTGACCCCAATTCGCGCCTTCCGGCAATTTGGCGATGCCCACGGCAATCGCCAGCCACGCCAGGCCAAACACGCCCACGGTTTTGCCCAGCAACAAGCCGCTGGCGATGCCCAACGGCACCGAGTGCAGAAAACTGTCGAGCCCCACACCCGCCAGCGGCACGCCGGCATTGGCGAAGGCGAACAGCGGCAGCACGCCAAACACCACCCACGGATGCAACCCATGCTCCAGCGCCCGAGCCGGGGAGGGCACGCCATCGCGGGTGCGCAGCGAAATGGTGAAGGCCAGCGCCACACCCGCCAACGTCGCATGCACGCCGCTCTTGAGCACGCACACCCACAAAATCAAGCCCACCAGCACATACGGACTGAGGGTTTGCACCCCCGCGCGGTTCATGCCAATCAGCACCGCCAGGCACGCGCCCGCCAGCAGCAGCGAAAGGGTCGACAGGTCGCCGGAATAGAACAGCGCAATAACGATGATCGCGCCCAGGTCATCAATGATCGCCAGCGTCATTAAAAACAACTTGAGCGTCAGCGGCACGCGCTTACCCAGCAAGGCGAGCACGCCCAGGGCGAAGGCAATGTCGGTGGCCATGGGAATCGCCCAGCCGTCCATGGCCTCGGGGTGGTGACGGTTGATGGCCCAATAGACCAAGGCCGGCACCACCATGCCACCAATCGCCGCCATGCCCGGCAGCACAATCTGCGAGGGATGGGACAGGTGCCCCTCCAACACCTCGCGTTTCACTTCCAACCCGATGGTGAGGAAGAACAGCGCCATCAGCCCGTCGTTAATCCACAGCAGCAACGGTTTGGCGATTTTCAGCCCGCCGACTTGCACCACCACTGGCGTTTCCAGCAAACCGTTGTAGAGGAAATCCAGCGGCGAATTGTTGATGATCAACGCCAGCACCGCAGCGGCAATCAACAGCAGGCCGCTGGCCGCCTCCAGGCGAAAAAAGCGGGTCAACGCGTGGCGAACAGACAATGGCATGCTCCTAAAAAGGCGGGTGCAACTGGTAAAACAGTTGCGCTGAGGATAGCTGCTCCACTGTAGCTGGGCGGGCGGGTGCACGGTTCCTATACTGGCCGTCAGAAAATGCGGAGGTGCGTGTGCAACAGCGTGAAGGCCAGGCGCTTGCCTGGGGTTGTTTGGTCGTTGCCATGGCCTTGTGGGGCAGTTCGTTTATTGCCTTGAAGTTCGCGTTCAGCGAGATGCCACCGATGTGGGTGATCTTCGGCCGCATGGCCTTGGGCAGCGTGGTGTTTCTGCTGGCCTGGCGCTGGCGTGGCCGCATCGAATACCGCGCTGGCGACTGGAAATACCTGCTCGGCCTGGCCGCCTGCGAACCGTGCCTGTACTTCATCTTCGAAGCGCTGGCGCTGCAACGTACCAGCGCCTCCCAAGCCGGCATGATCACCGCGCTGTTGCCGCTGCTGGTGGCGGTCGGCGCCTACCTGACATTGCGCGAACGCATCAGCCGCACCACGCTCGCCGGCTTTCTCCTCGCGGTAGTGGGCGCCACCTGGCTCAGCCTGGCGGGCGAGGCCGACGCCCATGCGCCGGCGCCGCTGCTGGGTAACTTCTTCGAATTCGTGGCCATGCTCTGCGCCACCGGCTACACGTTGCTGCTTAAGCATTTATCCAGCCGCTACTCGGCGTTTGCGCTGACCGCGCTGCAGGCGTTTGTGGGCTCGGTATTTTTTCTGCCCTTGGCGTTGCTGGGCGCCGACGTGCCGACCGAGGTTACGGTCAAAGGCTGGGGCGCGGTGGTGTACCTGGGCATTGTCGTCACGGTCGGCGCCTACGGGCTCTATAACTTTGGCGTCGGCCGCCTGCCTGCCAGTCAGGCCTCTGGCTTCACCAATTTGATACCGGTGTTCACCTTGCTGATGGCCGCGCTGTTTCTGGGCGAGCGCTTGAATGCATGGCAACTGTTAGCGGTCGGGCTGGTCTTTATTGGCGTAGCACTCAGCCAATGGCGGCGTGACCCCAAGGTGCCGGCCCCTGCTGGAATTCTCGACTGAAGGTAAGCCATGAGCGGTTCACGTAACGACGACAGCACTGCCAAACAAATCGCCGCTCGCGCCTGGGCGCGAGAAGCTATTCGCATCATCGAGGCCGACTTCCAGCGCAGCGCCGACACCCACCTTATCCCTCTGACGGTGCCGGGCCTGCCGGGCATCGAGCTGTATTTCAAAGACGAATCCAGCCATCCCACCGGCAGCCTCAAAAACCGCCTGGCGCGTTCGCTGTTTTTGTATGCGCTGTGCAACGGCTGGCTGAAACCGGGGGCGCCGGTGATTGAAGCCTCCAGCGGTTCCACGGCCATTTCCGAGGCCTATTTCGCCCGGCTGCTGGGCTTGCCGTTTATTGCCGTGATGCCGGCCACCACCTCGAAAGAGAAGATCGCGCAAATCGCCTTTTACGGCGGCCAGAGTCATTTGGTTAAAGACCCGACGCAGATCTACGCCGAATCCGAACGCCTGGCGCAGGAGAGCGGCGGCCATTTCATGGACCAGTTCACCTACGCCGAACGCGCCACCGACTGGCGCGCGAACAACAACATCGCCGAGTCGATTTTTCAGCAGATGCGCTTTGAACATTGCCCCGAACCCAGCTGGCTGGTCTCCAGCCCCGGCACTGGCGGCACACTCGCCACCCTCGGCCGCTACGTGCGCTACCGTCGTCACGCCACCCGCGTGCTGTGCGCCGATGCCGAGCGCTCGGTGTTTTTCGACTACTACCGCACCGGCGACGCCAGCTTGCGCCTGGACCACGGCTCGGGCATCGAAGGCATCGGCCGCCCGCGCGTGGAAGCCTCGTTCGTACCCGCCGTGATCGACGCCATGTGCAAAGTGCCCGACGCCCTGTCGCTCGCCGCCATGCACTACCTGGCGCAGCGCCTGGACCGGCACGTCGGCGGCTCCAGCGGCACCAACCTTGTCGGCGCGCTGCTGGTCGGCCAGCGCATGGTTGCGGCCGGCGAGCAGGGCTCGATAGTTGCCGTGCTCTGCGACGGCGGCGAACGCTACGCCACCTCTTATTACAACCCTGACTGGCTCGCCGCTCAGGGCTACCACTTACAACCCTTGATCGACCAGATCGCCGCTTGCGCCGAACAGGGCGAAGCGTTGCCCGATCTGCCCACCGCAGGAATCTGAGCCATGAGCGACGCTGCACCGAGCATTCGATTCGCAGAACCTGACGATGTACCGGAGCTGACTGAACTGCTCCTTAAACACGGCCCCAACCCCTGGAACTACCTGCCCGAAGACGGCGTGCGCGAACACCTGCAAGGCATCGCCCACGGCTCGGTTGAAGCGGTAGTGGCCGAGCAAGGCGGGCGCATCGTCGGCTTTGTCAGCTTTATCCAAACCTACCAATTCGCCGACCAGCAACCCGCCGCGCGGCGCGATGAAGCGCAGGGTTATATCTGCGAAGCCGTGGTGCACAAAGACCTGGCGGGGCAGGGCCTGGGTTCGGTGCTACTGGAAAAAGCCGTGGCCCGGTTGGGCGAGAAGGGCTTGGTCGACATCTACATCGACCGCCACGAAGAAAACGTCGCCTCGGCCGGCATGATGCGCAAGGCCGGCTTCAGCGAACTGCATACCTACTCCGATCCCGAACGCCGGCCCAACGGCTCGCGGCGAACGACGGTGTGTTACCAGCGGTTCAATGGCTAACAGCAATCGAGGCTAAAGCCTCTCCTACAGAAACGAATTCCTGTAGGAGAGGCTTTAGCCTCGAGCTTTTTAACGGTGGCCGCGTTTTCGCTTACGCCGCAAACCCACCATCGATGGTCAGATTGGCTCCAGTGATATAGCCCGCTTCCGGGCCAGCCAGGTAGCTGACGAAGCTGGCGATTTCTTCCACTTTGCCGTAACGGGCCAGCGCCATGCCTTGCTTCAGGGTGTCGGCGAAGTCGCCGCTGTCCGGGTTCATGTCGGTGTCGACCGGGCCGGGCTGCACGTTGTTGACGGTGATACCACGGCCGCCCAGGTCGCGGGCCAAACCTTTGGTAAAGCCGACGATGGCCGATTTGCTCATGGCGTAAATCGAACCGCCAGCAAACGGAATGCGCTCAGCGTTGGTGCTGCCGATGGTGATGATGCGGCCGTTGTCGCGCAGGTGGCGGGCGGCTTCCTGACTGGCGATGACCACGCTGCGCACATTGATCGACAGCGTGCGGTCGATGTCTTCCATGCTCAGTTGTTCGATGGGCGCTACGGCCAACACGCCGGCGTTGTTGACCAGAATGTCGAGGCCGCCAAAGGCTTCTACTGCTTGGCCGATGGCGCCGCGAATGGCTTGCTCGCTGGCACTGTCTGCCTTGATCGCCAAGGCCTTGCCGCCGGCCGCGACGATTTCTGCCACCAAGCCTTCTGACTGCAGTGCGCTCTGGCTGTAGGTGAAGGCAACGGCGGCGCCTTCACGGGCCAGACGTTTAACGATGGCTGCGCCGATACCGCGCGAACCGCCTTGTACAAATGCCACTTTGCCGCTGAGTGCTGTTTGAGTCGTCATGGTGATTCTCCGAAAGTAAGTAAGGGGTGTGTCGTTTGGTGTGGCGCCAGTATCAGCGGCCAATTAGCCGGCGAATAGTCGGTAATACGGATATGCTTTCGATACAAACGGTATGGAATACGCCATGGACACCCTCAACTGCATCGAATGTTTTGTGCGCAGCGCCGAAGCCGGAAGTTTCGCCCAGGCCGCGCGGCGCCTGGGCCTGACGCCTGCGGCGGTGGGCAAGAATGTTGCCCGTCTGGAACAGAGCCTGGACGTGCGGCTGTTCCAGCGTAGTACCCGCAAGCTCAGCCTGACCGAAGCAGGGGAGTATTTTCTCGCCGAGGCGGCGGGCGGCCTGACCACGCTGCAACTGGCAATGGGCAACCTCACCACCCTGAAAAGCCAGCCGGCGGGCACCTTGAAAGTGAGCATGGGCTTGTCGTTCGGTCGCGAATACGTGGTGCCGCTGCTCGGCGAATTTCTGCAGCGTTACCCGCGCGTGGTGCCGGACTGGCACTTCGACAACCGCGCCGTCGACCTCATAGCCGAGGGTTTCGATGCGGCCATCGGTGGCGGTTTCGATTTGCCGCAGGGCGTCGTCGCCCGTGAACTGGCGCCGGCGCACCGCATATTGCTGGCTTCGCCGAGCTACCTGGAAAATGCGCCGCCGCTGCGCACGCCCAGCGATCTGCCCGCGCATGCCGGCATTTTCATTCGCTCACCGCAAACCGGCCGCATCCGCTCCTGGACCTTGCGCAATCGCCAGGGCGCGTTGGCCCCCATCGACATTCCGCCGCGCATGACCTTGAGCGACCCCGAAGCCGCCTGCGCCGCCGCGCAGATTGGATTGGGCCTGGCGTTGGTGAGCGTCGCCCATGCGTTGCCCTATCTGGAACGCGGAAGCGTGCAGCGAGTGTTGCCCGATTGGTATGTGGATACCGGCGGCACCACGTTGTACTTCGCCGGGCAGAAGTTATTGCCACAGAAGACGCGGGTGTTTGTGGATTTTGTCGTGGAGCGCTTTAAAGCGCTGGGGCTGGAGAAGCGACTGTCCGCGCTGGAAGGGCCGGCGGCGGGGTAGTGAATCCTCCAACCCACCTCCGTCATCCCCGCGTAGGCGGGGATCCAGAATCGCGAAAGGGAACGCCAAACTCGGCGCTAACACAACACCTGAAGGAGCGGCTGGGCGGCATCCCGCTCAGCCGCGATGTTGTTTCAACCCTCGCGAATCCCCAACAAGTCCCGCGCCACCGCTTCGGCAATGCGAATGCCATCGACGCCAGCCGACAAAATGCCCCCGGCATATCCGGCGCCTTCACCGGCCGGAAACAAGCCGCGCACGTTCAGGCTCTGCAAATCATCGCCACGGGTAATGCGCAGTGGCGACGAGGTGCGGGTCTCGATGCCGGTGAGCACGGCGTCATGCATGGCGAAACCCTTGATCTGCTTATCGAACGCCGGCAACGCCTCGCGAATCGCTTCAATGGCGAAGGCGGGCAGGGCGTCGGCCAGGTCCATGAGGTTTACGCCGGGTTTGTACGACGGCTCGACACTGCCCAACGCCGTGGTCGCCTTGCCGGCAATAAAATCGCCAACCAATTGTCCCGGCGCGTTGTAGTTGCGCCCGCCCATGACATACGCGTGCGACTCCAGGCGCTCCTGCAACTCCACGCCGGCCAGCGGGCCGCCGGGATAATCCACTTCCGGCGTGATGCCAACCACGATGCCCGAGTTGGCGTTGCGCTCGTTACGCGAGTATTGGCTCATGCCATTGGTCACCACGCGCTCCGCCTCGGACGTGGCCGCCACCACCGTGCCGCCCGGGCACATGCAGAAGCTGTAAACCGAACGCCCGTTGGAGGCGTGATGCACCAGCTTGTAATCCGCCGCGCCGATTTTCGGGTGACCGGCAAATCGGCCCAGGCGCGCCTGGTCGATCAGCGACTGCGGGTGCTCGATACGAAAGCCCACCGAAAATGGCTTGGCCTCCATAAACACGTCGCGGCTATGCAACATACGGAAGGTGTCACGGGCGCTGTGGCCGAGCGCCAGAATTACGTGGCGGCTGTTGATCTGCTCACCGCTGGCGAGGGTCACGCCCGTCAGTTGGCCGTTATCGATTTGCACGTCAGTCACGCGCTGCTCGAAACGCACCTCACCGCCCAAGGCAATGATCTGCTCACGCATATTCGCCACCACGCCCGTGAGGCGGAAGGTGCCGATGTGCGGTTTGGCAACGTAGAGAATCTCTTCCGGCGCGCCGGCCTTGACGAACTCATGCAGCACTTTGCGACCGATAAATTTCGGATCTTTGATCTGGCTGTACAGCTTGCCGTCAGAGAACGTGCCGGCGCCGCCTTCACCAAACTGCACATTGGATTCTGGATTGAGCACGCTTTTGCGCCACAGGCCCCAGGTGTCTTTGGTGCGCTGACGCACTTCCTTGCCGCGCTCCAGCACGATGGGTTTGAAACCCATCTGCGCCAGCAACAAGGCCGCGAAAATACCGCACGGCCCAAAGCCGACCACCAACGGACGCTCGCCCAACTGCTCAGGCGCGTGGCCGACGAACTTGTATGAAGTGTCTGGGGCGACCGTGATGTGGCGGTCATCGCTGAAGCGCTTGAGCAACGTCGCTTCGTCGCTCACGGAAAAATCGATGGTGTAGATAAAACACAGCTCAGCGGATTTTTTCCGCGCGTCATAGCTGCGTTTGAACAGCGTGAACTCCAGCAACTCGTTATCGGCAATGCCCAGGCGTGCGACCAGGGCAGGGCGCAAGGCCTCATCGGCGTGGTCGATAGGCAGCTTGAATTCGGTGATTCGTAACATGGGGCGGTCCGTATCAGGGCCGGAGGTAACCCGGCAGCTTGGAGAGGCGCGGATTATAGCCGCGAAAGCCCCTACATGACCGCCACTGCGTCGGCCAATCTACGGGCGAACCGGCTTCTCATTTTGCTGGCGTTCGAAGTCTTGATACATATCGCGCTTGTGCTGCTCGGCGTCTTCGCGCATTTCCGTGCGCTTGGTTTCGCGGTGCGGGTCTTCGCTGTCGGGGATAACAGTGAGGCCGCTGACGGGCGAGGCGGTTTTGTTCGCGGGCTCGGCGGGTTGTTGCTCGACCGGCAATTCCACCGCCGGCACATTCAGCACGCCGCTGGGCGGCACGGGTTCGATAATGCGCGTGGTTTGGCCCGTGCCTTCGGGGCAGGGCACGGTGGCGTAGGTGGTGCTGCCGTCGGCGGCGACGCATTTGTAGACTTGGGCGTGGGCCAGGGTTGGCAGAAAAATCAGCGCGATTGCAGCGAGTTTCAAAGTGCTTCCCTCACTTTGTGGGTGGTTGGTGCAAGGCTAGCAGGGGACGAAGGCGCGGAAAATGCGCCGGTCGAGGTTTGCAGGAATCGAGGCTGAAGCCGCCTACAGGTCGGTATTTCTTTCTGTGGGAGCGGCTTTAGCCGCGAGATTTTTTGTTGGGCAGCAAAGGTTTGATCTAGCCGAGATATACGGTTCGAGAGCTACCGCTCGTGATCTGGCTAGTGATCTACCGCGTGTGATCTGCCGCTTGTGATCTGCGCTTGTGATCTTCCGCTTTTGATCTCCCTCGCGAGGTTTATCGCAGGCCGAGTGGAGTCGTTGCGTAGGGGGTTGAGCGGCCGGGAGCCGCGAGAGGCGTGTCGGGCCAAGGATGGCCCGTCTCGCCGTGCCCCCGGAGTAACGACGGAGCGAGGGAACCTGGAGCGCAGCGTAAGGCCAAGGTAGGAGCTAGACTTTTTGGTTACTTTTGTGGCAATGATAAAAGTGACTCGCGCGTAAGGCGCGAAACAAAATGTCGCGCAAACGTGGTAACGAAGAATTCCTCTGGTTTAAAAGCAAGGTCGAATCTTGAAGTCGGACGCAGGTATTCATTACCGCGTGCGCTGAACGTTTTTGTTTCGCGCCTTACGCGCGAGCTTCTTTTGGCATTGCCCCAAAAGAAGCCAAAAGGTCTAGCCCCTACCTTGGCCCTCCGCTGCGCTGCGGGTTCCCTCGCTCCGTCGCCGCTCCGGGGGCCGGCGAGACGGGCCATCCTTGGCCCGACACGCCTTTCGCGGCTCCCGGCCGCTCAACCCCCTCCACGTCGATTCCACTCGGCCTGCGATGAACGGTGCGGGGCAGATCAAAAGCGGAAGATCACAGGCAAATTCAAAAGCGGTAGATCAAGCAAGATCAAACGCGGTAGATCGCGAGCTATATCAAAATCGGGGGGATCACCGTCTTTCCAGGCTGTAGGCGATCGCTCAGCTCAGACGCGGGCTTTTGGGGCTGCGCCCCAAATTTTTGACCGCTGAGTCATAGTCGCGTAATCCCTTTCATGCTTAACTCAGCCCCCCTTAGCAACCCAAAACACTCACCATAAAAAGGAACACGTTCATGGCCCAAGTAACCTTGCGCGGCAACCCTGTTCAAGTCACCGGCGAGCTGCCGCACGTTGGTCAGCAAGCCCCGGCGTTCAGCCTGGTGGGCGCTGACCTCAGCGACGTAACCCTGGCCAGCCTGGCCGGCAAGCGCAAAGTGCTGAACATTTTCCCAAGCGTCGACACCCCCACCTGCGCCACTTCGGTTCGCAAGTTCAACGCCGAAACCAGCAAACTGGCCAACACCGTGGTGCTGTGCATTTCCGCCGACCTGCCGTTCGCCCAAGCGCGTTTCTGCGGCGCTGAAGGTCTGCAAAACGTGGTGAACCTGTCGACCATGCGCGGCGCTGATTTCCTCGCTGATTACGGCGTCGCCATTGCCAACGGCCCACTCGCCGGCGTGGCTGCACGTGCCGTTGTGGTGCTGGATGAAAACGACAAAGTGCTGCACAGCGAGCTGGTGTCGGAAATCGGCAGCGAGCCGAATTACGAAGCAGCGGTTGCTGTGTTGAAATAAACATACCCTGCAACACATGAACGGCCCGCCTCGCGGGCCGTTTTCGTTGGTGGCTCAAGCGCTTAGTCAAGGTCAGTCTTAGGTAAAAAGCCGGTAAAGAGGCTTTCCGTCAGCGGTTGCAGTGCTTATCGTGCGGGCTCGAATTTCGTTATCGATGATGCCCATGACTTTGCGTACCCTTCGCCCTTGGTTGATCACTGCCGCTGCCTTCGCTGGCGTGGTGTTGTTGGTTATGTGGCTGTCCGCCGCGAAAAGCACGGGTGCCCCCGATGGCAAAGTGCGCGGGCGTCCTGGTATGGGGCCACCCGGTGCGGCGGCCGGCATGACGGTCAGTGTGGCGAAGGTGAAGCGCGCCAACCTCGATGTGCATTTCCACGCCCTCGGCACCGTCACCGCGTTCAGCACGGTGAATGTCAAACCGCGCGTGAATGGTGAACTGGTCAAGGTGCTGTTCACCGAAGGCCAGGAGGTGAAGGCCGGCGACCTGCTCGCCGTGGTCGATCCCCGCCCTTACAAAGCTGCCTTGGCGCAGGCCGAAGGCACGTTGCAGCAAAACCAGGCGCAGCTGAAAAACGCCCAGATCGATCTGGATCGCTACAAGGGCCTGTACGCCGAAGATTCCATTGCCAAGCAAACCCTCGACACCCAGGCCGCGCTGCTTAATCAGTACCAAGGCACGCTGAAGACCAACCAGGGCCAAGTGGACGACGCCAAGCTCAATCTGGCGTTCACCGAAGTGCGCGCGCCTATTAGCGGTCGTCTTGGCTTGCGTCAGGTGGACGTCGGCAACCTGGTGACGTCCAGTGACACCACGCCGTTAGTGGTCATTACTCAGGTCAAACCGATTGCCGTGGTGTTCAGCCTGCCGCAACAGCAACTTGGCACCGTGGCCGCCCAGCTCAACGGCGCTAGCGCGGCGACCAGGCCGCTGCCGGTCGAGGCACTGGACCGCAATAAGGACGTGACCCTGGCCACCGGCGAGCTGGTGACGCTGGATAACCAGATCGACACCACCACCGGCACCGTCAAGCTCAAAGCCAAGTTCGAGAACGCCGACCGTTCGCTGTTTCCCAATCAGTTCGTCAACGTCCGTCTGCTCGCCGAAACCCTGCACGACGTGCTGCTGATTCCGGCCAACGCCGTGCAGCGCGGCAACGAAGGTACGTATGTGTATGTGCTGGGCGAGGGCGACAAAGTGGCTCAGCGCCCGGTCACGCTCGGCACCAGCGAAGCCGAACAGGTGGTGGTGGAGAAGGGCTTGAATGTCGATGAGCAGGTGGTGGTGGAAGGCACCGACCGCCTGCGTGACGGCATGGCGGTGCGCATTGCCGCGCCCGAGCAGGTGAAGAAAGACGTCAGCGAAGAAACCGGGCAGAAGCCTTTCGGTCAGGATGACGCCGCGCCGCAAGGCAAGGGCGGAGCCGCGCAATGAACCCGTCGCGCCCGTTTATTCTGCGGCCGGTGGCGACCACGCTGTTGATGATCGCCATCCTGCTGTCGGGCATCATTGCCTACCGCTTCCTGCCGATTTCGGCGCTGCCGGAAGTGGATTATCCGACTATTCAGGTGGTCACCTCGTACCCCGGCGCCAGTCCGGAAATCATGACCTCGTCGGTGACCGCGCCGCTGGAAAACCAGCTCGGGCAAATTGCCGGCCTGAATGAAATGTCGTCCAGTAGTTCGGGCGGCGCCTCGGTCATCACGCTGCAATTCACCCTCGACAGCAACCTCGATGTGGTCGAGCAGGAAGTGCAGGCGGCGATCAATACCGCCAGCAGCCTGTTGCCCAACGACCTGCCGTACCAGCCCTCATACAGCAAAGTGAACCCGGCCGACGCGCCGATCCTGACCCTGGCCATCACCTCCAGCAACCTGCCGCTGCCGCAGGTGCAGGATTTGGTCGATACGCGTCTGGCGCAGAAAATTTCGCAGATTTCCGGCGTCGGCCTGGTCAGCATCAGCGGTGGCCAACGCCCGGCCGTGCGTATTCGCGCCAATCCTTCGGCGTTGGCGGCGGCGGGGCTGAACCTGGAAAACCTGCGCACCACGGTTGCCAACAACAACCTCAATGGCCCCAAAGGCAGCTTCGACGGTCCGACCCGCGCCTCGACGCTGGATGCCAACGACCAGCTGAAATCGGCCTCTGCCTACCGCGAGTTGGTGGTGGCCTACGCCAACGGCGCGCCGCTGCGCCTGAAAGACGTCGCCACGGTGGAAGACGCGGCAGAGAACACGCGCCTGGCCGCCTGGGCCAATGAAACGCCGGCGGTGGTGTTGAACATTCAACGCCAGCCCGGCGCCAACGTGATCAAAGTGGTCGACAGCATCAAAGCCATGCTGCCGCAGCTGCAAGCCAGCCTGCCCGGCAGCCTCGACGTTAAAGTGCTCACCGACCGCACTACCACCATCCGCGCCTCGGTGGCCGACGTGCAGTTCGAGCTGGTGCTGGCCATTGCCCTGGTGGTCATGGTCACGTTCCTGTTCCTGCGCAGTTTTTCCGCCACGCTGATTCCGAGTCTGGCCGTGCCGCTGTCGTTGGTGGGCACCTTTGGCGTGATGTACCTGGCCGGGTTTTCCGTCAACAACCTGAGCTTGATGGCCCTGACCATCGCCACCGGCTTCGTGGTAGACGATGCCATCGTCATGGTGGAAAACATCAGCCGCTACCTGGAAAAAGGCGACACGCCGCTGGAAGCCGCGCTCAAGGGTTCGAAGCAAATCGGCTTCACCATTATTTCCCTCACGTTCTCGCTGATAGCCGTGCTGATTCCGCTGCTGTTTATGGGCGATGTAGCGGGGCGGCTGTTCCGTGAATTCGCCATCACCCTGGCGGTGGCCATTCTGATTTCCGGCGTGGTGTCGCTGACCCTCACGCCGATGCTCTGCGCCAAGTTGCTCAAGCACACACCGGAAGAAAAACAGGGCCGCTTTGCCCGCGCCGCCGGTGGCGTCATCGACCGCATGATTGCCGCCTACGGCCGTGCCCTACGCGTGGTGCTGCGTCATCAGCCGCTGACTTTGCTGGTGGCGCTGGCGACGCTGGCGCTAACGGCGGTGCTCTACACCTTTATGCCCAAAGGCTTCTTCCCGGTGCAGGACACCGGCGTGATCCAGGCCATTGCCGAAGCGCCGCAGTCCATCTCGTTTCAGGCCATGGCCGAGCGCCAACAGGCACTGGCTAAAGCGCTGCTGAGCGATCCGGCGGTGGAAAGCCTCACGGCGTTTATCGGCGTGGACGGCAGCAACGCCACGCTCAACACCGGGCGCATGTTGATCAACCTCAAACCCCACGGCGAGCGCGACGCCAGCGCCACCGAAGTGATCCGCCGTTTGCAGCCGACGCTGGACCAGATTCCCGGCGTGCGGCTGTACCTGCAACCGGTGCAAGACCTGACCATCGAAGACCGCGTGGCGCGCACGCAATACCAATTCACTCTGCAAGACTCCGACCCCGACGTGCTGGCCAAATGGGTGCCGCTGTTGGTGGAGCGCCTGCAACAACTGCCGCAACTGGCGGACGTGGCCAGCGACTGGCAAGACAAAGGTCTGCAAGCTTTCGTCAATATCGACCGCGATGCCGCCTCGCGCCTGGGGGTGTCGTTGTCGGACGTCGACAGCGCGCTGTACAACGCTTTCGGCCAGCGCCTGATTTCCACCATCTTCACCCAGGCCACCCAGTACCGCGTGGTGCTGGAAGTGGCGCCGCAATTCCAGTTGGGCCCGCAGTCGCTGGAGAACCTCTACGTCAGCAGCAGCGATGGCACGCAGGTGCGCTTGTCATCGCTGGCCACGATTGAAGAGCGCAACACCTTGCTGGCCATCAACCACATCTCGCAATTCCCGGCGGCCACGCTGTCGTTCAACCTGGCGCCCGGCGTGTCGTTGAGTGAAGCGGTGGAATCGATTCGTCAGGTTGAGCAAGACATGCAATTGCCGGTCGGCGTGCAAACCAGTTTCCGCGGTGCTGCGCTGGCGTTTGAAAGCTCGCTGTCGAGCACCTTGCTGCTGATTCTGGCGGCGGTGGTGACCATGTACATCGTGCTGGGCATTCTCTACGAGAGCTTTATTCACCCGGTGACCATTCTGTCCACGCTGCCCTCGGCGGGCGTCGGCGCCCTGCTGGCCTTGATGGTGGCGGGGGAGGAGATTGGCATCGTGGCGATCATCGGCATCATCCTGCTGATCGGCATCGTCAAGAAGAACGCGATCATGATGATCGACTTCGCACTGGACGCTGAACGCAACCAAGGCATGAGCGCGCCGGACGCCATTTACCAAGCGTGCCTGCTGCGTTTCCGGCCGATTCTGATGACCACCCTGGCTGCGCTGCTCGGCGCCTTGCCGCTGATGCTTGCCGCTGGCGCGGGTGCGGAACTGCGCCGGCCGCTGGGTATCGCCATGGTCGGCGGCTTGCTGCTCAGCCAGGTGCTGACGTTGTTTACCACGCCTGTTATCTACCTCGCGTTTGACCGCCTGGCAACGCGCTGGAATGGCTGGCGCAAGAAGCGTGGGTTGGATATGTCGGTGCAGTCATGAGCGATTGTGTGATGGCTGGCCCTCTCCCCAACCCTCTCCCGCAAGCGGGAGAGGGAGCTGATCTCGTCAGGCGCCGCAACGCGCTTGTCTCCCCTCGCCCGTTTACGGGAGAGGGGCTGGGGGAGAGGGCAAGGCAAACGGTGCTCCCCCAATGAGCATCTCCACCCCCTTCATCCGCCGCCCCGTGGCCACCACGCTGCTCACCCTGGCGCTGCTGCTGGCCGGCTGGCTGTCGTTCAATCTGCTGCCGGTGGCGCCGCTGCCGTCGGTGGATTTTCCAACCATCATGATCAGCGCCTCGTTGCCTGGCGCCAGTCCGGAAACCATGGCCACTTCGGTAGCCACGCCGTTGGAGCGGGCGCTCGGGCGCATTGCCGGCATCAGTGAAATGACCTCCAGCAGTTCGCTGGGCTCGACCACGGTGATCGTGCAGTTCTCGCTGGAGAAAGACATCGACGGTGCCGCCCGCGAGGTGCAGGCCGCCATCAACGCGGCCAGCAGCCTGCTGCCCAGCGGTATGCCGAGCTTGCCGTCGTACCGCAAGGCCAACCCCTCCGACATGCCGGTGATGGTGCTCACGCTCACGTCCGACAGCTACACCCGTGGCGAGATGTACGACATGGCCTCGACCTTGGTGTCGCCGCGCCTGGCGCAGGTCAAGGGCATCGGCCAGGTCAGCATCGGTGGCAGCTCGTTGCCGGCGGTGCGCGTCGACGTCAATCCGGACGCCCTGAACAAGTACGGCATTTCCCTGGACAGCGTGCGCACGGCCATTGCCAACACCAATTCCAACGGCCCGAAAGGCTCCATCGACGGCGCCACGAAGCAATGGCAAGTGGACGCCAATGACCAACTGCGCAAGGCCAGCGAATACTTGCCCGTTATCGTTCACTACAACGCTGAAACCGGCGCGGCGGTGCGCCTGGGCGATATCGCCGAGGTCAGCAATGCCGTGGAAGACGTGCGCAACGCGGGCTTCTCCGGACCCAACCCGGCGGTGCTGCTGATCGTCACCCGCCAGCCTGGCGCCAACATTATCGAAGCCACCGACGCCATCCATGCGCTGTTGCCTGAATTGCAGGAGTTGATCGGCCCCAAGGTGCAGTTGTCGGTAATGGACGACCGCAGCCCGAGTATTCGCGCCTCGCTGGATGAGGCGGAAATCACCCTCATCATTTCGGTGCTGCTGGTGATTCTGGTCGTCTATATGTTCCTGCGCAGCCCGCGTGCCACGCTGATTCCCGCCTTGGCGGTGCCGGTGTCGCTGGTGGGCACCTTTGCGGTGATGTACCTGTGCGGCTTCTCGCTGAATAACCTGTCGCTGATGGCGCTGATTGTCGCCACGGGCTTTGTGGTGGACGACGCCATTGTGGTGGTCGAGAACATTGCCCGGCGCATTGAGGAAGGCGAGTCGCCGCTGGAAGCGTCCATTCACGGCGCCCGCGAAGTGGGCTTTACCGTGCTGTCGATGACCTTGTCGCTGGTGGCGGTGTTTATCCCCATCCTGCTGATGGGCGGCATTATTGGCCGGCTGTTCCGCGAGTTTTCCGTGACCTTGTCGGCGGCGATTCTGGTGTCGTTGCTGGTGTCTCTCACCCTCACGCCCATGCTCTGCGCACGCCTGCTCAAAGCCCGCGATAAAAACGCGCCGGTCGCCGAGCCAAAGCCCGAGAGCCAACGCTTCCAGAACCTGATGGCGCGCTACAAAGCGAGCCTTGAATGGGCGCTGGCGCATTCAAGGCTGATGATGGTGATCATGTTCGCCTGCATCGTGCTCAACCTTTACCTGTTCGTGGTGGTGCCCAAAGGCTTTCTGCCCGCACAGGATTCCGGGCGACTGCGCGGGTTTGCCATCGCCGACCAGAGCATTTCATTCCAGGGATTGCAGGCGAAGATGGCCAAGTTCCGCGCCATTCTCAGCGCGGATCCGGACATCGAAAACGTGGTGGGCTTTCTTGGCGGCGGGCGTTGGCAGTCGAGCAACACCGGCTCGTTTTTCGTCACCTTGAAGCCGATTGGCGAGCGCGATGATGTCGACACCATCCTCGCCCGACTGCGCCCCAAACTGGCGGAAATTCCCGGTGCCGCGCTGTACCTGAACGCCGGCCAGGACGTGCGCCTGGGCGGTCGCGATAGCAACGCCAGTAACCAGTTCACCCTGCGCAGTGACGACCTCACGCTGCTGCGCCAATGGGCGCCGAAAGTGGAAGCGGCGATGCGCAAACTGCCGCAAGTGGTGGACCTCAACAGCGACTCGCAAGACAAAGGCGTGCAAAGCCGGCTGGTGGTAGACCGCGACCGCGCCGCCACGCTGGGCGTGAACATGGCGCTGGTCGATGAGGTGCTGAACAACTCATTTGGCCAACGGCAGATCGCCAATATCTACAACCCGCTGAACCAGTATCACGTGGTCATGGAAGTGGGCTCGAAGTACCAGCAGAGCCCGGAAATTCTGCGCCAGGTGTATGTGCTGGGCAGCGACGGGCAGAGTGTGCCACTGGCCGAGTTCAGCTACTTCGAGCCGAGTTCGGCGCCGTTGTCGGTCAACCACCAGGGCCAGTTCGCGGCGATCACGCTGTCGTTCAACCTGGCGCCCGGTGCGCAGATTGGCCCGACCCGCGAAGCGATCATGGCCGCCATCGAACCGCTGCAATTGCCGCTCGACGTGCAAGCCACGTTCGAAGGCAATGCCGGCGCCGTGCAAGACACGCAAAACAACATGCCCTGGCTGATTCTGCTGGCGCTGGTGGCGGTGTACATCGTGCTGGGCATTTTGTACGAGAGCTATGTGCACCCTTTGACCATTCTTTCCACCTTGCCCTCGGCGGGTGTCGGCGCGTTGCTCGCGCTGATCCTGTGCCGCAGCGAGCTGAGTCTGATCGCCTTGATCGGCATTATTCTGCTGATCGGCATCGTCAAGAAAAACGCCATTCTGATGATCGACTTCGCCCTGGAAGCAGAACGCCGACTGGGCATGACGCCTCGCGAGGCGATTCTGGAGGCCTGCGTCAAACGCTTTCGGCCGATCATGATGACTACCCTGGCGGCCCTACTGGGTGCGCTGCCGCTGATTTTCGGCATTGGTGGCGACGCCGGTTTGCGCCGGCCGCTGGGCATCACCATCGTCGGCGGCCTGATCGCCAGCCAATTGCTCACCCTGTACACCACGCCCGTGGTGTACCTGTACCTGGATCGTTTGCGCCACTGGGTTAACCGCCGCAGAGGCGTGCGCACTGATGCTTCGTTGGAGACTTCGTTATGAGCCTGTATTCGCGCAGCCTGTTGCTCGCGGTGGCTGTGGCTGTGGCCGGTTGCGCCGTAGGTCCGGACTATGAGAAGCCAGAAGTGGCCGTGCCTGCTGGCTTCAAATACCAGGCAGGTTGGACCCAGGCCGCGCCCAGCGATGCCTTGAACCGTGGCGCCTGGTGGGAGCTGTACGGCGACCCGACGCTGAACCAACTGCAACAGCGCCTGGAAACCTCCAACCAAACCCTGGCCCAGGCCGAAGCCCAGTACCGCCAGGCTCAAGCGTTGGCCCGGGGCGCGCGTGCGTCGTTCTTTCCGAGCCTGAGCGCAGCCTTCAGCAAAACCCGCTCGGGCCAGGCCACGGGCGGGGGCGGCACGGTGTCGTTGTCCGACGGCTCGACGGTGAGCAGCGGCAGCTCCGGCGGCATCAGCGACAGCTACCAGGCCAGCCTGGGCGTGAGTTGGGAACTCGACCTGTGGGGCAAACTGCGCCGCCAGCTGGAATCGGACAACGCCAGCGCCGCTGCCAGCCAGGCGACGTTGGCCGCGACCAAGCTCAGCCAGCAATCGGAACTGGCGCAGAATTACCTGCAACTGCGGGTGATCGACGCGCAAAAACGCCTGCTCGACGACACCGTCTCGGCCTACGAAAAAGCCTTCAAGCTGGCGGAAAACCAATACCGCGCCGGCATCGTCACCAAGGCCGACGTGGCCCAGGCGCGCACCCAGGTGAAAACCACTCAGGCTCAGGCCATCGACCTGAAATACCAGCGCGCGCAACTGGAAAACGCCATCGCCGTGCTGGTCGGCGAAGCACCGTCGAACTTCGAGTTGGCCGAGACCAACGACATTCCAGGCTTGCCGGCTATTCCCGCCAGCGTGCCGTCACAACTGCTGCAACGCCGCCCCGACATCGCCTCGGCCGAGCGCGACGTGGTCGCCGCCAACGCGCTTATTGGCGTGAACAAAGCCGCGTACTACCCGGACATCACCCTCAGCGCCAGCGGCGGCTACCGCAACGACAGCCTCTCGCAACTGCTGACCACGCCAAACCGCTACTGGTCCATCGGCCCCGACTTCGCCATGACCTTGTTCGACGGCGGTTTGATCAGCTCGCGCGTCGAACAGGCCGAAGCCAGCTACGACGCCACCGTGGCCGCCTATCGCTTGAGCGTGCTGACCGGGTTTCGCGAAGTGGAGGACTACCTGGTTCAGCTCGATGTGCTGAAAGAAGAAAACGTGGTGCAGCAGGAAGCGCTCGACTCAGCGCGTGAATCGCTGCGGTTGATGCTTAACCAGTACAAAGCTGGAACTGTGGACTTCTCGGACGTGGTCACGGTGCAAACCACCGCGCTGTCGAACGAGCGCACGGTATTGACGCTGTTGGGCAGTCGGTTGACCGCAAGTGTGCAATTGATTGCGGCGATGGGCGGGGGGTGGAATGTGCAGCAGTTGGGGGAGAAGGAGTAGGGCGCAAGGGCGGCCCTCTCCCTAACCCTCTCCCGCAAGCGGTAGAGGGGACTGACCGAGGTGGATCAGTTATCGCTTGTCTCCCCTCGCCCGCGAGCGGGAGAGGGGCCGGGGGAGAGGGCCGAGGCAAACCTCGACGCTCAGCCGCAATTACACCTGCGGCTGGCCCACATAATCCATCTTGCCCACTTCCACGCCGTTATGACGCAGCAGTGCATACGCGGTGGTCACGTGGAAGAAGAAGTGCTGCAGACCGTAAGTCAGCAAATACGACTGGCCAGTGAATTTGCGCTCTTTCGGCGTGCCCGGACGGGTGAGGATCTCGCGCTCTTCGTTGCCGTCGACCTGAGCCGGGGTAAATGTGCCCAGGTAATCGAGGGTTTCTTTCAACAGTGCTTGCAGCTGCTCGAACGTGGTTTCCGCGTCTTCATGCTTCGGCACGTCTACGCCAGCCAGTCGCGACGGCACGCCACGGGCAAAGTCGCAGGCGATTTGCACCTGGCGAATGAGCGGGAACATGTCGGGGAACAGGCGGGCCTGGAGCAGGGCGGCGGGGTCGATATTCTTGGCCGTGGCGTGGGCTTCAGCTTTGCTCAATACCGCGCTGAGGCTGGTGAGCATTTGCTTGAAAACGGGAACGGATGCGGCGTACAGAGAAATGGTCATGGCAGTCTCCGGTTGAAGGTGGCGCGAGTATACGCGCCGCCGAGAAGGGCGTGCCGGCTAGTTTCGATGCAAGGCACGGACCTTGTCGGTCTGAACAAATTGCTTGAATAACTCGCGAGAATTCTTATCCCCCAGCGACAAGCTGAAGCCGCTGACACCATGCTCTTCCGGCTTGATGCCGATATAACCGGTCAGCGTGCCTTCACCTTTTTTCGCCTTGGCGTAGGCGCCTGCGCCGCTCAGTTCAGCTAACTTGGCCATCACGCTGGTGACATCCCCGGAGTCCAGCACAGCGGAAAATGCCGGCGTAAACAGCGCCTCATGCGCGCCTGGTTTTAATGGAAATTCCAGCAACGCTTTACCCGTGCCGTCGCGGTGAAAATAGCTCAGCGCTTGCGGGTAATCGCCCAAATGTTTGCCGATAGCCTCGTAATTGTTGTCGGTCAAAATGGCGTCGGCCTCCGCACCGTTCATGGTGCGGTATACGCTTACATGAGCCGTGGAACTGAGCGTGCTCAACGACTCGTCGACGTTAGCCAACGGCGTACCCGGTTTCGCGAAGGGGTAACTTTTCCAGAACGCTTGGGCGCGTTGGGTAAGGGGGAAGTCCCGCGGGCTGGTGGTCTTAAGGCGCTCATGCCAGCCCGCGCGCGTGAGGTACGCCCGCTGTGCGTTCTGGTCGGCGCTCACGGTGTCGCTTGCCAGCGAGGTGTGAAGGTCATGGGCAAACAAATCGGCCAAATGCGCGCCCGACAGGAATACATGGTCGTTGGTGTTGTAGTGGCTGATTAATCGGTCGAGCGGTTCGCCAGGATGGTTGGCGGCCAGTTGGCGGTAGTGCGCGCTTTTCTTGAAGGCCACATCGTTTTTATATTTTTCTTTGCCGACGGTAATGCTCAGGCCTTGCTCGTCGCGGTTCGAGGTGGGGTTGTTGCGCACCATGCTGAACAGATTCAGGCCGTCGACGGCTCCGGTGGGGTCGGCACTCAGCCAGCGTCCGCTCCAGGGTTGGTAGTAGCGCTTACCGTAGTAATACAAACCGGTGGCGTCGCGCTCTTTGCCGCCAAAGCGCCGGGTTTTATAAGGCGCTTCTGTTTGACTGCGAGCGGCCCAGGTCGCCGTGCCGCCGTAGGGGTAATACTCCTCACGGCTGACGATGTCGGCGTGTTGGTCCAGCTCAAGTTGCAGAGTGCCCAGCGCATTGCCGTAGCTGTAGAGGACGCTGTCATTCTCCAGCCCACCAGGCTTGCCGTCGCTCCAGTGCAGCACCCTAACGGCGCAACAGTCGCTGCCCAGGTGGATAACCTGTAAAGCCTCTTTGACCTGCTCGATTTGCCGCGTGGTGCGCAGTTCCAGACCGTTCAGGTACACCACTTTTTGCTCCAGCTTCGCCTGCTGGCTCACCTTCACCACTCGTGCTGCGCCGCTGTAGCCGTAGTACTCACGCTGGTCGCTGGCTTCGCAGCGAACCTGCTGCAAATGGTTGCTGGCGTTCCAGCTGAGTGTCTGGCCCGGTTGCAGCTGGGTTTGGTTGCCGCGAGGGTCGAACAGCTGGTCGACCGTATCAGCGGCCACCGCCGTGAAAATCGAGCTGTTAGCGCCGTGGTTGCGGCGGGCGGACACCACCAGTGTGCTGGTCCATTGGTTGCCGGTCTTCGGTGCGCTATGGCGTATTTGCGTGAGGTTGCCGCCGCTGTCGTAGGCGAAGGTGCGGGTGTAGGCGGTGTATTGGCTGCTGTCGGCCGGCAGCGGAGTGATCAGCCCCGGTAGTGCCGTGTTCTGTTGTTTTTGATTGGCGTTTTCACGGCCGGTGGCGCTCAGCAGTTGATACAGGCTGTCGTAGGTATAGGTGTTCACAGGGCTGATTTGCTGGTTGCGAAACCAGGTGGTGCATTGGGCGGAGTCGGCGACCGCCACCAAGTTGCCCACCGGGTCGTAGCGGTAGGTCAGTGCTTGCAGAAGCGCCGTTTTGCCGTCGCGCTGGCGGACAAGTGTGGTGCCGATTTTGCGGCGGGTTTGTGCTTCATAGTGATGGCTGACCGTTACGCCGTTGCCCTGACTTTGCTGCAGCGGCTGGCTGGCAGCGTTGTAGCTCTGGCTACAGATGACGGCCTGTTCTGCTTGCCCCTGGAGGGTCAGCCACTGACTGGCCAAGCGACCTGCTACATCGTAAACATGGCGACGGCTGTGGCCTGCGGCGTCGAGCAGGGTAAGAACGCTGCCGCGCGCGTCCACGCTCAGGCGTGTTGCATAGCGGGTGCTATCCAGCGTGGCCTCCCAGTTGCTCCAACGGGTTTCATCGCCCGACCAGTCACCTTCGCCATCGGTTTTCAGCAGCAGACGTCGATTACTACTGAGCACCACGCCGCCGAGGCTCGCGGTAGCGGTGCGCTGCTGGCCGGCGCTGTCCCAGAGGCATACCGTCTGGCCGCGCAGGTTGGCGATTTTTGCCTGCTGGGGCGATAGCAGATCGGCGGGCGCGGTATCCCCGTAGTAATGCCGCTCGCGCACGATCGGTTGGCTGCCGTTGTCATCATCGCGACGGCTAACGGTGGTGACACGGTTGAGCGCGTCGTGCTCATACGTGGTCGTCGAGGCCGAACTGTCGTGTCTCCACAGCGGACGTCCGAGGATATCGGCAAAACTCCATGTTTCGCCTTCATCCGCACCGTTGCTGTGCAGGGCCGCACCGCCCAGGCCGTTTGTTTGCCGCATATTCACCAAGCCCGCTGCGCCCAAGCGCGGGTCGGCGTGGGTTACGTGGAGGCCGGCAGGCAAAAATGTGCTGCAGGTCGCCCGAAGCTCCGCCGTCTCGCCGACTACGCTGCGGCAAAACTGCAACGTGCGCACCGGCTGGCCACGGTTGTCGCTAACGGTGACGGTGGGCGTGCCGGTATTGATGGAAGCCATGTCAGCCATTGGCGATCCTGCTGCTGAGGTGCTCGGCTGCGGTGTCATTCTCATCTTCATGAACGGTGAACCACGGCGTGAAGCATTGGCGCCGCAGCCAACCGCTGGCTGTCATTACATGGGTTTCACGGCCGATGGCATCGAAGTAATGGGTGTCGGCATAGCCGTGGGCGTGCAGTGCGCAGCCTGTTAACGGCGGCCACTCATTGATGCAGTACGGCTGGTAGACCCGGACAACCTGTCCCCGTGGGCTGTATTCAACGCGGTCGCTAATGGCCCAGCGCGGGTCGGCAGGCGACTCTATCGGGCGATCGTCCTCAAGCACCAAAGCGCCGTTGGCGTCGCGCTGATAAGCGAGCCCGGCGGGTTGCAGGGTTGCGGTTTGCAGCGTACGACCGGCACCGTCGCTGTGGCTGATCTGCACGCTGATCTGCTGCCGGCTGGCGGGATAGGCATCGGCACTCAACACGGCGATATGCACCGGTTGGCGGGGAAGGGCGAGCAGCCATGGACGCAATGCGGACGGAACGCCGTCGATGTCTACCGTGTCGTTTGCCCAGCGCCAGGCGCGAGTGAGCAGGTGGCCTTGCGCGGTAATAAAACGCCGCGCTAGCAACTGCTGAAACAGCGCGTCGGCGGCTGCCGCATCCGTCACCAACGGACGCAGCTGTGCCACGTCCAATTGGCCCATCTGGCTGAACATTCCATACACCGCGCGGCTCGCGACTCGCTGCTTGCCGTCGCCCCGATTGATGGCCAACGCCTGGGCCACGGCTTCTTGCACGGTCTGCCTGGAAGGCACCGGGCTGGTGTGCAACGGGTCGAAACCAACAGCGACGGCTGAGACATTGTCGGGCGCCAGTTCTGTGCCGTAGAGCGAGGTGGCGATGACGCGGCCAAGCGCATCCCGTTGCGCCTCATGCTTGTTGTCGTTGAGGTCGGTGATTTGCCAAGGCGCGAGAAAGCGGTAATCGATGGCGGCAGTGGCGGTGTTGCCGTACACGTCAGCAGTTTTTTGCAGGCAGCAGTAATAGGCATCCCAGGTGAGCGTCTGCACGGGCAGCTTGCCGTCCGCCGCCGGCAATTGCGCGGCGGTCTGTGTATGCATTCGCCAGAACTGCTCGGCCCCGAAAAACGTGTGGAAGCCGGTGTTCCCGGCCCATACCGCCGGTTCCGATTCCAGTTCCGCGGCCGCACTGGTAACCGGCAAGAGCGCCGGCATGCTGTGGTAGCCGCCGTCGTGGAGTAACTGTTGGCACTGCGTGTCGGTCAATACGTTCGCATACGCTTTTAAATCGTTGGCGGTGAGCAGCGCGGTTTCGTTGTGGTCGAGTAGTGCCAGGGTTTTAGGCAACGCCGGGTCGCTGAGGTAGTGGTGCTGCTGTTGCGCGACCAGCTCGCGAAATTGGCCGGCGCCGAGCAAACCGTCCGGGGCGAGCAGGGCTTCCACGGTGAGCCCTGCGGCTGGACTTTTGTCGGCGGCATAGGTCAACACGTTCTGCCGGCTGGCGAGGGGAACCCCCAACAACCATGCTTGGGCGTCGGCCTGGTTGCGTACCTGGTTGCGGGTTTCTGTCAGGCGCAGCAGTGTTTGCTGGGCATCGAATGTGGCCGGCCAGGCGCTGGCGGGTAGGGCAGTGGCAGTGTAGGGATTGGCACTCTCGGCGCTGAGACGGCGCGGATAAACCACGCTGACGCGCCACAGCGAATGGCCAAAATTGTCGAATGCCAGCGGGATGTCTTGGGAAACATGCGGATCGCTTGGCACCCGTTCATAGCGGTACTGGTTGCTACCCCCATCGAGACGAAGCACGACCGGTTGCTCACCCGCTTGCACCAATCGAACGTGGCCCCGCGATTGCCTGACCTCGTACGGAATGGTCGCCGCCGCGCTACCGTCCAGACCGTAGTGTTCTTCACGCAGCAGACTGCCTTTGAGGGCGCGATGCAGCCACCATTCAGTGGCAGCGTCGGGGGCAAAGGGCTGGTCATGGCCATCGTCGGCGGTGCCTTGCCATTGGGTCAGACGCGGTGGCGGCACAGCAAAGGCGCCGGTGTCCTTGAACGGGGCACCGAACAGCTGGCGGCCGTCTTCAGCACGTCCGGTGTGATACCAGCGACAGGTGCGCAATGGCACCGCTGCCAGTTCGCCGGGCACGTTGTCGGTTTCGCAGCTTTCACAGTAGGCAAAGCCGCGAAACTCCCGCTCGACCGGGTCCCAATAGCCGCGTCGGTACAGGTGGCGTTGAGTCAACGCGTGGTTGCTGAATTCATCGTGTTGTTCAACGCGGCTAAGCACCAACATGGGAAAGGGCACCCCTGGGATGGCAGCCGGTGCGGCCTGTTTTTCATCAAGCCATTCTTGCGCGGCGCTGCGGAATGTCAGGTGGGTGGTTGCTCCGCAATTATTGCTGATGCTGCTTAGCAAGTAGGGCTTGCGTGGGCTCAAGTCGCAGCGCCAATGACGTGCGACGGCGTTAAGCCCGCGCGCCTGCTGAGTGAGCACCAGACTCACCGTGCCTTGACCGGCCAGGTCAACTAGGTGCAGCTGGCTCAGTAGGTCGTACGTCACACCGAATGGGTAAGGCAGCGCTATTGGTGGCGCCAATGCGTTGCCGGCTTTGTTGAGAAACAGCTGGATGCCATGGCTGTCGGCATAAATCAGGTCGGTGGCGCCCGAGCCGTCCAGATCAGCGAGAAACACCTGCCTGGGGTTGAAACATGTCGCGTCCAATGGCGGCGAAATGGCGAACGTGATGGGGGATGCGAAACGCCCTTCGCCGAGGTTAGGCCAGCATTTCACGCGGTCGTGCCGCACGCTTGCCAAGTGAAGCTGGCCACTCCCGAGCATGTCGCAGAACACCACCAGTTCACGGGCATCGCTTCCGGTTGTCGGCAGGGTGATCGAGCTGTTTTGCGCAATCGTTTTGGTGGTGTTGAACCCGCCTCCCTCGTTCACATACAGACGTACGCTGCGGGGGCCGATCATGGCGAGGTCGGGTATGCCTGTGCCACGCATATCTATCAGCGCGGCGTCCGGGTGCAGGTATTCGAGGGGAAAGCCGGTGAGCGGAGTAAAGCCTGACCAGCTGTGGTCGGCTGCCAGCGAGTAATAGCCGACCAGGCCATTGTCTTGGGTTATCAGCCATTCCAGACGGCCATCACCGTTGATATCAAGCAGGGCGACGTGCTGTGCGCTTTGCAATGAGGGAATCTGCGGCAATTTGCGCAGCCCGCCGAAGACAACGGCGTCGGCATCAGCCTTCGGCGCCGTATCGCGCTGCGCTGCCCGGTAATACCAGGCCTCAGGCGTTTGATACAGCAGCCCGGGTACGCCCTCACCATACAGATCGACCAGGTTATAGGCGGTCAGTCCGAGCGTGCCGGGTAGCGCCAGCGGTTGCCAGGCCTCGGCCTGCGATGGCGGGACGAAGGTGGAGTAATCGAGCTCTAACGGCGGCAGGCATTGCAGCGTATGTGCGGAGTCCGGTTCGTAGGCCAGGGTTTGTGCGCAGACGAGACGAGAGAGCAGCGGATTCTCGTCATAGCTCAGTAAAAGTCGCTGTACCAAGGTGGCTTCGGCGTCTAGCTCGGCGGGGAAGTGATGAAACATGAGCACCTGACGGCAGAGCAGGTGGGTGCGTATTTCAAACCCTGCGTCATAGGTCGAGAAAGGATCCTGGCGAACAGGCCAAGGTGTGGAGTCGGGAATGGTAAAGGGCGGTGGTACGAAGCTGTCGGTGCCCCGCGCGCCATAGTCCAGCACCAGGCTGAATAACCATGTTTGCTTCCCGGGTGCTTCGTCGTTTTTCCAGATCCAAAGGTCAGGGGCGGCGCGGACATTGCCGTAGTGCACGCAGTGCAGAACCCGCTGGCTCTGCGCATCGCGGTCGCTCGGGTCTTTTATGCCGGCCTCGGCCGCACTGATGTAGCGGTAGTAGATGTGTTCCCCGGTCGGCGAGACCGACTCTTCGGCTAGCCAGTGGGCAATTCGCTGCTGAGGATCGGCCGGATCGGCAATGCGGGCCTGGGCGGTTTTGCCCAGACACAGCAGTTCGCCCGAGGGACGGTGTAGCAACCAGAAATCGGCAACGCCCGCGCTTTGCCAGCGCTCGATACGGGCGAAACTGGATTCGACGCGGGGCAGGTAGCGGGTGACGCGGTAGGTGCGGTCTAACGCCTGGGTATTGAACGTCGCGGTTGTTGTGGTCACGACACGACCGTGCAGATCGCACTCTGGCAACAGCACTTCGCCGTCGGGATCAAGAAACCGGTCCTGATCGGAATAGGTAGGCACGCCGCGTCGGGTATCGCGGCGAATGGTGGGCACGGCGCAATGCCAACCGCTGCCAAACACGTCGTTGCCCGAACCGCTCTGGTAGAGAAGCGCCAACGCAGGGGCGTAACCACGACCGGCAGAGACCGGGAGCGCAATCGACAGACTGGCCTGGCCGTCCGGGCCGATAGCGCCAGGCGTGGTGGCCATTCCCTGTAGTGAGCCGCCGCCTTTGGGAAGCGTGGGCGGCGTCAGCGTCAGGCTGCCAGCGTTCGGTGAAGGGGTCATTGAAACGTCTCTTTAGCACACCGCCGCGCTCGGCATCGCTAGCGCGGGCGCGCGCCGATCAGCCTGTCGAGCGGGACGGATGTGAGTGGGTCAGTCGGCGGCTTTCCAGAATTTGAGAACCTGGTCGGCAAACGCCTCTCCACCGTTGCGGGCGTTGTAACGAACCGTCACCACGACATCGGTCAAGCTGCTGAGCACGGTTTGCTGGGCGGCGGAGGCGGGATTGGGAAACGCAAGTATCCAGTCAGATACTGCGCCGGTGCCTTCGAAGGGCAGGTAGCGCCCGTCGTTGCTGTCGAGCACAAACGTACCGCTGTCATCGAGGCCAGCCGACAAGGCAATTTCCTGACTGGCGTTGAGGTTGCGTTTGACGTTGGCGGCGCTGCCGGTTTTGTTGTCTTTGAGAAACTTCACCGCCTCCAGATCCGGCTTCACTATCAGGCTGTTGCCGGTTTGGGTGACGGTGGCACGCACATTCTGGTACGGCCCGATCAGTGCCGGAAGCGAAACCGAGAGGCTGGCAATCTGGCGCAGGTAATGGCCGGGATAGTCCAGATCGAAGTCCTGCTCGGTCAGCGAGAAGGTGGCTTTTCCGGCCTTCAACGTGGCCAGGAATTGCTCCCACGCCTTTTCTCCCAACTTCTCCCGCAACGAGATTGAACGGGTGATGTTCAATGAGCGGGTATTGCGCATCAGCCAGGCGTTGTCCATTTGCTGCAAGCTCAGGCGCAGCGTTTCTCCGGCTAGAAGACCCTGGTACTGGCTGTTCCAACCGCCGTACGGAATAAAGGTGCTGGTGAAATCGCCGAGCTCATATTGCCAGCAGGTTTGCGCGCTCAGACACAGGCTCAGGGTGGCGTCATAGGCTTGGTAATACAGGGCCGATAGCTGCGCAATCAGCCATTGATACAAGGCTTCGTTGGTGAAGCGGTTGCTGAGGAACGCGTAGGTCGCCATTACTTGCTGATGCTGGGCGGTGGCTAACGCCTTTGCGGTTTTCGCCGCAGCTATCTGCAATTGCTGCCCGACAATCTGGCTGTTTAATGTGGCGACATCGGCATTTGCCTGCGTTGTCTGCTGTTGCCATTCCGCCTGCCTGCGCTCGAACCCGGCATGCATGCCAATCGCTTGTGCGGCGGTGGTAGTGGCTTGAGCCAAGGCCATGGTGCCATCGGCAACGCCTTTGAGCGGCCCCGCCCAATTGCTGCCCCCGGCTGCGAGGCCGAAGATGTTCGGCGCCAGCGCCACGGCCCCGGCTGCGATGCTTATAGCGCCCACTGAGCCCATCAAGATGCCTGCGGTAGCCAGGGTTGCCAGGGTGTCGGATTCGAGGGGCGAGCGCCCGCCGTCAACCAGCCCCTGGTAGTACCCCGCGCGTTGCTGCGCTGCCGCCAGACTGGTGTGGAGCGTTGCCAGACTGTTCTCGGCGATATCCACCGCTTGTTGCTGCGCCTGCCGGGTGAACGTCCACAAGTCAGCCAGTTGGGTTTGACCAAGGATCTCTCTTTGGCGGTCGTCCTTGGCCTCCAGCGCCCGCAGAAGCTGCTGCCCGAATTGGCTAAGCAACGAGCAGGCCTCGCGCGCTTTGTCGCTCATGGTGCCGTAGCGGTACGGAACAATACTGGCTAAACCTGCACCACTCTGATTAACCGTGGTGCCCCCCTGCGCTGCGCGGGTCAATAGGGCCGTTGGGTCCAGCGGCGTAGCAAAAAGCGGCAGGTGCAGGGGCGCGCCGTTGATGTCCAGGCTGTGTCGCAGATTGAAGCGGCGCGAGTCCAGAATGTCCCACAGCGCTAATAAGTGATTATTAACTGGCGGGCGGAACGCGGTTGACGGCGCCGTTTTCAACGACGAGTAATCGGTTTCGGTGGGGTAACTGCTCCAGCTTTCCGGCAGGGTCATGAGCTGCTGCTCAAAGTCGGCCAGAAGCTCACCATGGGGCATGAGTCCCGCTGCCTGCTTGAGGCTGATGGGTTGCCAGGGACTTACCAGGCCGTCATCCGGGCGTGGCCCCATAAGAACGCTGGTCTGCGTATAAATCTGCAACGCCTGGTTGAGGCTGTCCGGGGTCAGCTGGCGGTAGTAAAGGTCGCCCAGGGCCAGCTGGGTACGCAGGTAATCCATGTAGCTGGCTTTTCGGAAGTGCTGTGGATCGGCATAGGCCAGCGCGTCGGGGTTGGTTGGGCCTTCGATGGCATAGGAAGAGTCTTCCTTGGCGTATGACGGTGAGACAGGGACCACTTTCCAATAATTGCCAATGGTGTTGCCCTGGCTATCAGTCCCCTGATTAATCGCCGCCGGGTCGAAAATTCGCTGTTGCCATGTGCGCGCATCTGCATGCTGGCCACGCGATTGCAGGGCATAGGCGACCATGGCCGGCGTGTGAAAGAACAGCTCCCAGAAATACAGGCCATTGGCGTCCGAAAAATCCATGGCGTTGGTGGCACCCGGTTCTGCGGCGGCCTTGGTGAAATCGCTGTAGCGTTTGAAACGACCCCAGGCAACGTCGTTGAGAACCTGAGGCGCGATGGCCACGCGCTCTTTCTTGAAGGCCAGCACAACTTGATCTGCCTTATCGCTAAAGACGACCTCCGCGTCCTGCAGGTACACGCGAATGATTTGGTAGGAAACGCCTTGGCTGTCTTTTTCATCCAGCAACAATACGTCGTTGGAGGGAATGAAGACCTCTATCAGTTTGGGGCTGTCTGCCAGCGTAGCAGCGGCCAACGGATAATGAAGGTTGTCCTTCGGGAACATCACCACGGAACGCGCTCGGCGCTCGCCATGCACAGCCGGATCGTAGGCCGGGAGGGTTAACGCCAGCCAGGTTCCCGGCCCCATGTTCGGTTCAGGGGTTAACTGGGTATTCCACTGGAAAAGCCGGTCTAAACCGCTTTGTGCGGATTTCACCAGTTCTTTGGCGAAGAGTGTGTTTAGGCGAATGTTTTCCGGGGCAAACGCGGCGGCTTTATTGGCGTTTGCTTTGAAGTCGAAATGTACGAATTCGGCAGTACCGAGTTTGGTGTCGGTGTAACTGTCCAGGACCGGCATTGGGTCGGTGGCAGGCGTTAGAGATTGCGGAGTTCTGACCGTGGAAAACGCCCGCCGGGTTGTATAGCGCTTCCAACCCGCACTTTTCGCGGGTGAGGAAATAGCCATCCTGGCCGCGAACTGGAAGCTGTATTCGCTTTTTTGGGTCAGGTCCAAATTCGTTAACGTGGCGGTGCAATGGTCCTCGGCGCTTAATGCTCTGTTGTCGATATAGACGCTGGCTACTTCGGTATTGCCGTTGGTTATGCTGAGCTGGAGTACGTAGTCGGTGTTGCTTGAGATACGTTTGCTCATGTCCTCCGGAAGCAAGGCCCTTGCGATGGGCTCTCCGCCCTGAGGTTTAAAAGTTATCGCACTAAGATTTTCCGGGTGGAAATCGCGTTTATCGGTGCCGACATTGGCTAACGTACTGAAACTTTTATCATCGGGATCGAGATCATCATTATTGGTTTCTATTTCGATGAATTCTTCGCTACCGGGCGTGTTGAACCCTAAAAAAAGGCGACAGTTCTTTGCCACCGCGTCGTAGGCGGTTTGATCTTTAAATTCGACAGAGGCTTCGAGTTGCCCAGAATTGAATAAAACATAGTAATTCGCCTCTGCCAGGGTGGCGGAGGTGTTGAATTTTATATGACCTGCGCCCTCGCATCCACGGTCGCAATCTACGGTCATCTTGCCGGGCCGAAAATCTACCCAGACTCGACTGCTGGCCATGTTGGTTGTGTCGATGACGACCATGTTGGGTTGAGGAGCCGTACCCATGGCGACCTGCAGGACTGGCATTTTGCCGGCTACGCCAGCGTCATTCTTCATCAGGGTGCTATCGGTCAGCAAGACTTCGGGCGTAGTAGCAATCGCGCGCTGCAGGAACCGTTGGCTGGTCGTTTGGGTATTCGCCACGCTGGCATTTTGATTGTCTTTGGCCAGTTTCTGATCTGCATATAACGCAAAGAGAACTTCAATGGCGTCGCTATTGGGGGTGGCAGGATTCATCCATGCATCCAGTGCGCAGACCATCGCCTTTTCATTAGCCATTTGCCTAACCGGGCATTTGGCGTCGGCAGCGCTATACAAACCGGCATAGAGAAAGGGATTTTGAGAGGCGTCGGTGAACTGCAATGCCACGGTAGAGTACTTGGCGTTCCTGGCGTACAGGCCATCGCCGGCGTCCACGGTATTGCCCTCAGCGCTGCCCAGAATTTGCGGCGTGCTCCAGGTGCCGTCAAATTTGAGATACGCCATTTGCGCGGACAAGGTGGTGGTGGGCGTGATGGTTTGTTTGGCGTCGGTGGGCTTGCTGTCGGTTGCCTTGCGCTCAAACCAAACGACGTGCAGACGCTTGTTATGCAGCACCGGCCTTGGCAGCCCGATGATGTTGTCCGAGCCCAATGGCAGGTCGACTTTCAGCCATTCCGACCAGGCATCCGGGACCATGGTGGTGACGGTGTTCAGGCGCATGGCGCACTTGCGCCAGTAGTGAGTGTGCGGTTTGCTCGCGGTGCGTCCGAGGAAGTAATAGTCGTCCTTGGTGAGGTCGGTACCCGCCACATAGCCGCTTACCAAGCTCAGGTTGGCGACGTCTTCAAACCGGTTCAGATAACCCTGCACCGCCTCCAGAATGGTGTCGTCATTCAATGGGCCTTGATTCAGGTCGCTGACCATCTGCGCGAAGTCGCGGGTCTGACCGGTTCGCAGCGGCGGCGACAGGTAGTTCTCCGGGTATTGCGCAAGCATGACGTTCGCCGCCCAGACGTCGTATTGCGCATTGGTAGAACGCCAGTTTTCAAGCAGCGTGGGGTGTTCTTGCTGCCAACGCACCTTGCTGTAGCCGGGCTCGCTGCCGAGCAGAATATTGTTGATGTACTGCTGAAGCGATGCGATCACCTGAGCAACCACACTGGTGGTCAGTTCCCAACCGCTGCGTGTATCGATCAGCAGGTAACTGTACAGATCATCCGAGGTATCAAGTTTCGTCGCAGTGGCGCCAGGTATACGAGACAGCTGTCCCAGCCAGGCGGCTTCCAACGCATTGCGTTTGCGTTCGGCTATCGGGCCGGTGAATTTGGTGTGTTGCATGCCTGAGCTCCGCAGTGGATGAGCGTAGAGAGTGGTGAGGGCTTAGTTGGCGCCAGGGGTGGCGAGGTCCAGCGTGGCCATGAGCGCTAGCGCTGCCACTCTCCAGGTTGCGAAGGCCGTATCGTCGGTCGCGGTGTCAGGCAGAACGCCTTCAGTGCTGTCCAGTTCGGTCAATTGGCGCAGCAGGTTGATGGACAAACCGGTTTTCTCCGCCAGGCCCAGCAGCCGAATCAGGTGACTGACCTCGGTAACCGTTGCGGCCCGTCCCGTTCCTGGGGCGCTCTGAGTGATGAGGTCTACCGCTTGCTGAACCTCATTGGTTTCTGCGTCGAGTACCGTTGCCAGCCTTGCGTTTGCGTCGGCAGCACTTGGCGGAGCCGTGCCGTTGACATCGCGGAGGTATTGCAACACCGCGTCTTCTTTTCCTGCCGCCTGACGCCACGCGACGAAATCGGACAAAACGGGAAGCAGGTTCAGACTAAGCGTCAGGTTGGCGCCAAATGCGGATGGCACCGCACTCATCAGGTTCAGGCCGGCCGGCGTTAACGCGTAGTGGGCGACAACCAGGCTGTAGCGGGCGAGCTTTTGCAACGTCTGCATCAACGTGGACGGGATATCGGCAGGGCTGAGCGGCGGTTTGTTCAGCGTCTGGCAGGTGGCTAGAAGGTCGTGGCTGTTAAGGCCCAGGCACGCGAGCATGGCTGCGACCGTGCCGTGTTCCACGCCCAAGAATTTGCCGAACTGGGTGTCGGTCAGTGCCTGTTGGTTCCGCAACAGGCCATCGAGGCGAGCCTGCAAAATTTCAAGCGCATCGGCCTTGTTCGAGTCGCTGAGTTTCAGGGTATTCAAGATCGACTTGAGGGCTTCGGTGCGGGCTTGCGGTGCCTCTATTTTGACCAGCCCATGCGGATCCACTAGCCCAGTGGTTTCATCACTTAGCAGTGCAAGCCAGTGCAGTGCGAGACCGTTCGTGTCCGTTGCCGGTAAGCCGGCGTTTTGCAGAGTAGTGGGGTTGAGACGGATATTGCCCAAGTGCTGATTGATGTCGTTAACCAGCGCCACTTCCTTTGCGCCTGCCGCCGGTAATTGCGCGGTCGGGGCCAGCAAAATCATCAGGTCAGTCACGCTTAGCTTCTGATTTTTCAGCCAGCTAACCATTTCCGCCAGGGCCTGCAGATCGTCAAGCAGGTCTGCGTGTTTGGGTTGGCCGTTGGCGTCCAGTTCTGCCAATTGCGCAATACCTGCCAGTTGGGTCAGCAGGGCGTTGCCGCGTGGCATCAGTTGCGACAAGGCAATCATGTCCGCCACCCGAATGCCCAGAAGCGCCGGTATTCGGCTCAGCCGGTACAAGGCCGAGAGAACAGTTACGCTGCGCACGAGATGGTTTTTGTCCAGCTTTTGCACGTTGTTCACGTAGCCAGCCAGGAGCAGAAATTCCGTTTCGCTGACGTTAAGACCCGCACAGAGCTGCCGTACGCACACCGCATCGTTGCCCTCCGGGGCGTGGTAGACAAACGCCGCGCCGTCGATTTTCAACGCCGATTCACTTGTGCCACGGGGGTTGAATACACGGTCGAACTGCGGCACCGCGGTACCCACCGAACAGACCGCCACCTGGTGCAGAAAAGCGCTTAGCTCTTCAGCTTTCAGGCCGTAAGCGCCATTCCAGAGTTGGTAGAACCCCAGCGTGCGTACGCTGTGGGTGTTAAGCGTGAGCTGCGCATTGTGCTGACCTTCGGCGTGCATGGCCGCTACAAGCACGGTGTCCAGTTCGGCGAAGGGCAGGTCGGTTTGGCGTTGCAATCGGATCAGGCGGTTGAGCCGGTCGTAACGGTCGTCGTCCAGGCCTTCGATGCTGATGGGGTTGTTGACGTTGTCTTGCTTGAGAAAAAGGTCGGGTTGCTTGCCGCCGTGGATGAGCACGGCGCCATACAGGTGAGGCGCTGCCGTTTGGCCGCTGACATGGATCGACGCCACCACGGAGGTGTTTTGCGAGCCAAGCCCGGCTACGCAAAGCAGCGCCATTACCTCGTCGATCGAAAGTCCGGTGGCTGCGCAAAAGTTGGGCAGTTTATTGAGTCCGCTCGACGTGGCCACGCCAAAGTTGTACGAGAAGAACGCTTTGCTCTGCGCGGCGGTAGGCGGCGCTTTGCTGACCAGGCTCGACAACGCCGGGCTAAGCAGCGCGGCTTGTTGCAAGACACGGTTGGAAAGGTTGAAAGCGCCGTCGGCAAAACAAAACGCCGGCCTGCTCGCGCGCACCTGCTGGGTCAGTTGAGCCAAGCCGCTGCCGTGTTCGGCCAGGGCGCTGACGATCTGGTCGTGGGGTTCGTGGTAGGGAAGTGCATGGCCGGGAAAGTGCAGGCGGGCGAGCAATGCGTCACAACTCAATTGCTTGACGCTAGCGGGTAGCACGCCCTGATCCTGCAGGGTTTTGATCAGCGCCTGATTGTTTTTGCTGCCTTCAAGACCGGTTTGTAAGGCGCCAGTGACGATATCTAGCTTGGCCAATGGCTTATTGACCGTGACGTCGCTGAGCAAGGTGTCGCCCAGTTCCGGACGTCGGGTCGCCAACGTTATGCGCGTGTTGTCGGCCGGTGCTATCGCTTCGAGTTGCAAGGCAAGCGAATAAAGACTGGTGGCGTAGGACGCCGGTGCCGAGGAGTCACCAATACTGCCTGGCGCCACGAGGGTGGTTTTCTGCGGGAACTGGGACATCCAGGTCGGCGAATTGGCATCGAAAACAGAGCCCACCAGCGGGCTTGCCGGCGGTTGATCACGGGGTGGGTCGGAGGAGATGAAACCAGGCGGCGCGTAGTCGGGCACCTGGATCACTTGCGGGCCCGCCGCTCGGGCCATACGACTTAGCCTCACGCCCAGCTCGGGTGAATCGGCGAAAGCGCTCGGCGTTGGAGCGGGCGTATCAGTTGGTTGTTCGGTGGTTAAGCGAGCGGCTGCCTGATGCAAGAGTTTGATCAGTTGCTGTTCGGCCGCGCGGGCCGTTCGATAAAGCGTGCTGGCTGCCGTAGGGCCCAGGGTGCCTGCCAGTCGATGGGTGAACTCAGCCTCGGTATGCGAGACCACATCCTGCACGCTTTGCAGGCCGAGTTCGGCAAGCAGGCCGGGGCGCAGTTGGCAGCTTGTTTCCAAGGCTTTCATCGGTTGGGTAATGGGCATTGGCAGGTCCGTAATGCAGCGCATGTAGTGATTGCGGACTTTAGGTGTGAGGGTTTTCCGAATCTGTCGGCAGGGGCGGGCCGGTGCGAAGGAAAGCGCCGATGAAACGCCAATAGTCGGCTGCCAGCCCCGGCCCACTTGAGTCGTAGCGCGACGGAGCAAGGCGTGAATAGCCTAAATTTCCTGCGCGTTCCGACGTCACAGTCAATGAGCCCATCCGCGAGTTGACCATGATGCACACCCTGCCACTGCCCAGCGGCCAATGCCTGCACGGCGACGAAAGCGCCAGCGCCTTGCACCTGCAATTGGACCTGCACGAGCCCATTCACGTGCAACTCGCCCCCGGCGAACCCGTGCAAATAGCAGCCCGCGAGGCGTTGTCTGCCCAGGCGCTGTGGATGACCAGTTATTGGTGTTTCGCCCGCGACGATGCTTGCCAGAAAATACGCTGGACAATGCCTGCGCTGCCACTGGAAACCCTGCAAAACGGCCTGCTGATCTGCGCTGCCGATGGCACGCTCACCACCGAGCGCACCGCGTTCTGGCAGATGGCTGAACCGTGGCTAATGCGGGAGCAGGGCGCGGCGTATCCGCAGCACATGATCATCAGCGACGGCAAACGCCATCCGCGTCGAGCCCCAAAGCCGACGGGCGAGTTGTACCGGCGTTTCGACGCGCGCCTGGGCAGTTGGATTTCCCTGCGTGCACTGGATATCGACAGCGACCTTGCGCGCTTCAACCGCTGGCAGAACAGCCCGCGTGTAGCGCAATTCTGGCAGGAAAGCGGCACGCTTGAGCAGCATCGCCAGTACTTGGAAAAGCTCGACCGCGACCCGCACACGCTGACGTTGATCGGCAGTTTCGACGACCAGCCGTTCGCCTATTTCGAAGCCTATTGGGCCAAGGAAGACCGCATCGCACCGTTCTATTCAGCGGGCGATTACGACCGTGGCATTCATATGCTGGTGGGCGAGGAAAACCATCGCGGACCGCATAAAGTGGCGAGCTGGTTGACTGCGCTCACGCACTTTCTTTTCCTCGACGACCCGCGTACCCAGCGCATCGTCGCCGAGCCGCGCGCCGACAACGCCCGCATGATCGGCCACATGCACAGCGCCGGTTTCCACTGCGAAAAGGAATTCGATTTCCCGCACAAACGTGCGGCCCTCATGAGCATCGAACGTGAGCGGTTTTTTGATCGGTGTGTGTTGCGCTGAGGTGTGGTGCGGTGATCGCCAAGGGCTTCGCTGAGGGCAGCGAAGCCCCATAACGGGATCACGCCGCCGCGTCTTTGCTGACTTTGCGGCAGTGCACCAACGCGTCGCGAATCATGAAATTCACCAGCGTTGGCGACACGCCCAATTCCTTGGCGATGTCTTTCTGCGGCACGCCGTGCAGGCGGTACATTTCGAACGCGTAGCGGGTGCGGCTGGGCAACTGGCCGAGGGCGTCGGCGATGTGTTCCAGGGTCGCGTAGTTGATGTGCAGGGCTTCGGGCGAGGCGTTGTGGGTGACCACATTCATGCCTTCTTCTTCGCTGCCGGCGTAGCGCTGTTCGAGCGCGTTTTCGCGGTAATGATCGATGGCCAGGTTGCGCACGATCTGGAAAAGATAGCTCAGCTGAGCTTTGAATGACGAGGTGATCTGTGGTGCCGAATGCAGCCTGAAATAGGCGTCTTGCACCACGTCTTCGGCGCGTGAACGACAGCCCGTAATGCGCGTGGCCACCTTGACCAGAATCGAGCGGTTATCAACGAATGCTTGGAATAGGGGTGTATCGCACCTGCTTGTGGACAGTTGTTCCGTCATGGAATTCACCTTGCTACCGGGGGCAGTTAAGCGCTTGCAGGAGGCTGCCTGCGAGCGGGGTAACAAACTATGTCCAATGATAATGATTGTCAATTGCGAGAGATAATAGATTTCGTCTGATGGCAAAACGGTGACGTGAACGTGATGTTTGCGTGGCAAAAACACCCGTCGAAATCCGCTAATTATTTTCCGCTGCCGTCCGTTCTCCACTGTGAAGGCCCGCGCAACCGGCACGGGCGCAACGGAGAGCGACCATGGTGTTCGATCGTGATGACGTGATTTTCCAAGTGGTGATCAACGACGAAGAGCAGTACTCGTTGTGGCCCGATTACAAAGCTATTCCTGCCGGCTGGCGCACCGTGGGCATGAGCGGTTTGAAGAAAGATTGCCTGGCGTACATCGAACAGCACTGGACCGACATGCGCCCCCTGAGCCTGCGCCAGAAGATGGACCAGGACGCTGTGAGCGCCTGACATGAGCGCGCCCGCCACCCTGCGTTTGCTGTGCCTGCCGTACTCCGGCGCCAGCGCCATGTTCTACCACCGCTGGCGCAAACGGCTGCCCGAATGGCTGCACGTTCAGCCGCTGGAATTGCCCGGCCGTGGCCTGCGCATGGACGAACCCTTGCAGCGCAATCTCGACGCGCTGATCAAGCAGCTCGCCGACGAAATCGCCCGCGACCTCACCGCGCCGTACGCCCTGTTCGGCCACAGCCTCGGCGGCTTGCTGGCCTTCGAACTGGTGCACGCGCTGAAAGCCCGAGGCCTGCCCGAGCCGCTGTGCGTGCTGGTGTCAGCCACCGCCGGCCCGGCGCGGCGTGACGTCAGCGAGTACCGCGAGCCCAAGTCCGATGCCGAGCTGATCGGCAAATTGCGCAGCCTGCAAGGCACGCCGGAAGACGCCCTGGCCAACCAGGAATTGCTCGACCTGATGCTGCCAATCCTGCGCGCCGACTTTCTCGTCGCCGGCAGTTACCAGTACGCCGAGCGCGCGCCGCTGCAAGCGCCGATCCACGTGTTCGGCGGCAAAGACGACAGCATCAGCGTCGATGAATTGCTCGACTGGCAATGCGAAACCGCCAGCGGTTTTTCCCTCGACATGTTCAGCGGCGGTCACTTCTTTTTGCAGACCCAGGAAGCGCCGTTGCTGCGCTGCATCCGCCGTTACGCCGAGCAGCATCTGTCGCGCCATCGCGCCCAGCAGACCCGGTCCGTTCCCCGCGTCGCCAGTTAACCGAAACCCCCAACGCACTGTCCGCCGCCCGCCCGATTTCAGCAGGATTCCGCCATGCCTTCGTTCGAAAGTCCCCGCACTCTGGTTCACGCCTTGCAACACCGCGCCGCGCAGCAGCCGCATGCGCTGGCCCTGCGTTTTCTGGAAGGCGACGACAGCGAAGGCGTGGTGCTCACCTACGCCGAACTCGACGGGCGCGCGCGTACCATCGCCGCCGCACTGCAAGCGCAAACCAGCCGGGGCGACCGCGCTGTGCTGCTGTTTCCCAGCGGCCCGGACTACGTCGCCGCCTTTTTTGGCTGTCTGTATGCCGGTGTGATTGCCGTGCCGGCTTATCCGCCCGAGTCGTCGCGCCACCAGCATCAGCTGCGGTTGCTGTCGATACTGGACGACGCCGAACCCAGCGTGCTGCTCACCAGCAGTGACGGGCGTGCCACCTTGCAGCACCTCGACAACCCGCCCGCGTTGTTGCTCGTCGACGCCCTCAACCCCGCGCTGGCCGCCCAGTGGCAAGCGCCCGAGTTGGCCGCCGACGACATCGCCTTTTTGCAATACACCTCCGGCTCCACGGCGTTGCCCAAAGGCGTGCAAGTCACCCACGGCAATCTGGTCGCCAACGAGCTGCTGATTCGCCAGGGCTTCGGCATTCAGGCCGACGACGTGATCGTCAGCTGGCTGCCGCTGTACCACGACATGGGCCTGATCGGCGGCCTGCTGCAACCGATCTTCAGCGGCGTGCCGTGCGTGTTGATGTCGCCCAAGTCGTTTCTTGAGCGGCCGGTGCGTTGGCTCGAAGCCATCAGCCGTTACGGCGGCACCGTAAGCGGCGGCCCGGATTTCGCCTACCGCCTATGCAGCGAGCGGGTCAGCGCGTCGGCCATTGCTGCGCTCGACCTCAGCCGCTGGCGCGTGGCGTTTTCCGGCTCCGAACCGATCCGCCAGGACAGCCTTGAGCGCTTCGCCGAGAAATTCGTCGCCAGCGGTTTTTCCGCCAGCAGCTACCTCGCCTGCTACGGCCTGGCCGAGGCCACCTTGTATGTCACCAGCGGCACGCGCGGGCAGGGCATCGCCGCCCTGGGCGTGAGCGCTCAGGGGTTGGCGCAACACCGCATAGAACCCGGCGGCGACAGCGTTCTGCTCAGTTGCGGCAGCGTGCGGCCGTTGCACGAGGTGCGCATTGTCGAGCCCGTTAGCGGCACCGTACTGCGGGACAACCAGGTCGGCGAAATCTGGGCCAGCGGCCCGAGCATCGCCCACGGCTACTGGCGCAATCCGCACGCCAGCGCCGAGACATTTATCCAGCAAGACGGCCAAACGTGGCTGCGCACCGGCGACCTCGGCGCCTTGCGCAACGGCGAGCTGTTTGTCAGCGGTCGGCTGAAAGACATGCTTATCGTGCGCGGTCAAAACCTGTATCCGCAGGACATCGAACGCACCGTCGAAACCGAAGTGGCCCACGTGCGCAAAGGGCGGGTGGCTGCGTTTGCCGTGCGCCATAACGGCGAAGAGGGCATCGGCGTCGCCGCCGAAATCGGCCGCAGCGTGCAGAAAAATGTGCCCGCCGACGAGGTAATAAATGCCATTCGCCAGGCCGTCGCCGGGGCCTATCAGCAAGCGCCACAGGCGGTGGTGTTGCTAAACCCCGGCGCCTTGCCGAAAACCTCCAGCGGCAAGTTGCAGCGTTCGGCCTGCGCGCTCGGCCTGGCCGATGGCGGCCTCGACAGCTACGCGCAGTTTCCTTCGGCCAAAGCCGAGGCAGAGCGGGAAACGCCAACTGCTCAAGGGCTCGAACAACAGATCGCGGCGGTCTGGGCCGAGCACCTGCATGTGCCGAATGTGAGCACCAGCGACAACTTTTTCCTGCTCGGCGGTAACTCCATTTCCGCCGCGCAAGTCATGGCGCAGCTGCGCGAACAATTGAGCGTCAACCTGGAACTGCGCGACCTGTTCGAAACCAGCCACCTTGCCGGTTTCGTCGCAAAAGTGGCCGACCATATTGCCCGTGGCGGCACCAAGCCGAACGCGATTATCCGCCTGCCGCGCAACCAGGATCTGCCGCAATCGCCCGCACAAAACCGTCTGTGGTTTCTCTGGCAACTGGACCCCACCAGCGCCGCCTACAACATTCCGGGCGGCCTGCACCTGCGCGGCGAAGTGGATGACCACGCCCTGCACGCCAGCTTTGCGCGCCTGATTCAGCGCCACGAAGCGCTGCGCACGGTCTTCCTCGAATGCGACGGCCAGGCCCTGCAACGCGTGCAGCCCGACGCCACGCTGCACGTTCGGGATGTCGACCTGCGCCACCTGAGCGGCGCTGCGCAAACCGAGCAGGCAGAACGCGAACGTGAGCAAGAAGCCAACGCACCGTTCGACCTCTCCACCGGCCCGCTGCTGCGCGTGACGCTGCTGCGCCTGGCTGACGATGAGCAGCAGTTGCTGGTAACCCTGCACCACATCGTGGCCGACGGTTGGTCGCTGAATATTCTGCTCGACGAATTTGCCCGCCTGTACGCCGAAGCCTGCGGCGGCCAGCCGGCCGACTTGCCGGTGCTGCCGCTGGGCTACGCCGACTTCGCCAGTTGGCAGCGCCAGTGGCTGGCGGACGGAGAAGGGCAGCGCCAGCTCGACTATTGGACTGCGCACCTGGCCGATGAGGCGCCGGCCCTGCAATTGCCCCTCGACCAACCCCGCAGCCACCAGCGCCGCCACAGTGCCGCGCGTTATCGCTTCAAGCTGGACGACGCCCTGAGCCAGCGCCTGCGCCAGGTCGCCAACGGCCAGAACGCCACGCTGTTTATGCTGCTGCTGGCCGGTTTCCAAACCCTGCTGCTGCGCCATACCGGGCAAACCGACCTGCGCATCGGCGTGCCCGGCGCCAACCGTCAGCGCCTGGAAACCCAGGGCTTGCTCGGTTTCTTTATCAACACGCTGGTGCTGCGCGGCCAGCTTGATCCACGCCAGCGTTTCTCCGACGTGCTCGCCGCAGCCCGCGCCGTGACGCTGGAGGCGCAAGCGAACCAGGACGTGCCGTTCGATCAGGTGGTGCACGCGCTCGGTGGCGAAACGCCGTTTCAGGTGATGTTCAACCACCAGCAGCGCGACCTCGGCAGCCTGCGTCGGCTGCCCGGTTTGCTCGCGCAGGAACTGCCGTGGCACAGCCGCGAAGCCAAGTTCGACCTGCAACTGCACAGCGAAGAAGACGCCCGTGGGCGCCTCAGGTTGTCGTTCGACTACGCCGATGAAGTGTTCCACGCTGCCAGCATTGAGCGCCTCGCCCAGCGTTTCGTCAGCCTGTTGCAGCACGTGGCGGAGCAGCCAGACATCCGCCTCTGCGCGTTGGAAATAATCAGCGCCGCCGAACGGCAGCAACTGGCCGAATGGACTTGTGCTCCGATGCCGACAGCTCAGCAGTTGCTGCCCGAATGGCTGGAACACTACACCGCCGAAAACACCGCGCTGCACTGGCAAAACGGCAGCCTGAGTTACGCCGACCTGCACGCCCAGGCCAACCGCCTGGCCCACAGGTTGCGCGGCCTTGGCGTTGGCCCGGATGTACGCGTCGCCATCGCCGCCGAGCGGTCGCCGCAGTTGCTGATCGGCTTGCTGGCGATCATCAAAGCCGGCGGCGCCTATGTGCCGCTGGATGCCGATTACCCGGCCGAGCGCCTGGCGTTCATGCTCCACGACAGCGGCGCGAAGCTGCTGCTGACGCAACGTCACCGCGCGCTGACCCTGGCGGTGCCGAGCGACATTCAAGTGCTGGAGCTGGACGCGCTGAAGCAGGGCAGTGAACCCTGCGCCGCGCCAGTGTCGGGCGTACACGCCG
>Ga0157370_10000515_pt1 | contig 48256 bp, 37 predicted proteins | sample C35metaG_FD_113463 | JGI IMG/M metagenome (GOLD analysis project Ga0157370, IMG submission 113463) | Corn rhizosphere microbial communities from Kellogg Biological Station, Michigan, USA - C3-5 metaG | ecosystem: Host-associated > Plants > Roots > Rhizosphere > Soil | place: USA: Michigan...
CGCCACGGCCTCGGGAGGCAGCATCGGTTCGGCCAGCGGCGGAAACGCCCCCGCCGCTGTCGCCGTCGGAGGAGGCGGTCCGACCGACGCAGGCGTCGCCCGACGCGGCCGATGCTTCGTTGCCTTCAATTGAAACGTCCGACGTCGAGCCGGTTTCGGCGCACGACTCGGCGTGGGGCGAAGCGTCCGCGCCGCCCGAACCCGAACGGGCCCGCCCGCCGCTGGCCGAACCGATGCTGCCTCCCGAGGCCGTGGCGGCGCTCCATGGACTCGACATCGGCTTGCCGCCGCGCATCGATGCGGGCGGCGAGCGCACGGCCGATCACGCGCAAGCGCAACCGCAAGAGGGCGAACCCGAGCACGACGGATTCGAGGAAGCGGCAGAACCGGACAATGCCGACGAAGCACAGGCGCGCACCGGGGGCTGGCCGCAGGACGAGCCGGGCCGCAACTTCGACGAAGAGCCAAAGACCGACCCGCAGCATGAGGAGCACGAGGGGCACGAGGGGCATGAAGGCGGCCACCCCACGCCGGCTACGCGCCCTGGCGTAGCGGGCATGGGTGCCGCCCCGATCGGTCCGCTCGCCCTGTCGTTCGATCTCGATCTGCCCGGTGCCGACGCGGGCGGGCACAATGGCGCCCCAGCGGCCGAGGCGGCGCTGCCCGAATTTACGCCCGAGCAACTTGCCAAGATCGCCCGCAATAAGCTCGACCTGGCAGCGGAATATATTGCGCTGGGCGATCTAGGCGGTGCGCGCACGCTGATCCACGAGGTGATCGAGTCGAAGGACGCGGCCACGCGCGAGGAAGCGCATGCGCTGCTCGCGACCCTCGCGCCGTTGTCTTGACGCCGATGACCATGCGTATCGCGCTCGGCGTTCAGTACGACGGCACAGCGTTTTGCGGCTGGCAGTCGCAGCCGCACGGCAAGACGGTCCAGGACGCGCTCGAGCGAGCACTGGCCGACTTCGCCTGCAAGCCGCTGCACACGATCGTGGCGGGCCGCACGGACACGGGAGTGCACGGGCTCGGGCAAGTGGTGCATTTCGACACGGATCTCGATCGGGAGGATTTCTCGTGGGTTCGCGGCACGAATGCCTTCTTGCCGCCGACGGTGGCCGTGTTGTGGGCCAAGCGCATGCCGGATGAATTTCACGCGCGCTTTTCCGCATTCGAGCGGACCTATTACTACGTGCTGTACGTCAACGCCGTCCGCTCGCCGATGCTTGCGGGCCGCGCCGGTTGGATTCACACGCCGCTCGACGTCAAAGCCATGCGCGCCGCAGCGCAATGCCTCATCGGCGAGCACGATTTCTCGGCGTTTCGCTCTTCGGAATGCCAAGCGAAGACGCCGGTCAAGCACCTCTATCAAATCGACATACGGCAGGCCGGCGACATGATCCATTTCCGCTTTCGGGCGAATGCGTTCCTGCATCACATGGTCCGCAACCTGATGGGTTCACTGGTCGCCGTCGGTCGGGCCCGCTATCCGGTGTCTTGGCTGGCCCAGGTACTTGAAAGCCGTGATCGCCGCCTGGCGGCGCCCACCTTTATGCCCGAAGGCTTATATTTGGCCCAGGTCGGCTATCCCGAGGCTTTTGCGGTGCCCCCCGCCCCCCTCGGCAGCGTGCCTTGGAGCGGTATTTGGAGTGAGTGAAGCCATGACAAGCGCTGTCCCCGTTTCCGAAGCCGGGCCCGTCCCCCGCCGCACGCGCGTCAAGTTGTGCGGGCTGTCGCGCCGGGCCGACGTCGAGCTAGCCGTCGAGCTGGGCGCCGATGCGATCGGTCTCGTCTTCTACCCGCCCAGCCCACGCTCGGTCGGTGTCGCCGAGGCGATCGATCTCGCTCGCGCGCTGCCGCCGTTCGTCTCGGTCGTCGGCCTGTTCGTGAATCCGACCCGGGCGTGGATCGGTGAGGTCGCGAGCAATGTGCCGCTCACCATGCTGCAATTTCACGGCGACGAGACGGCGGCTCAATGCGAGCAGTTGGCGAGCGTTGCGGGACTACCCTGGCTGCGGGCATTGCGCGTCGCGCCCGCTACGCGGCCCGGCGATTTGGTAGAATCGGCCCTTAACTATTCGTCAGCCAGCGGCCTGCTCTTCGACACACTCGTCGAAGGCTATGGCGGCGGCGGGAAGACATTCGATTGGTCACTTATTCCAGCAGAGCTCGCGCGTCGGGCCGTTTTGAGTGGTGGGTTGAACGCGCAAAACGTCGGTGATGCCATTCGGCGCGTGCGCCCGTATGCCGTCGATGTCTCGAGCGGCATCGAGGTACCGGGCGCCCGGGGCGTGAAGGATCCCGCCCGAATGGCGGCGTTCGTGCGCGCAGTGCGCGACGCGGACGCCGAATAAAGCCTAAGGCGGCGCGGCTTGAGCGAAAGCCCGCCTCGCCGCCGCTGCGAAGAGTGATAGCCATGTACAACCTTCCTGATCCACAGGGCCACTTCGGCCCGTACGGCGGCACGTTCGTCGCCGAAACGCTCGTTCACGCGTTGGACGAGTTACGTTCCGCCTACGCGCACTACAGCAAAGATCCCGATTTCATTGCCGAATACGAGCGCGAGCTCAAGTACTTCGTCGGGCGCCCCTCGCCGATTTACCACGCGCGGCGCTGGAGCGAGTTGCTGGGCGGCGCGCAGGTATTCCTCAAGCGCGAAGACCTCAATCACACGGGCGCGCACAAGGTCAACAACGTGATCGGCCAAGCGCTGCTCGCCAAGCGCATGGGCAAGCCGCGCGTGATCGCGGAGACGGGCGCCGGTCAGCACGGTGTGGCCACCGCCACGATCGCGGCGCGCTTCGGCATGGAGTGCGTGGTCTACATGGGTGTCGAGGACGTCCGCCGGCAGGCGGCCAACGTCTATCGAATGAAGCTGCTGGGCGCGACCGTGGTGCCGGTGGAATCGGGTTCGCGCACGCTCAAGGATGCGCTGAACGAGGCGATGCGCGATTGGGTGACCAATGTCGAAAGCACGTTCTACATCATCGGCACGGTCGCGGGCCCGCACCCCTATCCGATGATGGTGCGCGATTTTCAGCGCGTGATCGGCGATGAGTGCCGCGTGCAGATGCCGGAACTCACAGGACGCCAGCCCGACATGGTCATCGCCTGCGTCGGCGGCGGGTCGAATGCCATGGGTATCTTCTACCCGTATATCGACGATACCGCCGTCAAGCTCGTCGGTGTCGAGGCTGCGGGTGACGGCATCGAGACGGGGCGTCACGCAGCATCGCTGATCGGCGGAAGCCCCGGCGTGCTGCACGGCAACCGCACCTACCTGCTGCAGGACGAGAACGGTCAGATCATCGAGACACATTCGGTGTCGGCCGGCTTGGATTATCCCGGTGTCGGTCCCGAACATGCCTGGCTAAAGGACAGCGGCCGCGCGCAGTACGTCGGCATTACCGACGAGGAAGCACTGAAGGCGTTCCACGATTGCTGCCGGATCGAAGGCATCATCCCCGCGCTCGAGTCGAGCCACGCGCTGGCCTATGCGGCCAAGCTTGCGCCGACACGCTCGCGCGACACGCATCTGCTCGTGAATCTCTCGGGCCGCGGCGATAAGGATATGCACACGGTCGCCGAACGCTCGGGCCTCGTGCTCTAAGCATCGTCGGCAATGCGCGATCTCATCGACGAATTCAACGCCCCGCGGCCGGGGGCCGCGGGCGGTGCGCTCGGCAGCACCGGCGCGCCGCGCCTGCCCATCGATTTGCTCAACCGCGATTTTTTGACGGATGCGCAGGCGGTGCCCGACGGCTCGATCGATCTGATCGTGGCCGATCCGCCTTACGGGCTCGGCAAGGACTACGGCAATGATTCCGACATGCGCTCCGGCGAGGACTTTCTCGCCTGGACGCGCCGTTGGCTCGAGCTGGCCATCCCCAAGCTGAAGACCAGCGGGTCGCTCTATGTGTTTTGCACCTGGCAGTACGCACCGGAAATCTTCTCGTTCTTGAAGACCCAGCTCACGATGATCAACGAAATCGTCTGGGACCGGCGCGTGCCGAGCATGGGCGGCACGACACGCCGCTTCACGTCGGTGCACGACAACATCGGGTTGTTTGCGGTATCGAAGGACTATTACTTCGATCTCGACCCGGTGCGGATCCCGTATGACGCCGCCACCAAAAAAGCACGCTCGCGCAAACTGTTCGAAGGCAGCAAGTGGCTCGAAGTGGGCTACAACCCGAAGGACGTCTGGTCGGTGTCGCGGCTGCATCGCCAACATGGGGAGCGGGTCGATCATCCGACGCAAAAGCCGTTGGAGATCGTCGAGCGGATGGTGCTGGCGAGCTGTCCGCCGGGCGGGCGCGTCCTGGATCCCTTTATGGGCAGCGGCACCACGGCGGTGGCGTGCGCACGGCATTCGCGTGCGTTCGTCGGCTATGAGATCAACGAAAATTACTGCGCGATCGCGCGCGAACGCGTGGCCGTGGTCAGCGGCGCGCAGTCTAACGTGCCCGCCGTCGCTTCGTGAGCGACGCAACGGCACGCACTCATCGGTAGAAAAGACACCATGTCCCGTATCGAACAGACTTTCGCGGCCCTAGCCGCACAAAACAGGAAGGGGTTGATTCCCTTCATCACGGCCGGCTACCCGGATCCCGCGTACACCGTTCAATTCATGCACGCGCTGGTGGCGGGCGGTGCCGACGTCATCGAACTCGGAGTGCCGTTTTCGGACCCGATGGCCGATGGCCCGGTGATTCAGCGCTCTTCCGAGCGCGCGCTCGCGAACGGCGTCACCTTGAAGCACGTGCTTGCCGACGTAAAGCAGTTTCGCGAGCAGGATGCGAAAACGCCCGTCGTGCTGATGGGCTATGCCAATCCGATCGAGCGCATGGGCATCGATGCCTTCGCGACCGCGGCGGCGCAAGCGGGCGTCGATGGGGTGCTGACGGTCGATTACCCGCCCGAGGAATCGGTCGAGTTCGCTGAGCGCATGCGCGCGGCAGGCATCGATCCGATCTTCCTGCTCGCCCCTACATCGACCGATGCGCGAATCGCGGCGGTAGGCAAGGTGGCGAGCGGCTACGTCTATTATGTGTCGCTCAAAGGCGTGACCGGCGCGGCAAATCTGGACGTTTCCAACATCGCGAGTAAAATCCCGGCCATTAAGTCGCAGGTGAAGCTGCCTGTTGGGGTCGGATTCGGCATCCGGGACGCGCTAACGGCGCGCGCAGTGGCCGACGTGGCCGATGCGGTCGTGATCGGCAGCCGTCTCGTACAGTTGCTCGAAGAGGTGCCGTTGCCGGCGGCCGCCTCGGCGCTGACGAATTTCGTGGCTGAGATTCGCAAGGCGCTCGACGCCGCCTGACACGTGGGAGCGCCCGCCCGGTACACCGGCTCCAGGGCCGATTTACCGGACCGGCGGCGCGGCGAGGGACCATCGTGCGACGCATGCACGGAACAACATCAATCCAAGGAACGACGATGAGCTGGCTCGACAAACTGCTGCCGCCGAAGATCAAACAGACCGATCCGAAGAGCCGAAAGGGCATTCCGGAGGGGCTTTGGGTCAAGTGTCCGTCGTGCGAGGCGGTCCTTTACCGCAACGACGTCGAGGCGAATCTGCACGTTTGTCCAAAATGCAGCCATCACATGCGGATCAACGCGCGCGCGCGTCTCGATGCGCTGCTCGATGCGGAAGGCCGCTATGAAATCGGCCAGGAAATCATTCCTGTCGACGCGCTCAAGTTCAAAGACAGCCGCAAGTATCCCGATCGCATCAAAGATGCGATGGACGACACCGGCGAAACGGATGCGATGGTCGTCATGGGCGGTGCTATCCATACGCTGCCGGTCGTCGTTTCGTGCTTCGAATTCGCGTTCATGGGCGGCTCGATGGGCTCCGTCGTCGGCGAGCGTTTCGTTCGCGGCGCGCAAAATGCGCTCGAGCAGCAAGTGCCGTTCATCTGTTTCACGGCCTCGGGCGGTGCGCGGATGCAGGAAAGCCTGCTGTCGCTGATGCAAATGGCGAAGACGACTGCGATGCTGACCAAGCTCGCCGACGCCAAGTTGCCGTTCATCTCCGTGCTGACCGATCCGACGATGGGCGGCGTGTCCGCGAGTTTCGCGTTCCTTGGCGATGTCGTCATCGCCGAGCCGAAGGCGTTGATCGGCTTCGCCGGCCCGCGCGTGATCGAGCAGACGGTACGCGAGAAGCTGCCCGAAGGCTTCCAGCGTTCGGAGTTTCTCCTGCAAAAGGGCGCGATCGATATGATCATCGACCGCCGCAAGCTGCGCGAGGAATTGGCGCGGCTCATCGCTTTGCTGACCCGTCAGCCCGCGGATGCCGTCGCCTAAACGTTTAACGCTCTATTCACGCGGGACGGCTCCCGGCTTCGGATGACCACTTTTTCTACGCTTGACGCCTGGCTCGCACATCTGGAGTCGGCGCACCCGGTCGGTATCGACATGGGGCTGACGCGCATCGGCAAGGTGAAAGATGCGCTCGGTCTCGAACTGAAGTGCCCCGTCATCACGGTGGGCGGCACCAACGGCAAAGGGTCGACCTGCGCGGTGCTCGAGTCGATTCTTCGTGCTGCCGGCTATCACGTCGGCTGCCATACGTCGCCACACCTGCTCGCGTTCAACGAGCGCGCGCGCGTTGACAGCCAAAACGCGACCGACGACGAATTGCTGCCGCATTTCGAGGCGGTGGAGGCGGCGCGCACGCGTTTTGCCGAGCCTGTGTCGCTCACGTACTTCGAATTCACGACGCTTGCGATCCTGCACTGGTTCGCTTCGCGCGAGCTCGATGCGATCATCCTCGAGGTGGGGCTCGGCGGGCGGCTCGATGCCGTCAACATCATCGACGCCGATTGCGCCATCGTGACGAGCATCGACATCGATCACACCGAATATCTAGGCGATACGCGCGAGAAGATCGCCTACGAGAAGGCCGGCATTTTCCGTCCCAACCGGCCGGCCATCTGTGCCGATCCCGTGCCGCCGCAGACGCTGATCGATCATGCCCAGGCGATCGGCGCGCAGTTGTGGTGCTTCGGCCGCGATTTCCGCTACGAGGGCCAATCGGGCAGCGAGCGGCAACAATGGAGCTATGTCGGCCCCACACTGCGGCGCTCCGCGCTCGCTTATCCGGCGCTGCGCGGGGCCAATCAGCTGATCAATACGTCGGCCGCGCTGGCGGCGCTCGAAGCGCTGCGCGATCGGCTACCCGTTTCCGCGCAAGACATCCGCCTGGGCCTGGCCAACGTCGAGCTGCCGGGGCGGTTCCAGGTCTTGCCGGGGCGGCCGACCATCGTCCTCGATGTCGCGCACAACCCTCATGCGGCGGCCGTTCTTGCCCAAAATCTCGGCAGCATGGGGTTTTTCCGGTACACCTACGCGGTGTTCGGCGCGATGCACGACAAGGACATCGAGGGCGTCGTGCAGCGTCTCGAGGGCGAAATCGATCATTGGTGCGTGACCGATCTGCCGCTTGGCCGCGCGGCTTCGGCCGAAGCGCTCGAGGCGATCCTGAGGACGGCAGGCGTCGACGACGGGCCGGACAGCAGCGTCGCGCGTTTTCGCTCGCCGGCCGAGGCCTTCGAAGATGCGCTGAGTCGAGCGACGGAGGATGATAGAATCGTGGTTTTCGGTAGTTTCTATACGGTGGCGGGTGTCATGGCCTACCGTAAGTCGCGGCAACACTGACCGACGCGCGCCAGTTTGACGCGCGGCCCCCTCGAACTCAGCGGATTCATGGGATTTTTCTCGTTCGGCAAGAAAGACGACGCGCCCCGCCGGCGCGGCGCCCACGCTAAATCCGCGCGCAGCGGCAATGCGTTCGAGGCGCGGGAAGAGCGGCGCACCCGCCGCAGCGAGCGCACAGGCGATGCCGACGCAATGCTTCTCGATCCGACATTGCCTGAAAAACAACGTGCGCGCCGGCGTCTTGTCGGTGCAATTGCGCTCGTGGTGGCGGCCATCGTTATTTTGCCGATGGTGCTCGATTCGCATCCGAAGCCCGTGACGGACGACATCGCCATCGACATCCCCAATCGCCCGGCGCCGGTGCCGTCGCGCGCAAGCGACGATCCTTCCGACGACACGCAAGCCGGTGTTGCGCCCGACCGGGCCGACCTGAACGATACCGCCGGCTCGGGCGCCGCAGCGCAAGGCGTGGCGCCCCCCGAGCCCGAATCGGCCCAATCCAAAGCGTTGCAGCAGCCGGCACCCGCCGCGCAGTCCAAGCAAGAGAAGTCCAAGCAGCCCGAGGCGAAGCGCGCGCCGGGGAGCGAATCGTCGGCTGGCGCCCCACGCTCGAACGCGGCCCAATCGTCGAAATCCGTTGCCGTTCCGGCGCCTAGCGCGGCGCAGGCCGATTCGGGTACGCCTGCCGCACCCCCCGGCTCACGCTTTGCCGTGCAACTTGGCGCGTTCGCCGACGACGCCAGCGCGCGCGCCTGGGAAAGCAAATTGAAGGCGGCCGGTGTACCCGCCTATATCGAACATCGCAAGCAAGCCGACGGCAAGACGCGCACGATGCTGCGCGCGGGCCCGTTCGCTGATCGCGCGGCGGCGTCCGCTGCGATTGCGAAGGTACGCGAAGCCGGTCTGACGGCGGGCGCGGGCAACGGGGCACAGTGACGGCCCCCCTGCTGACGGCGTTCGACTACGCCGCGCTTGCCGTTATCGGCCTGTCCGCGCTGCGCGGCGCGTGGCGTGGGCTGTTGTCGGAGATATTCGGGCTGGTCGGCTGGGTCGTGGCTTTTTTTGTGGCGTGCCGCTATGTGCAGCTCCTGGTGCCCTATATTCCAAGCGACTGGCCCGGCGGGGCGCTGACCCAATGGTTGTTGGCATTTGCGGCGATCATGGTGGGAGTCGTGCTGGTTGCCAGCGTCCTCAACGCGTTGGTCGCTCGGCTCGTGGCCGTGAGCGGTCTAGGCGCGGTCGATCGGTCGCTCGGCCTGCTGTTCGGTATCGTGCGCGGCGCGGTGTTCGTGCTCCTGCTGGTTGCGCTGGCGGGGCTGACCGAGCTGCCGAAGCAAAAATTTTGGCGCGACGCGCTGCTGCGGCCCTATGCCGAGCAGGGTGTGCGCGAGTTGAAGCCTCTGCTTCCCCCGGCGCTTGCCGCGTACGTTCGCGTGTGAAGCGTGAGTGGGCGGCGCGGCCGGCACCCTCGTTTTCTCGTATCTTTGAAGGACCCTGCCATGTGCGGCATCGTAGGCGTAGTCTCCCCGTCCCCTGTCAACCAGTTGATCTACGACAGCCTTCTGCTGTTGCAGCATCGTGGCCAGGATGCTGCCGGCATCGCGACGGCGAATGGCAGCACATTCCACATGTACAAGGCCAACGGCATGGTGCGCGACGTGTTTCGCACGCGCAACATGCGCAGCTTGCCGGGCACCATGGGCATCGGCCAAGTGCGCTATCCGACCGCCGGCTCGGCCTCGAGCGCAGAGGAAGCGCAGCCGTTCTATGTGAACGCGCCGTTCGGCATCATCCTCGCGCATAACGGCAATCTCACGAACTGGCAGCAGTTGAAAGACGAGATGTTCCGCATCGATCGGCGCCACGTGAACACCAACTCGGATACCGAGGTGCTGCTCAATGTGCTCGCGCACGAGATGCAATTGGCCACGTCGGGGTTGCAGCTCGATCCCGCCACCGTATTCAAGGCCGTCGCCGGCGTGCACCGCCGCGTGCGCGGCTCGTATGCGATCGTTTCTTTGATCGCCGGCTACGGCTTGCTTGCATTCCGCGACCCGTTCGGCATTCGGCCCCTCTGTATCGGCAAACACGAAACGGAGGAGGGGGTCGAATGGATCGTGGCGTCGGAGTCGGTGGCCGTCGAAGGCATCGGTTTCGAGTTCGTGCGCGACGTCGCGCCCGGCGAAGCGATCTACATCGACAACGATGGGCAGCTGCACAGTCAGCAATGCGCGGACGCACCGAGCCTTAACCCGTGCATCTTCGAATACGTCTATCTCGCGCGTCCCGATTCCGTGCTCGACGGCGTATCCGTCTACAACGTGCGCCTGCGCATGGGCGACTATCTGGCCGAGAAGATCAAGCGCGTGCTGCCCGACGTGCCTATCGACGTGGTGATGCCGATTCCCGATTCGTCGCGTCCGGCGGCGATGCAGGTGGCCGCCAAGCTCGGCGTCGAGTACCGCGAAGGGTTCTTCAAGAACCGGTACGTGGGCCGCACGTTCATCATGCCGGGCCAGGCGGTGCGCAAGAAATCGGTGCGCCAAAAACTGAACGCGATGGCGATCGAGTTCAAGGACAAGAACGTGCTGATCGTCGACGATTCGATCGTGCGCGGCACCACCTCGCACGAAATCGTGCAGATGGCGCGCCATGCAGGCGCGAAAAGCGTCATTTTCGCGTCGGCGGCCCCGCCCGTGAAGTTCCCGAACGTCTACGGCATCGATATGCCGACGCGCGGCGAGCTCGTGGCTCACGGTCGCTCGGACGATGACGTGGCCAACATCATCGGCGCCGATCACCTGGTCTATCAAGACGTCGAGGCGCTCAAGCAGGCCGTGCGCGACATCAATCCGACGCTGGCTCGCTTCGAGGCGTCGTGCTTCGACGGCGATTACATCACGGGCGATGTCACGACTGAGTATCTGGATACGATCGAGCGCGCACGGCTTATGCCGCAATCGCAATCGGATCGCGATTCAGCCGGCGATGCCGTCGACGGCACGGTGACGCGCTCGCAACTGCACCTGCAGCTATCGGTCGACTGATTGGCAGGCGGCGCCCGGTTCGAGCGGGCGCCTCCGCTAGGTACGCCGCAAGGCAAAACGCCCCACGCATAAAGCATCTGGACTATGGACGACTCTTTCAGTTTCGATACGCTCGCCGTTCGATCGGGCACGGTGCGCACCGAGTACAACGAGCACTCGGAAGCCCTTTTTCTGACTTCGAGCTTCTGCTTTAACAGTGCAGCCGAAGCGGCGGAGCGCTTTAAGCACGCCGAGGATTACTACACCTACTCGCGCTTCACCAACCCGACCGTCACGATGTTTCAAGAGCGTCTGGCCGCGCTCGAGGGCGGGGAGGCTTGTATTGCGACGGCGTCGGGCATGAGCGCGATCATGTCGATCGTGATGGCGGCGATGCAGGCCGGCGACCATATTGTCAGCTCGCGTGCGTTGTTCGGCTCGACGCTCGGCTTGTTCTCGCAGATCTTCGCGCGGTTCGGTATCGCGACCACCTACGTCGACCCGAACGACCTCGATGCGTGGCGGCAAGCGGTGCGTCCGGAAACGAAGCTCTTCTTCGTCGAGACACCATCCAATCCGCTCACCGAGCTCTGCGACATCGAGGCCATCGGCAAAATCTCGAAAGCAGTGGGCGCATTGTTCGTCGTCGATAACTCGTTTTGCAGCCCCGCCGTACAGCAGCCTTTGAAGCTCGGCGCCGACGTCGTCATGCATTCGGCGACGAAGCTCATCGACGGTCAAGGGCGTGTACTCGGCGGGGCGATCGTGGGCTCGCGCGCGTTCGTGATGGAGAAGGTGTTTCCGTTCGTGCGCACGGTGGGCCCGACGCTATCGGCGTTCAATGCGTGGGTCTTGCTCAAGGGGCTCGAAACGCTCTCGCTGCGTGCGCAACGCCATTCGGCAAGTGCGTTGCATGTCGCGAGTTGGCTCGAATCGCATCCGGGCGTGAAGCGCGTGTTCTATCCAGGGCTCGAATCGCATCCCCAGTACGAGATCGCACGACGGCAGCAGCGTTCAGGGGGCTCCGTGCTTGCATTCGAGGTTGTCGGCGATACGCCTGAAGCACAGCGCGCCAATGCGTGGCGCGTGATCGATGGGACGAAGCTGTGCTCGATCACGGCTAATCTCGGCGACACACGCACGACGATCACGCATCCGGCCACGACGACGCATAGCCGCATTACGGCGGAGGCGCGCGCGGCTGCTGGGATTACCGAGGCGCTGCTGCGCGTGGCGATCGGGCTCGAGGACGCCGGCGATATCTGTACGGATCTCGGGCACGGGTTGTAACGGTTGGCGTTTCGGCTTTGCGGCCCGGCGGCGATGCGGACCTAGCCGGGCGCAGGCGCGTGTAGAGGCGGATACGGGGCGGCGGGACGGGCGCTCGTACGCGCGTTTCGACGGGTCCCGTGTCGCGCCAATGGCTGTGATTAATCGCTTTAATGTGCTCGCGCTGCCCGCCATTGTCCGGGCGCGAGCCCGAAGCGCCGCGTGAACGCATGCGTAAAGGCGCTTTGATCGGCGAAGCCGACCGTCAGCGCCACATCGGTGAGCGTCTGCCGGGCATCGCATAGCAACACGAGCGCCGTATCGAGGCGCAGCCGCTGTAGATACCGGTGAGGCGTCGCGCCGAACGCTTCGTCGAACAGCTGATGGAAGCGGCGCTCGCCCAAACCGCAATGCGCGGCCAGGTCGGCCACGCGCAGCGGTTCCGATAGATGCGCGCGCAACCATTTGTCGATACGCGTGTAATCGAGACGCGAGGCGGGCGCTTCCACGCCCACGCTCTCGCCCAGCACGACAGCCAAGCGCGCCGCCGTATCCCAGGCCAAGCGGCGAGTCCATTGGGTCGCAAGCGGAGCATTCGCTCGTGCTAGGTCGCGTAGATCGTCGACGGCCACGCGGTCCATGCCCGACGACATCTCGATGCGCGCGGCATGCAAAGCAGCGTCACGGACGATGCCTGCGAGTGCATCGCCCATCGTCAACGGCAGGGCGCGCGAAAACAAACGTTCGGGCATGGCGAGCGAAGCACACGGCACGTCGAGCACGAGTTGCCGATTTTCGCCGATGCCCGCGTATTCGTGGCGCGCCCCCGCGGGGATGAGCCAGGCGTGATGTGCATCGATACGCTGGCCGATACCGTCGACGGCCATCTCCATCGTGCCGTCGATGCCCAAAACGATCTGATGAAAGCCATGCGTGTCGCATGCGCTAACGGCGCCGTAGCGGCGCAACGATAGCGCAGGTGAGGCAATCGCATGCTCGTTCGTCGTCATGCTGCCGGGCCCCGTGCCTTCCGCCGAGTGCTTACGCTTGCAGCAGTTCGACTTCGAAAACGAGCGTCGCATTGGGCGGAATCACACCGCCTGCGCCGCGCACGCCGTAGCCGAGTTGCGGCGGAATGGTCAGACGCCGCACGCCGCCCACCTTCATGCCTTGCACGCCTTCGTCCCAGCCCTTGATGACCATGCCGCCGCCGAGTACGAACGCGAACGGATCGTTCCGATCCTTGCTCGAATCGAACTTCTGGCCATCGGTGAGCCAGCCCGTGTAGTGAACGGTGACCGTGCGCCCGGCCGCTGCCTCCGTACCCGCGCCTTCGGTCAAATCCTCGTATTTGAGCCCCGATTCCGTGGTCACGATCGCCATAGGTGTTACGCTCCGATTGAGATAAAACCATCATTGTAGGCGTTCCGAATCAACCGGGTGCCTATAATGTCCGTCTACTCAACTCGCTTATGGCGTCACTCGGCGGCCGCGATACTGCGCGCGCCGCTTCGGCCCGCTCGTTGCCGTGGCCGGTACACCCGAGCGACTTTCCGAGAGGCCGACCGTGTCGACGTTTTCCCATGCCGCCGCAGCATCTGACGAACGTCTTGCCCATTTGAGGGCCGAGGTTGCGCTTTTTATGCGCGACCATGTTCTGTCCCTCGTCTCGCACGATTTGCGCAGCCCGCTTAATGCCATTCATAGCTGGGCTTACGTGCTCGAACGCAAACTCGACGCCGCCGATGCATCCGCGCAGCGCGCGCTGGCCGGCATCCGCTCCGGCGTGGAGCAGCAAGTGAAGCTGCTCGAAGAAGCCGTCGACAAGACGCGCGCCGAAACCAAATCCTTGCCGCTTGCGCGTGAGGCATTTGCGATTCGCTCTGTGGTCGAACGCGCGATGGACGATGCGCGGCGCGCGATCGTCGACGCGCGCGGCACGTCGGTCGAGGTCGTGTCGTCGATCGATACGGAACGATGCGACGGCGATCCCGAACGCTTGGCGCAAGCGCTTTGGACGATGCTCGCTTTTGCTGTCGAAGCGAGTGCACCCGGCGCGAAGGTGACGCTGACGAGCCGCATCGACGCGGCGTTTTGGCGCGTCGAAGTTGCCTTTACCACGAGCTTTGCCGCGTTGGCCGACGGTGAGCAAATGCATGCGTTGGAGCCGTTCGCACGCAGTCAAGCGATGCAGCCGCGCGAGGCTGGGCGCATCGCATGGGTGCTCGCGCTCGCGCAGCGCGTCGCGGCGGCGCACGGGGGAACGTTCGAGCAAAGCTCGACAGGAGACGGCGAGCCGTCCACGCTCGTGCTGCGCGTGCCGCTTGCCGCTCAATAGCGCCAGGCCATGGCCGTCCGCCGACGCTGCCGCAGCGCGAGGTCGGCCGGCCAACAGCGAGCGTTATCCGCGCGGGACGCCTTCTTCGACGAGCAGCGCGACGGGCAGCGCGCTCAATACGTCGCGTAAATACAGCCTGCCCGTTTCATCGGCTTTGGGGGCGGCGGGACTGAAGCAGTCGAACAGCGCGCGCCCCGCGAGCGCGTGCGGCAGTTGGATCCAGGTGTCCTCCCAAGTCGCGGGATCGATGAGCGGCACATCGCTCGAGTCCGGCAGAAGCGATGCGGCCAGCCTCGTTCCCGCGACGATCGCATAGGCATCGCCGTGCTGCCGAGCGAACGCGACAGCATGGCGGGCATGAGGGCCATGCACGGTGAGCGGGACATAGGCGCCTTCGAGAAAAAGCGCCGGCGACACGGCACGCAACGTCAGCGCACGATGCACGACACCTAACTTGACGCGGCCGTCACGCCAGGTATGCAGTTGTTCGCTCGGCGGCGTATCGGCGAGCCATGCACTCCGTTTAGCGAAATCGACGGGCCGCCGGTTGTCGGGATCGACAAGGCTGAAATCCCACAGCTCGGTACCTTGATAGAGATCGGGCACCCCCGGCGAGGTCACGCGCAACACGGTTTGCAGCAGGCTGTTGATTGCGCCGGCGCGCGCGATGCGCGCGACGAGCGACGACAACTCATGCAGAAAACCATCGCGCCGCTGCGGCGCCAAAATGTCGAAGAGAAAGGCGTGCGAGGCCGCTTCATATGCTTCGTCGCCGGCGTGCCAACTCGTATGCAGCTTGGCCTCGCGCAACGCTTTCAGCTGCCATTGGGCGACGCGCTCGGCAAACGCATGCACGGCTTGTGCATCGGTGTAGTCGAGTTCGTACGGCCACGCGCCGACTAGCGTTTGATAAAGCATCGCTTCGGCGGTCGGCCCCGGCGCCCAGTCCGGCGCCGCGGCTTCGCCGAACGCGCGTCGATGCGGGGCGTTCAGGGTCGACCACGCGCGGAGCTTCGCTGCCCACTCCTCGGCGATTTCGCTAAGCACGGCAAGCCGTGCCCGCATATCTTCGCCACGCTTGTGATCGTGGGTGGCGGTCGCGAGGAGCGCATGAGGGAAGCGTCGCGCTCGCTCGGCATTGGCCTCGTGAAATGCGTCGACACTGAGCGCGAATTCGCTCGGGTCGGCGCCCACTTCATTGCGCGACAGCAGGCGTCCGTAACGGTAGAACGCGGTGTCTTCGAGCGCTTTTGCGGCGAGCGGCGCGCTCACCTGGGAAAACAGTGTGGCCGCCGCGCGTCGTTCTCGGGTCGGCGGTGCTGCGGCCGCTGCCCCCGGTGTTGAGCCTGGGCCGCCGCCGCTGCCGCCGAGCGATGCATTGACGTACGCCAGGACCGCGTGATCGCCGAGCGCCAGCGATTGGCGCGCCCGTTCAAGCGCTTGGTCGAAGTACCTATCATCGGCCGCAGTGCGTGCGCCGTTCTGCGGATACATTCGATAGACGGGAAAGTACGTCGCCAATTCGGTCAACACGCGGCGAATCGCCGTGAACGTGAAATCGCGCGTGGCGGGCTGCTCGCGTGCGATCCGATGAATGCCGCGCGCGGCTCGGTCGAGTTCGGCGGACAGGTTTTCCGCGAGGATCTTGCGGCGAGCACGGCAGGCAGTCTCGGCAAATGTCTCGTTAGAACCGGACAGTTCCGCCCAACTCGCCGTTAGCGTCGCTTCCCCCTGTTCATCGTGCAGCAGCGCGCCGACATCGTTCATGAAGTCGTAGCCCGTCGTGCCGTCGACGCCCCAATCGCCCGGTAACGCTTCGCCACGTGCGAGGATTTTTTCGACGACGAGGTAAGCGCGCGAGCGATCGAGTTGAGGAGGGCGTTCCGCTTCCCGCTCGGCCAGTTTTTCTCGCAGCCGTTGGCAATACTCGCGCGGGTCGACGAGTCCGTCGACGTGATCGATCCGGACACCGTCGATCACGCCTTGCTTGAACAAGCGCAATACGAGTGCGTGGACGGCATCGAACACTTCGACGCGCTCGGTGCGTACCGCCGCAAGCGTGCCGATATCGAAGAAACGCCGCCAATTGACTTCGTCCGCGGCCGTTCGCCACCACGCCAAGCGGAAGAATTGGCGCTCCAGCAGCCGATGCAGTCGCTCACGCGAGCCGGGCGTGGTGGGCGAGTACGTCGCAACGGCCGCATCGAATGGCCGCGATCCGTGTTCTTGCGCGAATGTGCGTAGCGCATCGCGCGCGGCGTCCGCTTGCGGCCGGTGCTCGGGCTGGACGGTAACGCCGTCGAAGCGCTCGGCCAGTGCCGTTAGCTCCGGATACGGCGGATGCCCAGGATGCTCGGCATGTTCGACGCTGCGCAAGATCTGCGGATAGTCGACGGGGCAGATAGGAAATCGATGCTCGGCGTAACAGGCAAAGAAGCGGCCCTGCCCGGCATCGAACGACAGTCCAATGCGGCCGGCAGCGAGTTCATCGCCATACGGTGCGCCCAGGCACGGTGCGAGGACCTTGCCGCGCAGCGCCGGATCGGGCGAATGCCAATCGATGTCGAAGTGGCGCGCGTAGATGGCATGGCGGCCCCATTCGAGAATGTCGCGCCACCATGCGTTGTGGCCGCCGGCGATCCCCATGTGATTAGGCACGATGTCGGCGATGAGTCCCATCTGCCGTGCATGCGCGGCATCGGCCAGTCGCATCAGCCCCGCCTCGCCGCCGAGCTCGGGATTCACGAGGGCGTAATCGACGGTGTCGTAGCCGTGCAGCGAGCCGGGCACGGCCGCCGTGATCGGCGACAAGTACAGATGGCTCACGCCGAGCGCGGCGAAGTAGTCGACGTACGTCAGCGCATCGTCGAGCGTGAAGCCGCGATGAAGTTGTAGGCGTAGCGTGGAACGCGGAACGGTCATGGCTTGCGGGGCGGTTCTGGGGCGGGGCCGAGGCGTGGGCGCTTGCGCGAGAGGGCAAGCAGGCGGTCGCTCAATGCGCCGCTTTCGAACAGCGCATCGATCGGGGTGGCGAGCCGGCGTCGCCAGTTCGGATGTTCATCGACCGAGCCCGGCAGATTCGGTTGATCGGCAAGGCCGAGCAGGTCCTCGAGCGGATACAGCGCTAGTGGCGCGGGCGTGGACGCGATGAAAGCGAGCGCCTCGTCGATCGGCGCCTGATCTTTCGGCGGCGCACCGACTGCCGGCGCCGCGACGCCCGCATGCTGGAAGGCGCGCCATAGGGCATGGCGATCGGCCGCGCGCTCGGCGTTCGCGAGTACGACCGGATCCCGGCCGTCCGCGCGCGGCGCCGTTTGACCGATTCGATCGCGCCAGGCGATGTCGGCGCCGCTCCACCAGCCGGCTACGGTCGGTAAGTCGTGCGTGGTCGTCGTCGCCAGCGCGCTGCGGCTCCATTGTGCCGGCGGGGTGAAGCGGCCACCGGCCTCGCTGCGCTCGAACCAAAGCACGCGTATGCCGAGCACGCCGTGGCGCGCAAGACGTTCGCGGAATCCTTCGGGCACGGTGCCGAGGTCCTCGCCGATCACGATCGCACGGTGACGCACCGATTCGAGCGCGATGAGACGCAGCAAATCGGTGAACGGATAGCGTAGATAGGCGCCATTGGCCGCGCTCGCGCTCTCGGGCACGAGCCACAGCCGCTGGAGGCCGAGTACGTGATCGATGCGCAGGCCGCCGCCGTAGGCGAACGCCGCCCGGAGCATATCGATGAATGCGCCGAAGCCTTGCATGCGCATCGCGCGCGGCGAGAACGTCGTTAGCCCCCACGCCTGTCCCGCCTGATTGAACAAATCGGGCGGGGCGCCGACCGAGACTCGCTGCAGCATAGCGTCGCGATAGGACCACGCGTGGCTGCCGGCACCGTCGCAGCCGACGGCGAGGTCGGCGATCAGCCCAATCGCCATGCCGCCGTCGCGCGCTGCGTGCTGTGCGCCCCTGAGCCCCTTGGCGGCAAGCCACTGGAGGAATAGGTGGAAGTCGACTTGATGGCGATGCTCGCGTGCGAACGCTTCGACTTCGGGGCGTCGCGGGTCCGTGAACTCGGCCGGCCAGTCGCGCCAGTGACCGAGTCCGTGCTCCCTGCGCTGGACGGCATCGATCGCTTCGAAACGCGCGTGATCCTCGAGCGGCTGTGCGCCTTTCGCGCAGAATGCTTCAAATTCGCCTGCCAAAGGGGTCGCCGCCGCCCGGTCGTGCGCGCAAAACCGCTCGTAGAGGGCATGCAGCACCGTGAGTCGTAGCCCGAGCGCCTGCGGCCAATCGATGAGCGGCAACGCTTCGAGCGCGGCCCACTGCTCGTGCAGCGGCGCCGTGCTGCCGGGCAGCGTTGCGCCGAGCACGGCGGCGAGCGCTTGCGCGCCGAGCGCCGCGGCCGGATCGATATGGGCGACATTCAATAGCAGCCGCGATGATGGCGAGTAAGGGCTGAACTTGCCCGCATCGGCGCTGAACATCGCGTGCGTGGGGCTGATCGCGAGGGCGTCTGCGCCTTTTTGCGCGCTGCGGCGCGCGACCGTAGCCAACCCGGTGTAATCGCCGATCCCGCCGTCGCCGAGCCGGCGTAGGGCGTAGATCTGTGCGCCGATGCCCCAGATCGACGGCGCGTGCGGCGCGTCGGCGTTCGTGCGCCGCGTGGCCGCGCCGCCGAGAGCGCCCGCATCGCGGCACGCATCCTCGATCGTGTAGCAGCGCGGCGGCGCGACCGCGAGCTGCGCACGCTGGTCGCCGAGCATGAGCGTGTGATAACCGGGCTCGGCGATCGGCGCGAGCAGTGGCGCTTCCCCCTTTGGCGCACCCAGGCGCCCTTCGACGAAGCCGCCCCGCTCTAGCTCGACCCGATAGGTGGCGCCCGCGTTCGCGGATGTGAGCGGCAACGCCGTCGCCCGATGGCATTCCGCCGTGATGAGCGGCGGCATTGTTTGCTCGGCCCGCTCGGCGTCGAGCGTCGCCAGCGTCTCTTTCGCGCGTGCGCGCGTGTCGCAGGGCAAGCCGAGCGCTTCGAGCAATGCCGCTAGCGTTTCCGGTTTCACTCGATGCGCCCGCTTGTTCGCGTCTTCCCACTGCACCTCGAATCCGGCGCGCGCGGCAATCCGCTCGATCGTCTCGCGGCCGAGCGGCGACGCAGACGATGGCGCTGCGCTCGCGCGCCCAGTGCGCCCGCTCATGGGCTGCTCCTGTCCGGCGCGACGGCGCGCGCATCGTGTCGCAGCGCGAACGCGTTCACGTCGCCCGTAAGCCAAGCGACCAGCGCATAGCCGGGCAGGTGGCCGCCCTCCACGCCGTCGCGTGCGCGAGCGGGCGTTTCGAAGACGAGCGTGCCTTCGGGCGGCCTTTCGAAGGGCAGGGTATCGGAGGTCAAGTTCAGGGCGAAGGTCAATGTCTCTCCATCACCAAGGCGCCACCGTGCGACGAGCGCGTTGGCGTCGTGCCCGGAGGCCGTGCTCAGCAGCGCGACGTCGAGGGCGCGCGTGCCGCGAAGGCGCGGCGCGATCAGCTTGGCGCGCACGGCAAGGGCGGATCGATAGAAGTGCATCCAGGCTTCGCGCTCGCCATGCCCGTTCGACTGTGCGGCGCTCGCTGCGTTCGGCTCTTCCTCGGTGGGCGGGGACGACAGGGCGAAGGTCTGCGCCGCGTTCGGATCGGGGATGCGCGCGCGCCGCTCGGGATCGGCAAACGCCGAGAACTTGGCGAATTCGCGTCGGCGCCCTTCGCGCACGGCTTCGGCGAGTTCGCCGGCGTAATCGGTGAAGTACAGAAACGGCTGCGTCGAGCCGAACTCTTCTTCCATGAAAAGCAGGGGGATCTGCGGCGACAGCAGTAACAGCGCCGTCGCCGCGAGCAGTGCTTGCGGCGCGCAAAGCGTACGCAAGCGCTCGCCGAGCGCCCGGTTGCCGACCTGATCATGGTTTTGCAGGAACATGACGAAGGAGGTCGGCGGCAAGTGCGCGCTCGGCTCGCCGCGCGCGGCGCCGTCGTGGATCGGAGAGGGTTCGCCCTGGTAGACGAAGCCCTCCGACAGCACGCGTGCGAGCTTAGCGATGGGTCGCTCGGCGTAGGCCCGGTAATAGCCTTCGTGTTCTCCGGTAAGCAGGACGTGCAGCGTGTTATGCGCGTCGTCGTTCCATTGCGCGTCGAAGTGCGTTTGGAGCAGGCTCGCCGTGTTGTGCTCGTTTTCGAGTACGAGATGCACGTGCCGCTGCGGTTCTAGCGACTCGTGTACGCGCTCGGCAAGCTCGCGCAGCCAACCGTCGTCGCCGATCGCATGGGCGGCGTCGATGCGCAGACCGTCAAAGCGATATTCATGCAGCCAATACAGCGCGTTTTGACAGAAGAATTCGCGCACTTCCTGGCGGCGAAAGTCGATGGCCGGGCCCCACGGTGTCCTGACGTCGTCCCGGAAGAATGCCTGTGCGTACTGCGGCAGGTAGTTGCCCTCGGGTCCGAAATGGTTGTAGACGACATCGAGCAGTACCGCGAGCCCTAGCTCGTGCGCGCGATCGATCAGTGCTTTGAGCTCATCGGCGCGGCCGTAGATCGAATCGGGGGCGAAGGGCAGTACGCCGTCGTAGCCCCAGTTGCGGTGACCCGCAAAGTCATTGAGCGGCATCAATTCGATCGCCGTCGCGCCGAGTTGCGCGATATGAGGTAGGCGGCGGGCGACGTTCGCGTACCCGCCGATCGCCCCCACGTGCAGTTCGTAGATGACCATCGTTTCCCAGGCACGCCCGCGCCATTCAGGGTGCTGCCATCGATAGGCGAGCGGATCGACGACCTCGCTCGGGCCGTGAACGTCCTCCGGCTGAAAGCGCGAAGCCGGGTCCGGCACCGCGAGGTCGCCCTCGAGCCGATAGCGATAGCGGGTGCCCGTACCGCACTGAGCTTGGGCTTCGAACCAACCGTCGCCGATTGGGGTCATGTCCATGCGACCCGCTGTGCCCGCGTATTCGAACTCGATACCCACGGCCGAGCACGACGGCGCCCAAAAGCGGAAGCGCGTCATCGGCGCATCGCTTTGGGTCGCGCCGAGCAACTCGGCGCCGAACGGCAATCGATGCGCGTAGCGATCGTGCGATTCGGATCGGTGTTCGGACATATCGGCGGCTCCTTTCGGGCATTCGAGACGGTGGTCGGGCTTGGGCTACTACGCGCCCGGCGCACGGGGCTGCGCTGTACCCTCGGCCCGGGTAGGCTGCGCGGCGAGCAGCACGAAACCATGCGCCCCGATCTGTAACTGCTCGCCGTCGAGGCGATGCGCGGGCGCTGCGGGATCCGTGCTGTCGGCGAGCACGTTCCATTCCAGGCTCGGTGGGGGCGGCTTAAACGCCATATCCGCGTTCGAGCCGTTGTGCATCAACAGCAGCACTTCGATTCGGCCATCCTGGTTAGGGCCCGCACGGCGCAGCGTAAGCGCGCGCCCTTCGGGGTCTTGCCATGCCTCGCTCGTGAGCGGCTCGCCGCGTTCGTCGAACCAATCGACATCCTTGATGCCTGGTAGCACGTCCGCATTGCCGAGTAGAAAGCGCGTACCGCGCAGCAACGGATGCTGGCGCCGCAGTGCGATGAGGCGCGCGGTAAACGCGGTCAACGCGCGCCCTTCCTCCGATTCGGCATTGCGCCAGTCGAGCCAGGAAATTTCGTTGTCCTGACAATAGGCATTGTTGTTGCCGCGCTGGGTTCGTCCGAATTCATCGCCCGCCGCGAGCATCGGTGTGCCGAGCGACGTGAACATGCTCGCAAGCATCGAGCGCGCGACGCGCGCGCGGGTGGCGTTGACCGCCGCATCGTCGGTCGGGCCTTCGGCACCCCAGTTCGCGCTCCAATTCTCGTTGTGGCCATCGGCGTTGTTTTCGCCGTTGGCTTCGTTGTGCTTATGCTCGTAGCCGGTCAGATCGGCGAGCGTAAAGCCATCGTGCGAAGCGAGATAATTGACCGACGCCCAGGGCTGCCTGAATCGGTGATTGAATAGCTCGGCCGAGCCCGTGACGCGCGCGGCGAGTTCGGGCCGCATGCCCGCATCGCCGCGCCAAAAGCGCCGCACGCAATCGCGGTACTTGTCGTTCCATTCGGCAAAACCGGGCGGATGATGACCGACCTGGTAGCCTCCGGGGCCGACATCCCAAGGCTCGGAGATAAGCTTGCGTTGCGACAGGATGGGATCTTGACGAATCACGTCGAAAAAGCCCGAGCCCGGATCGAAGCCGGTGCCCTCGCGCCCGAGCGTCACGCCGAGATCGAAGCGGAAACCGTCGACGTGAAATGCACTGACCCAATAGCGCAGCGAATCCATGACCATCTGCAGTACGCGTGGATGCGATAGGTTCAGCGTATTGCCGCATCCCGTGTCGTTGATGTAATGGCGCTCGTCGCCGGGAATGAGCCGGTAGTAGCTCGCATTGTCGAGCCCGCGCCAAGAGACCGTGGGGCCCAGCTCGTTGCCCTCGCACGTGTGGTTGTAGACGACGTCGAGGATGACCTCGATGCCGGCCGCATGCAGTTGCCGAACGGCGATGCGGACCTCGTTTAAGCGCCGCGTCGATAGATACGACGGATGCGGCGCGAAAAACGCCGCCGTGTTGTAGCCCCAGTAGTTCGTCAGCTTGCGTTCGAGCAGAAAGCGCTCGTCGAGGAACGCGTGAATGGGCAGCAACTCGACGGCCGTGATGCCGAGCGCGTGCAGATGATCGATAAAGCGCGGCGAGGCCAGGGCGGCGAACGTGCCGCGCTCGTGTTGGCGCACCTCGGGGTTGAGCATCGAGGTACCGCGTAGATGGGCTTCGTAGATGACCGTTTCAGCCCACGGCACGTCGGGGCGCACATCGCGCGACCAATCGAAAGCCTCGTCGATCACGACGCATTTGGGGACCGCCGGAGCCGAATCGCGTTTATCGAGCGACAGGTCTTGCCGGCTCGAATGAATGCGATAGCCGAACAGTGCATCGGTCCAGCGAAACGGCCCCGTCAGCTTCTTGGCGTAGGGGTCGATCAGTAGCTTGGCCGGGTTGAAGCGATGGCCGTGCTGCGGCTGATAAGGGCCGTGCGCGCGGAACCCGTAGACGGTGCCCGGGTGGGCACCCGGCAAATAACCGTGCCAGACTTCGTCGGTGCATTCGGGCAGCGGTAAGCGAGCGAGCTCCTTATGTCCGGCCGGATCGAAGAGGGAGAGATCGATCCGCTGGGCGTTTGCCGAGAACACGGCGAAGTTGACGCCGAGCCCGTCCCATGTCGCGCCGAGCGGATACGATGCCCCGGGATCGAGCCGATCGGGTATTGAGTTGGCCATGCCGGGGTCCTCGTGCTGATGGAAATCGTTGTCGTTGTTGTCAGTTCGACCGGTGCCGCACCCAATGCGTCATTCGGCGCGCAGTACGATCGTGGCGAGCGGCGGCAAGGTGAGCAAGACCGATTGCGGCTTGCCGTGGCTCGGGACACCTTCTGTCGCGGCGCCTCCGCTGTTTCCCACGTTGGAGCCGCCGTACACGGCAGAGTCGGTGTTCAGCACTTCGCTCCACCAGCCCGCACGCTGCATGCCGATGCGGTAGCCCTGGCGCGGCACCGGCGTGAAATTGCAGACGACCGCGACTTCGCGCCCGCTGCCGTCGCAGCGGCGGTACGCGAAGACGCTATTGGCGCTGTCATCGCCCACGAGCCACTCGAAGCCGCCGGGCTCGGTGTCGAGCGCATGCAGTGCCGGCTCGGCCCCGTACAAGCGGTTCAAGTCGCGCACGAGCATTTGCACGCCGTGGTGCATCGGGTCGTCGAGCAAATGCCAATGCGGCGAGGCGTCGTGATTGAACTCGGCGTATTGCGCGAACTCGCCGCCCATGAAGAGCAGCTTCTTGCCGGGGTGGGTCCACATAAAGCCGAAGTACGCGCGCAGATTCGCGAACTGCTGCCAGCGGTCGCCCGGCATCTTGCCGAGCAGCGATCCCTTGCCGTGCACGACTTCGTCATGCGAGAGCGGCAGGACGAACCGCTCGGAGTACGCATAGACCATCCCGAACGTCATGTTGTGATGGTGATAGCGTCGATAGACCGGGTCTTCTTGCATGTAATGCAGCGTGTCGTGCATCCAGCCCATGTTCCATTTGAACTGGAATCCAAGCCCGCCGTCCTCGGGGCGAGCCGTCACGCCTGGCCATGCCGTCGATTCTTCGGCGATCGTGATGGCCCCCGGCACGCCGGGCGCGTATCCCACTTCGTGATTGACACGTTTCAAGAACGCGATGGCTTCGAGGTTTTCGCGCCCGCCATAGATATTCGGCACCCACTCGCCCTCGGCACGCGAATAGTCGCGATAGAGCATCGAGGCGACGGCGTCCACCCGCAATCCGTCGACGTGATAGCGCAGCAGCCACGCGAGCGCCGATGCCACGAGGAACGCACTGACCTCGTTGCGGCCGAGGTTGTAGATCATCGTGTTCCAATCTTGGTGGTAACCCTCGCGCGGGTCCGCATGCTCATACAGCGGTGTGCCGTCGAATTGGATCAGTCCGTGCGCATCGTTCGGGAAATGCGCGCTGACCCAGTCGAGGATCACACCGAGGCCTGCTTCGTGCGCACGATTGACGAAGTGCGCGAACCCCTCGGGTGGACCGAAGCGCGCGGACGGCGCGAACGGCGACAGCGGCTGATAGCCCCACGAGCCGCCGAACGGGTGTTCCGCGATCGGTAGAAATTCGACGTGTGTGAAGCCCATGCCGAGCACGTAGGGAATCAGGCGATCGGCCATCTCGTACCAATCGAGTCCGCGGTGGCCGTCTTCTTCGATGCGCAGCCACGACTCCGCATGGACCTCATAGATCGCAATCGGCGCGTTGGCGTTTTGCAGCGCCGCTCGGTTGGCGATCCAGGCGCCGTCCGTCCAAGCGAATTGTTCGATCGCGGGCCAATCGCCTACGATCGATGCCGTCGCGGGCGTGCGTTCCGTCTGCAGCGCGCAAGGATCGGCTTTGAGCGGCAGCGTGTGACCGTCGCGCGCAACGATTTCGTACTTGTAGCGGGTGCCTGCCGCGAGCCGCGGCACGAATAGCTCCCAGACGCCCGCGACGTGCCGCAGCCGCATTGGATGGCGGCGGCCGTCCCACGTGTTGAAGTCGCCCACGACCGATACGCGCCGCGCGTTCGGTGCCCACACGGCGAAGCGCACGCCGGGTATGCCTTCGGACGTGCAAGGCCGCGAGCCGAGGCAATCGAGCACGGCATACGGATCGGCGCGTGCCAGCCGCGCGAGCGCTTCCTCGGACAGCACGGGACCGAACGAGTAGGTATCCTCGATGTGCTGCTCGACGCCGTGCCAATCGATGCAGAGCCGATACGGCTCGGCGCGCTCGACCAATCCGGCAAAAAGCCCGCGCGAATCGATCTGCGCGAGCTTGCCGATGCATTCACCGTTTGCCCGCGATAGGACGCAGACGCGCGACGCGCCCGGCAGCATCGCCCGCACGGCGTATCCGGTTGGGGTTTGGTGCATGCCGAGCTGCGAGAACGGATTGGGGTGCCGGCCGTCGACAAGCGCTTCGATATCGACGGCATGCAGGCCCGTCGTCGGATCGCGCTCCGCCATTTCGCGGAGGCGTGAAGATTGGTCGTTCATGGAGCCCATTTCGGGAAGCCTCAGGTTGGCTCGGACGCGGGAGCATGGCCGGTATCGCCGCCGTTGCGCTCGCCGAGCAGCCGGGAGGCCAGGGCGGCGAGTCCGCGCAGCGGCAGTCCGAGCCAAGTGGGTCGATTCGCGGCCTCGTAGCGCACCTCGTAGGCGGCTTTCTCGATCAGGAATAGATCGAGCAGGGCGCCCTCGGCCTTCGGCGACACGAGTGGATGGACGGCATGACCGATCGCTTCGCGGTAGCCGGCGAGAAAGCTCTGCTGGCCTTCCTCGCGGAAACGTTCGAACAGCGCACGTTTGCGGTCGGCAATTTGCGGGGGCGCATTTTCGGAGACGGGTTGCGCGGCTGCGCTTGCATACGAAAGCGAGCGCAGCAGACCGGCCACGTCGACGAGCGGGCTGCGCTTCATGCGGCGTTCTTCCAAGCTGCGGGCCGGCTCGCCCTCGAAGTCGATCAAATAGACATCGTTTTGGGCGATCAGTACTTGGCCCAGATGGAAATCGCCATGGATACGGATGCGCAGCGCGTCGGGCTCGCGCGGTACGTGATGCTCGAGCGCTTTGACGAGCGCAGACCGCCGGTCGATGAGGCCCTGCACGAGCGTGCGCGCTTCCTCGTCCATCGATCCGCCTTCCTTCGCTGCCTCGCCGGCCAGCAGGTCGAGGGCGTGCTCGAGCATCGAGCGGGCGCCTTCTATCCAGCCGCGCACGTCGGCGCGCGTGACGGGCTCGGCAGCGAATGCCGGGTCGTCGCACGGTGCGGCCAACGCGGCGTGCAGTTCGCCCAGGCGCCGGCCGATCGTGCCGGTCAATGCGCAGTAGCCTTCGAATTTCTCGGTATCGGGCGCCTCGGCGTCCGGCGTGAGCGCGAGTTCGTCGATGGCGCGGCGCAGATAGTCGAGCGCCCAGTTCCACGCATCGCCCTGGTTCTCGACGAATCCCTGCAGCAGTGCAAGCGTATGCGGCACATCCTGCGGATCGACGCGCACCACTTCGCCGAAGAGCGGCGCTGTATTCGCATAGCCGATCTCCGTCAGATGGCGGCTCATCTCCGCTTCGGGATGCACGCCGCCAATCAACCGCCGCACGAGTTTGAGCACGGCGCGCTCGCCGATCACGAGCGAGCTGTTGCTTTGCTCCGCCGAAAGCCAACGGATCTCCGGCGTCGCGCCGAGCGCGTCGAGTTCATCGAGTCGAGCCGTCGGGACAAAGCGGATCTCGCTCTTTTGCACGGTGGGGATTGCCGCATGCTCACGCAGCTTTTGCAGGACGCCGTGGGCAAACAGCGGCAGCGCGAAAGCGTCGGTCAAATACCCGATGTTGCGGCCGCGCCGCACACGGGCGAGCGCGAGTTGCACGAACAGCGGCACCGTCGTATCGCCCCCCCAACTGATCGCAAGCGGCAGCACGTAGCGTTCGGTATGGCGGCCGACGTCCGCCTCGATTTCCGTGAAGGCGAAGCCGGCATCGGGGATCGTCGTCAACGCGGCGAGCCGTACGGCATGCAGCTTCTGATCCTTGGACGCGAACCAGCGGCGGCGGGTCAGGTATGACGGCAATACTTCCGATTCGAGCAGCCGTACGTTCTCGGGCGTCGGACCCGTTTGCCCCGCGCGCAGGACGAGCGTGACGAACTCGGGCAATTGCTCGGAGCCGGGCTGGGCCCAGGACGGGCGATCTTCGCGGTTGCACAGCAGGAACCAAAGAAACCCGTAGGGTGGGAACGTGAGCAAATACGTGAGCTGACCGATCGCGGGGAACACCGAGTCGGCCGTCATCTCGACGGGCACCCGGCCCGCGAACTCGGATAGGTCGAGTTCGACGGCTTGCGGCGCGCGCGATAGATTCGCCACGCACAAGATCGGGGCTTCGCCCTCCATTTCGCGTAGATACGCGAGGATTTTGCGGTTCGATGGGCGCAGGAAGCGAATCGTGCCGCGGCCGAACGTGTGCTTGGAGCGTCGCGTCGCGAGCATGCGGCGCGTCCAATTGAGCAGCGAATGCGGGTCGCGCGTTTGCGCTTCGACGTTGACGGCGTCGAAGCCGTACAGCGTACCCATGACGGGCGGCAGCACGAGCTGTTCCGGGTCCGCACGCGAAAAGCCGCCATTGCGGTCCGACGACCATTGCATTGGCGTGCGTACACCGTCGCGATCGCCGAGATGGATGTTGTCGCCCATGCCGAGTTCATCGCCGTAGTAAATGACGGGTGTGCCCGGCATCGACAGCAACAACGAATTGATGAGTTCGATGCGGCGCCGGTCGCGCTCCATCAGCGGCGCGAGCCGGCGACGAATGCCGAGGTTCAGGCGCGCACGCCGGTCACTCGCATACGTGTTCCACAGATAGTCGCGCTCCGAGTCGGTCACCATCTCGAGCGTGAGCTCGTCGTGATTGCGCAGAAAGATGGCCCACTGGCAAGTAGGCGGCAGTTCCGGCGTTTGCCGCATGATGTCCGTGATCGGAAAGCGGTCCTCGCTGGCGATCGCCATATAGATGCGCGGCATCAACGGGAAGTGGAACGCCATATGGCATTCGTCTTCTTGGCCGAAGTATTCCTGTACGTCCTCGGGCCATTGATTGGCTTCCGCGAGCAGCATGCGGTTCGGATACTCGGCGTCGATCGTCGCGCGAATGCGCTTGAGAATTGCGTGGGTCTCCGGCAAGTTCTCGTTGCTCGTGCCTTCGCGTTCGACGAGATATGGCACGGCATCGAGCCGCAGCCCGTCGATCCCCATGTTGAGCCAGAAGCGCATGACTTGCAGCACTTCGCGCAAGACGGCGGGATTGTCGAAGTTCAGGTCGGGCTGATGCGAGTAGAAGCGATGCCAGTAGTAGGCGCCCGCCACGGGGTCGTGCGTCCAGTTCGACGGCTCGGTGTCGATGAAGATGATGCGCGTGCTTTCGTACTTCTTATCCGTATCGGACCACACGTAGTAATTGCGATGATTGGACCTCGGCTTGGCGCGGCGCGCGCGCTGGAACCACGGGTGCTGATCGGACGTGTGATTGATGACGAGTTCGGTCACGACGCGCATCCCGCGCGCGTGGGCACCTTGGATGAAACGACGCAGATCCGTGAGCGTGCCGTAATCGGGGTGGACGTTGCGGTAGTCCGCGATATCGTAGCCGTCGTCGCGTCGCGGCGACGGATAGAACGGCAGCAGCCAGACCGTATTGACGCCGAGTTCGGCGATGTAGTCGAGCTTGGCGATGAGGCCGGGGAAATCGCCGACCCCGTCGTTGTTCGCATCGAAAAACGACTTCACGTGCACTTGGTAGATGATCGCGTCTTTGTACCAGAGCGGATCGTCGGACAGCGACGCTGCGCCCGAGCGCCGCGCCGCGCGTGCGCGCTTGCCCGCCTGCGTTTGCACGACGGCCGAATCGAGGGGGTGCTCTTCACGCTTCATGGTGCGTCTCCGAGGCGCCTTGGCTGGCCTGGCCGACGAATGCATGCGCGCGCTCGTCGCGCGGCAGGCCGGTAGCGGGCGCGATGCGCCAGATGGCGAAGGGCCGTGCGTCGGGCTCGATCCTCACATGCTGGCGCCGACCGCGCCATTCGAAGCGCGCGCCCGTCACGAGATCGGTGACCGCGAGGGTGTCCCATTCCCGCATGCCCCAGTGCTCGAATACGCGCGAGGGCAACTCGAGGTCGGCAGCTTGCGGCTGGAACGGATCGAGACTGATGGCGACGAGGATCACGTTCTCGCGTGAGGGCGTGGCTTTTTCGAAGAACAGCACGCGATCGTTGTACGCCGTTAGGAACGTGAGGCCGAGATGCGAATGCAGCGCCGGATTGGCGCGCCGAATCCGGTTTAGGGTCGAGACCACATCGACGATGTTGCCGGGCCGGTTCCAATCCCACGCGCGCAACTGATACTTCTCCGAATCGAGGTATTCCTCGGTACCCGGCAACGCCGCCGCTTCGCACAGCTCGAAGCCGCTATAGACGCCCCACAGCCCCGACAGGGTGGCCGCCAGCGCCGCGCGGATCATGAAGCCGGGGCGGCCCTGCGACTGCAGATGCCGCGGATTGATGTCGGGCGTATTGACGAAGAAGTTGGGCCGGAAAAACTCGCGCACGTTCGTCTGCGTGAGCTCGGTCAGGTATTCGGTGAAGTCGTGCTTCGATTCGCGCCACGTGAAGTAGGTATAGGACTGCGAAAAGCCGATCTTCGCGAGGCGGTACATGAGCCGCGGGCGCGTAAACGCCTCCGATAGGAAGATGACGTCGGGGTCGCGCGACCGGATGTCGGCGATCATCCACTCCCAAAACGGCAGCGGCTTCGTGTGCGGATTGTCGACGCGGAATATGCGCACGCCCGCGTCGATCCAGAAGGCAATGACGTCGCGCAGGGCCAGCCATAGGGCCGGCTTCGCGTCATGCGCGTAGAACTCGGGATTGACGATGTCCTGATACTTCTTCGGCGGGTTCTCCGCATAGCGCAGCGAGCCGTCGGGCCGCCAGGCGAACCAAGTCGCGTGCTCCGTCAGCCATGGGTGATCGGGTGCGCACTGGATCGCGAAATCGAGGGCGATTTCAAGCCCATGCGCGTGCGCGGCAACCAACATGCGCTTGAAATCGTCGAGCGTGCCGAGCTGCGGATGCACGGCCGTATGCCCGCCTTCGGCGCTGCCGATCGCATAGGGGCTGCCGACATCGTCCGGATGCGCAGTGAGCGTGTTGTTACGGCCCTTGCGATTGATCTTGCCGATCGGGTGGATGGGCGGAAAGTAAAGGACATCGAAGCCCATGTCTCGAATGCGCGGCAATTGCGCGATCACGTCGTCGAACGTGCCGTGGCGGGCCGGATCGCTGCTCATCGAGCGCGGAAAGATTTCGTACCAGCTCGCGAAGCGCGCGGCGGCGCGTTCGGCATCGATGCGGTATGTCGTCGCATCGCGTGCGAGAAACGGGCGATGCCGCGCCTTGTCGACGGCGTCGGCGGTCGCCGGCGCGAGCACGACTTCAAGTCGTGCGGCAGGGCTCGCCCGCGAAAAGCGCGCTGCGATGCGCTTGAGTTCGGCAATTGCCGCATGCTGCGCTTCGTGCTCACGATGCTCGTGGTGGATCTGCTGCTGTGCGCCGGTTTCATCGACCGTCTGCGCTTCGGCCAGCACGCGGGCAAGCAGATGACGCGCCTCTTCGAGTTCGAGCTCCACCGATTGATTGGCGTTGAGCTTTTTGCGGATGTGATCGACGAGCGAGGCAAAATCGTCGCGCCATGCGATCACCGTGAATTCATAGCGCCCCACACGCGTCAAGGCGATGCGGGCGCGCCAGAGATCGAGCCCCGCTGGCTCCGCGGGCTGCATCGGCGTTTCCTGCCACGCGGTTTCGTCGGTGGCGCGCCAGATGACGGCAGCCGCTATCTTGTCGTGACCCTCGCCGAAAATCGCCGCGCTGATGTCCACTTCTTCCCCGACGATGCGCTTTGCGACGAAACGTCCGCCGTCGACGGAGGGCGCCACATTCTCGATCGCAATGCGCGGCGCCGCCAGCGCTTCCATGGCCGAGGCGGTCGAAGCGCGCTTCGACGCGCGTCGTACGGCCACGTTGGGCGATGGTTGCGCGCGATACATGCGCGCTTCGCCGGGCGCGAGCGCGCATGCCGACAACGGGCGGACCGGCGCCGTGCAAGGCTCGCCCAGCGGCTTGAACGCCGTGAAGTTGCCGGGCACGCCGTCGAGGAAGCGCGCGGGCTCGACGAAGGCCGGCCGGGTGAGGTCGGGATTGGCGAGCAGAAGCAGCGCTTCGCGTGCATCGCGCAAATCGGGGCATTCGCCGCGCAATACGGCGGCGACGTTCGAGCCCGCGGCCGAAAGCTGCCGCAGCTCGCCCACCGTCGAAAGCAAAGGCGTTTGCTGCCGCAGTGCGTTTGCTTGCCGAACGGCGTCGGAGAGATCGAAGCGTGCGGCTGCGCATGCGTCGCGGTATCGCTCGGCGCTGCCGCTCGTCGGCGAGAGCGGTTCGGAAATGCCGTATTCAAAGCCCATCGGCACGAGCCAGCCGGTGCCGAGCGAAGCGCTCGCGGCGATGGCTCGGCGGTAGGCTCGCTCGATCACGGCGGCATCGGCGACATAGGCGAACTCGCTGGCAAGACGCGAGCCGTAAGGCGCCTCGGGAAAGGCGATGGGCGCGCCGATCCGCATGAGTGCTGCGTGCTCGTCGCCCAGCCAGTCTTCCTGAAAATCCCACCAGCGCACCGACGAAAAAACACTGTCGAACGGCGCGTGAGCAAGGCTCGCGAGGTCTGCCCGCGTAAGCCCCGGCGTCGATGCGAGCAGGCGCGCATCGTCGCGCCGCGCGCGCATCGCCGCGGACAGTCGCTGCCATAGCGCGACGGGCACACGATGCGGCGAATCGAACCGGAAACCGGTGACGCCGGCGTCGATCATGGCCGCGAGCCGCTTGCTCCACCAGGCGCCGAACTGCTCGGCGGCGTGCGGATCGCTGAAGTTGGCATAGACCGCGTTGTCCTCTTGCCGCGCGTGCCTCGGGTCCAGCCGAACGCGTGCCGGCTCGTACGGATGAAACCATTGCGGCTGCGTGTGCAGCAACGCGCCATCCGCGGCGACGCGATCGAGCACCACGTCGACCAGCAGCCCGAGCCCGTGTTCGCGCGCTGCTTGCGCAAGGCGGCGCAGCCCTTCGTCCGCATCGTCCGGCGTGCCGAAGATGGCGTGCAGCCGCGCATGGTCGGCCACGAGCTGCACGTTAGCAGCTTGCCCAGTTGCAAAGGGCGAGCCGATCAGGACATGATCGAAGCCGAGCGCTGCTGCGCGCTCGAATTGCGCAGGCCACGCTCGAAGCGGCCCGACGAGGAGAGGGTGGAGAAAGTAAATCCGCGGCGCATACGTAGGGCGGTGTTCCATCGGTCCGTTCCAGTTCGTCCGGCGATGTGGATGCGCGTCCAGGAGCCGCTTGCCGGCGCCCTAGCGTGCGATCGCATCGCGTTGTCAGGTGGCGCCCGATGATCCGCACACCGACGCGGGCGATGCCCCAGGCGTTGGCGGCATGAGCGCGCGAATGAGCGGAAAGCACAATGCATGCCGCCGCATTCGAAGCTGGGCCCGCGTTCGACAAACGATTGGCGTCGATGCGGTTAGTATGCGCCCCTCGGCTGAGGCCAGCATGCGCTTTGGCGTACCGACCGTTGCGTCGGTTGCCACGACGAGAATGGCCTTATCGATGAAACTTCATGGCGGGATCGTCCGTCCGTCCCCGTGCGACTCGGTATAAATGTGACAGTCGCCAGTGCGTTTTTACATCGATGTCGAGGGCGGGCGACGTCGTTCGTCGTCCATGGCATGCTCGTCTATGGCATGCGATGAGACCCGTTGAAGCCGGCACATGGAAAATGGAAAGGAGGCGCGATGCAAAAAATCACCCCATTTCTCTGGTTCGACCATCAAGCCGAGGACGCCGCGGCGTTTTATACATCCGTTTTCGAACGATCGAAAATTGTCGACGTCATGCATTACAACGACGCGGGCCCGGGCGTAAAGGGCAGCGTAATGTCCGTGACGTTCGAGCTCGACGGACAGAGTTTCATCGCACTGAACGGCGGACCGAACCGGCAAATGGCATTTTCGCCGGCCGTCTCGTTCTTCATTCACTGCCGGACCCAGGACGAGGTCGACGCGCTGTGGGACAAGCTCGGCGCGGGTGGCGAACGGCTTCAATGCGGATGGCTTCGGGACAAGTTCGGTGTGACTTGGCAGGTCGTGCCGACGGTGCTGGGCGAGATGCTGCGCGACGAAGACCGCGAACGGGCGGCGCGTGTCATGCGGGCGATGATGCAGATGTGCAAGCTCGATATCGCGGGCCTACAGCGCGCTTACGAGGGTGCTTGAACTATGAAATGTCGCGTGCCGATTGTCTAAATGCTGCAACGCGACTATATTCGCTGCCAGTGGGCGCTGCCCGGACAGCATGACGGATGATAGAAGATCGCCACGACGAGGGCGGCAATCAAGACCGAGTCGGGGCGATAAACGCCGGGTGCGCCGGTGATGTCTTGAACAAGATGCTGGAGCCCACATGAAAAATGTCCGAAACGGCAGGCCATGCGACGCTGAGCCGGCTTCGGCCCGCAGGGCGTTCCTGCTCGACGCTGCGGCGCTCGCATTGACTGTTACGGCTGCGATCGGATTGCCGTTTGCCGCGCAGCGTGCGTTTGCATTCACGCCGCCGGAAGGCGGAGGGCTCGATGCTTTTACCGCGCTTTCTCGACAATTGACAGGGCGCCCGAGCCTCGATAGCGACCTCGCCTCGCGCATCTACGATGCGCTCTCGAAGGCCGACAGCGCATTCGTCTCGGACGTCGCCAAGCTGAATACGTGGCTCAAGGCGCACGGGGGCGTCCCGAGCGATACCGTGACCGCCGCCCTCGCGAGCGAAGACGCGCGTTTGTCGAAGACAGTGGGGCACATCATGCGCGCGTGGTATCTCGGGCTGGTGGGCCAGCTCCCAATGGTTCAGGTGGTGGCCTACGAGCACGCACTGATGTTCGATCCCGTGAACGACGTGCTGACGATTCCTTCGTACTGCCGAGATGTCCCGTTCTATTGGACGCAGAAGCCGTCAGCTGTCTGAAGCCATCGCGCTATGCCCGCCAATGAGGCGGGCTTGCGCATTGCTCGGTAGTCCCCGCACTGAGTACCGCATGAGTACCGCAGAATAACGAACTAGGCGAAGCGCACATGACAAACAACACTTCGGCCGATGTCGTGGTAGTCGGCTCCGGCGTGGCAGGCGGTCTCGTTGCGCATCAGCTCGCATTGGCGGGCGCGTCGGTCATCATCCTCGAGGCCGGCCCGCGCATCCCACGCTGGCAGATCGTCGAGAACTTCCGAAATTCGCCGGCAAAAGCCGATTTCGCAACGCCGTACCCTTCGGCGCCCTACGCCCCGCAGCCGGAATACTCGCCCGAAAATGGGTACTTGATCCAAAAGGGCGACTATCCGTACAACTCGCAATATCTTCGCCTGGTAGGCGGCACGACGTGGCACTGGGCCGCGGCCGCGTGGCGCCTGCTGCCGTCGGATTTCAAGTTGAAGACGACATACGGCGTCGGGCGCGATTGGCCGTTTCCCTACGAAACGCTCGAGCCGTGGTACTACGCGGCGGAAGTGGAGCTTGGCGTGTCCGGGCCCGACGTCTCGATCGATCTCGGTTCGCCGCGCTCGAAGCCGTACCCGATGGCGCAACTGCCGCTGTCTTACATGGATGCACGCTTTACCGACGTGCTCAACGCCAACGGCTTCAAGGTCGTCCCCGAGCCTGTCGCACGCAACAGCCGCCCCTATGATGCGCGTCCCACCTGCTGCGGTAACAACAACTGCATGCCGATTTGTCCGATCGCGGCGATGTACAACGGCGTCGTACATGCCGAGAAAGCCGAAAAAGCAGGGGCGAAGCTCATCGCCCAGGCCGTGGTCTACCGCATCGAAGCCGACGACAAGGGCCTCATCTCGGCCGTGCATTACAAGGATCCGTCGGGCGGCACGACGCGCGTGGCGGGCAAGTTGTTCGTGCTCGCGGCGAACGGTATCGAAACACCGAAGCTGATGCTGATGTCGACGTCGGACAAGTTTCCCCACGGCATCGGCAACCGTTCCGATCAAGTCGGCCGCAATCTGATGGATCACCCCGGCACGGGCGTGAGCTTTCTCGCGAACGAAGCGCTGTGGCCCGGGCGCGGGCCGATGGAGATGACGTCCGTCGTCAACTTCAGAGACGGAGCGTTTCGCGCCGATTACGCCTCGAAGAAGCTGCATTTGTCGAACGGCGTGCCGACGATGTCCGTTACGGCGGCACTCATCGACAAAGGCGTAACGGGTGCCGAGCTCGATCGGCAGATCCGCGATCGAGCGGCGCGCACGCTGACGATCAACAGTTTCCACGAGCACTTGCCCGAGCCGCAGAATCGCATCGTGCCGTCTTCGGACCACAAGGATGCGCTCGGAATTCCCCAGCCCGAAATCTATTACTCGATCAACGATTACGTCAGAAAGAGCGCAGCGAATACCCACGAACTGTATGCGCAGATCGCGGGCCTGTTCAGTGGTGCGGAGGTGACGTTCGACGATCGCTTTGCGCCCAACAATCACATCATGGGCACGACCATCATGGGCACCGACCCGACCGATTCCGTCGTCGATGCGGATTGCCGGACGCACGATCACCCGAACCTGTTCCTCGCAACGAGCGGCGTGATGCCCACCGCCGCCTCGGTCAATTGCACATTGACGATCGCCGCGCTGGCGTTGCGGCTCGCCGATAAGCTCAAGCATGAACTTTGATTGGGCGAGCACTGGATGAGACTCCCGATGACGAATCAGCCACTGAGTTCCGCCGCGGCCAATGACCGGCCCCGTCGCGCGGCACATCACGAGATGCGGCGCCGTCCGCTGCGCATGGCCGGATTCGCAGCCGCCTTCTCGCTGTTCGCTTTGTATCTCGCATGGCATGCGTCGATGAGCCGCGAGCCGTTGCCGGCCGACGAACTGCCGGTTTCGGTGGCGCAAGCACGAGGCGCGAGTGGGGCGGCGAGCGCCGGCGCTAGCGGATCGGGTGGCGCGGCGGCCGGGGCGAGTGCATCGGCTTCGGCTTCGGCGAATGCTTCTACAACCCAGGCATCGTCGATGGCAAACGGATCGTCTTCCGCCGCGCCCGGTAGCGGATCGGCCGCGGCGGCTTCCCCAGGACCCGCGGGCGGCTCGGGCGTCGCCGCGGCCGGCGCGGCGGACGCCGACAGCGCCGATCTCGTCAAACGCGGCGAATATCTCGCGCGCGCCGGCGACTGCATCGCATGTCACACGGCCGATAAGGGCCGGCCCTTCGCCGGCGGCGTGCCGATCGGCACGCCGTTCGGCACGCTCTATACGCCGAATATCACGCCGGACCCCGACACGGGCATCGGCCGCTGGAGCGACGCCGATTTCCTCCGTGCGATGCAACAAGGCATCGGCAAAGGCGGCGAGCATTTATATCCCGCGTTCCCGTATCCCGAGTACACGCGCGTGACCGAGCGCGACTTGCTTGCGATTCGCGCGTATCTGAACACGCTTGCACCGATTCGTTACACGCCTCCGCGCAACGACCTGAGTTTTCCGTTCAATCAGCGCTGGCTCATGTTCTTTTGGAAGATGTTCAATTTCCACGAGGGCCGCTTCACGCCCGATCCGAAGCAAAGCCCGCAGTGGAATCGCGGGGCCTATCTCGTCGAAGGCCTAGCGCACTGCGAGGAATGCCATACGCCGCGCAATTTCATGCAAGGGCTGAAATCGAGCGATCGCTTTTCGGGCGAGGTGCAGGCAGGGTGGCGCGCATTCAACATCACGCCGGACAAGGCCGGCGGCATCGGCAATTGGAGCGACGGCGACCTCGTGCATTACCTTGCCACGGGTGTTGCGCCAAGGGCCAACGCGGCGGGCCCCATGGCCGATGTCGTGGCGGACAGCACACAGTATTTGACGCCCGAGGATTTGCGCTCGATCAGCGTTTATCTGCGTTCTGTGCCACCGGTGTCCGGCGGACAAACGCATGCGCGCGATCAATGGGGCCAACCCGCCGACGACGTAAAGCGCCTGCGCGGCTCGCGGGTGACGGGCGTCGACGGTGCGCAATTGTTCGTCGCCAATTGCGCGACTTGCCACCGCTGGACGGGACAGGGTATCGGCGGCACCGCACCGCTTGCCTATCCTTCGCTGATTCATAACAGCGCGGTGGGTGCGCCGGCGGCCGACAACTTGACCATGGTCATCCTGCACGGCGTGAATCGGCAGACGAAAGAGGCCGACGTGATGATGCCGGGCTTCGGCGACGAATTGAACGACGACCAGATCGCGGCCCTCGCGAACTATGTGACGCAGCACTTCGGCAACCCGAAGACGACGGTGACGGCCGGCGACGTTGCCAAGCTGCGCAAGCGCCAGCAGTAGCGGTGCCGGTAGCATGGCGGGTTGCGCTAGCGGCGAGCGCTGCAAACGCGCGTGCCGACGCATGAGCGGACTATGATTGGGCGTATGAAACCTAGACGCGAGGTTTATCCCATAGTCTGCCGGCATGCCGTCAACACGGCTGGCCGCGATTTTGTCGTCGGCGATCTGCACGGCTGCGTCGACGCCCTGCGCTACTTGCTGCGCGACATCGTATTCGATCCCGCATGCGATCGGCTCTTCTCGGTCGGCGACCTCATCGATCGGGGCAGCCAATCCGAAGAAGCACTCGCGTTGCTCGACAAGCCCTGGTTCTTCCCCGTGCTCGGCAACCACGAAGAAGCATTGTGTCTCGTCGCGGAAGGTGTCATGCGCCAAAGCGCCTGGGATTCGCTCGGCGGCGAGTGGGCGCGGGCGCTCTCCGAGCGCGAGCTGCGGGCCTACGCCCGGCGCTTGCGGACGTTGCCGCTGGTCCGTGTCGTGGGCAGCCGGCCGCGGCGCTTCAATGTTCTGCATGCGGAGTTTTTTGGCGACGATGCCGCGCTCGATGCGGGCGTCTTCACCGAGCACGTGCGGCAGCAGATGCTGTGGGGGCGAGCGCTGGCCCTCGGTAGCGGCACTGTTCAGCGGCAGGCGGGATTGTCGCCCACTTACTGCGGTCACACGCCCATGCGCGAGATCGGCCGCATCGGCGCGCAGATCTTCATCGACACGGGCGCGTTCGCCGCGACGGGCAAGCTCACCGTGACAGAAGCGCTGACCGCCCGTGTGTGGTCGATTTCAGTCGAACGGGCACTTGCCGAAGGCGCCGATCAAATGTCGCTGCCTTAGCCGTGCAACTCGCGCGCGAACACGCCGGGCGGCCCCTTACCCGATTCGATTCAATTCGAAGACGCTATCGATCGCACTGCCGTTCCAGCGGTATTCCAGATAAGCGGCATGCCGGCAATCACGCAGCAGCGTCGTTTTGAACGCGGCGAGGCATTCGCCCGATGCCTCGCGTACCGACGGGTAGACGATGCCTGCCGCACCCGCTGCGCGAAGCCTCCGGCCGAGCGCCTGTCCCGCCGAGTAATCGGTGGGAGACAGGACAGCAGGGTCCAACGCCTGATCGTTGCGCAGGTCGATCGCCTCGCCGCGCGCGAGCACCGTGTAAAGCCGCATTTGCTGGCGCAGCGGCGGTTCGTTGGTCGCCGCGAGAAACAGCGCGGCGTGGTAGCGCGTTTCGGCGACAGCGGTCCTGGCCTCGCGTGCGCAATAAAAGACGCCGTAGCTGCCGTCCGAGAATCGGCTACCGAGCGGATTCAGATGCGTGAACGCGGCCATAATCGGCCCGTAGCCCGGGCCGAAGCAGCGTTCCTCGCGCGGAACGAGATCGAGCTCGCCCAGTTCCGTGCGCAAGCGATCGTTCGTCATCGCTTCGAGCGCATAGAGCGCATCGAAGTCCTCGGACGACGCGACGCGGTCGAACAGATTGACGGCCGGAAACCGTGTGGGGATGACACGATAAGCCGGTGACCAATCGAGACGCGCGAGGCGCTGGGGCGAGAACCGATCGTCGCCTTTTTCGCCTTTTTCCCCTTTTGTCACGCCCATCCGCCCCGCATCGCGTCGAGATATTGGCGCACGGCGAGGAGATCGCTCACATTGCCCGCCAGCATCCGGTCGAGCGCACTCGCGCCGCCGAACGGCGGGGCGCTATTGGGCCGTTTAATCCAAGCATCGGCGGCCGCGGGCTCCGGGAGCAGAATCTGCAGGCCCTTGTAAATGCCGAGCAGCAGCGATAGACGCTCCAGCGTATCGCGCGAGAGCCGCGCCGAGCCAGGCGCCGCTTTCCATTTGAAAAACGTCGAGCGGCCCGGCGAGCCGAGCAAAACGATCTGCTCGTCGATGGCGAGCCCCCAATCGCGGGCGATATTGAAAAATGCCCGTAAGCCGGCGGCGGACATTTCGACGAGCGACGGGCCGGCGCTGGGCGAGTCCTTCCGGGCGCGCGCAGCGGCGGTAGACAGAGGATGAAGGGCGGCGGCTGACATGGTGGGTCTCTGTTTAAACTATAAGACCATGTTAGTCCATTTGTGGATTAACGCAAGTCGATCTGTGGTTACTAGGCCATAGTGCTGTCGGACTCGAGGACCCCCGTTGCTGCATCGATTGGCCGGCCTGCGTTAAATTGGCGCTTTGCGCCGCCATGGCGCCCTCACATTTCCGACCGACCGGGGGCTGGGTTCGATGACTATTACGATACGTACGATCGAAGCGCGCGATGAAGCGCGGTGGCGCGAGTTGTGGGATGGCTATACACGCTTTTACGAGCGCGAACCGTCCGAGCCGGTCACGCGACATGCCTGGTCGCGCATCCTCGACGATCGCTCGCCGGTCTACGCGATTGTCGCGGAACGTGACGGCGAGGTAATCGGCATCGCGAACTACATCATTCATGAAAGCACGTCGCTGCTTACCCCCGTTTGTTACTTGCAGGATCTTTTCGTCGATCCGACCGTGCGCGCCGGCGGCGTGGGACGCGCCCTGATCGATTGGCTGCTCGACGAGGCGCGGCGGCAGGGGTGGTCGCGCGTTTACTGGACCACCAAGGAAAATAACTACCGTGCGCGTGGGCTGTACGACAGCTACTCGCCCCGCAGCGAATTCGTGCAGTATCGAATCGACCTAGGCTGAGCAGGCCGCAGGCCTGAGCCCCGGCACCTTCTCATGCGCGCATGAGCGATCGCGCGAGCGCGCGCAGGGCATCGGCCGAGCGCGGCTCGCGAATGCGCGAGTACATGACGACATGCGATTCCGGCAGCGGCGGCAAGCCGAACTTCTCGCCGACGTCGATCACCCCCGACGGCGCGGCCCGCCAGGCCAGTGCGGAAACGGCCAGCCCGGCGGAGATGGCCGCACCGACGGCGGCGATGCCGCCGCCCACGAAGATTTCCTCCCACGCCATCGCTGCGCGTTCCAACACCCGCACAGCGGCGGCTCGGACCCCGCAAGGCGCGGACAGCACGGCGAGCGGCAACGGATCGCCGGCGCGCGGTGCCCACTCTGGTGCCGCGAGCCAGACCAGCGGCTCCACGAACAACACGTCGCCATCGCAAGCGCCGTGCGTCTGCGCGGCGCGCACCGCGGCCTCATCGGGCTCGTGCCGCACGATGACGGCATCCAGCCGCCTTTCGTCGTACTGCGTGACGAGCGTGGCCGACGACCCTAAATGCATTTCGATGACGAGGCGCGGATCGTGGCGATGCAGGCTCGCGACAAGCCCTGCCAAATTGGGTCCGGCAACGTGTTCGCTGAGCCCGACCTTAAGCCGTCGCCGCTCGCTGCCGAGCGAGCCCAGGGCACGATCGTGTGCTCGTAAGAGGTCGCGCGCCGCTTCGAGAAACGCGTCGCCGGCCGTGGACAGGCGCACAGAGCGCGGCGTGCGCTCGAACAGCGGCTTGCCGAGGTGGGCTTCGAGCCGCTTCACTTTCAGGCTCACGGCCGATTGCGTCGTCCCTAGTAAATCCGCGGCGCGGGTGAAGCTGCGTAGATCGGCCACTTGGACGAACGCACGTACCGCATCGAGATCGAGTACTTTCATTTCGAACGTAAATGGAAGAAATCGCGGTTGATTTCTGTTCATTATGGAAGACGGAACGTATTCTGACCACACCTCACCTTTTGATCACCACGGAGAAAGACCATGCCGCTTGCCCGTATATCGATTGCCGCCGGCCGCTCGGCCGATTACAAGAAAGCGCTGACCGACGGTGTGCTGCGCGCGCTGGTCGACACGTTCAACGTCCCGAAGGACGATCAATTCATGATCGTGACCGAGCATGCGGCCGAGGACTTCATCTACCACCGCAGCTACCTCGGGATCGAACGCAGCGATGGCTTTGTGTTGATCCAATTGACCGTGAGCAACACGCGGCCGCTCGACAGAAAGCGCGCGCTGTACCGCCGCATCGTCGAATTGCTGGCCGAGAATCCGGGCATCCGCAAAGAGGACGTCTTCATCAATCTGCTCGAGGTGCTCCCGGAAAACTGGTCGTTCGGCAACGGCGAGGCGCAATACGTCCCGGAGTGAGCGCCCGTAGTGCCGCGCGATTCGGGTGGCTAGAGCAGGTTGGCTTGCCTTGCGTCGCCATGCCCGGCCGTGAGCGTGTGTAACATGGAACGTCCACATCAGCCCTGGGGCCGCCACGATGCCGTCCACTGTCGAACTCGTGCTCGCAGTCGAGGACGTGGCCGCGAGCGAATGGATGATTGCCGCGTCGGGTGCAGCGGGCCGGCACGGCGGCGCCCGTCGTCAGTTAAGAGCGCCTAGTCGTGCGGACGTATCGGTGGGCGGTAAAGGGACGAGCGGTAAGCATGTGACATCGCGCGTTTCGACGCAGGCGGACATCGGCGCGGCAATCGCGGCTGCGCTGGGCCGCATGCCCGGTGTAACCGAAACCGCAGCGATCGAGTCTTCGACGGTGCAGGTGTTGATCGGGCCTCATGACGGATCGCGTGTCGACATCTGGCACGACGGCACGGGCACGCACCGAATGACGCAGGTCCTCACGAGCAGCCCGCTTACGCCGGGCGTTCGGCAGTGCGAGACGATGTGCTACGCCCCGGGGGAAGCCGGCGCGCCCAGCGCTGTTCCGCCATCGACCGAGGACCGGTCGGGCAAGTCGGTCAGATCGATACCATTGGCCCCGCTTTCGGTGCGACGCGGCGCTTGGCGATGGATTGGGTCTCACGGCATTGCCGTCGACATCGAACTTCACGACGTACACGGCCGCGCGTCCGATGCGCCTGTCGGCAAACAGCGCCCCCCGGCCGTGCGAGCCGAGCAGCGCCCGGCCCCACGGGCGTCTTCATCCGCTGCGGATCGAACGACTCCGTCGCTGGCATTCTGCGAATTGCGAGTGAGTGCCCAATCGCCAATCGCCGAAACGGTCACGTCGAGGAAAACAGCCTCGGTGACTTCGCGGGCGACAGACGGAACCCCCCCGCATGCCGCCACGGCGAGTTCCGCTGCCGTCAGTGCGGCCGAACATATGCAATGCACGGAGGATCCGTCGATAGCGGTCCTACAGGCGCTGTTCGCCGCAGCCGATGCGCTCGCTGGCCTGTTGCCGGTCTTCCCGGCCCTGACGGACGGCTACGCACGAGCCGCTGTCGCGGGCGAAAGCGAAGCGCCGGTCCGGGCCGGTCGGATCGCTTTATCCGGTGCAGGCACCGCGCACGACGCGCTGATCGACGTGGGATCGAGCATCGCCCGGCAATGGCTCGGGAACGAAGCGGGCGTTCGCGACAGGGGCGATCCCGAATGCGTTCATCAGATGCGTGTCGCCTTGCGCCGCCTGAAGACTTTTCGCAAGACGTTTCTTCGGGGGCGCGACGACACCTGGGAGGACACGATTGCTCCTGGTCTGGAATGGCTCGGCACGCAACTCGGAAGCGCTCGCGATCTCGATGTTTTCGTCGAAACGACGCTTCCCGCACTAGTCAAAGCCGATTTGGGCGAAGCGGATTGGGCGCCGTTGGAGGCTCGTGCCGCGGCGCGTCGCGACCGGGCGCGGGCTCAGTCGCAAGCGGCGCTGCGTACCCGCCGCTACGCCGCATTGACGCTGGCATGGCTGCAATGGCTGGTCATGCAGCGCTTGTCGCCGGGACGGACTGCGAGGGCCGGCGAGCCGGTGACGGAATACGCGGCCAAGCGTGTGCGCAAGCATTACAAGCGTTTGATCGGGCGCCCCGAGTTGATTTCGCTGACGCCTGCGGAGCGCCATCGTCGACGCATCGAGGTCAAGCATCTGCGCTACACGCTCGAGTTTTTCGAGTCGCTCGCGTCGCGCAAAACGCGGCGCAAGGTGGCGAAGCAACTGAGCCGGATCCAAAGCGTTCTAGGTGAGGGCAGCGACGCGGCAACCGCGCTTCGGTTTCTTGAAACACTCGACATTTCGCCGTACCAACATGGCTTTGCGCGGGGTTGGTGCGAAGCCGTCAATCGGTGGTCCGCCATCGAGGGCGAACGGCTTCTGCGAGATCTGGGCAAGCCGAAGATCGTCCGTGGGAACGGATGACCGCGCGCCTTGGCTGATGTCTCGCGGCCTATAATCGGCATTCCGGTTCCTCCTTTAACAGTCGTCTCATGAGCGAACACTCGCTGCCATCGGTTCCTTCCCCCATCGAACGTAGCGCCGTGGCGCGCGTCGAACTGGGCGGTTCGGTTTGGCTGCGTGCGGGGCAAGAAACACTTGGCGGCACCGCGCGTATCGCGCTGTTGGCCGCTATCCGTGAAACCGGATCGATCACGTCCGCGGCGAAGGCGGTAGGCATCAGCTACAAGTCGGCGTGGGACGCCATCGACGCGATGAACAATCTGGCCGGCGAAGCGCTCGTCATGCGTTCCGTGGGGGGCAAGGGGGGCGGCGGCACGACCCTGACACCGCGCGGCTATCGCCTAATCGAAACCTTCCGGGCGGTCGAGCGCGAGCATCGCAAATTCATCGAACGAGCGAGCGCGGCGATCGAGGATTTCGCCGGCGATTGGGCCTTGATTGGGAGAATCGGTATGAAAACCAGTGCACGCAATCAGCTCTACGGAACGGTCTCGGCCGTTACGCGTGGAAGCGTCAACGACGAGGTGTCGCTTGCGTTGCCGGGCGGCCAGACGATTGTCGCCGTGGTGACCCATGAAAGCACGGAAACGCTGGGCCTCGCGGTGGGCGCACCGGCGTTCGCGCTCGTGAAGGCGTCGTGGGTGATGCTCGCCGCCGACGAAGCCGCTGCGGGACAGCCGTTGCGCCTTTCCGCCCGCAATCAACTAAGAGGTACTGTCACGCAGATGACGCGTGGCGCCGTCAATGCCGAAGTATCGCTGGCGCTCGATGGGGCCGCGGGCACAACTGCGAGCGCGAATTCGACAGTCGTCACAGCGATCGTCACCAACGAAAGCGCTGATGCGTTGGCGCTCGCAGCCGGCAAGCGAGCGATCGCTATTTTCAAGGCGTCCAGCGTCATTCTAGGTACGGCCGACTGAGCCGGACGACCTGTAAGGCGCGGGTGAAAGCGATCGAAGCACGACGCGCACCCGCAAGTGGATGAGCGCGCTTAAGTCCGGTCAGCACCCAAAGCACGCCACGCACTATCGGTCTGACGTATTCCTAGCCGCCAACGCCTCGTAATGTGCAATGTCCCGCACACGTCCTTGATCGATTTGGACGACCTGATCGCCGAACACAGCAACGTCGGCTTCATCGTGCGTGATGAGAACCATGGGAATGTCGAGCCGCGTCTGCAGATCGAACAGCTCGCGGCGCGTCCGTTCGCGCATATTCGCATCCAGCGCGGCGAACGGCTCGTCGAGCAGCAGAATGCGCGGTTTGGCAACGAGTGCGCGAGCGAGCGCGACGCGCTGCTTTTGCCCGCCGGAGAGCTGCGCCGGATGGTTGCCGGCGACGGCGGTCAAATCCAATACGCCGAGCCAGTAGTCGACTTCGCCTGCGCTTTCTTCCCTCGCGCGCGGGTTGAGCCAGCCGCGCTTGAGCGCGAAACTCACGTTCTGCCTCACATTCAGGTGCGGAAACAGCGCGTAGTCCTGAAACAAGTACGCGGCTGCGCGCCTGCGCGCGGGCACGTCGATACGGCGCGCAGCGTCAAATAGGGGCACGCCGCCTAGCGCGATTGTGCCGCGCTCGGGTTTGAGCAGCCCGGCGATCGCTTGCAGTGTCAGCGTCTTGCCGGCGCCCGACGGTCCAAATAGCACGATGCGCTTGCAATTGCCCGTGAACGAAACGGAAAGCTCGAAGCGGCGTTCGCGTGTGACTAAGGTCTTTTCGATGTCGACAGTCAGCGTCATGGCCTCGGCCCCGGATTAGCGCGACGTCAACAGCGAGTGCTGCGGCAGTAGCCGCCCGGCCACGAGCAGGACCACCACACTGACGACCGAGGTGACGAGCACCAGGAAGTTGGCCGTGTGATCGTCGCCGGCCTGCACCGCCGAGTACACCGCGATCGACAGCGTCTGCGTGCGTCCCGGCAGATTGCCGGCAATCATCAGTGTGGCGCCGAATTCGCCGAGGGCCCGGGCGAAAGCGAGCAGCGCCCCGGCCACGATCCCGCGCACCGCAAGCGGCAGCGTGACGCGAAAGAACAGGGCGGTCTCGCCCATGCCAAGCGTTCGGGCCGCTTGCTCCAACTGCGGATCCACAGATTCGAAAGCCGAACGCGCCGATTTCAGCACGAGCGGGAAGGCCGCGATCATCGCGGCGATCACGGCGCCTTCCCAGGTAAACACGAGACGAATGCCCAATGTATCGAGCCAGGCACCGATCGGGCCGCGCCGGCCGAGCAGCACGAGCAAATAGTAGCCGAGCACCGTGGGCGGCATGACGAGCGGCAACGTCAGCAGGGCGTCGACGATATCGCGCGCGCTCGAGCGCCAGCGGGCGAGGGCCAATGCGACCGCGACGCCGAAAACGATATCGAGCACCGTCGCCCATCCGGCGACCTTCAGCGACAGTGCGAGTGGAATCCAAGCGTCTTGCACGATTTGCTCGATCAGGCGTCAGTGCTGCGGCGGCTGGAAGCCGTACTTGGCGAGAATCGCCTGGCCGCTGCGCGATAGCACGAACCCGGTGAAGGCGCCGGCATCGGCCGCGTGAGCGCTGCCTTGCACCAGCGCGATTGGGTAGAGAACGGGCGTTTGCGTGGGCACCGTAGCAGCGATCTTGACGGCCTTCGGCATGATCGCGGCATCGGTGCCGAAAACGAAGCCTGCGTCGGCTTCCCCGCGCGCGACGTAATCGAGGCTCTCGCGTACGTTGCTGGCGAGAACCGCCTTCGGCTCGACGATGCTCCATGCCCCTTCATGCTGCAGCGCTGCTTTGGCGTAGCGCCCGGCAGGCACCCACGCCGGGTTGCCCAGCGCCACGTGCTTGACCTCGGGCTGTGCCAGCGCTGCCCGCAGCGATTGCACGGTTAGGTGGCTGTCGGCAGGCACGATCATGACCAGGGAATTCATGGCGAAATTACGTCGGGACCCCGGCAGCACGGCTTTCGCGGTGACGGCGTTGTCCATCGCTTTTTCATCGGCGGAGGCGAATACGTCGGCGGGCGCCCCGTTGACGATTTGCTGAAGCAGGGTATCCGAGGCGCCGAAGTTGAGTACGACCTTCGTGTTCGGATGGACTTTTTCGAAAGCCGTTGCGATGGCCCGGAACGCATTCGTCAAGCTGGCCGCGGCCGATACGACGAGCTCATCGGCGCGTGCCGCCGCGCTCTGCACCGACAAGGCGGCGGCGACCGACATGTAAAGCGCGATCGTACGGACAGGGTGACGGACGGCGGACACGCGCAGGTTCATGGCCGAAGGCGACAAGGCGGGAAGTCGAAACCGACATCGTAATATAGCCAGGGTGATAACGCATCGTCCACATCGTTCAATACGGGTCATCCGGCCGCGTTTTAGCGGGCGCGCCCGGCTTCATGCAATGAGGGTCGTAACTCGTGATGGGGCCGCGGGGGAGGCCGCCGGTCAGACGAAAGAAGAAGGCAGCGCGGCGCTATGGCCCGACGGAACGGCCGGCACGGGGCGGGGCGCCTCGTGTCCCACTTTCCAGCGGGCGCGGATGAACGGTCTATCGCGGCCAGACAAATGCAGAGCGATGTGGGTAATCCAATGTTGCGTCGGCACACGGACATCGTGCATGGCAACCGCCAGCATCAGGAGACTGACGGCGACCGGTACGGCTGACAGTTTGCCGGGCTTGGCGTCCCAAGCCCACCAGACGAATAGGATGGCGGCGAGTGCACCGATGATGCAGCCGGCCACCGCTTCGGACGGCGAATGCGCGCTGAGCACCACTCGCGACATGCCAACCGCGATTCCCGCAGCAATGCCGCAAGCGACGCCGCACAGGCGTATGACCGCCCGCGCCGGCAGTAGGGTGAGAAAGAAGGCGACGGGGTAGACGGCCGTCGAGAGCATCGCGTGGCCGCTGACGCCCGTGAAATCCCACTCGCGCACGCCGACGCCCCAGCCCAGGAAGGCGATTTTCGTCAGCGCGACGATCCCGGCCGCCGCGCCGAGGATGCTTAGCCACCCGGCGGCCAGCCGCCACGAATAGCCGAGGAGCAACCATAGGGCGATCGCGATGGCGAGCGGCAAGGTGAGGCCCGCGCCGCCGAGGCGCGTAATCGAGAACCAAAGGTGAAGGGGTAGATCGTGCATGTCGAGCGTATGCCGGCCAGGCGGACCGCGACTCCTATCTGCTTAACGCGTGAGCCGTGCGAAACGACGACACGCTGAGAGGGAACGGACAGTATAACGAGCAGCGGCACGGATCGCCGAGGTCCGATGTGCGATCGCGCACCGGGCCGAGCGGTCCAATAAAGGCA
>Ga0157370_10000516_pt1 | contig 48234 bp, 35 predicted proteins | sample C35metaG_FD_113463 | JGI IMG/M metagenome (GOLD analysis project Ga0157370, IMG submission 113463) | Corn rhizosphere microbial communities from Kellogg Biological Station, Michigan, USA - C3-5 metaG | ecosystem: Host-associated > Plants > Roots > Rhizosphere > Soil | place: USA: Michigan...
TAGCCCCTAGCCCCTAGCCCCTAGCCCCTAGCCCCTAGCCCCTAGCCCCTCTACACCACAGCACCCGTCTTCCACTGATCACTGATCACTGATCACTGATCACTGATCACTCGGCACTTCTTCCCTCCCACACTCAAAATGAACCTAACAAACGCCACTTCCCTCGATGAACTGGAGGCCTCCCTCGTCCATTCCGGCCTGCCAAAGGCGGAGTGCCCGGTGACGCACCGCTTCACCCCTGGCATGTACATCCGGGAAATCTTCATCCCTGCGGGCACCCTGCTCACCAGCATGGAGCACCGGTATGAGCACCCCTTCGTCATCTCCCAGGGGCGCATCCGCGTCACATCGGAAAAGGAAGGCTGCGTCACCTATCAGGCCCCTCACACCGGCATCACCCGGCCCGGCACCCGCCGTGCCCTCTATGCGGAGACGGATGTCATCTGGACCACCTTCCACGTCACCGAGGAGACGGATGTGGAAAAAATCGGCCAGGCCATCCTCGCCCCACCAGCCAATTCCCTTCTCCCCGCCCCTGCGGCCACCATCTGCGGATGGCGCGATACCCTTCCCTCTCAGAATTCCTAAAAAAACAACCAACCAATCATCTATCAAATCATGACATGGGTAGCAGTAGCCATCGCCGCAGTAGGCGCCACCGTCACCTTCATCGGCCAGCAAAAAGCTGCAGACGCCGCTGAAGAAGCTGGCAAGATGCAGAAAAAAGCCGCTGATCAAAATGCACGCAATACCGAGCTGCAGACCGCAGAAAACATCCGCCGTGAACGTGTGAACAACCGCCGCCGCCTAGCCCGCATGCGCAGCGATATGGCAGGTACGAGTGGCCTAGTCTTCGATGGTACCATGGAGGACGCGTTTCTCGAAACCGCCGGGCAGATGGAGCTCCAGATCCAGGATACCGCGCGCGAAGGCAGCATGGAGGCTGCCAATTCCCGCAGCGCGGGAGCCATGGCCCAGTGGGAGGCCCGCGCTCAAGCCACCGCCACCCGCATCCAGTCATACGGCACCCTTATCTCCAGCGCAGGCGGAGCCTATGGAAATTACGCCTCTACAAAGGCAAACACTGCCAAGGCTCCAGCCAACACCGCGAGTGGTTAAGACCTTCTCATTTATTTTGTTAGATGAAAAAAATTTACACCCAAGTATCATGCCCGTCATTCCCGATCTAAAAGCCACCGGAGGCGAATGGAGACCTGCCATCCCCAGCGTGAGCGCCGCCATGGCACCCGGTCTAGCCACCTCAGACCTTGGCCAATCCATCACCAGTGCCAGCCAGGACGTAGCAAAAGTCGTAGACCGCATGCAGCAAATGCGGAATGAGGACGCCCTCGTACAGGCACGCAGTGATGTGATGGATGCCCAGACGGCACACACCGCCTTCCGTTCACAAAACCCGGACCCCGCCACCTGGGAGGCAGACATTCAGCAACGCTACGGCACCATTCGTGAGAAATACAATGCCTTTAAATTAACCGATGAAGGCCGCCACCAGTTGGACAACAGCCTCACCACCTGGACTGCGGATGCCCTGAATACGACCCGCGTGGATGCCCTCAAATATGAGGCCACCCGCACCCGTCAAAACATCGCCAACCTCGATCTGAAATATCGTAAGACCGGTAATTTCAAAGCCGCCAGGGAGTTACAGGACAAGGCCGTGGAAGTTGGAGTTTACACGCCGGTGGAAGGCCAAGTTAATCATGAAGACATCTCCCGGGAAGAAATTGAGTTCCATAAAAAATCCAATTTCCAATCTCTCTACTCTCAAATCAACTTTGATCCCAAAGAAGCAAAGTCCTTCCTAACTGAAAAGAACCCCGATGGTTCATGGAAAAATGCCTCAGATATGGAATCCGGAGCACGCTCGCAGTTGCTGGATCAGGCCGATATTCAAATAGGCAAGGAAACCTTCGCAGAACTCCAGCTCTTCACCCATTCACTCGCGGATTATAATGCCACCGAGGCAGAGCTGGAGACCATGCCGAATTTTCTGGATGACTCCCAGAAAAACGCCGTGCTGGCCAATTACAGGCGTGCTACACCTCCCACTCCGGATGAATTGAAAACCGCATGGGATGCCGTCGATTCTCTTCGCAAGCTCAAAGAGGATCCCACCACCTCTCAAAAGCAATATCTCTCAGCCTACATCAATACCCATACCACTCTCCTCCCACTGGCATCCACCGGATTCAAGTGGGACATTAGCCGTGAGATGGATTCCTTGAAACCGGGCGTTTTCTCCAATGCAGGGGAAACCTCCACCCCGGCATATACTCAAGAAGATAGGGAAGCCATGGGCCGGAGCATCATCACCCAGGCACGCGATCAGGGCAGCTATGGAGAGATCCGCAACAGCGACCGCAGGGTAAGAGCGCAGGCCATTCTAGCAGCTGAAAAGGATCGCCTTGCCCTCAACAGATGGATGGCCTCTGCGGAAAAACCACCCACCCCCGAGGCCATCCAGAGTTTTGCCAGAAATCTGGTAAATGAAAGGCACCTGGCCAATACCACACTGAGCCACGCCAACCGCCTGCCCGGACTAGGCCAGCATCTCCGGCAGAGCCCGCTCGATCCTCCCGCCCTCACGTCTACAAAGCCACCGATCTATCCGAATGAGGAACAACCAGCAGACCTCCTCTCTGGTACGGGGCCCATCCTCTCACAGGAGAATATGGAAAAACTCGTCCACGGCTCGCACACCGCCGCCCTTTCCCTGAATCGTCCCCCCCTCCACTGACATCATGCCCACCACCCTAGCAGCAGGACTGGAAAAAATCACCGCTCTCGATCCCTCTCCCGCTCTCCCACCTGCACCACCTGTAGAGGAAAAGCCCGCACCGCCTCCAGCCTCACAGCCCCCTACGCCACCGGAGCCACTCACCGTAGCCGATTCCCGCAGCTACCTCGCACCGGAGATCAAAGAAGCACAGTCCCACAGCAATGAACCCGGTGAGCAACTGGGACTGGATCTCCAGATGCATCGTCTCAAGGAAAGCCTGCAGCCGGAAGACACCCAGGGAAAGGCACGGCTGGACTCCTACATCCAGTTCCGCGAAAAGCGTGGAGAAAAACCCTTCCAATATCTGGAGCCAGCATTGCGCAGAGAAGAGAACCGGAATTTCCAAACAAACCTCGATAACTGCGGCATCCTCTTCTCCGGCCCGCAAAATTACGAAAAGGCCTTCCCGGAAGACCAGCGCCAGCAGATCAGCGCAGACTTCTCCTCACAGCCAAACCCGGAGGAAGCCAGAAAATCCGCCGCCAATCGTCTGGGCCTGTCCCGCCTCACCGGCACACCCATCGAGCAAATCAACGCAGACTGGCCACTCCTCAAATCGAGGTATGCCCAGCAGGCTCTTCAATGGAAAGGCACCGGAGAAATTTCCGAGGACGAATTCTACACCACATTTGGAGATAAGATTCGCACCGAGATCAACGATCGCCAGACCATGGAAAAAGTGGCAGGCATCGGCCAATACGCCGCCATCCGCTCCCGCTCCTACTCGGAGGCCAAGGCAGAAGCACAAAAGCAAATGGGAGCGGATTTCGCACGCTTCGAGCCCGCATTGAAAAGCGCCTACGCAGGCATCCTCGCAAATCATTCCGATGATGAGCTGAAAAACGCCTCCACTCTCTTCGATTATCGTCGTGCCCAGGAAGGAGTCACGGGCCTCAGCCGTAAGGAAGCATTGTCACTCGGCCCCCAGAAAATCGCGGAAAAAAGACGCGCCAATGATGATGCCAAGCTTTTCTACGCACAGGCAGATCAGGCCAAAAGGGATCGCATGATGGGTCTCATGGGCGTCATGGCCCAGAGTGAGGGCGTGGACCTCACTGGCTTCGGCAGCAGGGCCACCAGCGCCCTTTCTTCCGGCATACGGAATGTAGCCACCGGCACCACCGCACTCATCGGAGACATCGCCTCCAGTGCCTATCACAATCGGGCTAACAATTCATCAGACCCCACAGCCGCTGCAGCATTCCGCCGCACCGCCTACCTCGCCAATGTAGAGGAAATCCTTGATAGCGACTTCCGCACCAGCGGCGTGAAAGTGGCCCGCTACATGGATGATAAGCGGGAGGGCTTTTGGGACACCGTGCAGGACACCACCCTCATGGCCATCGAGTCCGCCCCCCTCATGGCCGTGGCTGCCACACCGTATGTGGGCCTTCCAATAGCCACCTCCACCTTTGCCCAGCAGAATAAATCCGAGCTGCGCCGGTCCAATCCCAATATGCCGGAGTGGGAGAGAAACCAGCTCGCCTACAGCACCGGCTTCGCACAGGCCATCATTGAAAAAGTGCAGGTGAAGACCCTCGGCGCACGGCTCAATGCCACCAGTGGCCTCCTCATGCAGATGGGAAAGAGAGGCGCCCTCGGAGCAGGGCTTCTCCGCATCGGTGTCAATACCGCTGCAGAGACCATTCAGGAAGTCGGGCAGGATCTTCTCCTCCCCGCCTTCACCCAAGTGGCCTCCGCTTTTGATAGCGATGTCAAAGGGCCGGACTGGCACGCCGTCATTGATCGGGAAAAACAATCCATCGGAGACATCGCGCGCGTTTCCCTGCTCCTCACCCTCGTTGGAGGGGTCGGCTCCACCGTCTCCGATTACGCCTCTCTTCCAGATCTTAAAAAGCAGCTCACGGATACCTCCCTCCTCCGCCTCCACGGCCTTAGCGAGACACAGGCCACGGAGCTATCCACACTAGCAGAAAAAAACACCCTCGCCGCTGCAGACCAATTCAAGGACATCCTCGAAAAAGCCAAGCCCGGGGAGCGCCAGTCAAACTCACAGGCCGAGAAGGACAGACTCATCGCCGCAGCTGAAAACACCCCCTCCCCCTCCTCCGCAGGTATCCCGGAAATTCAGCCTGGTCCCAACGGTAGAGCACTCGTCCGTTGGAATAACACCGCCGCAGACGAGCAGCTTTTCGAGACACCCGAGCAGGCGCATGAAGCCATCCTCACCCGCGCCGCCGATGAGGATCTCGATCTCACCCGCATGAACCGTGAGGGCATCGCCGCCATCATGGACACCGCCCGTGAGAATGAAGTCCAGCGCCTGGTGGATGCCACCGGCCCCCACATCCAGGTGGATCTCGATAACAAGGCCCCCCTCGTCCCCTTCTCCCAATGGGTCGGTGAGAGCCACGCCCGCCTGGAGCAAGCCCGCGAACGCGTGCGCCTGGAACTCCGCCAGGCAGCCAATGACATGAACCTAACCGTGGCCGATCAAGACATCGATCTGGACCAATGGTTCACCCTCGGCAGCTCCACCAACACCTATCAGGATGGCATCACCACCATCGCCATCCAGCTCGCCACCGGAAAAGGCAGTCACGCAGGAGCCACCCCGCTCGATTCCATTCAGGAATTCTCAGAAGGCATCTCAAAACACCTGCGCGATCAGGCAGGCGTCCCATGGGAAACCCAGGTCCAGTGGATCCGCGATACAGAGGCCCACACCGGGCGCGGTTTTCTGCAGAATGATCTATCAGGAATGGAGCCCTCCCTCCGCCACCAGGCCATCGACGAAGCCTTCTCCACCATTGCCGTAGGTTACGCCACCGGCCGCATCATGGAGACACAAGTCCCCTCCGCCGTCCGCTCCTTCCTCACTGCCTTCAAGCGCACCCTCGGCCACATCTTCTCCCTCGCCAAGGACATCAAGGCCTACGCCGACTCCGGCACCATCGATCCCGAGTTCAAACAATACCTCGATCTGGCAACAGGCTTCAGCGAGGACTCATCCGTTGGGATGCCATCGGACACTCATCTTTCCGGAAACACAGACCTATCCGTCGATCCGGATCTGGCATCAGCTCTCGCAGCTCCCACCTTCAGCATCGCCCCGTCCTCACCAGAGCGGGATGCACGCACCATCGAGCCACTCGTCATCTCTTCCGAAGCACTTCCCGGAGGAAAGAAGGACTGGCACAAGGCCGTGCGGGATTACATCGGTCAGCAGCTCGTGGGGAAAAGTTTTATCAATAAGGACACAGGAAAGGAAATACGCTTCACCTCGCTCAGTAAACGCGAAGCTCCCAGCAAGCTGCGCCGTGAACAAGCATTCCGTGCCGCTCATCAGATAGATACAGTTACTCAGGAATCCGTGCATCTGGGATTCATTCCACCTAACAAATCTGGATTGGAGGATATCCAGCATTACGACTACTTTGCTCTTCCTGTAGAAATCGATGGGCAGTCCGCTACAGCATGGTTCAACACCAGGCAAAAAAATGGTGAAGACCATTCCACTTTCTACGAATTCGGCCTTCACCAACCAAAAAAAGCCCTAGGCTTCCAGAACCCGTCGGAAGCTGACCAAAATCAGCAACTGGGCTCAAAACCTAGGACCACGAACACAGTAGGCTCATTCCTCTCGGAGATCAAGCATACTTTACCTGCCGCCATCAAATTGGCAGCAGAACAGAATCCTTCTCCCGATGCCCAGGCAAACAGCGATACCTCATTCTCCATCGCACCGGTTCCCAGCTTCATCCGGCCGCTTGACAACACCAACCTAACAAACGATTCTACATCCCATGAGCGACAACGCGACCCCGCCCACATCCTCCAATCCATTCGCGATTCAGCATCCGGCTTCCAAGCCGAAAGTGACGGCGGAGGAAATGCGCGCTCAGATAGCAAAAAGCGCCGGAAACATGGGCGTCAACTCGCCTCTGGTACAGAGCTGGCCCATTGGGCAAAGGAAAACAAAAGAGAACTAACGCACGAACCTTTTGCTCTTCTTGCTGAAAGTGAAATACAAGGCGGTGGCGAGCATCGTGTATTTACAGATGAGTCAACTCAGCGGATCGTAAAACTGACCAAGCCCGGCCTCTTCGGCGCACAGGCGGAAGACGCCGGAGCCTATCTCGAACGCTGGGCACTCCACAACAAGGCTTTCAACGACGACGTCGCCTTCGAGGGACTCGTCACCCTCCCCGGAGAAGACGCGCCCCGCGCCGTCATTTCACAAGCCTTTGCCCAAGGCCGGGATGCCACCGAGCAGGAACAGCGGGATTACCTGACCGAAAGAGGCTTCCATGAAATGCCGGATGGAAAATGGATCCACCCCATCCGCGCCATCCAGGCATGGGACACCATCACCCCCGGCAATGCCATCATGACCGCAGACGGCGTCCGCATCGTCGATCTCCAGATGGCCCCCGCCGAGCCCAAGGAACTCGCAGCCCTCCGCCAGAAAACCGGCATCGGCCGCGAAACCTCATTCAGCATCGCCCCCATCGGCCCCGGACCCAAGCCAATCACGGAAGCACCCAAACCGGTTTCCCTCTCCAATCCCTTCCCGGATCACCTCACCCAGCCCTCCGAACTGCGGAAGGAATTTTGGAAAAATTTCGATACCATCACCAAAAACTGGCCAAAGGTCATCGACACTCCAGAAGGCCCCATCGCATGGAGTAAAAGTCGGACTGGAAGTAAGTTAAGATCCTTTAAAGATGGAGAGCCTGCCGCTCTTCATTACATGGCAGCTTCACGTCTTCCTGATCTCTTGAGCAACTCTGTTTTAGTCACCGTTGAACCGGAAGGAAAGGGAGATAAGATGGTTCAGGAGGTACACAAACGCTACGCTTGGGCTGATTTCCCAAATGGCCAAAGGCGACATATTCTTCTCACTATCGACCGCATGTCTGAGCATGCAGATGAGGAGAAACAACTTGCTGACCAAGCTTATTCCTCTGAAGTGCTTGGAATAAGTATCGAAGTTCTTGGAGAAAAAGAAGATGCCGACGCGGTAACCTCAAGACCGGAAGAAGGGAAAAACCCTTCCGACAATCAAGCCTTCACGTCGGCACGCAATGAGCTTAATCGCTTCGTTTCAGGAATCAAGCAAGAACATCGTCATCCGAACACTAATTCTGAACAGTCCAAATAGAGACTGATTTCAATCTTATAAAAAGAGCGCGTGTGCCCACCAGAGCACGCGCTTTTTTCATTTTCACCCAGAAACAGGAGAGCGCATCTGAATCGCACCGGATGTGGGAAGCGCCGGACCGTGGTCGCCATCAGAATCTGATAGAAAACTTGCTACGGAAAACGCTGTAAGAATCCAGAAAGACCGGCTCAGGCAGAAAAACTTCGTCGATGCCACCAGAGCACGCGCTTTTCATATTTACAGGCTGCGGCATGAGTGGGCAGCAGGCGGAGATCACCCGACCCGCCAACAGGTGTGGGCAGCGGAGCGCATCGGAAAATCGCAAAAAATCAGGGCTTGATCAATCGAATGAGCTGAACTCCGTGTGGAGCTACTTTTGTTTCGAATTTTTTCTCAAACTCTCCCAGGTCTTGTTGCCTCCATAGATCGCGCACCCTCCTTTTGGGGATGGAGGCATCCATAGCCAGCGAACCCCAAGGCCCCCAGGTGACGGAAAGGGTGGCCTCCTTCTCACTGCGGTTGAACAAGCCGATGGCGACGGAGCCGTCTTCCAGAGTCTTGGCGTATACGACCTTTCCATTCTCGTTGCTGATTTGGGTGGCCTGTTTTCCCAGAGAGTCCTGATTGATGGCCAGGACCTCATCATTGGTGAGGAGCCCGAGGGTGAAATCGTCCAACTGTGCCAGGTCACAGCCAAGGATGAGGGGAGCGGAAAGCAGGCACCACAGGGAGATGTGGGCATATTGCTCATCGGCCGTTAGGCGGGTGGGCTGCAGCTTCGAGGACCAGCCCACCATTCCGACGACCAACATATCAGGATCACTCCAATGGCCGGGGCCTGTGTAGCCGGCCCAGCGATCCTGGGAAAAGCCGATGGAACTCACGCTGTTCCATGTATCCACAATGTCTCCCGTGGTGCGCCACAGGTTTGAACGGCGGGCATATTCCGGCGCATGGTCATAAATGCCGGTATTGGAGAGGCTGTAGATGACATCCCGGCCCGTTGTGCGAAGGGCGGCTTCCATCTCTGCGGTAGCGGGCACGTCATTGGGGAACCAGTCATACTTGAGATAATCCACCCCCCATTCCTTCCATTGGCGGGCATCCTGTAAGGCGAAGGAGTGCTCACCGATGACCCAGTGGTCCGCTTTGCGCTTCCGGTTGATGTCCGGGGTTTTTCCGAAGCGATAGAATTCGTTGTGATCGCCGGACTTTACCCAATCGTAGCTGCCATCGGCATGGTTGGAAGAACCTCCGATGTGCCCGGCATAGGTGCCACGCCATGGAGTGGAATAAATTCCGAACTTCAGTCCCATTCCATGAATCTCATCAGCAAGAGACTTCATGTCAGGAAATTTGGTATTCGGCTGGATGGCATGGGATGGACCACCCCGGATGCCTTGCCATCCATCGTCGATATTGACGTAGGTCCATCCATGATCCCGCAGGCCTTTTTCCACCATGGCGCGGGCGGAGCTCAGTACTTTTTCCTGGCTGACCTCATCTCCCCAGCAGTTCCAACTGCTCCAGCCCATGGGCGGTGTGAGGGCGATCTTGTCACCCATGATGATGCGGAATTTTTTCCGGGAAGTGCCCAGAGCGTTTTTTGCGAGCAAGGTCACTTCATACTCCCCCTTCTCCGCCAGTGAGCCGGTGATCTGCCCCGTCGCAGCATCCAACTTCAATCCCGCCGGCAGATTTTCGGCTGCAAAGGTGATGGGGCGCGTTCCAGTGGCGGGAATGGTGTAAAGAAAAGGTGCCCCTGGTCTGGCGCCAAAGACGCCTGGGCCATTGATCCGTGGGGCGGGTGCTGGCGGCGGCGTGAGAATGGGACGGGCTGGGATGGCGGCGGGTTTTTCCTCAGCAGCAAAGACCGGGGCCGTGCTGGTCAGAAGGCAGCATGCCGCCAAGGGGCGCATCCAGGAGGAAAGAATGGAGCTTTCAGCGAAATTCATGAGATAGTCGTGAAAAAAGACACAAAAAAAATGAAAAGTGTGAATGTTGAAGGACGTAGACGTTGTTTCCTGATCCGTTCTTACAAGACCTCCTGACTACATCCTTTCCCTTGAATGGGCTGAGCCAAAACAAGTATTACTTTCCCAATTTCCCATGAAGCGCATTTTCCTTTTTCTGACACTCATCACCCTGACGGCGTCTGCCGCTGAGGCTTCCGTCCAGCAGTGGCAGCAAGTGCCGGGCGGTGCCGAATTCAAAACCGACAAGGGTTTGCTCCGCATCGAGTTCGTTACCGATGGGATCGCCCGGGTCAGATCCACCATGAATGGTGCTTTTTCCACTACCCCCAGCCTCATGCGGGTGCCGATCAAGGAAAGCGCCGGAAAAGTGACAGCCACCGAGAAAGCAGGCCTGGTGGAACTGAAATCCGCGAAGCTAACCGTTCTGGTGGACCGGAAGAGCGGTGCTGTCGCGTATCGGAATCCCGATGGCCAGATCTTATTGGCAGAGAATGCGTCCCAGCCCCGTTGGTTTGAGAGAACAGAAGTCCAGAAGGCACTTCCGGACCCGGCATCCATCAGAAAAGTCCAGACCGTGGATGGTGAACGGGAAATAGCCTCGAAATTCACCACCAGAAAAGACCGGGATGCATGGAAGGGCGGAGTGAAGTTTCGCTTTGCGAAAGAGGAGGCGCTTTACGGACTGGGCTTTGATGAAACTGCGGACCTGAACCTGCGTGGGAAAACCAAGCGTCTCTATCAGCATAATCTGCGCATCGTCATTCCCTCGCTCGTCTCCTCGAAAGGCTACGGGCTGCTGTTCGATGCCTATTCCGCCATGTCCTTCAAGGATGGCGAACAGGGCGGCTCGCTGGACTTCGATGTGATCGAAGACCTGGATTATTACTTCATTTCCGGCCCGGACATGGATGGTGCTGTGGCCGGCTACCGCCAGTTGGTAGGCTCCGCGGTGATGCTGCCCAAGTGGGCATTCGGCTATGTCCAATCCAAGGAGCGCTACACTTCCCAGGATGAGCTGATTTCCGTGACGAATGAATTCCGGAAGCGAAAAATCCCACTCGATGTGATCGTGCAGGATTGGAATTACTGGCTGCAATGGGGCGGCGATCCCAATCCGAAGTTCTACCCGGATTTCTCCGCGCTGACGAAGTCGCTGCATGAGCAGAATACACGACTGATGATTTCCATCTGGCCGAATCCGGCAGCGGGTTCCTCCACCGGCAAGGCATTGGCCGCAGGCGGCTATGTTCTGCCAGGCACCGTTTATCTCGATGTCTTCAATCCGAAAGCACGTGAAGTCTACTGGAAGGGCATCTGGGAGATTCTTGGAAAACATGGCATCGATGGCTGGTGGTGTGACTCCACGGAGCCCACGACAGCCGACTGGGGAGGCAAAACCCGCCCTGCGGATGCGGATGAGCAAAATATTGCCCTGATGGCCAAAACCATCGATCCCCAATTACTCAATGCGTATGCACTGGAAGACTCCACAGGCATTTTTGAAAACTCGCGGAAATCCTCCCCGGACAAGCGAGTGCTCAATTTGACGAGATCCGGATATGCCGGCAGCCAGCGCACCGGCTCCGTTCTGTGGACAGGAGACATCTCTGCCTCATGGAACGTCTTTTCCCAACAGGTGGCCGCACTTCAAAGCATCAGTGCCGCTGGAGAGCCCTATACCACTTTCGACATCGGAGCGTTCTTCGTGAAACGCACGGACAAATGGTTCTGGGCAGGAGATTTCAATAAAGGCGTCAATGACATGGGCTACAGGGAGCTTTACACCCGGTGGTTCCAAATGGGTGCCTTTCTCCCGATGTTCCGCAGCCACGGCACGGACACCCCACGCGAGCCATGGCGGTTTGGTGAGCCAGGCACCCAGTTCTATGATTCGATTCTCGACTCTATCAATCTCCGCTATCAGCTGCTGCCCTATTTTTACTCGCTGGCATCCGAAGTGGTCCTTCAAAACAAGTCGTTCATGCGGCCGCTTGTTTTCAGCTTCCCGACCGATGAGAAGACTCACGACCTGAAGAGCCAATTCATGGTGGGTGATACCTTTCTGGTGGCTCCGGTGCTGGAGGCCCAACAATTCGGACCGGATTCGAAACCCATCCAAAATGGCCCGAAAACCCGCGAGGTGTATCTGCCGAAGGGTGCCAAGTGGACGGATTTCTGGACTGGCAACGTCGTGAACGGTGGCCAGACCATCCAGGCGGACGCTCCTATCAGTCACCTTCCCCTATTTGTAAAAACCGGCAGCATCGTCCCTCTGGGCCCGAAGCTTCAGTTCACGGGAGACCGGCCAGGTGGAGAAATCGAAGTCCGGGTCTACCGGGGAGCGAATGGCAGCTTCTCCCTTTATGAAGATGAAGGTGACAGCTATCGCTATGAACAAGGGCAGCGGGCCACCATTCCATTCGACTGGAACGAAAGCGAGCAGACCCTCACGATCGGCGCGAGAAAGGGAGAATTTCCCGGCATGATCAAGGCACGCACCTTCCGGGTGGTCTTCGTCACGGAGAACCATGGAACCGGTTCCAACCCAACCGACCGGCCGGATGCCGTCGTCCAGTACAGCGGCGATGCCATCAAGGTGAGAGCGAAATAATGGAAGTGGTTTCCTGGCAGGCAGTATCTTAAACGTGGCGGCGGATTCCATCCGCCATGCCTTGATGGATAAGCCTAACACTTAATTCCATATCTTTCTTAACCGGGAGGGGCATGGCGGATGGAATCCGCCGCCACGTTGCTCCTGCCACCACCCCTGCGGGTATGGGTGATTCATCTGTAGCAGAGCGAAGAGAAGGATGGCCTGCCACTCTCATCCAAACCCGCAGGCAGAGACGTCCCTGCCTTTCACGGAAGTTTCCGGCGGCCCTGATTGGGGCTAACAAAAACGTCCGTGATGAGGCAGAAGCAGAAAGGAGGTTTTATTTCCCCACTTCGATCAGCTTCTGAATGAGGGTGCCGGGAACCTTGAAGGCGGTGCCATGGCGGATGCCTGCAGGCATGGAGAGCTGCGGTGTGACGTCTTCCCAGGTTTTCAGATCCTTGCTGCGCAGGACGGCGTAGTGATGCTTTGTATAGGCATCGAAATAAAGATAAGTGGTATCTCCGACCTGCAGAGCGGTGGGGCCTTCCACCCATGAGCCGGGAGGATTGACAGGATCGGCAGATGGCTGGAAAGGGCCTGTCATCTTATCCGCTGTGGCGATGCGGATGTTCTTCATGGGAGATGGCACCTTGGTCTCATCCTTGTAGAACAGGTAGTCCTTGCCATTCAAAGGGAAGAGCGTGGCATCGATGACGTTGTAGCCCGGATCAAAGAAAACGGTGGTGGGAGAAAAGGTTTTGAAATCCTGCGTAGTGGTGGCGTAGATCCGGTGGTTGTTGTCATTTTTTCCGCCAAATTCGGTTTCCGGGAAACGGCCGGGGATGGTGGACGCCCAATGGATGAGGAAACGCTGTTTGTCCCCGTCATAGGCGATTTCCGGTGCCCAGCAGTTCTTTACGGAAGGCTCTGCCTTCATGACGGCCAGATCCTGCTGTGGGGACCAGGTGATGAAGTCGGTGGTGGAGGCATAGCCGATGGTCTGGCTGTTCCAACTATCCGTCCATACCATGTGATACGTGCCATCCGGGCCTTGGGCCACACAGGGGTCCCGCATCAGGCGGGATTTCCCCACGGTGGGCTTGAGGAATGATTTCCCTCCATTGAGAGACTCCCATTTCAACCCGTCACTGCTCCATGCCAGGCGGAGGCCGTCCTGGCCATTATCCACGAAATAGGAGAAGAGGTAGGCGGTCTTGGGAATCGTGTCTTCAGCCTGCAACAGGCCGCAGGTGGCAAGTGGGAGCAGGAGGGAAAGGGCGGTTTTGAAAATGGGTTTCATGAGCTGGGCTGAAAAGCGGGGATGGTAAGTGCACCCATTGTTCGCGGAAGATCCGGAATTTTCAACTGGTTTCGCGCTTGCCTGGAGAAGGTGGATACCCCTTGCCAGGGCAGGGAGCGGACTTTCAATGAGAGTCAACGGCTGCGGCCTTGCGGAAAAGCGGATCGAACAACGGGGTCAGCATTTTCGCCCCCGCTCTGCTCAGATGTGAATCATCACAAAAGAGCACTTCCCCCTGGTGAATGACGGCATATTGATCGTTTTGAACATCGAAACATTCCGTGGGATCCAGAATCGTGGTTTTGGGAAACGTGGTCAGGATATTCCCAAAGATCACTTCCTCCAGATGTTGCTTTCTCAAATGCCCGGTGCGGGGAATCCCCACTGATTCCGGAGCATGTCCCCTTTTTACCTCTTGGGCAATTGTCCAGGGAACATTCCAGGCAGGCTTCGGCACCTGTCGCACGATCCAAATGTCCGCCCCGGTGGCTTCCAGAGCCTTCAAGGTCTGGATCAGTTGCTGGTGGATGAGTTCGCCGGGAGAATAATTCTGCCACTTGGCTGCTAGAACGACATGATCGATATGGCTTGTAAGGATATATTCGAAAACGGCCTGATTGAAGGCCTCCGGATCCATCATTTTCAAGTTCGGGTCTTCCCGGTGATATCCCAGCAGCGGTGGCGTACTTGCATGTACTGCCGCGACTCCCTGAAGTTGATATTTTTCACACAAATCATTGATGAGAGGGATGATGGATACGGCATGGCTATCCCCCCACAACAGGATGCGTGGTGCCTGCTGGATCCCTGGGGTACCCAAGGGGATGAAGTTTTGTGAAACTGCCTCCTTCAGGCCCACTTGATAGGACATTTTCTGAACTTCCGCATAGTCATCCTTTGATTGCTCCACATGCCGCAGGGCAGCGGCAGGTATCCGGGATGGCACGCCATTGGACCAGCGAATGGCGGCACCGGCGCCGAGGATCAGCACCGTCACCACCGCCGAAAATGAAAAAATGCGTGCGCGGGTCCGGCAGATGGAGCGTTTCCGGAAGGGAGTTTCGATAAACCTCCATGATAAAACGGCTATCAGGATACTGGCCAGCAAGAGAAGGCCGCTCTGCAATGTGGAGAGCGGGTAGATGTTCCAATACTTCGCAAAAACGAGAATGGGCCAATGCCACAGATAGAGCGAGTAGGAAATAAGTCCGACAAATACCAGAGGGCGGAGTGAAAGCAGTTTCCCGACGAGCGTGGGTCCGCGTTCATTCGCCCAAATGATGGCTGCCGTCCCCAGGCAAGGCAATACCGCCGAGGCACCGGGGAAACGTGTCGTGCTATCGTAAGCCCATGAAGCCAGCAGGATGGCGGAAAGCCCTCCCCAACTTACTGCCTCCGCCAAGCCGCGCTGGCTCGCCCTGCCTCCTGCTCTCACCGCGAGATAAGAACCTATCAGAAGCTCCCACGCACGGGTGGGAAGCAGATAGAAGTTGATCGCCTTATCCGTGTAGCTGAAATAGACACTGAGAGCGAAGGAAAGCATCCCGATCATGAGGACTACCCGGCCAAGGATGGGACGGGGCAATTTCCGGAGAATCATCAGCAGAAGAGGGAAGAACAGGTAAAACTGCTCTTCCACAGCCAGCGACCAGGTATGCAGCAGGGGAACGGCATCCACGCTCTGATTGAAATATCCGGTGTTTCCACGGAAATAAACATTCGCCACCATCAGGGCTTGGGCGATGGCGGACGCGCCCAGGCTTTTATAAAGGACAGGCATCAGCACCAGCCACCCTGCCAGCAAGCACGCGATCACAACCACCGAAAGCGCAGGAAATATCCGGCGCACACGCCGCTCCCAGAAATCCGGGATGCTGAACTTTCCTGTATCCAGATCCCTGAGAATCAATTTGGTAATCAAATAGCCGGAGATGACGAAAAAAACATCCACCCCTATATATCCACCTGGAAATCCCAGGTCCGCATGAAAGAACAACACCCCTAAAACAGCGATGGCCCTCAAGCCATCAATGTATGCACGGTAACTTATAGAGGGATCGTCGGCTTTCTGCATAATGTATCGTAATAAGACGTCTCAAATCCGAAAAATCGGCCCGCGGGCTCATGCGTCCGCCACGTGTACCGCACGCTCAAAAAAGGGTCAAGCACACGGGACCGGGGATCAGGCCAGTCCCCTGGATCTGGCAACACAGGCATCGATTCCAGCGTGAATTCCTGTGAAAAAGGAACCACGAGGCCACGCAGAACCCATTTCCTGCTTCCGTTCCAAATCATTCAAGAGGGGGACATACCCCAAGGCTGGCAGGAATTCCCCGGTATTCCCACCGCTTCACCATACGAGATAAAGAGTATGAATATGGCCGGAAATGGATCTATCAATCCCATTTCCGGCCACATCTAACACTTAAAATCAAACCAACGTTTTATTTTAACAATTTCTAACTTTTTTTCTTTAATTAACTGAAAGACAGGAATATACGTCCACCTTCCTGAAAAAACACGCCATGAAGACTCCTGCAATCCTGATCATCCTTAGTCCCAATGCATTGGATAAGTATCTGGTTTTGCCGAATTCCACCCCAATTATCCTGGGCAGGATCTATCTGACATGGCCAGCAGGAGGCACCCAAGCAGGGCTTCAAGTGGAACAGGACCAGCACATTCAGGAAATCAGCTCGCTGATCGGCAAGACCTTGGACCGCTATCAGCCGGAAAGCTGGGGGCTGGCTTCCGAGGAGCCTTATGCAGATGAACTGGTGATGAATCTGGGCTTTCACCACAAGCTGACGATGTTCAAATTCCTGCGGATTCCGGGGAAAACGGTCAATATCGGAAACGTGGTGGATGTTTTTTCCTGCGAGATTCCTGAGGGCGAAAGTTCAGGCGCATTGAAAATCGCCGGATAAGTCATGGGCTGGTATCGTTAGATAAGTCATCTATCCGCACTTTATCACAGCATTTTCACGATCACTCCGCCTACAGCGCAGAGGGCGATGACGGGAATCATCTGCCATTTCCACTTCCGCATGAGGAGGAAGGACATGAGTGAGGCGGCGATCACAAAGACATCCGGCTGCCATTTCCCGCCATGGACTGATGAGTGGGGAAACACTGCGTGGTGGGCGAACCAGAGGCCCAGATTCAGAATCACCCCCACCACGGCGGCGGTGATGGAGGAGAGCGCGCAGGCGATGCGGACATTGCCACGCAGTTTCTCGATGTACGGCGCACCTAGTAGTATCCAGAGAAAGCAAGGGAGAAACGTGACCCAGGTGGTGATGCCCGCTCCCAGGGCAGCGGAGGCGAGGGGGGACCAGCCCGCAGGCGGATGCTGCCAGCCTCCGGCGAAGCCCACAAACTGGAGCACCATGATGAGCGGCCCGGGGGTGGTCTCCGCCATTCCCAGCCCATCCATCATCTGCGGCGTGGTCAGCCAGCCGTAGTGGCCTACCGCCTGCTGGGAGACATAGGGCAGAACAGCATATGCGCCGCCGATGGTAACGAGGGCAGCCTTACTGAAATAAAATCCCTGCTGTGCGTGGGTGCTCCCCCACCCCAGCCATGCGCCCAGCGCACAAACTGGCAACCACCATAGCAACAGGCAGGTGGCGGTGATCCTCAGCGCCCTGCTCCACGAAGGGCGGGTGTGCTCCGCATTCGTGGCCAGATCCACGCTGCAGCCGTGAACAGATGATCTTCCACTCTCCCCGGAAGTAACGAGAAACAGATCCGCCCGGAGATTCCCACCGATCCAACCGATGAGCGCGGCGGCTGCGATGATGAGGGGGAAAGGCAGCTTGAGAAAAAAGATGGAAATGAAGGAGAGCGCGGAAATGGCCCACATGACGGGATTTTTCAACACCTTCCCGCCGATGCGGATGAGGGCGGCCACCACGACGGCGAGCACGGCGGGCTTCAACCCATAAAAGATCGCACTGATCCACCATACATCCTGCCCCTCCATGTAGAGCCAACTGAGGCAGAAGAGAATGAAGGCGGAAGGCAGGACAAACAAGGCACCTGCCACGATGCCGCCCCAGGTGCGATGGAGCAACCAGCCGATGTAAATGGCCAGCTGCTGGGCCTCCGGGCCGGGCAGCAGCATGCAATAATTCAAGGCATGGAGGAAGCGCTCCTCACTGATCCATTTTCTTCTCTCCACCAGTTCCTCATGCATGATGGAGATCTGTCCGGTGGGCCCGCCGAAGCTGATGAAGCCGAGCTTCAACCAAAAGCGGAAGGCTTCTCCGAAGGTGGGATGGGAAAAATCAGCGGGCATTGGGATCAGTAAGAGATACGCCAAGAATGCGCAGGCATTCCTTGGCCAGTGGGATACGCCGCGCGGCGAGTTGCTCATCCGGCATATCGATGTTCAGGGAGAAAGGATATATTTTCCGATTTTGTTCCGCCCATCCAACAAACCAACCCACCTTGGGTGACGATGCCGTCGCCCAACCGGTCTTGCCATGCAGGGAGCTGCTACCGGATGTTTCCAGAAGTGTGATCCCGCGCACAGCATCCACCACTCCTGGGGCGAGGGGCAGCTCGCCAGAGGTAAGACGCTTTAGAAAATCGACCTGCTCGACGGCGGAAATGCGGAGCGGCCCCTGCAACCAGAAGGTATCCACTGTGTCCCCGGTTTCACAAGTTCCATACTCCAATTTCTCCAGCGCGGTCCGCATCCGCTGCATCCCCACACGGCGGGCCACTTCCTGATAGATAGGGACATTGGAGATCTTGATCGCATCCCGCATGGACATGTCATGCTCCCAAGCTTTGATCATCTGCGGCTTCCCTCCATAGGGTAGGATTTCATCAACGCTCTTCACCGCACCGCAGTCCAGAGCGATGAGGCTGTTTACAATCTTGAAAGTGGATGCCGGGATGAAGCGCACCTGAGCGCGCTGGGCATCGTGGACGAGCAAGGTGTTTCTCTCCGGATCCAGCATGACAAAGGTCCCGGTGAGCTTTTCCTGGATAAAAGCGCCCGAAAGCGCAGGCACTTCCTCAATGGGCCTGGCATGGGCGCGACCAAGCGCCGACAAGATGAAAAAGGAGACCAAACAGCACGCCTTGAACCGAAAAGAGTCATGCCCATTGACCAGAATCATGGGCAAACCTGACTCTCTTGCGCTCATATCGTCAACCATGGATGGATGTCACACTGTACACCGCCCGGCACACCATTGTTTGATCTGCTGCTCGATGGAATTCCGGATGATACAAATCTGAATCATCCTCTTTTCCTCGCTGCCTTCTATGATGGCGCTGGGTTAATCCTGGGAAAATCGGTCAGCGCTCTCCACTGGCTTGATCGCAAACTCATGAGTGCCGGGGATGGCTTTTTTTTCATCCATCCGTCCTGCTGCATACGCACCGAAAACGGCGGAGATTTCATCGCGCACGCGGCGGAAAACAGCGAGCTGTTCTTCCTCGGTGCCTGTGGCGTGTGCGGGGTCATCGAAAGGGAAATGGTGGCGGTTCACCTGGCCAGGGAAGAGCGGGCAAGCCTGATCCGCGTTTCCGCAGACGGTGATCACGGTTTCGATATCCTCATTGAGGAACTCATCGAGGTGCTTTGAGCGATTCGCACTGAGATCGATGCCGATTTCCTGCATCACACGGATGGCCAAGGGGTGGACGTATCCGGCGGGTCTTGACCCAGCACTTTCTATCCGAAAAGTATTACCGAGTTTTTCCCGGAGGATACCTTCTGCCAGGTGGGAGCGGCAGGAATTTCCAGTGCAGAGGACGAGGATGGCAGGCATGGGGATAATGGGCATGGTTTTGTAATCGAGAGGATAGGACACCGCGAATTTCACGAATCAGGTGAATAAGAGAAGAGAATGGACCATGGATTTCACGGATCTGATTCGCAGTGCCTTTATCTTTATATTATATATGTTTAATGAAAAATCGTCTTCGCAGCCAGAAGGAGACATGGACGAGACCGATGAGTGCGGGCACTTCGATCAGTGGCCCAACGACGGCGGCGAAGGCGACTCCGGATTCCAGACCGAAGACGGCGATGGCCACTGCGATGGCGAGCTCGAAATTATTTCCTGCGGAGGTGAACGCGATGCTGGCGGACCGCGGATAATCTGCACCGAGACCGGCGGCCATGCCGAAGCTGAGGAGAAACATGACGGCGAAGTAAATGACCAGTGGCAGGGCAATGCGCAGCACATCCAGTGGCAGCCTGACGATTTCCGTCCCCTTATAGGTGAACATGACGGTGATGGTGAAAAGCAGCGCAGCCAGGGTGATGGGTGATATCCTTGGAATGAAGATAGTCTCATACCATTCCTCTCCTTTCCACCGCACCAGCAGCACCCTGCTGCTGGCTCCAGCAGCGAATGGGATGCCCAGATAGATGAGCACACTGTGAAAGATGTCTACCATGGCTACCGGCACCACCGCGCCATGCAGACCTACATAAGGCGGCAGCACGGTGATGAAGAGCCAGGCATAGGCGCTGTAAAAAAGGATCTGCGCAATGCTGTTCAGCGCGACAAGTCCCGCAGCATATTCGCCACTGCCCTTCGCCAGATCATTCCACACCAGTACCATGGCGATGCAGCGCGCCAGCCCTACGAGGATGAGGCCTACCATGTATTCCGGCTGGTCCCTTAGCAGCAGAACGGCCAGCAGCCACATGAGGATGGGACCAAGCACCCAGTTCTGAAACAGCGAGAGTGCGAGGATTTTCACATTCGCAAATACCTTCGGCAACTCGGCATATCTCACCTTTGCCAACGGAGGATACATCATGAGGATCAGTCCGATGGCGATCGGCAGATTGGTGGTGCCCATGGTGAAGGGCGCGAAGAACTGACGCGGATCCGTAATGACCCAGTTTCCCAACATCACCCCGGTGCCCATGGCCGCGAAGATCCACAGCGTCAGATACCGGTCCAGGAAGGACATGCTTTTTGAAATGGCAGGCACGATAGGGGGAATTCAAATGTGGCGGCGGTTGAAAACTGCCATGCCGTTCATTTAGTAAAGCAAGGAGCAGGCATGGCGGTTGAAAACCGCCGCCACTTTCTGCTAGCAGCAGCCACCCGGCCCACAGCAGGGAGTTAGGGACGCTTTTCCCGGTAGCGGTGGCAGCCCGCAGAGTTCGGGAGCCAGGCACTGGGTGTGCTTTTCCTCCAGCTTGAGGATGACAGCATCAGAGGTGAGATCGTAGCCTGCGATGGTGTATTGTGAAATCACGCGGTCTTCGTATTCGATCTCCACCGGGATGGTTTCATCCGTTAGATAGCCTTTCGCCTTTTCAAGGATGGCGGCCATTTTCCCGGTTTCGATGCGATGGTGGTAGTCCTCCCCCACCCATACCTGAAGCTGGCAGGTCGTGCTTTCCCGCAGGGTGCCGCCGCAATCGAGGAAGGTCTTTTGCACGCGCCCCACTTCCGTGACGTGGAAGGAACGAGGCACGGCGCTGCCATCCGGCAGGCTGATGCGGAAATGAAGGTCCGCGTGTGCGGCAAGAAGGGATTTCAGTTCGAAAAGTTTCATGAGCAAGTGGTTGTGGATTTTTTACGGGGACGTGAAGCGAGTTTTTCGGGGCCGGGGCAGCAGCTTCCCTGGCGCTCCCTCAAGCGTGCAGCGGCTTTTTCCGCATCGCCCGCCCATGATTCATCGCCCGCACCGGTGAAAAATTGATCCATGGTTTTGAGAAACTTCAGGTAGCGTTTCCCGATGCGGAAATAGGTCCATTTCTCGCATTTCTCACTCTCCAGCAGGCCCGCCTTCCGGATGATCTGCACATGGCTGGAGACGGTGGATTGTGGCATTTCCAAAATATCCGCCAGCTCACAGACACACAGCGCCTCCTCCAGCACCAGCCGGACGATCCGCCAGCGGGTGCTATCCGCCAGGGCACGGGAGAACGTAACGGGGTTCGTCATGACGTGAATACTCGTAACGACATTTATCGTTATGTAAAGCGGTATTTTACGTTCATGAATTTAAGGTTTCGGTAGGCGGATCTTCGCAATGAAACGGAGAAGGCCTAGGCCAGCACGCGATCCATGATCCGGCATACGCGCTGATGAATGCCCGGCTCAGTGCTTTCCCGGCTGCCTGCCACATTGAGCGTGCGGATGGAATGGGTGGCGATGAAAGACTTCACAGTTTCTGCGGTTTCGAAAAGCTCCAGGGTATCCAACGGCAGATGGAGCCAGGGCTTTCCATGAAGGATGGCGAAGTCCTTTGTCCTGGCAGAGCCACCACGGAGATCACCCAAGGTAAAAATAATCGTCCCATCGGAAATTTGAACATTTTTCTCCGTGCGGATGAGGTAGGAGAAGCCATAGGTTTCGCGAAGTTGATAGCAGTCGGGAATGCGGCCGTCCTCCGCCCTGCGACCTTCGGGACACCACCCGCCATGGGGCACACCTCTCTGGATAGCAGCATCCAGCCCTGCACGATCCGCTCCTGTTTGTCCGCCACTGATGATCTTCTCAAGCATGTTCTTGAGAACACTTTATGGAATATGAAATGGAGATCAAGCTCTCTTCTGCGGTGGGGGGAAATTTCGTTTTCCCAATGGGCCAAAGCGGCATCCAATGACGACGAACGTTTGCGGGAAGCAGCCTGATGAGATAGCCTAAGACCATGGACGTTGCGAATCAATCCCCAGCTCTCTGCTACGACATCATCGGAGATGTCCACGGGCGGATGGACAAGCTGGAGGCGCTGCTACTGAAGATGGGCTATCAGCCGGAGGGTGCTGGATTTTCCGCACCTGCCGGCCACAAAGCGCTGTTTCTGGGAGATATCATCGATCCCAAGCCTGGCTACGAATATCCGGGCGGTGTGCGTGCCACCTTGCGCACCGTAAAGGCGATGTGTGATTCTGGAAATGCGCTGTGCCTGATGGGAAATCACGAGTTGCATGCGGTTTTTTATCACTCACGCGGTCCTGACGGGCAATGGTTGCGAAACCACGGCGACCGCAGCAAACGCACCCATCAGGGGACTCTGGATGATTTCCCCGATCATGAAGATCCTGATAGCGAGTGGCAGACGATATGGATGCCATGGATGAAACAGCTTCCTTTCTATCTGGATCTGGGAAAACTCCGCGCCGTGCACGCATGCTGGCATCCGCCCAGTATCCTTCTGCTGGAGGGAAAAAGTCTGCTGGACGAGGATTTCTTACTAACAACATCAGATCATCGCTCAATGGAGGGCATGGCACTCAATATCCTGCTGAAAGGCGTGGAGATCCTTTTGCCTGAGGGAGTGTATGCCGTGGATCAGATGGGAGTGAAACGTGGACGCATCCGCGCGCGGTGGTGGCATGCACCGGCGGAGGGAGCCACTTTCCGCGAGCTGACATTTCCCACGGATTTGATGATCCCGCATGAAAAAATCCCCCAGGGACGGCAGCAGGCGATTCCGGGATATGGACCTGAGGAGCCTCCTGTGTTTTTCGGACATTACCTGAAGCCTGCGGAGGCCCCTTTTCTATCAGAAAAGCATAACGTGGCCTGTCTGGACCACGGTGCCTCCATGGGAGGTCCTCTGATCTGCTACCGCTGGAAGGGCGAAACGCATCTGCTCCCGGAGCACTTCATGCCGCATGTATAAGGGCTGAAGAGGAACTGATCTAGGTTAGGTGAGGGCTGATTGTGCCGTCGTCATGGACAGCGCATACTGTTTACATGATTATTTCATCAGCCAATGCACAGCGCGATTTCACTGTGGACGAAGCCCGTGAATACCTGCTAACAATCAAGGGCGTGTGGGATGGTGCGAGCGTGGCCCTGCAGATATGGAATGAGGAAAAGGCCGCCTATTATGCCGTGGATGGTGGCACTTTCACGGAGAGCACCAAGACTGAGGACCGGATCACCTCATCTTCCGCTAAGGTAAGGCTAACAGCTACCGGCACCACCGGAAACACCCATCTTTCCGCTCAGTTCCTCCGCATCAAAAGCAAGTAAGATCATGCCCGGGAACCTCTATAATAAAGGCATGGTGAGAGGGGCTGGCATACTGGGGAGATCCGGTATCATTGCTTCCTCACTCGCCCAAGCCCTACAGGACGCAGCCGCATACCGTGCTTTGTTGGCCTCCAATGGGAAGGCTCTGCCAGATGCGGATTACAATGCCCTTGTTTCCTTCGCATCAACTCTCTACTCGGCGGTGGGACGGTGCGACTTCTTCATGGCACGCAATTCCCAGAACATGGGCAGCGGCGCGACCGCCTATACCTTCCATGGAAAACCGGTGACTCTGGTCAACGGCGGAACGTGGGGCGCGGATGGAATTACATTTCCCGCAGGTGCCTACCTCTCCTTTGCCGGTGCCACCGTGCCGGCAGCCCCGGCTGCATTGCTGAGCGTTTCCTCCGGCTACAATCTGCCGGGAGACTTCTCCTCGCCGGTTCATTACGGCGGAGGTTTCAACTCAACCCATCGCGGCTGGCAAGCATTCTCCAATTCCGTGATGTATGCGTGTAACGGCACCCGAGCGGATATCAGTGGCTTCAACAATACGCTGGATACCCGATTGTTCCAGGTAATCAGGCCTGCCAATTCCCTCACGAGCTACAGCGCGTATGACGGCACCACACTGCGCGCTGATGCGACCGGCACGCCCAGTTGGGACACGCTCACTGCGAACACCCCGGTCTACAGCGGCCCGGTCCACTCATCCTATGCCGGGACTGCCAAGCTGGCCTTCCTCTTGTGTGCTGCGATCGATATGCGAGCCAGCTACCTCGCCATCCGCACCGCTTATCGCAATACCATTGGTGCAGGCCTCGGCATCCCAACGACGGCGATAGATGATGCGGAAAACTATCGCGCCACGCTGGCGTCTGCGGGCAAGTTTCTGCTTGATGCCGACTACCAGCAGATCGTCTCCTTCGCTTCGCAATTGTATGCAGCGGTGGGTCGCCAGGATTTCCTGATGCTGCGCTCCTCTCAGAACGTCGGTTCTGGTTCAACAGCCTACACGTTCCACGGCCAGCCCTGTACGTTGGTCAACGGCGCTACATGGGGGGCGAATGAAATGACATTCTCCGGCGTCGATATGGCGGTGCGTCGTGCCACGAATATCCTCCCAGCAGCTCCGCCTGCCACGGTCATCCATGTAGGCACCACCCGAAACACCTTCTCCGGCAACTACGGTGGCCAAATCGGCGGGCGATATGGATATCTGGGGTTGGGGGTTTATTCCACCCTTCGGTGGTCCGCTGAAAACGGTCCGGATGCGATGATTTATGCGGGCGGCCAGGCCTCCACCCGGAAGTTTGTGTGTGCCACGGTTTCCGGCGAGCAAGCCGGCAACCTCTATGTGGATGGCACGGTGTCGGGGTCTACAGCAGGTGGGACCAACTATTCATCCATCGCACGTGACACCATCACCAACATGGGCGGCACCGGGAACAATGGATCCTCCGCCAGCAATGCCACGTCTTTCGTTCTCATCGCATCCGGTGATTTCTCAGCCCAGGCAGGCGCCATCCGAACTGCCTACAAATCAACTATCGGCTCCGGCCTTTCCCTCCTATGAACTACATCGATCACATCATCTTTTTCCCGTTAGGACGACTCTCCTCAGAATTCGTGGAAACCTATCTCACACGCTACACCGATCCCGACACCGGATGGGCTGCCGCGCATTGGGATGACACTGCACACACCACCCGCCGCAAGGCATCGCTCTTCGACGGCACCATTGCGCCCTCCCCCCACTACACGGACCAAGAGCCGGTAGGCGCGGACGACGAGTGGCGGGCGGCACATCTCAATGGCCACACCATTTCAGCAGGGTGGCCGGCACCATTCATCTTCGATCTATCCCGTGATCCACAACCGGAGCCGGAGTTGTTCAATGGCGTCACGATCCAATGAAAATCACCACGTTCACTCCCCTGTCCTATCGGCAGGACGGGGAGTACCGCTTCCAACTCACTGCCCCCTTTCACATCCAGGTGGATGTTTTTGCAGGACGCATCTATCAGGATAAACATCCCTTCACCACCTACACTTCAGGCGCCACAGGAGAGGTAGCATCCCATACCTGGCTTACGCTTGATTCATCGGGAAAACTGGCCGTCACCTCCGGCTACGCATGGGATGGGTGCAGCCCTGCCGCCAGAATGTTCGGCCTGTGGATGGGAACGCCTACGCCTCCCAGTGTCCGCGCCGCGTGTCTAGTCCACGATGCACTCTATCAATTCCTTGATCAAAACTATTGGACCCGCGCCGAGGCTGATGCCGTATTCCTCACTCTGATGCAACAGGCAGGCTTCCGGCTCGCCCCCATTTACTACGGAGCCGTCCGCATCTTCGGTGGCCTCCACCATTTTCTATTTCGATAAAAAAATCATGATCGCTCTATCAGAAGCCATCGTCCAGGCCGCCGAGTCCAAGGTCGGCATCCGCGAATCCGGTGGCAACAACAAAGGGGCCGCCCTCCAGCCCTTCTTCGATGCCGATGCCTACGACCCCAATGGCAGCAAGCCCGGAGACGACGGCTATGCCTGGTGCGCCGCCTTCGTCTGCTGGTGTTGCCAGGTCGCGCTCGCAGGCCGAACCGTTACCTTCAAGCGACCGACGACTCCAGGAGCATGGGATTTTGAGCGCTGGTGCCGCGAGCAGGATGACAGCGTCGTCCTGAAAAAACCTGCCGGAAAAGACATTCGCCGGGGCGACATCGTTATCCTAACAATTTCCGACATCACCATCGCGGCGGGTCCTCCGGACGCCTCCGGCTACTTCCCCACCATCGAGGGCAATACCAATGAGGCAGGCTCCCGTGAAGGCGATGGCGTTTATAAAAAACGCCGGCACCTCAGCCAAGTGCGCTCCCGCATCCGCTTTAACGCCTGACGCCCCACCGCCATGAATCTACCTACAGACGCCTTTTCATCCGTTATCGGCTTCCTCGGTGCCGGAGCATCCACCGTCATCCTCTACATCGCGCAGGCAGCAGACCAGATCCCGCCCCAGGCCAGGGGCTGGATGGAACTCGGCGGCACCCTGGGCCTTATCGGATTTCTCTCCTACGCCTGCGTGACTCTGTGGAAAGAACTCCAGACCCAACGCCGCGAGCACTCCTCCCTCAATGAGCAGATCCGGGACGATTGGAAAAAGCAGAATGAAAAACTCATCACCGTCCTCGAAAAACTCGATACCGATTCCTCAAAATAACCCCTTTCTCAGGTAAGTGCGTGTTGGTCCAGCCGCCCGGTGATACGTCGCCGGGCGGCTATTTGGTTAGGCGTGGCGGCGGTTTTCAACCGCCATGTCATCCCATCATTCTTCGCAAATATGTTATCAAAATCCATCAGGGCAAGGCGGATGGAATCCGCCGCGACGATTCTAGAAAACCCGCCATCCAGACAAAAGAAAACCCACTGAAAATCAGTGGGTTAAAATAGCCTTACTAGGACTCGAACCTAGAAATACGGAATCAAAATCCGGTGTGTTACCATTACACTATAAGGCTTTTGGCTTCGGCGTTTGCCGTCGGCGGGCGGACCCTAAACCACCTCCAACGAGTTTGGCAATAGGGAAAATACAGGAATTTCACCAAGCCGCCTCATTTTTTTGGAAAGCAGCACATTCCATTGATTACCAGCACCTTGAGTTACCCCCTTCTGCTTTGTGTTACAGAATGGTGATGGGATGATGGCAGTCACCTTTCCGCTATTTCTTTTTCCACCACTTCATCGGCATTTTCACACCCTCCTTCATCGCCTCGCTGCTGATCCGGCCTGTTTCTTCCATCGCATCCACCGCCACGCCCACAGTGCCGGAGGCCAGGTTCGAGATCAGTTTCACCGGGCCCAGAGGCTTCACCCGGATATTGTCCACCGGGCCTTCCACATTCATTTCCAGCAGACGGCTCAGCGGGCTGGTCACCAGGCCGGGGAGGCCGCCCAGCTTCCCACGGGCGGTGCCTTTCACCCGCTCCGTCTCCAGATCGATGGTGCCCTTTGCGCTCACTGTTAGCGCACCCCCCTTTGCTTCGAATTTCGTCACCTCCACTCGTTTTCCCTTCCCAGTGAACTCTGCTTGAAACTCACCCGTCTTCGCACGCTCCACTCCCGGGATCAGCTGCGAGAAAAGATCGTAAGTCTCATCCAGCAGCGGCGTCTCGATCACCGGCGCGTTTTCCAACCGCATCGTCCCCTGGCCTTCCAGAGCCTTCCCTTCCAGCTCCACATCACCCCGGTATTCAGCATACAGCACGCCATTGCTCGTGCTGGCCTCTCCCTCCATCCACTGCTTCAGTTCCGATAACTTCACGTCCTCCATGGCGACTTTCGCGTCGTGCAATTCCTTGCCCCAATAGCCACCGCTCACTGCCATGAATCCGCCCAACAAACGGCCTTCCACGTTTTCCAATTTCCACGTCCTGCCATCATACTCCGCGCCACCGGAAAGATTGGAGACCTCCAGCTTCCGCTCATTTTTCAGGGAAACCACCACCTTTCCTTTCAATTCCGCGTGCTCCACACTCCAGCGCACGCCCTCCCCTTCCTTCGCACGCTTCAGATTCCGCACGCTCACTTCTGGAAATGTCTGAAAGCCCACCTCTTCCGGCAGAGCCGCCGCCACACGCGGGACATCCCTGGCCAGCGTCCACAGATCCGCAGGCCCATTCAATCTCTTGACGGTTAGAGCATGCGACTTTGTGGAATAGCCTCCTTGAAACTCATCCTCACGCCCCTGCCCGTCCCGCAGTTTCCCTTGGAAAACAAACGGCGTCTCATTCCAATCCTCCCGCGTGATCGAAAAATCCGCCCCACCGTGAGGTAATACGAGCTTCGCAGTAATAAGGGATCTCCCTGCTGTCAGCTTCGCCTCGGCAGTCGCTTCCTTCAGCGGTACCTCCTTCCATATCACATCTTTTCCGTGACCCTTCAGCTCCGCACTCCACTGCACCTCCGGGGGCCGCGCATCCACGCGGAACTTTCCCGTAATTTCAAATAATCCCTTGCCCCGCTGCATGTCCAGCGCCTCCAGAGTGGCCCGGACTGCTCTCAGGTCCCATTCCATGGGCTGGGCCGCCTTCTCCTGTTTACCCAGACTCACCTGCCCCGCCAGCTTTGCCTTCAGGCCGTTCTTCCGGGCAGAGACGGAATCCACGGTCACTTCCCCACCCTTCACCCGCAGGACCATGGAAACATCCTCCAGCTTCACTTCTCCCTTCGCATCGTAGAGCAAGACATCCGCACCTCTGAGCCGCCAATCCGTGATCAGTGCGGAGTCCTTGAAAAATTGCCCTAACGGAAAATCAACTGCCCCGCTGCTTACCGCCATCAGTGGCTGCCCGTCCATCCGGCGCAATCTTGCCCCCTCAAAGTGCAGCCCCCGCAGTGGATCCCATGTTACCCCCTTGCGTTCCAGCACCAGCCCGCTCTCTGCCAGTTTCCCATCCATCTTCGCCACCACCTGCTTGCCAGCCAGGCTCATCCCGGCCCATGCCAGAAGGCCTCCCAGCGCTACGATCCCCACCACCCATCGCCAGCGATGCATGATTTTTTTCCTCCCCGTTTCATTCGTAGGCCTGCTCATTGCCTTTCCTTCAAGCGCAAAATGTGCCCGTTGGGCGCTCTAAGTAGCACCAGCCCTTTTAACGCCGTCCTCTGGCGCATTTCGCAAGCTCGCAACCCATCTTCATGCAGATGGCATCATACCATGGGTGCTCATTCTATCATTCACACCCCGCTCGCTGAACACGCACCGGGGCGGATTGCAAACCCTATGGAGCTGAATGCATTACAGGATGCAATCTTCCTTCCACCTTGGAAAAGTCTCTCTGCGGCTCAATCCCTTATCCCATCAGGCATACTTCCATCACCAGCTTCCACGGCACATCATCTGCGATTGGGATGGCTCACTCTTTTGGATAACGCCATGAAACCATTATCAAAAACGCTCGTCTTCTCCGTCCTGCCTTTGCTCACCCCCTTGGCAGCCATCGCAGAACCTTCCGCCAAGCCGGATGCCTCGCCAGTGGAGAACAATCTAACCAACAAGGCCATCGGCTCATCATGGCGTGCGTCCGAGATCATCGGTACCGACGTGAAAAATGCCGCCGATGAAAAAGTTGGCAAGGTCGACGATCTCGCCGTCGATTTCCAGAGCGGGAAAACCCTGGCCGTCATCATCTCCACCGGCGGCTTCCTCAATATGGCGGATACCCTCAGCGCCGTGCCACCATCCACCCTTAAGTATGATACAGAGGCCAAGGTATTCCGCACCTCCCTTACCAAGGAGCAGCTCACCAAGGCCCCCCAATTCAAGGCAGATCAATGGAAGGATCAAAACGATACCACTTTGATCGATAAAGTCCGTGTCTATCGCGACTCCATCGGTGGGGACATCACTGCGGCTGACAACTCCGCTCAAAACGAACGGGATGCGGACGGAAAAACCACTACCCCGGGCGATCAGGGCAACAGCGACGCAGACCTCAAAGTCACCAAGGATATCCGCGCCGCCATTGTCGCTGCAGATGTCTCCTTCAATGCCAAGAACATCAAGATCATTACCCTGAATGGCACAACCACCCTGCGCGGTGTGGTCGCCAGCGCGGATGAGCATGCCACCGTTCTCAAAATTGCCAAGGCCAATGCCGGCTCCGCCACTGTGGTCGATAAACTTGAAGTCAAGTAAGCCACTTCCTCTTTTTCCAACACCTAACCAAACCAACTACTACCATGAGTCATAAATCCGTTTACGCCATTGCCATCTCGGAAGGTCAAGCCCTGCAGATCGTCGATAGCCTCATCAACTCCGGCTTCTCCAACAACGACATCTCCATCCTCTATCCGGACAAGGATTCCACCCACCAGTTCGCCCATGAAAAAAATACCAAGGCACCGGAAGGTGCCGTGGCCGGTGTGAGTGCGGGCGGTGTTCTCGGCGGAGCCTTCGGCCTTCTCGTCGGACTGGGCGCACTCGCCATCCCAGGTGTGGGTCCCCTCATCGCCGCAGGTCCGCTCCTCGCCGCCCTTAGCGGGGCCGCTGCAGGAGCAGCCGTGGGCGGAGTGGCAGGCGGCCTCATTGGCTTGGGCATTCCAGAGCTTGAGGCGAAGCGCTATGAAAACAGAATCGCCGAAGGAAATTACCTCATCTCCGTCCACGCCGTGGATGGTGACGAAGTGGACCGCGCCAAGGAAATCCTCAAAAATGCCAATGCAGAGGACATCTCCGTCACCTCCCTCAGCGAAGCCAGCCCGGCTTCCCGATAAAATCACCTAACTATCATTTTGTTCACTCAGCAGCCTCCCATGGTGGAGGCTGCTTTTTTGTTATATGACGCTGATGAATTCTAACAAGGCGGAAACCTCTCCCGAGAGGTCGGTGGCGGCGAGCCAGGAATTATCCTAACAGTCCGCCCCCCCGTCGCCCCCGGAATCGAGCGAAGGATAGACTGACACTGCAATTCAAATTCGCAGGTAAAGACGGCCCTGCCCTTATGAAATTTTCACACCGCCACTGAGGAGATAAACATTAGATCAGCCATCCGGACGCAAGGCTTTTAAAACCAAACTCTTTCACTCCTACGATTGACTCCCTCACCCAAATACGCTTGATAAGTCTCTGTCCATTAAGGCCACGAAAAATATCAAATAAGTGCAAAAAGCAATTAAAGCGTCAAAATTGGACAACACTACCCTTCCTCTACCTAAATTAGTCGTCCCTGTCGCGCAATATGCGATCTTTACCATGGATTGCGATGGATACGTGTTGGACTGGAACCAAGGCGGGGAACAAATTATTTTTTACAAGCCGTCTGAGATCATCGGCAGACATTTTTCGTGCTTCTATCCGGAGGAGGCAGCCCGGGCCGGCCTCCCCCAACAGGAACTGGACACCGCCGCCCGCGAAGGCAGCTTCAATGATGAAGGATGGCGCGTCCGCAAGGATGGCTCCCGCTTCTGGGCCAGCATCGTTACCACCGCCATCCGTTCCGAAGAGGGAGAACTGCAGGGATTCCTGAAAATCACCCACGATCTCACGGAGCGTATGCTCGCCACTGAGGCGCTCCGCCAGAGTGAGGAACGCTTCCGCCTGCTGCTCGAAAACGTGCGGGAATACGCCATCTTCCTGCTCGATCCGGAAGGCCACGTTCTCAGTTGGAACATCGGCGCACACCGGATCAAAGGCTACGAGGAGCAGGAAATCCTCGGCCGCCATTTCTCCGTCTTCTACACCCCGGAGGCCTTGGCCGTCCACACGCCGGATAAGATGATCAATATGGCGCTGAAACATGGCAGCGCCGAAAACGAAGGCTGGCGCGTGCGCAAGGATGGCTCCCGCTTTTGGGGAAATGTCCTCCTCACCGCCCTCTACGATCATCAGGGGAAACTCTGCGGATTTGCAAAAATCACCCGCGACCTGACTGAAAAACGGGAAATCAAAAAACTCCAGGAAACCTCCCATCGCAAGGACGCCTTCCTCGCCACCCTCGCGCATGAGTTGCGGAATCCCCTCGCCCCCATTCTTCCGGGCGTGGAAATCATTCTCCGTGAGCCGGAGAACACAGCCCGCGTCACCCAGGTGGCACGCATGCTCCAGCGCCAGGTAGGGCAGATGGCCCACCTCATCGATGATCTCTTGGACATGTCCCGCATCACCACCGGGAAAATCATTCTGCAGCAGGAAATCATCCCACTGGCCAGCGTCCTCCAGAGTGCCATCGAGGCTGTGGAGCCAGCCTTCCAAGCCTGCGGCCATCATTTCACCACCCAGATCCCCAATCACCCGCTGATGATTCATGCGGACCCCCACCGCATTTCCCAGATCATTTCCAATCTGCTCTCAAACGCCGCCAAATACACACCTCCCGGTGGCAATATCCAGCTCACCGTCTCCATCACCGCGCCCACCGCCCTCTCCATTTCTGTTAGCGATGATGGGAACGGCATCCCAGCCAATCTGCAAAAAACCATTTTCGATCTCTTCGATCAAGGCGAGGGTGGCTCCAGTGATGGGCTGGGCATCGGCCTCACACTCGTCCGCACTCTTGCTGAAAAACATGGCGGCGGTGTCTCCGTATCCAGCCCCGGCCCCGGCCAGGGCAGCACCTTTACCCTGGACCTTCCCGTGCTCATTCCCGATCAAACACCCGCCCCTGCCGAGGCTTCTGCCACAGACACGCAGACCCGCACCGGCCCGCGCCGCGTCCTCATCGCAGATGATGGAAAATCCGCTGCCGATATCGTAGCCCTTTTCTTCCAGATGGAAGGCATGGAAACCGCCGTCGCCTATGATGGGGCGCAAGCCGTGGAAATCGCGGAAAAATTCCAGCCGGATCTCATCTGCATGGATCTGGGCATGCCCTGCATGGATGGCTACGAGGCCGCCCGCCGCATCCGGGAATTTGGGAACCAGGTGGTCATCATCGCCCTCAGCGGCTGGGGTGCGGATGAGGATCGCCGCCGCTCTGCCCAGGCCGGCTTCGACCACCACCTCGTCAAGCCCGTAAAGCCGGACGATCTGCGGGAAATCATCGCCCGCTACCTTCCGTCCTGACGCCCGGCAGGCCATCCCAGCCGCTCCCCGCGTATATTGTAAGAAATGACAGAGTGGGCCGTATCACTCATCACCCTCTGATCTCTCGGGACATCAGTGGATCCCTGCACCCGCAGAATAAGTCCGGCCCTCTCAGTCCTTTTATCAAAACGTGAATTTTACCTCCTGCCTCTGCACCCTCGCCCTTGCCGCCACCCTGGCTCCTGCGCATCTCACTGCCGCCAGCGATAACCTCACGCCGAAAAGCTCCCCAACCCCGGCGGCAGACTTTCATCAATGGGCCGCCACTCCGCCTATGGGATGGAACAGTTGGGACTGCTTCGGCACCACCGTGACCGAACAGCAGACCAAGGAGCAGACCGACTTCATGGCGGAGAAGCTGAAATCCCACGACTGGCAATACATCGTGGTGGACATCCAGTGGTATCAGCCCAGCGCACAGGGCCATGATTACGTAAAGGGCGCGAAGTTGACCATGGACGAATTCAGCCGCCTGATTCCCGCTCCGGAAAAATTCCCCTCCTCAGCCGATGGGAAGGGCTTCAAGCCACTGGCAGACTATGTCCATTCCAAGGGATTGAAATTCGGCATCCACATGATGCGCGGCATTTCACGCCAGGCCGTGGAACAGAATACGCCGATCAAAGGCACCACCGCGCGGGCAGCAGACATCGTCGATAGAAAGAGCACCTGCTCGTGGAACCCGGACATGTACGGCGTGGATATGTCCAAGCCCGGTGCCCAGGAATACTATGACAGCCTCATGGAACTGAATGCCTCATGGGGTGTGGATTTTGTGAAAATCGACGACCTCAGCCGCCCCTACCATCAGGCCGAGATCGAAGCCATCCGCAAGGCAATCGATAAAACAGGCCGCAAGATGGTCTTCAGCACCTCGCCGGGAGAAACACCCGTCTCCGATGGCGCGCACGTGAACCAGCACGCCAACATGTGGCGCATCAGTGATGATTTCTGGGACTCCTGGCCGCAGTTGCTCTCCCAGTTCAAGCGCCTCCACGATTGGACACCGCACCGCATCACCGGTGCCTTCCCGGATGCCGACATGCTCCCACTCGGAAAGGTGAAATTCGGCCGCCCCACCCGGTTCACGCCGGATGAGCAATACACCATGATGACCCTCTGGTCCATCGCCCGCTCCCCGCTCATGCACGGCGGAGATATGACAAAAACAGATGACTTCACCCTCTCCCTCCTAACAAATGACGAAGTGCTGGCTGTCAATCAACACAGCACCAACAACCGCCAGCTATTCCGCACCGATGACGGAAAAGTCGCCTGGATCGCCGATGTGCCGGACAGCCAAGACAATTACCTCGCTCTCTTCAATGTCAGCGACGCCACCCAAACTGTCTCCGTAAAAGCCCCAGACGTCGGTATCAAAGGCACTGTTAAAGTGAAGAATCTGTGGACAGGAAAAACCCTTGAAAACTCCACCCAGGAAATCTCCTCCAGCATCCCCCCCCACGGCGCACGCCTCTACCGTGTCCGTCCCGGTCTCTAATTAAATTTATCTGCGCACCCGCTTCGCCAGGATCTTCCGGGGCGAAGCGGTAGGCCGAAACATCCATCGGTTGATAGAACTCACCCCCGTCTTATTGGGCCAGCTTCTTCAGATGGCCCGTGGTGCGTGAACATCTTGTCCATCGCCTTGTGGAAACCGCCTCCTTGCCTCTCACCGGCACAGCAGCGCGGTTTGAATTTATAGCCTGTCCTGCTCCTCAAGGGAACGTTCCAACCATGCGTTTTTCTTTAGAATTCTATTCTTAATATATGCGTGCATTAACACCGGCATATAAACACTACCGAGCATGAACATCACGAAAATTAAATCCACCACTATACTCCACTTATCCCCTCCTAAATAAAACACTTCCCTCAAAAAAACGAACCCAAAAATGGAAAGAACAAAGATACCAATCCCCCAGACGACCAAAATAATTAAATACAAAAATCTCATAACGGTAAAGGCAACTCAAAGAAAGCTTACACAATACATTCATGGCTCAAATTTGAAAAACATCTCATAGGCAATTCATTTTCTATCCGAGGCCCTACTTTCCTCCCGATCGCCGAGCCGGGCAATTACCTGGCTCCTATCCATGCGGGTGATGCAGCACAGTCCACGACCGCAAACGCCGCTAATCCCGGCATCGTTGGCGCGGATAAAGTCAAAAATTTGTGGATTTGAAAAGTCTCCTCAAGCATCCCACCCACGGCGCACGTCTCTACCGCGTCCGCCCGGCTTCTGAATAAAATTCATTTGCCGCCACTGTCCGCTTCCCGTTTCCTTTGAAAAAACTCCATTCAATGACATCCCCAATCCTTCACTACAGCCTTCTCGCGCTCAGCGCCAGCACCTCCCTGCTCGCTGCCGGGCCATCCGCCATTGCCGACGCACCGAAGGATCCACGCACGGTGAAAAACTTCGCGTTGGGCGATGTCCAGCTCCTCGACAGTCCCTTCAAGCAGGCGATGGAGCGGAATGCCACCTACCTGCTGTCCCTGAATGCGGATCGGCTCCTGCACAATACCCGTGAGTACGCTGGCCTGAAGGCGAAGGGTGAACTCTACGGCGGGTGGGAGGCAAAGGGCATCGCCGGCCATACGCTGGGCCACTACCTTACCGCCATTTCCCAACAATACGCCGCCACCGGCGACAAGCGTTTCCTGGATCGCATCAATTACATCGTTTCCGAAATGGCGGAGTGCCAGAAGACTTATGGGGATGGCTACATCGGCGCACTGCCGCCCAAGGAACTGGAGACCCTGCGCGCCATGAGGAATGGAAAACTGGAGGTGAGCAGCGCCTTCAATTTCAAAAGCGGAGCATGGGTGCCATGGTACACCCAGCACAAGATCCTCAACGGCCTGAAGGATGCCTGGGTGCTGGGGAAAAACAAACAGGCCAAGGAAGTCACGCTCAAGCTGGCGGATTGGGTGGATGCCGTCACGGGCGGACTCACCCCGGAGCAGCAGCAGGACATGCTGCGCGTGGAGCACGGCGGCATGCTGGAAACCCTTACGGAAATCTATCAACTCACCAAGGAGCCGCGCTATCTCGCCGCAGCAAAACGCTTCTATCAAAACTCCATTTTCGATCCCCTGCTCGCCGGAAAGGATGCACTCAACGGACTGCACGCCAATACCCAGATCCCGAAAGTCATCGGGGAAGCCCGCAGTTATGAGGTCACGGGCGATGAAAATGGCCGGAAGATTTCCGAGTTTTTCTGGAACACCGTCGTTCACAACCGTTCCTGGGTGATCGGAGGCAACAGTGACAACGAGCACTTCTTCCCCGTGGGGAAAGCCTCCCAGCACCTCGCTCCCTTCACCGCAGAGAGCTGCAATACCTACAATATGCTGAAGCTCACGGAACACCTCTTCACCTGGCAGCCCAGCGTGGAACTGGCGGATTACTACGAACGCGCGCTCTACAATCAGATCCTCGGATCCCAGGATCCGGAGCATGGACAGTTCACCTACTTCGTCTCCATGAAGCCTGGCCACACCAAGGTCTTCAGCACCCCGGAGGATTCCTTCTGGTGCTGCAGCGGCAGCGGCATGGAAAACCACACGAAATACGGGGAAGCCATCTACTTCCATGATGACTCCAGACTTTTTGTGAACCTCTTCCTCCCCTCCACGCTGAACTGGAAGGAAAACGGCCTCGCGCTCATCCAGAATACCAGCTACCCCAGACACGACTTCACCGAGCTGAGCATCCGCAACGCTCCGCCGAAAGAGCTCACCATCGCCGTGCGTTGCCCGTCCTTCGCCACTGCTCCCGTCACTTTCATGCTCAATGGCCAGCCTCTGTCCATCCAAGGCAAGCCCGGCACCTATGCCGAGATCAAGCGCGTCTGGAAAAAAGGCGATACCCTGCGCGCCACCATCCCCATGGGGCTTCATACGGAAAAGCTGGAAGGCAATGAAAAGCTCATCGCCTTCCTCTACGGCCCGCTCGTCCTCGCCGGAGATCTCGGCCCGGCCCCCCGCACGAAAACCTTCCCGTGGGCCAAGGATCAGGGAGACAATCGGCGCGCCGCCACCGCCCCCGTCCCCGTCATCGTGCGCAAGGATGATTCCCCGGACCTCCTGGCCTCTCTGGAGCGCCTGCCCGGTGACGACATCGCCTTCAAGACCCAGGGCCTCGGCCAACCGGACGACATCACCCTGCGCCCTATCGGTGGCATTTTCTACGATTACTATAACATTTACTGGAATGTTTTCTCCGCCACGGAGTGGGCACAGAAAAAGGCTGATATTCTGAAAAAGGAAGCGGACGCAGAGCGCGAGGAAGCCCGCATCGTGGATGCCTTCTCCCCCGGCGAACAGCAGTCGGAAGTGGATCACCAAGCCACTTCCAACGAATCCACCATCAGCGATTTCAGAAACCGGAAGGTTCGCAGTATCGGCAATAGCGGCTGGGTTGAATACACGCTCAAGATCCTGCCGGATACCGCCCAACTCCTTCGCTTCACCTACTGGGGAGATGAGCCAGACTCCGGAGCCGTCATCCTCATCGATGGCCAGCCTCTCCTCACCCAGACCCTCACCAAGCTCAAGCCCGGCCAGTTCGTGGACATCGATACCCCCATCCCTGCCGCGCTGCTGAAAGGGAAAACCAAAGTCACTGTCCGCATCCAGTCCCTCCCCGGCAAGCAACCCGCACGCTTCTTCGCCAGCAGCATCCTCAAGGCGGAGAAATAACGAATACTCCAGCAGGCAGGGATGCCTCTCCGAGGCGTCCCTGCCCCAATCTCTTCCTCCACGCCCCTCTCCGCGACCTCTGCTCCTCCGCGTTTCGATCCCTCATCAAAACCTCTGCGTCCCTCAGCGACCTTCGCGCCTTTGCGGTAAACCTCTGCCCCTCCCGCAAACCTCTTCTCCGCGCGCCCCTCCGCGACCTCTGCTCCTCCGCGTTTCGATCCCTCATCAAAACCTCTGCGTCCCTCAGCGACCTTCGCGCCTTTGCGGTAACCCCTTCCCTCGCCTCTGAAAACTCAGCACTAGCAACATTTCATTCATCGTGCATAATGGGAAAACGCTTTCCCACCCATGTCCGTCGAATTCAAAGACTACTATGAAACACTCGGCGTAACGCGTGAGGCCACCACGGAGGAAATCAAAAAAGCCTTCCGAAAGCTCGCCCGCATCCACCACCCGGATGTCGCCAAGGACAAATCCACCGCCGAGGAAAAGTTCAAGCAGATCAATGAAGCCTACGAGGTCCTGAGCGATCCCGAGAAACGGCAGAAATACGATCAACTCGGCGCAGATTGGCAGAGCGGCGGCCACGCTCCCCCACCCGATTGGCAGCATGCCCATGGTCCCGGCCCGGGCAGCACCGGCCATGAATTCAACTTCGGCGGCACCGGCTTCAGTGATTTCTTCGAGCAATACTTCAGCGGTGCCAGCCGCTACGGCTTCCCGGAAGGCGATTTCTCACAGGGCTCACGCGGTCCCTCTCAGAGAAAAGGCAGCGACATCGAGGGCGATATCCTCGTCAGCCTGGACGAGGCCATGCACGGCGCGCTCCGCTCCATTTCCCTGCAATCCACAGATCCCCTGACGGGAAAATCCCACACCCAGACCTTTCAAGTCCGCATCCCCGCCGGAGTCACCGATGGCAAGCGCATCCGCGTCCCTGGCCAGGGAGAACCCGGCCATGGAGGTGCCGATCCCGGCGATCTCTACCTCCGCGTCCGCCACGCCGCCCATCCGGATTTCCATACCGAAGGTCACGATCTTTACCACGATCTCAGCCTAGCCCCATGGGAAGCCGTACTCGGCGCGGAAATCCCCGTCCCCACTCTGGATGGCCTAGTGAAGTTGAAAATCCCCGCCGGCTCCGAAACAGGCCAGCACCTCCGCGTGCGGGGCCGCGGCCTGCCAAAAGGAAAATCCGGCGAACGCGGTGACTTCTACGCCACCCTCACCATCCAATCCCCTGACAAACTAACAGAAGAGGAACGCACCCTCTGGGAAAAACTCCGCGATGTTTCCAAGTTCAACCCACGCCACGCCTGATCCATGAGCACCGATCCATCCACCCACCCCTCGGAAACAGAAGGCCGCTACACCCTGGAGATCGTTTCAAAAATCACCGGCGTCTCCTCCGAGACCATCCTCCATTATCAGGAACACGGCCTCCTCCGTCCCCGGCAGGACACCTACGATGACGAAACCCTCCGCACCCTCCGCCAGGTGGAACATCTCCGTCAAACCAGCGGCGCACATCTATCCGGCCTCACGCTAATCCTCAGTCTCCTGAACGAGGTGGAACACCTCCGCCGGACGCTGAGGTCCAGACGTTGACCAAGGCCCCTTCAACCCATGTGCCTGCCATGTGGATGAGCCTCCTCATTCCTATTCGGCGGATTCGATCGTGCCTTGAAAGTAACTGTTTTTCCCGGAATTAGAGATAGCCGCATGGTTGTGCTCACTCGAAAAATCAATGACTGCGGTATTTTCAAAGCCATTTGAAATCCGGATTCCCACCGGAGAGCGCGCAGCAAGAACCCCCCAGATCAGATTGGAAGAACCAAGGCACGCATTTTGAAAATCAGGGCTTTCATCCTGATGATTTCCCGCCCATCCCGAGATCAAGGATAAATGAACCGCCGCTTCTGAGCCGAAAGTTGAATGGCGGGCGTTGCCGGGCGGCATGTCATTGAAAGGCCATCGCCATACTTGTTGGCCAATGCCGTATTCATTGCCTGCATTCCGCTGTCTTCCATAGACTTGGCATGCCCTGATTTCATTTCCCAACAATAGCGGATTTAAAGGCATCGTTACGGATTTATACTCACCCATCAGAAAAATACCGGCCCTCTCCTGCAGGCGCAGATCGCGAATCACATTCATGCATATGGGTGAGCTGGCACCTGTTCCCCATAACATCATACCTTCGGAAACACGGTCGAACTCATCTCCTGCCCAAATATTACGTAAGCCAGCTCCATAAATACCCGAATAGGAAACTCCATCCCGAAACTGATTCGAAACATGGATATTCTCCATACATCCAACCGCAATCATGATATGGGATGAAGTATCGGGGCGAATCGTCCAAGGTCGCCCCAATCGAACATTTTCACCCTCTCCCGCCACAATAGGTATGCACTGGCCTATGCCTGTACCGGCAGTAATCAGCGCGTAGGCAGTCGATTGATAACCATCCGTTTGATTCACAAAGGCCTTCGTTCCCCATGACATCTTGGATGAACTGAAGGAATCACCATTCACTGCATCCGGTGTGCCCTGCCACAAAACCTCGCCCATTTCATAAAGAAACATCTCACTGGCATTCGTCATGCCATGGATTTTTTCGATTAGATTGAATCCAAAATATGAATGAACGGATTCACCCGCGATCACCATCCCCCTTCCCCCTCCATGAATATGGTTGTGCTCCACGACTCCCTGCTTCAGCCCGCGAAAGCTGATGGTCGCCCCTTCTGCGGTAGTAGCCTCGCAATCATTGTAATTGAAAGTCAGATAGGCCATTTCACCCCCCCAATGGGAAAAAGGGTATTCCCCCTTCAAAACGCAATCTTCAATCGTTAGATAAGAGGTATTGCCTGTTGCCAGGATAACATGATTGGCTGGCACCCATTTTCCATTGGGTCGAAAAACCGGAGTCAGATTTTTGATTTCACAATGCCGCAGGGAAACTCCCGTTGTCTTGGAAATCCATAGGGCGGTGTGATCCACTCCAGGAGAAGCATTGACAGTTAGATTTTCCAATCCCCCACGATCTTCCATCTTCACCACGGGACGATACCGTTCCTTCATCAAAGGGATTTGCTCATATTCAGGAGAAACGATTGCGGTTGCCTCCCGTCCAGCGCCTCTGAGTATCACCCCCTTTTCGACAATGATGGTTTTCCGGACCATATAGGTGCCAGGCCCCAGGATCACGATTCCTCCGCCTGCCTCAGAAGCTTTATGAATGGTCTTTTGTATCCGAATACTGGCATCCTCCACGCCATCTGAAGGAGCGTCTTTGCAATGAAACACGCGTGGTGAGGAAGGTCTTGATTCCACTCGTAGTTGAGTTGGCGGACTCCATCCATAATCCCCTCCACCGGAATTTATAAACATGCGGTAGGAGCCCGGCGTCAGGTTTTTGGGAAGCAAAACCGTCCGCTCAAAAGAAAGTAACACTTTCATCTCAGGGCGATAGCTTAGCCCTGACTGACAGATCCAGATCTCCCCTTTTTCATCTACCAGACACACCTTGATGTCGGGTTCTGTTCCAAAATTGACCCCGAACAACCGGAGCCGATCCCCTGCCACCGGCACAGTTGGTCTCATGGTCCGAATTTCAGGAATATTGATCCGGAAGGGAGAGCTCCTTCCTTCACCCGTCTCGGCCCAGATTAATTTCAAATCGGATTTCGCTTCTTTAGGAGCATTGAGAATGATCGAATGCTCCTTGGGGTTACTGCACTCCGGAGTAACACTTCCATCTAGCGGCTGACCCGGGAAAACAATTTCGCCTTTCAATACCCGCTCCAGAGACGCACGAACATCCCAGAACTCAGGGTTGAGCCCCGATGAGGCGCGTATTACCAGCGAGGGATCGTCCAAACCACTTCCAAGCAGAAGAATAGGCTCCTTGCGGGGAGCCATCATACTGGAAGCTGAAATCTGCGGTATCGCTGCCCATGCCTGCATGCTGACACAGAACACAGCGCCCAAAAGCACCAAAAGGAATTGATCCGGTCGCAAAGTGGTATCCATACATTAACAAGCCAGAATCCATCATGCCCATTTTTCCACCAATCACAAATGCGATTTCACCTCTTCCGTGGCGGCGGTTTCCAACCGCCATGCCATTCATTTTCCAGTGGGGCATGGCGGTTGGAAACCGCCGCCACGACAAAAAAAACCGCTGTCCGGATGAACCGGACAGCGGTTTTAAATATTTCAGCTAGACCGTTTCGGATCAGGCGGATGCTTTGGCAGCCTTGGCTTCCAGAGCTTTCTTCGCTTGAGCGATGATGGCGGAGAATGCTGGGGCGTCGGTGATCGCGAGGTCCGAGAGGATCTTGCGGTCAGCTTCGATACCGGCAGCCTTCAGGCCTTCGATGAAGCGGGAGTAGGTGATGTCCTCGTTGCGGCATGCAGCGTTGATACGCTGTGTCCACAGACGGCGGAATTGACCCTTGCGCTTCTTACGGTCGCGATATTCATACGTCATCGCCTTGCGGACAGCGTCCTTGGCGTAACGGAAGAGTTTCGAGCGGAAACCGCGGAAACCCTTGGCACGAAGCAGTGTCCGCTTGCGGCGGGCACGGCTGGCCGGTGAGTTGGTGGCACGTGGCATTTACTTTATTTCAGTTTGAACAGACCGTTGTTTTCATTTCCTTCCACAGTCTCGACTGTTCGTGTCTCCCTCGCGGGATCAGGCTGTGTAAAGGCCGTCCGATTAGCGGACGGATCTAGTATCGTTACCGGGTTTCAATTAACGGGAGAAAGGAAGATTCTCTCTGACGTTTCTAAGGTCAGCATCGGAGACGAGAGCAGCTTGCCCAAGACGACGCTTGCGCTTGCTGTTCTTGCCTTGAAGAAGGTGGCGTGCACCTTGCTTCCGACGAAGAATTTTCCCTGTTCCAGTGACTTTGAAACGCTTGGCAACGGCTTTCCGTGTTTTTGCTTTTCCTCCGACTCTTGGCATGGGACGGGCAAACTAGGCACCCGCGACCCCTTGACAAGCCAAAAATGGCTGTTTTCTCGAAAAGACAGGAGACAGAAGATGGGATGAAAAGCAGAGCAAGAGGCTCTCCGCTCCGGACCTATTTCTTGTCTTGGGTCTTTTGTCTCCAGGTCTTCTGTCTCTTTCGCAGAAAACTTCACTTCCCTTAAATACCGGAAATTACCACATCTGGTGTTTCGATTCCAATTTTACCACCACATATTGCGTAAATCGTGCTGATGCATTGCGAGGGGGAACGGATGGCGGTAGCGTCTCCTTCGGCTGATTTCCGGCCAGCGGCTCTCCTTTCACTTCCCTACGCTCATGTACCTGAAAACTCTCGAAATCCACGGCTTCAAGTCGTTCGCGGATAAAACCGTGTTCGAGTTCGCAAAAGGCGTCACTGGGATCGTGGGGCCGAATGGCTGCGGGAAGTCCAATGTGGTGGACGCCATCCGCTGGGTGCTGGGGGAAACATCGGCCAAGGCCCTGCGCGGCGGAGAAATGGCGGACGTCATTTTCAATGGCACGGAAAAGCGCAAGCCGCTGGGCATGGCGGAGGTCACCCTCACCATGGCGGATTGCGAGGGGCCTCTGAAGGTGGATTTCAATGAAGTGGCCCTCACCCGCCGCGTGTTCCGGGATGGGCGGTCCGAGTATCGCATCAATGGCACACTCTGCCGCCTGAAGGATATCCACGACATGCTCATGGATACCGGCATCGGCCGCACCGCCTACTCCATCATGGCGCAGGGCCAGATCGATCAGATTCTTTCGTCAAAGCCGGAGGAACGCCGCGCGGTGTTCGAGGAAGCGGCCGGCATTACCAAGTACAAGAAGGAAAAGAAGGAGGCCCTGCGGAAACTGGAATTCACGGAGGCCAATCTCCTGCGCGTCTCGGACGTGCTGGCGGAGCAGGAGCGCCGCATGAATTCCCTCAAGCGCCAGGTGGCAAAGGCCCGCCGCTACCAGGCGCTGGCGCTGGATACCCGCGTGCTGGATACCCACCTCGGGCATCGCCGTTTCGTGGAACTCACCGCAGAGCGCGATGAACTCCGCACCTCCATCCGCAGCCTGGAAGTGCGCGATACGGAGCTGGAAATGCAGCTTCCCGCGAAGGAGGAAGCCGTGCGCGAGGCGCGATCCGAGGCCCGCGTTTTCGAGAGCGAGCTGGGCGAACTCCGGCAGCGCCTGAACAGCCACCAGAATGCCCTCACCGCCTCGTCCGGTCGCATGGCCTTCAATGAGGAGCGGAAGGCCGAGCTGGAATCCCGCATCCGCCAGAATCACGAGGAAATCGCCACCACTCGCGAGAAACTCCAGCAGCATGAGTTCGATTTCATCGCCGCCAATGAAGCGCTGGATCTCCTGAGCCGCCGCATCGCGGAGCGGGAGCTGCAGCTTGCCGATGAGGAGGGCCGCACCCGTGGCACGCGCGAGGAGCGGGAGCGCATCGAGGCCGCCCTGCGCGAGACCCGGGGCGAGGCCAACCGCGCGCAGACGATCATCGCCACCTATCAGGCGAAGATTGAGAGCGCCATTTCCCAGCTGGAGGGAAACCGCGAGCGCGCCCGCCAGTTGGCCGATGAGGAGCAGCGCCTCACGTTGGAGCTGGAGGAGTTCCGCATGGAGCAGGGAAACATCGCCCAACAGGTGGAGTCCACCGGCTCCCTGTTAGGCGAGCTGGAGGAAAATTTCCACGCCGCAGAACGCCACTATCAGCACACGCGCGGCGATCTGGATGGCGCGCGCGTGGCCGCCACGGAGAGCCATAAGGCGCTGGCCCAGCGCTCCGCCCGTCTCGATGCCGTTAGACAACTCGTGGCCAGCGGTGAGGGGCTGGAAAAAGGCACCCAGAGCGTGCTGAAGGGCCTGGGCCAGCCGGATCAGTTCCTCCCCGGCATCCACGGCGTGCTTTCCCAATTCATCGAGGCGGAAAACTCCTGCGCCCGCGCGCTGGCCACCGTGCTGGGGCATCACCTCCAGACCGTGCTGGTGCAGGATCAGGCCACCGCGGAGGCCATCATTTTACGTCTCACGGAGAAACAGCTCGGCCTGGCATCGGTGCTGCCGGAGTCCTTCATCCCGGCTTCCAGCGGCTCCCAGATGGAGTCCCTGCCGGAGGGGGCCACCGCTTGGGCGCTGGACCGCGTGAAGTGTGATCCACGCGTGGCTACCGTGATGGAAAAGCTGCTTCACCGCGTGCTCATCGTGCCAAATCTGGCCACCGCCCTGCGCCTGCGCAGCAGCCTGCCGGGCACGTCCTTCGTCACCCTCGCCGGTGTTCTGATAGGCGCGGAGGGCACCCTGCGTGGTGGCTCCGCCGCAGAGGGCAGCACCTCCGTGTTGGAGCGCCAGAATGAAGTCCGCACGCTGGAGGCAGAGGTGGAAAAACTCGCCGCCGCCGATGAGGCCGCCCGCACCCGCGTGGTGGAGCTGGATGGGAAATTGGAGCAACTCCGCGAGGAGGTGGAAATTTCCCGCGAGCGCCTGCAGCGGCAGAAGGTGGATCTTTCCACCCTCCAGGGCCAGCTCAGCCTGGCCACCCGCGAGGTGGAGAATTTCGAAAACAAACGCGAAAACCTCCACCGCGAGCGCACCGATCTGGAAAACCGCGAGCGCGCCGCCAGTGAGGGCCGGGAGCAGATGGAGGGTGAGCTTTCCACCGCGCGGGATCGCCTGGAGTTTCTGGAAGAGGAGGGCCGCCGCCTGCAGTCGGAGGTGGATGCCGTCGTCCAGCGCGAGCAGGATTTCAATAACGCGCTCAATGATCTGCGGATGGAGCTGGCTGTGGAGCGCCGGGCGAAGCAATCCGCCGAGGAGCAGCAGAAGCCGATGGAGGCCCGCCTTTCCGAGCTGCGGGAAATCGCCATCCGCCGCGAGACGGAGATCGAGTCCTTCGATCAGCGCGTGGAGGCCGCCATCGGCGAAAATGCCCGCCTCGCCGAGGAGTGTGAGATGCACCGGAATGAGGTGGAGGATCTCCAGCAGGAGATCGAGTCCCGCGCCTCCGGCCGCGCCGCCCTGATGGAGGCCATCGAGTCTGCGGAGACCGCCCTCTCCGCGCTGCGCCGTGATCATGCCAAGGTCAGCGAGCAAAAGGGCCGTGAGGAAGTGGCCGTCACCAAGCTGGACCTCCGCATCGAGAATCTCCTTACCACCATTCAGGAGCGCTATCAGGTCGATCTCGCCACCTTCGAGCCGGATGCACACGCGCTCCTCTCCAGCATCGCCTCGCAGAAGGAAATGCAGGGCCGTGGTGGCCGCCAGACCTTCGTCACCGCGGATGGCGATGAGGAAGGCAGCGAGGACGAGCCACCCATCGTCGTCATCGATGGCACCCGCTCGGAGGACGATGCCCCCACTCCCCTCCCCGGCGAGATGACCGGCGAGCCGGATTGGCAGTTCGTCGAAAACACCGTGCTCGATATCAAGCGCCGCCTCGATTCCATGGGCCCCGTCAATCTCGATGCCATCGAGGAATACGAAGAACTGGAGGAACGCTACAACTTCGTCCGCAATCAGCACGACGACCTCGTTTCGTCGAAAGCGGAGCTGCTGGAAGTCATCGAGCGCATCAACATCGAGACCCAGCGCCGTTTCTCCGAAACCTTCGCCCAGGTCCGCATCAATTTCCAATCGATGTTCAAGGAGCTCTTTGGCGAAAAAGGCCAGGCAGACCTCACCCTGCTCGATGAGAGCGATCCCCTCGAATCCGGCATCGAGGTCATTGCCAAGCCCCCCGGCAAGAAGCTGCAATCCATCACCCTTCTATCAGGTGGTGAGCGTTCCATGACCGCCGTCGCCCTGCTCTTCTCCATCTACATGATCAAACCCAGCCCCTTCTGCGTGCTGGACGAGTTGGACGCCCCCCTGGACGAATCCAACATCAACCGCTTCGTCAAAGTCCTTGATCACTTCATCGACAATTCCCAATTCATCATCGTCACCCACTCCAAGCGCACCATGGCCCGCGCCGATGTGATGTATGGCGTCACCATGGAGGAATTCGGCGTCAGCAAGCCCGTAGGCATGCGCCTCACCCAAGCCGACGACAACGAAAAATCCCCCAAAACCGAAGCCAAATCCGCCGCCCAGAAAGCGGCCCTCCGCCTCGACGCCTAACACAAGGCACAAGGAGAGGCGATCTCCGAAATCGCCTTAAGCAAAAACTCCGTCGAATGCCCTCGGCATTCGCAATCTCTCAAAGCAGGGACCTTTTTCTAAAAGGTCCGGCGGTGGCGTACCCAACTCACCCTATCGCTTCTGCGCGCGCAAAACATATTCCTCTATTACTCACGCATTAAAAAAGCCCTTCTCCTGCTTTTCGGATAAAGTAAAGGAACTGCCACGTTGAATGCCGCAGCCAACTCCAAAAGCTCAAAATCCGACACCCATCGCACCCCTCCTTCTATCCGGGCGACAACTCCACGTGAAATATCCCACCCTTGCCTTTGGCATACAGCGGCGAACTCCTGTTGTGACCAGCCTTTTTCGTTTCTAAGACGAATGACTTGGGGACCAACTATATTACGCGGGGTTTCCATGCCCCGTCTCATCTAGCTTAATTTTTTCTTGTTATTGTCTGGAATTCCAAACATTCGTGTATGGAATTCCGAACATCCGCAAACAGCTTTCCGACTCAACCATAACAGACTGCACCCCAAAGTTGCAAAATCGGAACCAGACCAACAGAGCTTGACGCCTCCTGAAAAACTAACTCTATCAACCCGTGAAAACTCCCCTCGGTATTCTTTTGGCAGTGAGTCTGCCCGTTTTTGCGCAAGAAAATTCCCAGCCCACAGGAGAATCCCCCTCTCCAGTGATAAATACTGAACATTCCGGCGAAGATGAAAACCCTTCGCTTGCACCTACACTTGGAATCAGGGCACAGGATATCCGCGAAACAACCGTTCGTGAGCTTGACGAGCAGAAGTTTATCTTTCAGCGCGTTCAACCCGTGGAGCTTGCTCCCCCTCAGCCAGACGCCGCTCCAGCCGAACCTCTTACAAGCCAAGAACTCGCTGCTGCTGTTGCGACACGGGCTAAATCAAAATTCCTCTTCCTCGGTGGCAGCGTCTATTCATCCGATGATTCCCCAGGCAAATATCGAACATTGGTGAGGTATTGGCCAGAGGAGGGAGGTGAAGAAATAATTTTTTGGTCGTCAGCTAA
>Ga0157370_10000522_pt1 | contig 48150 bp, 51 predicted proteins | sample C35metaG_FD_113463 | JGI IMG/M metagenome (GOLD analysis project Ga0157370, IMG submission 113463) | Corn rhizosphere microbial communities from Kellogg Biological Station, Michigan, USA - C3-5 metaG | ecosystem: Host-associated > Plants > Roots > Rhizosphere > Soil | place: USA: Michigan...
GCCGGTCCCGGCGATCACCGGCACGCGGCCCGCGGCGAACTCGATCGCCTTCTCGATCAGCTGGCAATGCTCGGTCACGTCGACGGTGGGCGACTCGCCGGTCGTACCGACGATGCCGCTGCCGTCCGTGCCTTCCGCGACGTGCCAATCGATGAGCGACTTCAAGCGGGGAAAATCCAGCGCCCCATCGGCGGTCATCGGGGTGACGATGGCGACGATACTTCCGGAAAGCATTCGGTTCGGCCGGCTCGGAAAAGCGAAGATTTTACAGGACTATTCCCGGCGTGCGGCGATCCGCTGGATGGCGGCGGGGCGCGGCTCCGCCACCACGCGATCCTCGTAGGCCACCACGCGCAGCCTCCCCCGCACCGCCTCGAGCAACTCTCCCGGCTCGAGCAGGAAAGCCGGGTTCGAGGGCTTGCCGAAGCGCTCGTTGCCGCGCGCGAACGTCTCGTAGAGCAGCATGCCCTGCGGCTCGAGCGAATCCACGAGGATCGGCAGCAGCGGCCGGTGAAGATAGTTCGTCACCACGATGCCGGCGAAGCGGCGTCCCTCGTAGGGCCAGGGCCCCGACTCGAGGTCGGCCTGCATGAGCTTCACTCCGGGCGGCGGATCGGCGAACAGCGCGATGTCGCGGTCCACGGCGTCCACCTCGAATCCCATGCGGGCGAGGAGCCGGGCGTGGCGTCCCGAGCCGCATGCGAGGTCGAGCACGGCGCCTCCGGGCTGGATCCAATCCATCCATTGGCGCACCCAGGCCGAGGGCGGAAGGTCGAACGCGTGCGAAGCCATGGCCGATGCTAGCGTGCCCGCGCCGGCCGCGGAACCAGCGGCATTCAGGACGCCGCAACCGTTCCGGCGTAGACTCCCCGGCCGCTCGCCCCATTGACCCAGGGAGGATCGATGAATCGCAAGCGCACCGCCCTAGCCGCCGTAGTGGCCCTGTCCCTCGTCGCCATCGCGTTCGCCGCCTATGCGCAGCAACGCACCGTAACGCGCGTGGGAATCGTCGCGAAGCCCAAATCCTACAAGGGCCCGTGCCCCGCCACGCTCGAGTTCGTCGCGACCATCCACGTGAGCCACCATCCGGTGCGCGTCGAGTACGAATGGGAGCGCAGCGACGGCGGCCGCGGCCGGCGCGAGACGATCGAGATCCGCTCCGCCGGCCAGGGCGTGACCGATACGTGGACGCTCGGGCGCGGCGGCGAGCGCCGCATCGTGTGGGAGCGCCTGCACGTTCTCGCGCCCACCGGCATCTCGTCTCCCGAAGCGCGCGTGCGCCTCGACTGCCGCGGCTGACCGCGCCTGGTCAGGCGACCGCGAGCCAGCGGTCGAGCCGCGCGGGATCGGCCGCGAGCTCCGCGCTCGCGCCGTCGTGCACGATGCGCCCGCGCTCCATCACCAGGGCGCGCGGCGCGAGCGAGAGCGCGAGCCGCGGATGCTGCTCCACCAGCACGATCCCCATCGCGCCGGAGGCCGCGAGCCCGCGCAGCACCGCGGCGAGCTCCTGCACGAGGATCGGCGCGAGGCCCTCCATCGGCTCGTCGAGGAGGAGCAGCGCCGGATTGGTGACGAGCGCCCGGGCGATCGCGAGCATCTGCTGCTCCCCGCCCGACAGTTGCGTTCCGCGGTGGCGGCGGCGTTCGGCGAGCCGCGGGAAGAGCGCGCGCACGCGCTCGATCGTCCATGGACCCGGACGCGCGACGCAACCCAGGTGCTCGTCCACCGTGAGCGAGCGCCACATGCTCCGCTCCTGCGGCACCCAGCCGATCCCGGCGTTCGCACGCGCATGGGCCGGCCAGCGCGAGATCTCGGCGCCGCGCCAGCGCAGCGACCCGCGATGAAGGCGCGTGAGCCCCAGGATCGTGGTGAGGAGCGTGGTCTTCCCGGCGCCGTTGCGGCCGAGGAGCGCGACGCTCTCGCCTTCGCCCATCCGCACGCATGCGCCTTCCACGACGATCGACTCGCCGTAGCCCGAGGCGACATCGTCGAGCGCGAGGAGCTCAGCCATGCTCGCGACCCAGGTACACCGCGCGCACGCGCTCGTCGCGGCGGATCTCGTCCGGCTCGCCCTCGGCGAGGATGCGGCCGGCGGCGAGCACCGTGATGCGCTCGGCGAAGCGGAAGACGAGGCCCATGTCGTGCTCGATGAAGAGCACGCTCACGCAGGGCGGCAGCGAGGCGATCGCACCGAACACCTCGCCGCTTTCGGCGGCGGGGATGCCGGCGGCGGGCTCATCCAGGAGCAGGATGCGCGGCCGGGTGGCGAGCGCCAGGGCGATCTCGACCAGGCGCTGGCGGCCGTAGGCGAGCGTGGCCGTGCGGCGCGCCGCATCGTCGGCCAGGTGGAGGGTGGCGAGCAGCTCCATCGCCTCGCCGGCCTCCTCCGGGTAGCTCGCCGACGGGCGGCGCCATTCGCCCGCGCGTCCCTCGCGCTCGAGGATCGCGAGCACCACCGATTCGAGCACGGTGAGGCCGGGGAAGAGCGTGTTGATCTGGAAGGTGCGCGCGAGGCCGCGCTTCACGCGCGCATGCTGCCGCAGGTGCGTGATGCGCTCCTCGCCCAGCCATACGTCGCCCGCGCTCGGCGCAAGCGCCCCGGTGAGGAGGTTCACCAGCGTGGTCTTGCCCGCGCCGTTGGGCCCGATGAGCGCATGGCGCGCGCCGCGCGGCAGGGCGAGGCGCACATCGGACACCGCCTCGAGCGCGCCGAAGCGGCGCGTGAGGCCCTCGGTGCGAAGGACGATCGTCATCGCCGGGCGAACCGGCGGCGCATACGGTCGAGCGCGCCGAGAATTCCGCCGCGCGCGACGAAGACGAACGCGACGAGCAGGAGCCCGAGCCAGAATTGCCAGTACACCGGGTTCACTCCCGAGAGATAGTCCTGCGCGAGCATGAAGACCGCGGGCCCCACCAGCGCTCCGTAGAGCCGCCCGGCGCCGCCCAGCACGAGCATGATCAGTACGTCGGCCGAACGGCCAAAGGCGAGCGAGTCGAGCCCCACGAACTGCGTGGTCTGCGCGAGGAGCGCGCCGGCGACACCGGCGATCGCCGCGCCGAGCGTGAACGCCGCGACCAGCCGCCGCCTCACCGGCGCGCCGATCGCCGGCATGCGCGCGCGGTTCTCGCGGATCGCGCGCAGCGACAGGCCGAACGGCGATGCGGCGAGGCGGCGTGCCGCGACGAAGATCGCGAAGAGCACCGCGAGGCTGTAGACGAACGCGGTCCTGCCCTCCAGGTCGAACGCGAAGAGCCCGAGGAGCTTCGCCATCGCCACGCCCTGCAGCCCGTCCGCGCCGCCTGTGAGCCACGCCGCGCGATTCGCCGCTTCGTAGACGAGCAAGCCGATGCCGAGGGTCACCATCAGCCGCGCGAGATCCTCGCCCCGCACGACGAGGAAGCTCACGACGAATCCGGCCAGCGCCGCCACCGCCGCCGCGGCGGCAAGGCCGGAGAGCGGCTCGCCCCAGCCGTGCGCGGCGAGCAGTCCCGCCGTGTAGGCGCCGACGCCGAAGAAGGCCGCGTGTCCCAGCGTGAGGATCCCGGCGTAGCCCAGCACGAGATCGAGCGAGAGCGCGAAGAGCGCGGCGATGAACACCTGGCTCGCGAGCACGCGGTAGCCCGGAAACAGGAAATAGCACGCGCAAGCGGCGACCCACACCGCGACCTCGGCGGCGTGCCAGCGCGCCGCCGGCAGCTGCGGCGCCTCGCTCACGCGCGTCTTCCGAGCAGTCCCGCCGGGAAGGCGAGCAGCAGCGCGACCATTACCGCGTAGATGGTGAAGGCGCCGAGCGCCGGCACGTAGTACTTCGCGGCGACGTCGCACACGCCGAGGATCATCGCCGCGGCGAGCGGCCCGGCGAGCGTGCCCGCGCCTCCGACCACGACCACGAGGAGGAAGTACACCATGAACTTGAGCGGGAAGGCCGCGTCGAGCCCCAGCACGTCGATGCCGAGCGCGCCGCCCAGGCCGGCGAGGCCCGAGCCGAGCGCGAAGGCGGCGGTGAACACGCGATCGACGTCGATGCCCAGGCCGCGCGCCGCACGCGCATCGTCGACGGCCGCGCGCACCTGCGCGCCGAAGCGCGTGCCGCCGAGAAGCGCCACGAGCGCCAACGTGAGCGCCGCCACGACGGCGAGGAGGAACAGGCGATACACGCCGAAATCGGCGCCGGCGAAGTGCAGTTGCCCGCGCAGGAATGCCGGCAGCCGCACCGGCTGCTGCGACGCGCCGAAGATCCAGGTCGCCGCCGCCATCGACATGAACGCGAGGCCGATCGAGAAGAGCACCTGGTCGAGGTGGCTCGCGCCGTAGAGCCGGCGATAGAGGAGCCGCTCGAGGATCGCGCCGGCGAGCGCCGTGGCGGCGAACGCGATCGGGAGCGTCGCGAGGAACGGCACCCCGAAGCGCGACATGAGGACCACCGCGACGAAGCCGCCCGCCATCGCGAACGCTCCGTGGGCGAGGTTGACAAAGTTCATGAGCCCCATCTGGACCGACAGGCCCAGGCTCACGAGGAAGAGGAGGCTGCCGTAGGCGAGCCCGTCGAAGGCGACGCCGATCACGGCGCGGCACCGGCGCGGCCGGGCGCTGTTGCGGGGATCATCCGGGTGAGCCTCCTCGGGTTTCCGCGATGATAAATGCTCCGGGCGCAGCCGGGCTCTCGCCCTTTGCGCCGCCATGGAGTTAAATGACGCCTTAAAGAACCGAAAGCCGAAGTGCAGACGCTCCTCAACCTCCTCGCCAGCGTGGCCCTCCTCGTGTGGGGCACGCACATCGTGCGCAGCGCCGTGCTGCGCGTCTTCGGCGCCGACCTGCGCCGCATCCTGTCGCGCAGCATCGCGAGCCGCGGCACCGCGTTCCTCGCCGGCCTGGGCGTGACGAGCCTCGTGCAGTCCTCGAGCGCCACGGCGCTCATCGCGAGCTCCTTCGTCGCGCAGAACCTCATCGCGCTCCCGGCCGCGCTCGCGATCATGCTCGGGGCCGACGTCGGCACCTCGCTCATGGCGCAGGTCTTCTCGCTCGATCTGTCGTGGCTCTCGCCGCTGCTGATCCTCGCCGGCGTGATCTTCTACCTCACGCGGCGCGACAGCCGCGCGGGACAGCTCGGGCGCGCGGCGATCGGCCTGGGGCTCATGCTGCTCGCGCTGCAGCTCGTGATGGCGGCCACCCGCCCGATCACCGAAGCGCATGGCGTGCGCGTGATCTTCGCCACGCTTTCCGGCGACACGATGCTCGACATGCTGATCGGCGCGGCATTCGTGATCGTCTCGTTCTCGAGCCTCGCCGTGGTGCTGCTGTGCGCGACGCTCGCCGCCTCGCACGTGGTCGCGGTGCCGGTCGCGCTCTCGCTCGTGCTCGGCGCGAACCTCGGCAGCGGCCTCCTCTCGCTCCTCGTGAACGCGCGCACCACCGGCGGCGGGCGCCGCGTCGCTTTCGGCAACCTCGTGTTCAAGGTCGTCGGCTGCCTCGCCTTCGCGATCCTGCTGCCGTGGCTGGAGCCGCTCATCGCGCGCGTGGATCCGGACCTGCGCCGCCAGGTGCTCGATTTCCACGTGCTCTTCAACGTGGCGATCACCGCGGCCTTCCTCGGGCTCACCGACGTGACGGCGCGGATGGTGGAGCGCTGGGTCCCCGCCGCGGTGGGCGGGCCCGCGCATACCGAGCCGCGCTTCCTCGACAACGCCGCGATCGGCACGCCTGGCCTCGCGCTCGCCAACGCGGCGCGCGAGACGCTTCGCATCGGGGATACCATCGAGCAGATGCTCGACGGAATGATCGAAGTGATCCGCACCAACGACGCCGGGCGCGTGAACGAGATCATCCGCCTCGACGACGACGTGGACCGCCTCTACACCGCGGTGAAGCTCTATCTCACGCAGATCACGCGCGAGCAGCTCGACGAACGCGACAGCCGCCGCTGGCAGGAGATCATCTCGCTCACCATCAACCTCGAGCACGTGGGCGACATCCTCGAGCACATCCTGCTCGACCTGCGCGACAAGAAGATCGCGCACAAGCTCTCCTTCTCCGAGGCGGGCATGAAGGAGATCACCGCGCTGCACGAGCGCCTCGTCGCGAACCTGCGCCTCGGGCTCTCGGTCTTCCTCAACGGCGACGTCGAGATGGCGCAGCAGCTGCTCGCCGAAAAGGAGCGCTTCCGCGACCTCGAGCGCGCCTACCACGCGACGCACCTCGACCGCCTCGCCGGCCAGGCGATGGCCTCGATCGAGACGAGCTCGCTGCACCTGGACATCATCAGCGACATGCGCCGCATCAACTCCTTCTTCTGCTCCACCGCCTATCCCATCCTCGAGCAGGCGGGGAAGCTGCGCCGCAGCCGGCTCCTCAGCGGAAGCACCGGCGCATTTCCCGCGCGGCCCGACCTGGCCGCCGGCCGCGACCTTCCGAGCGCTTCCAAGTAACGAGGCGGCTCGCCGGACGAGGGCCCGCTCGGTTCGCCCCGTGCCACCGCGTTTGGTGGAATAGCCGCCGGCTTTCCAGTGTTCGCCGTCGAGCCGCGAAACCGGACGAGAGCCGCCCTGCCGGGGAGAAGGGGCCATGCCGCGAGCGACGCAACAGATCCGCTTCTGCCGCAGCCGCGACGGCACGCGCATCGCCTATGCGACGTGCGGCGAAGGGCCGCCCCTCTTGCGCGCCGGCCACACCTTCTCGCACCTGGAGCTGGAGTGGGATTGCCTCGCCTGGCGGCACTGGCTCGAGCTCTTCTCCCGCGACCACACCCTGGTGCGCTACGACATGCGCGGCACCGGGCTTTCCGACCGCCACTGCGAGGAGTTCTCCCTCGAGCGATATGCCGAGGACTTCGCGGCGGTGGTGGAGGCCGCCGGATTCGATCGATTCGACGTCGTGGGAATTACCGGCGGCTCGGACGTCGCGGTGGTCCACGCCGCGCGCAACCCCGGGCAAGTGGAGCGCATGCTTCTATACGCCGGACATGCGCGCGGGCGCCTGGCTCGCAGCATCGCGCCCGAGCAGCGCGAAGAGACGGAGCTCCTCCTCAAGCTCATCGAGGTCGGATGGGGCCAGGACAACCCGCTCTTCCGCCAGCTCTTCACCTACCAGTTCATGCCCGACGGCTCGCCGGAGCAGCTTCGGTCGTTCAACGAGCTGATGCGGCATTCGGCCTCGTCCTCGGCGGCCGCGCGGTTGCTGCGCGGCATCTTCAACTGCGCGGTGGACGAGGATGCGGGGCGCGTCCAATGTCCCACGCTCGTTGTGCATGCGCGCCACGACCTGCGCATCCCGTTCGAGCAGGGACGCGCGCTCGCGGCGCTGATTCCCGGAGCGCGCTTCCTGCCGATCGACAGCCGCAACAACATGCTGCTCGAAGGCGAGCCGGGATGGGCGGTCTTCGCGCGGGCATTCGGGGAATTCCTCGCGCCCGCCGCGCCCGCCGCGCCCGCCTCGCACGCCGGCTCCGTCGACGGCCTCACGGCGCGCGAAAGCTCGGTGCTCGAAGCGCTCGCGCAGGGACTCGCCACCGAAGCGATGGCGGCGCGCCTGGGCATGAGCGAGAAGACGCTGCGCAACCATCTCTCGACCATCTACGGAAAGCTGGGCGTCTCCGGCCGCTCGCAAGCGATCGTGCACGCCCGCGAGCACGGCTACGGGCGCGAAGCGAAGGCCGAGAGCAAGGAGAGCTGACTTCCCGCTTGTCCCGGGAATGTCCCGATCCGTGTCCCGGGTGCGAAAACGGGACGTTTGCCTCATGACGCCCGATTCCCCGGCGACGACGATGGCCTCACGAAACGCGCTTCGCGTCTCGGACAACCTTCCAGGAGGCATCATGCGAAAGATCCACCACCGCTTCACGAAGCTCCTCGCCGCCGGCTGCGCCATCGCCGCGCTCTGCGCCGCGGCCCACGCCGAGGACAGCGCCCCGTCTCACGAAGCGCCGTATCCCGCGCGCAGCCTCACCATCGTCGTGCCCTTCCCGCCGGGCGGCAGCACCGATGTGATCTCCCGGCTCATCTCGCCGCACCTCTCGCAATCGCTCGGCGTTCCCGTGGTCGTCGAGATGCAGCCGGGCGCGAGCGGCATGGTGGGAGCCGCCGCCGTCGCCAAGGCCAAGCCGGACGGGTCCGTGATCCTCATGGTGACGCCGCCGATCCTCTCGTCGAACCAGTGGCTCTACAAGAAGATGCCGTACGACCCGGAGAAGTCGTTCGTGCCGATCACCGACGCGGCCGTGACGGACAATCTCATCGTGGTGCCGGCGTCGAGCCCGGTGCACAACCTCGCGCAGCTCGTCGCGCTCGGCCGCTCGCAGCCCGGCACGCTCAGCTACGCCTCCGGCGGCAACGGAACGTCGCATCATCTCTGCGCCGAGCAGCTCAAGAAGGAATCGGGCATCGAGATGGTGCACGTCCCCTACAAAGGCGTGGGTCCGGCGCATGTGGACCTCCTCGCCGGGCGCGTGAGCATGATGTGCGACAACGTCTCGAACGTGATCCGCGACGTTCGCGCCGGAAAGCTGCACGCCATCGCCGCGGCGGCGCGCACGCGCAGCGCGCTCGCGCCCGACGTGCCGACCACCGGCGAGCAGGGCTACCCCGAGCTTCTCGCATCGGTCTGGTTCGGCTACGCGGCGCCTGCCGCGACGCCTCCGGAGGTCACGCATCGGCTGCAACGCGCGATCGCCGAAGCGCTGCGCGACGAGGTGGTGCGCAAGCGCATCGCGGACCTCGGTCTCGTGGTGGTCGCCGATACGCCCGAGCACTTCGCGCGATTCATCCATTCGGAGACGGCGCGCTACCGGGAGCTGGTGAAGATCTCGGGCGCCAAGGCGGACTGACCATGAACGACATCGACCGCAATCCGGCCCTCGCGCGCGACGCGATGCTCACGCTCGTGAGCGGCTTGCACGTATCGCGCGCGCTCTTCGTCGCCGCCCGGCTGCAACTCGCCGATCACCTCGCCGCGGGGCCGAGGCCCTGCCGCGAGATCGCCGCCGCGACCGGCAGCGATCCGTTCGCGCTCCTTCGCATCCTGCGGCTCCTCGCGACGGCGGGTGTCGTAGCGCTCGATGGGGCGGACTACGCGTGCCTCACGCCGCTCGGCGAGACGTTGCGCAGCGACCATCCGCGCTCGCTGCGCGGCTGGGTGATCGGACAGGTGGGCGACCCGCCCTATCGCGCCTGGGGCGAGGTGCTGCATAGCGTGCGCACGGGCGGCATCGCGTTCGACCATGCGTTCGGCACGGACGTGTGGAGCTACCGCGCTGCGCATCCCGACGCCGCGCGCGACTTCGACGACTCGATGGTGAGCTTCGTCGCCGCCTCCAACGAGGCGATGATCGCGACCGGCGCCTTCGCGAAGGCCGGCAGGATCGTCGACGTGGGCGGCGGCGAAGGGGCGCTGCTCCTCGCCATCCTCGCCGCGCATCCGCAGGCGGTGGGCACGGTGTTCGAGCGGCCGCATGTCGCGAGCAAGGCGCGGCGGCGCATCGCCGGCTCCGCGGCCGCCGAGCGCTGCACCGTCCTCGAAGGAGACGCGTTCGACGGAGTCCCCGGTGGCGCCGACACCTATGTCCTGTCGCGCGTGATCCACGATTGGGACGACGCCCGCGCGCACGTGCTGCTGCGCAATTGCCGCAACGCGATGGCGCCCGGAGCGCGCCTGGTCCTCGTCGAGCGCGTGCTGCCCGATCGAATCGAGCCCGGTGTCGAAGCGCGGCTGGTCGCGGCCTCCGACGTGCAGATGATGATCATGAACGGAGGCCGGGAACGCACCGAGCGCGAATACCGCGCGCTGCTCGATGCCGCGGGGTTCCGCTTCGTGCGGCGCATCCCGACCGGGGCGGTCGTCGAGGTGCTGGAAGGCGAAGCCTGGTAGCGGGCGGTGCACGAGGGACGGGGCGGGCGGAATCTTTCCGCCCGCCCCGGAGTCGAACCCGCGCCCAACCCGGAGCGCGCGATGAACGACACCTCCCGGCAGCTGCAGCAAGAGGCCGCGATCCTCGAGCAGATCCGCGAGTCGGACGCGACCAAGGTGAAGGTCGCCGTGGCCGACATCGACGGCATCCTGCGCGGCAAGTACATGCACCGCGACAAGTTCTTCTCGGCCGTCGAGTCGGGCTTCGGCTTCTGCGACGTGGTGTTCGGCTGGGACATGGACGACCAGCCCTACGACAACGCCTACATGACCGGCTGGCATCACGGCTTCCCCGACGCGATGGTGCGCCTCGACCTGGCCACCGCGCGCCATGTTCCGTGGGAGAACGGCGTGCCCTTCTTCCTCGGCAACTTCGTGAAATCCGACGGCGGCCCCTATCCCCTGTGCCCGCGCCAGGTGTTGAAGCGCGTGCTCAAGCGCGCCGGGAAGATGGGCTTCCAGGCGATGTGCGGCCTCGAGTTCGAGTTCTTCAACTTCGCCGAGACTTCGCAGAGCTGGGCCGCGAAGAAGGGCGTCGACCCCACGCCGATCACGAGCGGCATGTGCGGCTACTCGCTGCTGCGCGCGGGCCAGAACCGCGAGTACTTCAACGCGCTGATGGACGAGCTCGCGCGGTTCCGCGTGCCGATCGAGGGGCTGCACACGGAGACCGGGCCCGGCGTGTACGAGGCGGCGATCCTCTTCTCCGACGCGCTCGAAGCGGCCGACCGCGCCGTGCTCTTCAAGATGGCGGCCAAGGAGATCGGCGCGCGCTTCGGCATCATGCCGTCGTTCATGGCGAAGTGGAATCCGAAGTATCCGGGGTGCTCCGGCCACATCCACCAGAGCCTCACCGACGGCGGGAAGAACGTCTTCTTCGAGCCGAAGGGCCGCTACGGCGGCATGTCGAAGCTCTTCGAGAGCTACCTCGCGGGCCAGCTCGCCTGGCTCATGGAGTTCGGGCCGATGTTCTGGCCCACCATCAACTCGTACAAGCGCCTGGTCGACGGCTTCTGGGCGCCGGTGAAGCCCACGTGGGGCATCGACAACCGCACCGCCTCCTTCCGCGTGCTGCCCGGTTCGCCGAAATCGACGCGCCTGGAGACGCGCTGCCCCGGCGCCGACATCAATCCGTATCTCGCGCTCGCCGCCACCCTCGCCGCCGGGCTCGAAGGCGTGGAGAAGGGACTCAAGCTCTCCACGAAGCCGATCGCCGGCGACAACAAGGGCGGCGAGGGCGTGGTTCGCGCGCCGCGTACGCTCATCGAGACGACGCGCATCTTCCACGCCTCGAAGCTCGCGCGCGATTGGTTCGGCGCCGACTTCGTCGACCACTTCGCGGCGACGCGCGAATGGGAATGGCGCCGCTGGCTCGACGCCGTCACCGACTGGGAACTGAAGCGCTACTTCGAGCTGGTGTGACGTGGCCGCGGAGATCGCGCAGTTCTCGTTCCCGACCGCGATCCACTTCGGCCCCGGCGTGCGCCGGCGTGCCGGACCGCACCTTCTCGCGCGCGGTCTCGAGCGCCCGCTCGTCGTCACCGATCGCGGCCTGCGCGACCTTCCGATCCTCGCCGGCTTCCTCGCGACGCTGGACGGGCTCGACGCGAGCGTGTATTCCGGCGTGCACGGCAACCCGGTCCCGGGACAAGTCGATCGCGGGGTCGCGGCCTTGCGCGAGCATCGCGCCGATTGCGTGATCGGCTTCGGCGGCGGCGCGGCGCTCGACGTGGCGAAGGCCGTCGCGCTCATGTCCTCGCACGAGGGATCGATCCTCGAGTACGCGTGGGACCATCCGCACGCCCGACCGATCGAGCGGCCGCTGCCCTACGTCGTGGCGTTGCCCACCACGAGCGGCACGGGCAGCGAGGTCGGGCGCTCGGCGGTGATCTCCGAGGAATCGAGCGGCGTGAAGCGCATCGTCTTCTCGCCGGCGCTCCTCGCGGGCGCGGTATTCGCCGATCCGGAGCTCACGCTCGATCTTCCCGCGCGCGTCACCGCCGCGACCGGCATGGACGCGCTCACGCACAACGTCGAGAGCTACCTCTCGCCCGCGTTCCACCCGATCTGCGACGGCATCGCGCTGGAAGGCGCACGCATCGCGGCGCGCTCGCTCGAGCGCGCGGTGGCGCGGCCGAAGGACATCGCCGCGAGGAGCGACATGATGATGGCCTCGCTCATGGGTGCGATCGCCTTCCAGAAGGACCTGGGCGCCGTGCACTCGTGCGCGCACGCGCTCGGCACCGTGGTCGACATGCACCACGGCCTCGCGAACGGCATCATGATCGACCACGTCATGCGCTTCAACGCCGAGGCCGCGCAGGCGAGGATGGCGGAGCTCGCGCGCGTGTGCGGCGCCGGCTCGAGCGCGGACGACTTCGTGGGCTGGCTCACGCGCCTCAAGGCGCGCATCGGCATCCCCGCGCGCCTGGGCGCGAGCGGCGTCTCGGCGGCGCACCTGCCGCGCCTGGTCGAGGTCGCCATTGCGGATACCTGCCATCGCACCAACCCCCGTCCCTGCTCCGGGGCCGATTTCGAGCGCATCTTCACCGCCGCGCTCTAGCGCGATACAGTGCCGTCATGGAACCCCTTCGCATCGGCGTCTCCGGGCGCCTCCTCTACCCGGACTCGAGCCGCTCCTTCCTGCCCAGCAAGTCGGTCCAGTACCTCGAGCAATCGGTCGCCAACTGGCTCATGTCGGGCGAGGTGCTGGCGTTCATGGTCCCGGCGATGAGCCTCGCGGCGGCGCATCGGCCCAAGTCCCTCAAGGTGCGCCACTACGTGGACGCGCTCGACGGGCTGCTGCTGCAAGGCGGCGCGGACGTCTCGCCGAAGAGCTACGGCGAAGCGCCGCTCAACCCGATGTGGGCCGGCGACGAGGTGCGCGACCAGTACGAGATCGAGCTCTTCCACGAGTTCGTGACCCAGGGCAAGCCCGTGTTCGGCATCTGCCGCGGCCACCAGCTCGTCAACGTGGCGCTCGGCGGATCGCTCTACCAGGACATCGCGACGCAGTGCCCCGAGAAGGCCTCGCATCGCGACGAATCGCGCTACGACGCGCATTTCCACGACATGCGCATCCTCGCCGGAACCTGGCTCTCGCGCGTCTACCCGGAGACGACCGTGGCGCGCGTGAACACCATCCACCACCAGGCGATCAAGCAGCTGGGCGAAGGCCTGGTGGTGGAAGCCACGAGCGAGCCCGACGGCGTGATCGAGGCGATCCGCTGGGAGGGCCACAGCTTCGTGGTCGGCGTGCAATGGCACCCGGAATTCCTGGACCCGGGCGATCCCACGCTCATCGACAGCAAGCCGCTGCTGCGCGCGTTCCTCTCGGCGTGCGAGCTGCGCAGGAAGACCGGCAAGGCTTCGCCGGTCATGGCGGCGCGCGCGGCGTGACGCTGGCGGTCGCGAACCCCGCGACCGGCGAGACGCTCGCGCGCCTCCCGTCGGACGACGCGGCGGCGATCGCCGCGAAGCACCGCCGCGCGCGCGCCGCGCAGCCGCGCTGGGCCGCGACCCCCATCGACGATCGCCTCGCCGCCCTCGGGCGTTTTCGCGCGCTCGCCGTCTCCCGGGCGGAGGAGCTCGCGAAGCTCCTCACCACCGAGGTCGGCAAGCCCATCGCCCAGTCGCGCAACGAGTTGAAGGGCCTCGTCGCGCGCATCGATTTCTTCCTCGCCGAATCGCCTCCGGTGCTCGCGGCGCACACGGTGCACGCCGAGCCCGACGGCTCCCTCGAGGAGCGCATCTCGCGCGAGCCGCTGGGCGTGGTGGCGAACGTATCGGCGTGGAACTATCCCTGGTTCGTGGGAAGCAACGTGTTCGTCCCCGCGCTCGCGGCCGGCAACGCGGTGCTCTACAAGCCGTCGGAATTCGCGTGCCTCACGGGCCTGGAGATCGCGCGCATGATGGCCGCGAGCGGCGTTCCCGAAGACGTCTTCGTGCCCGTCGTCGGCGCGGGCGATGCCGGCGCCGCGCTCGTGGAGCAGCCGGTCGACGCCATCTTCTTCACCGGCTCGGCGGCGACCGGGGAGCGCATCGCGCGGGCGACGGCGGGGCGCATGGTGAAGCTGCAGCTCGAGCTGGGCGGCAAGGATCCGGTCTATGTGTGCGACGACGTGGAGGTCGAGCGCGCCGCCGCGAGCGTGGCCGACGGCGCCTTCTACAACACCGGGCAGAGCTGCTGCTCGGTGGAGCGCGTCTACGTGAATGAGCGCATCTTCGATCGCTTCGTGGAGGCGTTCGTCGCCGAGGTGCGCGGCTATTCCATCGGCGATCCGATGGACGAATCGACGTACATCGGCCCGCTCGCGCGCGCGGCGCAGATCGAGGTGCTCGAGTCGCAGGTGGCCGATGCGGTCGCGAAGGGCGCCACGGTCCTCACCGGCGGGCGACGGCTCGCGCGGCCCGGCAACTGGTTCGAGCCCACGGTGCTCGCCGCCGTCGACCACTCGATGTCGGTGATGCGCGACGAGACGTTCGGGCCGCTCATCGGCCTCATGCCGGCCGCGGACGACGACGCGGCGGTCGCGTTGATGAACGACACGCCGTACGGCCTCACGGCCGGCGTCTTCACGCCGGATCGCGAGCGCGCGCGGCGCATCCTCGAGCGCGTTCGCGCCGGCTCCGCGTACTGGAATTGCTGCGACCGGGTGAGCCCGCGCCTGCCGTGGTCCGGTGTCGGACGATCGGGCATCGGCCTCACGCTCTCGCGCGCCGGAATCGAGGCCTTCACGCGCCCGAAGGCCTGGCACCTGCGAAGCGCCTGCTGAAGCGGGCCTAGAGCTTCTCGAGCTCCACCGCGTCCCTCCACGTCGCGGGCGAGGCGACGCGCGCCTCGGCGATCCGCTCCACGTAGAGCCGCGCGATGCCGTCGTCGGGATGGAGCGCGAGGATCGCGCGCCACGCGCGCTCGGCCTCGTCCCAGCGGCGCGCCCGCCATGCCGCGATCGCGCGCGCGTTCGCCTCGAGCACCGACGCTTCGTCGCACGGCGTGAAGATCTCCACCGCCTCGGTCTTTCCCTTCACGATCACGCGATCGACTTCGCGCAGCCCGAGCCTTGCGCCGGTCTTCGCCGCCGTCTCGCCGGAAAGCAGGATGCCGGTGCGATAGAGCTTGTTCACGCCCTCCAGCCGCGCCGCGAGGTTCACCCCGTCGCCGATCGCGGTGTAGTCGAAGCGCTCGCTCGAGCCGAGGTTGCCGATCACCGCGACGCACGAGTGCAGGCCCACGCGCATGCGGATCTCCGGGAGGCCGCGCGCGGCGAGATCGGCGCGCAGCGACTCCATGTCGCGCTGCATCTCCACCGCCGCCGCGACGGCGTGGTAGGCCTGGTCCGCGTCCTCCACCGGCGCGCCCCACATCGCCATGATGGCGTCGCCGATGAAGCGGTTCACCGTGCCGCCGTGGCGCTTCACGATCGCGGTGGCGCGCGTGAAGTGCTGGTTGAGGATGCTCGCGACCTTCTCCGCCTCGAGGCGCTCGGAGAGCGTGGTGAAACCCTCGAGGTCGGTGAACATCATCGTCACCTCGCGCCGCTCCCCGCCGAGGGCGAGGCGCTCCGGGTGCGCCATCACGTGGTCCACGACCTCCGGGGAAACGTACAGGGAGAACGCGCGGCGGATCTCGCCGCGGCGCTGGCGCTCCATCACATAGGCCACGGCCCCGCACGCGAGGTACATGGCGAGAGCCGACGACATCGCGGCGAACACCGGAAGCCACACGTTCGCGCGCTGGAAGAGCGCCCAGTCGAGCGCGCCGAGCGCGCCCACGCACAGGACGACCACGCCCGCGCCGACGAGCGGCCGCCATCGCCGCATCGCCACCGCGCAGAGCGCCACGACCGCGAGCACGAGGACCGCGCTCGCCCACGGCGCAGCCGGATCGAGCGCCGTGCCGCGGAACGCGGTCTCCAGCGCGTTCGCGTGCAGCTCGACCCCCGGCATCAGCAGGCCGCCCGCGATCCCGGTGAACGGCGTCGCGAACAGGTCCCCGCTCGCCAGCCGCGCGTCGACGTTCGCCTTCACGTCGCGTCCGACGAGCACGATCTGGTCGCGGAACGCGTCGGGCGGCAGGTCCTTGTCGGCGTCGAGCACCTGGTAGAAGGAGACGTACGGAAACGTGTGGTCGCCGCCGGCGTAGCGCAGCATCGCGCCGCGCTTCGGCATCGCGGCCTTCACGAGGCCGGGCGGCAGCTTCTCCACGATCTTCTTCCAGAACGCATCGGACGCGAACGGGATGCCGCGCACCACCTGGTCGGGGTCGTACTCGATGTTCACGTAGCCGTTCGTGGCGCCTGCAGCGAGGAACTCGGGCAGCGGATCGACCCTCAGCCACTGGCGCGAGACCGCCGTTTCCTCGTACTGGCGCTCCGAAGCGAGCACCACGTTGCCCGCGCGATGGATCGCCTCGGCGAGCGCCGCATCGTCGGCGCGACCCTGGTTCGAGGGCTCCGAGAGCGTCACGTCGAGCGCGATCACGAGGGCGCCCGATTTCGCGAGCTGGTCGATCACGCGCGCGTACAGCGCGCGCGGCCACGGCCATTGCTTGCGTACGTTCGCGAACGAAGCCTCGTCGATCGCGACGATGGTGATCGGGAATTGCGAGGCGTTCGTCGCGGTCGCTCGAGTGAGCGCGTCGAAGCCCTTCAGCTCGAGGACGTACCACGGAACCGCGAGCGGCGCGGCGACGAAGACGAGCGCCACCGCGAACGCGATCGCGAGGAGCGCCTTGGCCGGCAGTGCGCTCGCGCGATCGAACATGCGCTTCAGTACCGGTAGCTCACGGTGAGGCCGAACACATCGGAGGCTTCCTTCTTGAGGAGGTTCGCCGCCACCGCCTCCACCGCCCAGCGCTTGTCGGCGCTCTCGACGAAGATGCGCGCTTCCGCATCCCATCCCGGCTGCAGCGGCGACTGGTTCGCCTCGTCCGCGTAGCGCAGCGTCCGATAGACCGCCTGCAGCGTGACGAACGTGTGCCAGCCCGGCGCCCACGTGCCGCCGATGTCCACCTGGTGGCGCGGAAGGTAGGGGATGGCGCGGCCCGGATGGAAGGGCCCGTCGTTCACGCTGTCGGTGTAGGTGTAGTAGGCGCGGGCGGCGATGCGCGGCGTGAGGATGCGCTCGACCGCGGCGGTGGCGCGCTTCACGGTGCCCTCGGCGAATACCGGCGTGTCCTCGAGCTGGTCGGGAATCGGCGGCGGGGTGAGCACGCGGTTGCGCAGGCGCTCGAGGTTGGTGATGTCCGCCTCGCCGTTCTGCACGCCGTCGAGCGGCGACCAGAGGTTCTTCACGCGGCTTGTCTCGACGCGCGCGGCGACGAAGGTACGATCGGGCGCGGTCCACTCCCATTGCGCACGGCATTGGTCGAGGAGGCCGCCGGCGAGCACCAGCTGGTCGTCGAGCGGCATCCCCGCCACCGCGACCGGCGCGAGCGTCTCGAGCGCGGCGGGATGGAGCCAGCGGCGGCACGCGGCGCGGATCGCCATGTCGGGGATCGGCCGCCACGTGAGGCCGAGGAACGGCTCGGACTTGCGGCGCTGCAGCGTCTCCTCGCCGTGCGAGGGCGCACCCGAGATCACGAAGTCGAGGTCGCGATCCTTGCGATAGTCGCGCCATCCGAGCCCCGCCTCGAGCCGCAGCGCGCCGTGCGTGACGCGCGTCGAGGCGTACACGCCGGTGGAGCGATCCACCGCCGATTCCGCGAGGCTCTGCGCCGGAGCTTCGGCGTCGACGAAGTGGAACGTCGCATCCTGCCCGAGGAAGCTCGGCGTGCGCACGCGCGCGCCCTCCACGCCCCAGTCGAATTGCGCCGCCTCGCCGATCGCGAACGTGTGGCGCAGCGCCGCGTCCTCCGACTTCGGCTGCAGTGTGAAATGCGACTGCCGCACGAGGCCGGTGCCCTGCACCGTCGCGAGGTCCGATTCGTCGAGGGTGGAGTCCTGCTTGCTGCCGCCCGCCTTGATCCACACGCTCGAATCGGGGCTGGGCGCCACTCGCAGCCCCGCGTCGACGCGCGTGACGGTGCCGTCGATGTGCTGGAAGGTGCCCGGCACGCCGGGGCGGCCGAGGTCCGCGTCGATGTCGAAACGGTTGGCGTAGAGGAAGGTGCCGACCTCGGGTACCGGCCGCATGCCGAGGGCGCCGGTGTAACTGTGCGCTCGGATGGAGAGGTCGGAGTTGCCCGGATCGACCTTCGTGTCGATCGCCTCGGCCAGATACGCGATCGGGAAGCGGCTCGCGTCGTAGCCGTTCAAGGTGAGGATCGGCTCGGTCACGCGCAGGTCGTCGCTCGTGGAGTAGAGGAGCGACGCCGTCGCGTGGTGCCCCGGCTCGGGAAAGAGCGTGAGGAAGCGGTTCGACGCGCCGAACGCGAGCGGATCGGTGATGAATCCCTGCATGAGCTCGGAACGCCGATCGAAGTCGCCCGGATAGCGATCGGCGAGGAAGAGGTGGCTCCCGCCCCAGAACGGCAGGTACGAATCGTGCGCGGTCGAGCGCGCCCACTCCTCGAGGCCCATGAACGCGAGCGGCGCGCCGAAATTCGCGACGCCCTTCTGGTTGTCCGCCACCGCGTTCACCGACTTGAGGAACGGCACGCGCGCGAGCGCCGCCCGCGCCTCGGCGGCGGCGTCTCCCGGCTCGATGCGATCGAGGTGGATCATCGCCATCAGCAGGTGCGGCAGCGGATCGTTCGGGTCGAGCTCGGCCGCGCGCTCGAGCTCGGTGAGCGCATCGTGGTCGCGCCGCTCCTGGTAATACGCCGCGGCGCTGTAGAGGTGTGCCCTCGCGTAGCGCGGCTCGATCGACGAGGCGCGCTGGAACGAGGCGATGGCCGCCTCGGCATCGCCCTCCTTCAACTGCACCACGCCCAGGCCGGTGAGCGCGACGTAGTTGCCGGGCTGCATGCCGAGCGCGCGTTGGAGCTCGCGCTCGCCAACGTGCAGGTCGCCCGCGAAGCCCTCGAGCGTGCCCAACTCGGCGCGGAAAGTGGCGTCGGAGGGATCGAGCTCGATCGCCTTCGCGAGATCGGAGCGGCCGCGGCGCACGTCCTCGCGCTCGCTCTCCACGACACCTCGCCCGTACCACGGCCGCGCGTCGCGCGCGGCGGCCGCCAGCGCGCGGCTGTACTCGTCGACCGCCTCGCGAGCGCGGCCCTCGTGGCGATCGATGTCGGCGCGCATCACGAGCGCATCGACCGATCCGGGACGCTTCGCGAGCGCGGCGTCGGCGTGCGAATAGGCTTCGCCGATGTCTCCCGCGAAGAGGGCGCTGCGCGCGAGCGAGACGTCGAATCGCTCGTCCGCCGGATAGCGGCGTGCGCCCTCCCGCGCCGCGCGCCGCGCCGCGGCGAGATCTCCGCGGTAGGTCTCGAAATCGGCGGCGAGGAGGAACGCGACGGCGGGCGCGCCGGGAGATGAAGCAAGCCGCCGGGTCTGCTCGTAGGCGTCGGCGAGGCGATCCTCGTGCAGCGCCTGCGAGATGGCGGCGAGCGCGGGAGCGGGCTCGCCGGCGAACTCGGAATAGCGCGACGGATCCACGGCGAACGCGTTCACCCACTGCACCCGCTCGCGCGTCACGCGCAGGAAGAGCTTCACCGGCGCCTTGCCGACCTCGGCGCGCGCCTGCTCGTTCGGGTGCACCTCGACCTCGCCGTGCTCGTTGTAGAAGCGCACGACCCCATTGAACACCGAGAGCGTCGAGGTTCCGTCGTCGGCCACGGCGATCTCCCATTCGGTGCCGCGGATCGCGGCGGTCGCCGACGGCGTGCACACCGAGAAGCCTTCGGGCGGAGTGCGCGCGACGCCCCAGCTCCTCGAGCGCGCCTGCATCACCGTGCATTTCGTGTCGCGCGCGGCCTTGTCGTCGAGCACCTGCATCTGGCCGTCGTGGTCGAGCGTCTGCGTGACGCCGTTCCAGAAGCGGATCTGCATGCGGCTCAGGCCGAGCGTGCGCACGAAGTCCGCCGGGTAGAGCGGCTGCTTCACATGCGCGGGGCTCCACGAGAGCTGGCGCTCGGGACGGTACTCGCCCTGGCCCTGGAGGCCCACGATCTGCGCGCGCTGCTCGGGCGCGCCGAGCGCGCTTCCCGCCGCGATCGCGGCCCACGCGGCGAGGGCCGCGATCGACTGCTTCGACATCGCCTGTGCTCGCCTCCTCAGAAAACCTGCCGCGTGATGGCCTTGCTCCCCGTCGTCCCGTTCACGGTGTAGTTGATCGTCCCGTTGTTGGGATCGGTGAAGGTCGCGGCCACGGTGCCCACCTTGGTCGCATGGATCTTGCTCGGATCGAAGCTCGGTCCGAACGGGGGACCGGTGACCTGCAAGAGGTCGCCGCTGCAGCCGTTGCCGCTCGTGACGACGGTGCAGGCGGGCGCCACGTACCACACCGGCTTGCCGCTCGGGTCGTAGACGAACCAGGCGAGGAACATCGCGCTCGATTGCTGGCTGATCGCCATGCCCCAACCCGGTGCCTGCGCGCCGGCGTACCAGAGGTCCGTGTAATCGATGGTGGACGCCGAGCGCACGAGCTGCCGCACGATGGGCACGGTGCGCGAGACGCTTCCGATCGTGAAGCTCAGGGTGGCGTGCGAGGGGTCGGCGAAGTTCACCTGCAGGGTACCGACCTTCGACGCGCTGCCCCCCGTGCCGCCGGGTCCGATGCCGAAGAGGGGCGAAGCGCCGGTCACCTCGTAGAGGTTGCCGGTGCAGATACCGCTCGTCGCCGCGGAGCCGGGCAGCGCGCAATTATCGCTCACGTACCACTTCGGATTCCCGTTGGCGTCGTAGGTGTAGAACGCGACGAACATGTGGGAGCCGCGCTGCGTGAAGTCGATGCCCCAGCCGGATTCCGCTTCGCCCGCGTACCAGAGGCCGCTCAGGCCGGCGGGCGTCTTCGGGAACACCGTCGGGCATTGTTGCGAGCCGGGAATCTGCACCGCGTTCGCGTTCACACCGTTGCTGATCATGGTGGAGGCGTCCGCGCCGTAGCCCACGAAGAACGTCGCCCCCGCGATGGCGGGCGTCGATGCATTGCTGAGGATGGTGACCGACTGTCCCTGCGCCGTGAGCGTGCCGGTGAACGCCGCCGCGAGGTTCGTCGCGGATGCCGCGCGAAGCTGCCCGGTGGCCGGATCGTACTGCGCGAGCTCGCAGCCGCTCACGTCGTCCTTCATTGCAAGGCGCGATGCCGACTTCACGAGGCTCCTCGGCGCGAACGCGAAGACGTACAGGCTCACCGTCTTGCCGAGGTCGGCGGCGGGCGGCACGATCTGCGCCGTCGCGCTCGACACGACCGGCCCGATGTTCGGGTTCACGCTGATCTGGAACGGCGGCGGCGACGTGGGCGGCGGCGTACTTCCGATGCCGGTCGCGGAGAAATTGCCCGGCACAGAGATCGGATTGCCTTTGTCGTCCGTGCCGTTCAGCGTGAACGTTCCAGCGCTCCCGTCGAAGGTCGCGGCATAGGTTCCCGAATGGTCGGTCGTCGATCCCACCGTGCATGTGCCGTCGGCATTCTGGGTGTCGTGCGTGTTGGCGTTCTGCAGCACCACCGAGCCACCGAAGCTGCCGGCCGACAGGTCGAAACCGGTGAAGGTGATGGTGCCGGCGATCGCGAAGCTGTTGCTGCAGCCGCCGTCGTGGAGCGTCGCGCTGTAGGTTCCGGTGCAGAACGGCGAGCCGGTACAGCTGAACGTGCCCTGGATGGAGCCGCCCCCACCTGTGCTGCCCCCGAACGAGCCGCTCGCTTGTGCGCTGCCGAAGGATGCCGAGGCACGGATGAGCGACCCCGGCAGCTGGTGCACCGTGCCGTCCGGGTCGGTCGCCGTGAAGGTGACGCTCGCGATGATGCCGTCCGACGTGCCGGTGAACGACAAGGCCACGGTCTTGTTGCCGCCCGCGATCGGAGTGCAGGTGCCATCCGGATTCTGATGGCTAGACCAGTCGGCGACGAGCGAGCCGCTGCCGCTCACCGGACCGGCCACGGAGATATCCGGGACCGTGAGCTGGACGGTACCGGCGGTCGTCTGGAGGTTGGAGCAACCCGAGTCCTGCGACACCACCACGAACTCGCCGCTGCACGTGGGCGAGCCGCCGCATGCGAAATACAGCTGGTCCGTCGAAGTGGTCGCGATGCCGACCAGGTCGAAGCCGGAAGTCTGTGCGCCGGCGGTCCCGGCAAGTCCGAGCAGTGCGATCGCGAAACAGCGCGCAAGTGCGCGACACCCTGCGGCGGCCATGGCTCCTCCCTGGTTTTTCTTTCCTTGAAACACGGTTATTCTGCCGTGCGCCGCTCGCCCCGCGCAACGCGAATATTCCGCATTCCCGGGTTACCGCCCGTTAAGAGCGCACCCGCTCGAGCACCCCCTGCATCCGCCGATAGTGCGTGCCCTCCCAATAGACGCGGCCGCAGGTCGGGCAGCGCTTGAAGCGCTCGTAGAGCCCCAGGACCCTTTCCGGGACGCGCTCGCGCACCGCCTCGCGCGCGAGGTCCTCGAGCGGCGTGTTGCATTCGCGGCAGCGGGTGAAGGGCCGGATCAGCGGCTCGAGCTGCAGGCGCCCGACCACCTCCCCGAGCTGCGCCTCGCTCTCGACCGCGCGCACGCAATAGCCGCGCTCGACGTCGCGGCGCCGCAGCAGCCCACGGTCGCGCGTGAGGATGGTGCGGCGCTCGGCGAGCGCGATCGCCGCGATGCGATCGTCGTCCCAGTCGTTGCCGTACAGCGTGTCGAAGCCCGCCATGCGCAGGTGGCGCGCGAGCTTGCCCAGGTGCGTGTCGGCGACGAAGCGCGGGTCGCGCAGCGCGCGCGGGCGAAGCCGCAGGAGCGGCGTGATGTCGAGCGCCTCGAACATCGGGTAGACGGCGACGCGCTCGCCGCCGGTGAGCCGGTGGCCGAAATCGACCGAGCGGCCGTCGACGATCACGAGGTCGACCTCCGTGTGCGGCACGCCGAGCGATTCGATCGCGTCCTTCACCGAGCGTGCGCGATCCACCTCGATGGCGATCGAGCGCTTGCGCCGCTCCTCGGGCAGGAAATCGTTGAGCTCCTCGTAGAAACGAAGCTCCGCCGTGGGGCGCGGGTCCATGATCTTGCTAGTATGTGCCAGGCGCATTGCGCAACGAAAAGGCGGACGAATGTCCCTCGAGGGAAAGACGGCGGTGGTGACGGGAGCGGCGGGCGTGCTCGGCTTCGCGGCGGTGCGCGTGCTGCTCGAGGATCACGCGCAGGTGGCGCTCGTCGACGTGGACGCGATGCGCATGGACAGCATGATCCGGTTCCTCCGCGGCAACGCGGTCGCGGTCGCCTGCGACGTGAGCGATCCGGGCGCCGTGCGCGAGGCGCACCAACGCGTGGACAAGCTCCTCGGGCCGATCGACGTGCTCGTGAACGCGGCGAGCGTGGGCTCGGTGGACAAGGTCGAGGGCACGGCCGACCTGGAATGGCGCCGCGTGCTGTCGGTGAACCTCGACGGCGCGTTCCATTGGGCGCGCGAGGTGATCCCGGAGATGAAGAAGCGCGGCTGGGGGCGCATCGTGAACGTGACCTCGCTCGCGGCGAAGTCCGGGGGAGCCGATACCGGAATGGCCTACGCCACCTCGAAGGGAGCGCTCGCCGCGCTCACCATCGCGCTCGCCCGCGAGGTCGCCATCCACGGCGTCACCGTGAACGGCATCGCGCCCGCGTACGTGAAATCGCCCGCGCTCACCGAGCAGATGACCGAGGCGCAGCGCCGGCAGATCCTCGCGCAGATCCCGGTGGGCCGCTTCTGCGAGCCGGAGGAATTCGCGCACGCCGTGCGCTTCCTCGCCTCGCCGTTCGCCGGCTTCGTGACGGGCGAGATCATCGACGTGAACGGCGGCCTGCACATGGATTGACGCGGCGCCCACCGCGCATCGCGTCCGCTTCCTACAGTCGAATCGGAGCCCGCAAGCTGCCGGCGGCCGCGGGCCATCCGGAAGATGGCATGAATCTCATCTCCTTCCGGAGTCCTGCCATGCGACTGCCCGACTTGAGGAACCTGCCGGCGAGCCAGGAAGGCCGCGTCGGCTACATCCTGCTGTGGCTCATCGGAGTGCCGATCCCGGTGCTCTTCCTCCTGTACCTGCTGCGCGGCTGCACCTGATTCCGTAAAACGCGCGACTGTAGGACTCTTCCGACGCGTGAATCAGCGGCGTCGGAAGGGTCTTTTCTTTTTCGGCTTACAGACCGACTTCACCGGCTCCACCATTCTGGGCTCACTCCGGCGGCAGGCCCTCTCGCGCCGCCCCATCCAACCGGAGGAAACCCATGAACCGAGCGACACTCGTGGCCCTTGCGACCGCCACCGCGATCACGAGCGCGGCCGGCATCGGCATCGGCGCGGCCAACGAGCCGCCGGCCCAGAGCATGAAGCGCGCCGATTACCTCGCGGCACGCGAGCGCATCGACAGCCAGCGCGCGTGGGCGCTCGCCGCCTGCGGCCGGCGCGCCGCGGCCGAGCGCGACGCGTGCGAGGCGAGCGCGAACGCCGATGCCGACCTGCGCGGCGCCGAGCTGGAGATGCGCTACCGGCGCACGCCCGAGGCCGCGCGCGATGCGCAGCGCGCCCGCATCGAGATGCGCCACCAGGCGGCGCTCGCACGCTGCGGGCCGCTCAAGGGCTCCGACCACGACCGCTGCCTCATCCAGGCGCAAGTCGTGCTCGGCCGCGCGCTCCTCGAGAGCCAGACGCCGTACGCCCGGCGCGCCGACTGAAAGGCGCGGCATGGCGATCGCCCGCCGCGTCCCGTGCTTGCTCGGCGCGGCGCTGGTCATCGCGATCGCGGGCTGTGCCACCACGCGCATCACGAGCGAATGGCGCGATCCGGCGCTCTCGAGCGTCGCCTTCCACAAGGTGCTTGCGGTCTTCCAGAATGCCGATCCCGGCTTGCGCCGCATCGCCGAGGATGAGATGGCGCGCGACATCCCGAATGCGGTGCCGGCTTATGCCGTGCTGCGCGATGACGAGCTGCGCGACGTCACGAAGGTGAAGGCGCGCGTGAAGGAGCTGGGCTTCGACTCGTCGGTGGTGATGCGCGTCGTGGGCGTCGAGCACCAGCGGACCTACGTTCCGTCGCAGGTCTACACGGTGCCGGGCTACTACCACGGCTTCTGGGGCTACTGGGGATACGGCTGGACCACGGTCCACGAGCCCGGCTACCTGCGCAACGACCGCGTCGTGCGCATCGCGACGAACGTCTACAGCGTCCGCGACGACAAGCTGGTATGGGCGAGCGAGTCGGAAACGTTCAATCCGGCCTCGGTGCCGAGCGCGGTCGGCGAGGTGGTGCGCGTGACCGCGAAGGCCGCGTCCACGGCGATGCACGAGCCCGCGTAGCGCCTCAGCTCGCGATGCGGCCGTCGAGGGGACGCGCGCGATGGAACGAGCCGCGCTCCTCGGCGAGGAAGCGCAGCAGCTCCGCCTCGGGCAGCGGCGGCCGGCAGAAGTAGCCCTGGAACTCGTCGCAGCCCTGCTCGCGCAGCATGTCGAACTGCTGCTGGTCCTCCACGCCCTCGGCGACCACGGTCATCTTGAGGCTGTGCGCGAGCGCGATCACCGCGCGGGTGATCGCCGCGTCGTCGCCGTTGTGCGGAAGCTCGCGCACGAAGCTGCGGTCCACCTTCAGGCGGTCGATCGGGAAGCGCTTCAGGTAGCCGAGCGACGAGTGCCCGGTGCCGAAGTCGTCGATGGACAGGCGCACGCCCATCGCGCGCAGCTGCTCCATGACGCCCACCGCGCGATCGGGATCCTTCATCACCATCGTCTCGGTGATCTCGAGCTCGAGGTGCTGGGCCGGCGCGCCGGTGGACCACAGGATCGCCGCGAGCTCCTTCACGAGCTCCGGTTGGTGGAACTGGCCCGCCGAGAGGTTCACCGCGATGGAAAGGGAAAGGCCCTGCTCCTTCCAGCGGCGAAGCCGCTCGCACACCTTGCGCAGCGTCCAGTAGCCGATCGGGACGATGAGGCCGGTCTCCTCCGCGAGCGGCACGAAGCGGTCGGGCAGCAGGAGCCCGAGCTGCGGATGGCGCCAGCGGATCAGCGCCTCGACGCCGGTCACGCGCCCGCCGCCGAACTCGATCTTGGGCTGGTAGTGGATCTCGATCTCGTCGCGGTCGAGCGCGTGCTTGAGCGCGGCCTCGAGCGCGAGGCGTTCCTGCGAGAGCTTGTTCAGGTCCGCCGCGTAGAAGCAGTGGCGGTTGCGGCCCTGCTCCTTCGCGCGGTACATCGCGATGTCGGCGTTCGAAAGCAGCGTCTGCGCGTCGTGCCCGTCCTCGGGGAAGGTGCAGATGCCGATGCTCGCCGAGAGGGCGAGCTCCTGGCCGTCCACGGTGAAGGTCGGACCGAACGCGTCGAGGATCTTGCCCGCGATGTCGGCGAGGTCGCGGGTGTCGGTGAAGTCCTCCACCAGCAGCACGAACTCGTCGCCGCCCAGGCGCGCCACCATGTCGCTCGCGCGGACCGCGGCGCCCAGGCGCCGTCCCACTTCGAGGAGCACGCGATCGCCCACCGGATGCCCCAGCGTGTCGTTGATGTTCTTGAAGCGGTCCACGTCGAGGAAGAAGAGCGCGAGCGCGCGCCGATGGCGCTGCGCCTGGCCGATCGCGTGGACCAGCGCCTCGTTGAAGAGCGCGCGGTTGGGCAGCCCCGTGAGCGCGTCGTGCGTGGCCATCTTCTGGATCATCGCGAGCGCCGAGGAAAGCTCCTCGTTGGTGCGCCGCAGCCGGCGCCGCAGCTCGCTGATGCGGCCCGCCACGAGCGAGAAGCAGGGCAGCACCAGCGCCATCGTGAGCCAGCGGTAGGCCTCGATCGGCACGTTCACCGCCGCGGGCTTCGCCCACATCATGATGTTGATCACGAGAAGGTAGCCGGCGAGCACGAGTCCCGTGGCGACGAGGAAATCGCGCGTGGTGAAGCGGAAGGCGCCGAACGGAAGCACCACCAGGAACATCATGAGCGCCAGGCCGCGCTCGGTATCGAAGTAGTACACCGCGTACATCACGATCGCCATCGCGGCGATCACCTGCGGCCAGGTGAGGCTCGGGTCCGGGAAGCGCTGGTTGAGGTTGGTGCGCAACAGCGCGAAGAACGCGACGTTCGCGACCACGATGAGGATCGCGATGCGCAGCGCGGGCGCCGTGCCGAGCAGGCCGACCCGGGTGGCCGCGGCCAGAACCATCAGGCACGCCGCATAGGCCGCCGACGCGAGATAGAAGCGCCGCATCCGTACCTGCTGCTTGCCGTTGCCCGGCTCCGCGCGCAACGCGATGTCCATGAAGCTCCCGTTATGTGTTTTTTTGTGCTGCGTGAATTATCCGGGGGCCCCACGCGACCGCGCGTGAAGCAGGTCACACGCGCCGCGCGCGCGGGATTACGGGTGTAATCGCTGCCTTCGTCGCGTCAGGGAATGGAGCAGCCCGAGCGCGCACGTGAAGACGACGACGGCGCCCGCCTGGTGCAGCGCCGCGAGGGGAATCGGCACTCGCAGGAGGAGCGTCGAGATGCCGGCCGCGAGCTGCAATGCCACCGCGCAAGCGAGCGCCCAGGCCCAGCCGCGGTCGCGCACGGTCGATACACCATCGCGCAGCACGCGCCATGCGAGGGAAGCGGCGGTGAGCGCGATCACGATCGCGAGCACGCGGTGCACGAACTGCACCGTCGCCATGTTGTAGACGAAGTTCTTCCACGCCGGATGGAGCTCGAGGATCTCCGGCGGCACCCAATGGCCGTCCATGAGCGGATAGGTGTTGTAGGCGTAGCCGGCGTGGATGCCGGCGACGAGCGCACCGGTGAAGATCATCGCGAACACGAGCACGGCGAGGAGTGCGGCGTGCCCCCGCGTGCGCGGCTCGCTTCGGCGCTGCATGCCGAACGCGAGTCCCAGGGCGAGCCACAGCATCGAGGCGTAGATGAGGAGCGCGGTGCAAAGGTGCGCGCCCAGCCGGATCGAGCTCACGCGCGGGTCGTCGACCAGCCCGCTCTTCACCATGAACCAGCCGAGGGCTCCCTGGAACGCGCCGAGCGCGAAGATGCCGGCGAGCCGCCATGCGATCGGCCGCGCGATCGCGCCCCGCACGAGGAACCACACGAACGGCACGAAGAACACCACGCCGATGAAGCGCCCGAGCAGGCGGTGGAAATACTCCCACCAGAAGATGCGCTTGTAGCCAGCGAGCGTCATGTCGAAGTTGCGCTCGCGGAACTCGGGCGTCTTCTGGTACTCGGCGAAGCTCTGCCGCCACGCCTGCTCGTCGAGCGGGGGAATCGCCCCCACGAGCGGATCCCATTCGACGATCGAGAGCCCGGAGTGCGTGAGCCGCGTGATGCCGCCCACGTCGACGATCGCGAACACGAGCGCGCAGCACGCGAAGAGCCACACCGCCATCGAGCGGCGGGAAGATTCGGCGCGGGGAGTCATCCGCGCATTCTAGGAGAAAAGGCCGGGCTCGATTCCCGCGAGCGCGGAAAGCGCCCGGCCTTGCCGCGAAGACGCTAGGCGGCCTTGCGCTGCTTGGCCTTCTCGAGCTGCTCGGCGGCGAAGTCCCAGTTGAGGAGCTTGTCGATCACCGCGGCGGCGTAGTCGGGGCGTCGGTTCTGGTAGTCGAGGTAGTACGCGTGCTCCCACACGTCGAGCGTGAGCAGCGGCGTCTGGCCCTGCGCGATCGGCGTGCCCGCGTTCGAGGTCGCGACGATGTCGAGCTTGCCGTCCTTCTCGATGAGCCATGCCCAGCCGCTGCCGAAGCAGTTCACCGCGGCCTCGGCGAACTTCTTCTTGAAGTCGTCGTAACCGCCGCAGTCGCTGTCGATGCGCGAGGCGAGCGCGCCCGAGGGCTTGCCGCCGCCTTTCTTGAGGCAGTTCCAGTAGAACGTGTGGTTCCATGCCTGCGCGGCGTTGTTGAAGATCTTCTGCTCCTTGCCCGCGCTTTCCTTGACGATCTGCTCGAGGCTCATGTCGGCGAAGCGCGTGCCCTGCACGAGCTCGTTCAGCTTGTTCACGTACGCGCGATGGTGCTTGCCGTAGTGGAAGCCGGTCGTGTTGGCGGAGATGACCGGATCGAGCGCGTTTTCCTGCCACGGAAGCGGCGGGAGTTGGAACGGAGCGGTTTGCGTAGCCATGGTGTTTTCCTCCAGGTGAACGCTACAGGATACCTCGATGCGGCGGGGGCGCTCCAGCGGCGCCCGGCCCATTCCCATGAGTCGGCCGCCGCGTAGGAAAGTTCCGACAGCGGGATCAGCGTTTTTCTCTTGCGCGGTTCCGCTCTGCCGACAGATCGGCCTGTCCTACAGCCCGATCATGTGCATAGCTCCGGCGGGCATTGCGTCCGGAGCGCCACGGAGATTCATTCCACAACCAGGTGAACCATGAATTGGGACCGCATCGAGGGCAACTGGAAGCAGCTGAAGGGCAGGGTGCGCGAGACCTGGGGTCGGCTCACCGACGACCAGCTCGACACCATCGCCGGCCAACGCGACAAGCTCGCGGGCAGCCTCCAGGACTCGTATGGGATCGCGAAGGACGAGGCCGAGAATCAGATCCGGGATTTCGAGGCCCGTTGCGAGCGCGATCGGTGGGTCCAGTGACTGGAACCGCATAAGGAGACTAAGGATGAAAATGAAAGCTCTTTACGCCGCCCTGTCCGGGGCCTTGCTGCTCGGCGCGGCGACCCTCTGCTCCGCCCAGACGACGAACACCGCGACGGGCGACAACACCAGCGCGAGCGCGAACACGATGCACCGCGCGAACGCCGGCGCCAGGGACGAGTACAAGGCCGAGAAGGACAAGATCAAGGCCGACTACAAGGAATCCAAGGCGAAGTGCAAGTCGATGAGCGGCAACGCCAAGGACGTGTGCGAGAAGCAGGCGAAGGCCGACGAGAAGATCGCGATGGCCGAGGCCGACGCCAAGCGCAAGGGCAACGATCCCTCGTCCGACTACAAGGTCGCCGAGACCAAGGCCAAGGCGAACTACGACGTCGCGAAGGAGAAGTGCGAAGACCAGAAGGGCAAGGAGAAGTCGGCCTGCAAGAAGCAGGCGAAGGCCGACGAGGACAAGGCCCTCGCCGACGCGAAGTCGCTGCGCAAGAACGTCGCGTCGAACGCGACGGCTCGCACGCACTCCGCCAAGCCGGCCATGAACGGCACCACGAGCCAGACCGGCAAGTGACCGTCGGCGCGTGACGCCGCAACGCAACGCGCGAAGGGCCGGTCCGAGGATCGGCCCTTCGTTTCCACCCTTCGCTGCAGCGAGGCCGTGAGGAGGCCTGCATGAATTCCACCACGTTGGCGGTCACGCTCGCCGCCGTCGCCCTGGTCGCGGCCGCCGGATACGGAGTCCAGTCGGCCATGAGCACGGCGCCGACGCTCATGTCGCCCGGCGACCATGACCAGGCATGGCGCTCGATCGAGCAGGCGACGCGCGCCGCGCTCGGCCGCTGCCGCGGTCTTCCCGAAAGCGCGCGCCACCTGTGCCGCGCCGAGGCTCGCGCACGCGATCGCGTGGACAAGGCGGAGCTGGACGCCCGGTATTACGGAACGATCGAGGCCCAGGCCCGCGCCGAGGACGTCCGCGCCCGCGCTCGCTTCGACGTCGCGCGCAGCGAATGCGAGGCGCGCGGCGACGATCGGGCGAGCTGCCTCGCCGAAGCGCGCACCGCGCAGGCGAAGGCGCTGGCGCTCTCGAAGGTCGCGTCGAGCTAGAAGCCGCGCCGGCCGCTAGAAGCTGTACTTGAAGACGATGCGATTGCGGCGAAGCGAGACGCTCTCCGGAGTGAGCTCGCCCAGCCGGGGCATGTATCCGCGTGCGGCGCGATACACGATGCGTCCTTCGGCCGCGTCGTAGCACACGTCGTGCGCGGAGCGCTCGCAGGCCGAGTGCGCAACGCGCGCATCGTCGAGCGCGTGCTCGACCTGGAACGGCACGGATTCGCGCATCGGGAGCGCATCGTGGACGGCGGCCTCGTGCGGTGCGGTGAACGGCGCCGAGGCGCGCGCGGCCGGGACGGAAGCGATGATCGCCCTCGATTTCACCGGGAAGTCGACCTCTTCCGCCTGCGCGGCCGCGGCCAGGCAGGCGAGCATTGCGGCGATCCAAGGCGAGCGGCACATGGTCGTCTCCCTCGCGGCCGGAAGCGCTCCGGTCGGCACCATCCTCGGGTAACCGCACCCGCGCTGCCACTCCCGGCGACGGGGGGCGCGGGCGAACCGACGAACGGTCGGCAGTCTCCGCGCGCCGACAATCCGCGAATGACGCAGTTCACATTTTCGTGAAGAAGCCGCGCGCGAATCGCGCTTCCACCCTCGAGCGCCTGCGCGAGGAAGCGGCCGGTTGCCGCGATTGCCCGCTGTGGGAGCACGCGACGCAGACGGTGTTCGGCGAGGGCGACGCGCACGCGAAGATGATGCTGGTGGGAGAGCAGCCGGGCGACGCGGAGGACCGCGCGGGCCATCCGTTCATCGGGCCGGCGGGCCGCATCCTCGACGCGGCGCTCGCCGACGCCGGCATCGATCGCGATGCCACCTACGTCACCAACGCCGTCAAGCACTTCAAGTGGGAGCCGCGCGGCAAGCGCCGGCTGCACAAGACGCCCGCGCAGCGCGAGATCGATGCGTGCCGGCAGTGGCTCGAGCGCGAGATCGGGACGGTGCGTCCCGCCGTCATCGTCTGCCTCGGCGCAACCGCGGCGAAATCGCTCCTCGGGCCCGCGTTCCGCATCACCCGGCAACGCGGAAAGGTGCAGCGCCGCGAAGGTCTGCCCGACCTCGTGCCGACCTTCCATCCCTCGTACCTGCTGCGGCTGAAGGATCGGCCCGGCGAGGAGGAGGCGCACCGCCAGTTCGTCGCCGACCTGCGCATCGCCGCGCGCTACCTGTTGCAGGACGAGTCCGATAGGTGATTGAGGCGGCCGGCGACAGATCGCATCGCGAACCGTCGCCATCATGTCTCAAACGGCGCAGGAACGAACGCCGAATCGACGACCAATGGAGACGCGCACATGAAGCCCACGAGTTTTGCCCACGCGCGCGCGCTGTCGCGCGAATTCTTCCCTGCGTGGCCGCGGCGGGCGCGCGCCCGCTGGGTGCTCGCGAAGTTGAACGCCCCCGAGCCGAAGGTCCCGATCTCCTCGGCGTGGAGCCACGACACGCGCGCCTACTGGTTCCAGCGCACCTCGCACCTTTAGGCCGCAGCGCCCCCTTCGCCGCCCGCGCCAGCGGCGGCATCCGCGCCCTGCGCGCTGCGGCAGCGAACGCGGTACGCGCGTGGCGTCATGCCGACCCGCGTGTGGAATACGCCGGTGAAGTGCGCCTGCGTCTGGTAGCCCACGCGCGTCGCCACTTCCGAGAGGGGAAGCGCCGATTGCGCGAGGAGCTGCTTCGCGCGATCCATCCGTTGCCAGGTGATGTAGAGGTGCGGCGGATGTCCCGTCGATTGCTTGAACATGCGCGCGAAGTGGTACGGGCTGATGTGCACCGCGTCGGCGAGCTCGCGCACCTGGATCGGCTCGGCGAGGCGCTCGTCGATGATCGCGAGCACGCGCTGCAACCGGTGCGCGGCGAGCCCGGAATACGCGGCCGACTCGGGCGGGCGCGCGTAGCGGGTCGCGATGTGCAGCCCGAGATTCTCGCGCACCGTCTCCAGCCATTCGCGCGCGGGAGCGGCCGGGCCGTGCAGCTTCGCGCGGAGGAACAACGCCAGCCCGCGCATGAACGAGTCGATCGCCACGTGCGGCTCGCGGAGCTCGCGCGGGTGGCCGAGGGCCCCGCGCGCCTGCTCCGACCACGGCGTGGGGTCGAGCTCGATCACGAGCAGCATGCCGCTTCGCTCGACGGCGAGCGCCCGGCCCGCATGCGGGGGAACGATCGCCACCTCGGGCTCGCCGAAGACGATCTCGCGTGGTTGCCCGGAGGAATCGGGAAGGTTGGCGCGCAGGGCCGCGCCATCGAGCGGGACCAGCAGCTCGATACGCTCTCCCTGCAGCGGCATTTCGGAACCTGCGCGCACCTCTCGCCACGCGACGTCCATGGCGCGGCAGGCGGCGCAGGAGGGAAGCGACGCGAGAGGGGTCGCGACCGGGAGAATGGACCGCGAGACCGCGGCCGGAGCCCGGGAAAAGAGCGTTTCCATTTTTCCGATCCCTGTGCTCGGGATCGCAATGACACGGCCGAGCGGAAAGCGTTCGCCGGTGGCGCCCCTCCGATCGGATTGGCGCCGCCGCTCAGCGGGCGAGGAGCCGGGCCTCGTCCGCCTCGCGCCGGCGTGCGAGGAGCGCATACACCATGAACGCGACCACGGCGGTATTGATCGCGAGCGCCGTCGCGGCGACCAGGTGCACGCCGTGCAGCAGGCGCCAGATCTCGAACGGCATGTAGACGATGCCGCTCAGCGCCGCGAATCCCTCCGCCCACCAGCGCTGGCGCCACAGGCCGTAGGCCTCGATGAAACGCACCGCCGAGTAGCCGCTCGCGCCGGCGACCAGCCACCACAGCCGCGCGTCGTTCAGGCGCGCCGCCGCTTCCAGGAAGATGCGCGGATAGTGCTTGGCCGGATTGAGGTGCAGGTGGTGCACGATCACGTCGGCGACGTGCTGCGCGTCGTGATGGAGGAGCGAGAGCACGCCGAATCCCGCGAGCACGACCGCCGCGCCCTTGGTCGCCTCGAGGAGCGCCACGGCGCGGACCGCCTCGGTTCGTTGCGCGGGAGTCAGGACGGGATTCCTCGAGTGGGATTGCGGCTTTCTATCCGAAAAAGCCGGCGCGGGAAAGTTTCACCGGCCGCGGACGCGCCGCGGCCCGGTCGACCTCAGCCCCTCAGGCAGGCGCCCAGGAACGCGCGCCGCTCGTCGCCATGCAGCTTCAGCCGGTCGGCCTCGGCGTTGCACGGCGCGAGGCGCCCGCCCGACTCGGCGGCGACCGTGTCCTTCGCGGCATCGGGGTGCTTGCGCAGGCAATCGCTCATGAACTCGCGGCGCTCGTCGCCCTTCAGGCCCTGCGCCTGGTGGACGCAGGCGGCGAACTTCTCGCGTTGCGGCGTGGTGGTGTGGGATTCGCCCTCGGCGGCTCGCAGCGGTGCGACGCTGAGCGAGAGCAGGATGGCGCAGGCGGTCAGGCAAAGGGTTCTCGTCTTCACGGCTTCCTCGTTCGGGTTCGTTGCGGGAGCCCGCGCACGGCAACCGGTGCCGCCGCGGGTGGCGCCATGAGACTCCTCGCCGTGCGCGGCCGCCATCGAAAATCGATTCCGGAACCATCGAATAACCGCTCTAGGAATGCATCCCACAGCGTCGCGGGAGAAACGCCTACCCCCGGAATCGGACGATTTCGGCGTGCGATTGGGAGTTTCGCCCATGGCGCGGCCGCGGGCCGGCGCGGAGACTGGGCTCATGGACAACGCGCATCGTGCGCGAGGAGGCGACCGATGAAACCGCTCAGCACCGAACGGCTCCACGAAGAGAACCGCGTGCATGCGCGCACCGGCGGACGCAGCGAGGACAATTGCGGCCTCGGCTTCAAGCCGGCGTTCCTCGACTTCGAGACGCAGACGATCTATCCCTGCCGCTTCGCGAACGGCCTGCCCGCACCCTTCCACGTGCTCGACGGGCTTCCCGACGAGGTGGTGATCGACCGGGCGCCCTCGGGACGCGTCGTCGCGGCGAAAGCGACGCTCATCTCCGGGTTCCTCCGCAACGGCTTCTTCTACACCCGCACCGCGGCCGCTCGCGCCGCGGCGGAGTGGAGGCTCTAGAGCGCCGCGCCCCTCTCCCCAGGGACAGGTCGCAACTCGACATCCGGGTTGCCCTGTCCCCCAAGTGCCGGGGTGAGGGTCGCTTTATACCGGAACGCGCTTTGTCGTCCCTGCATCGAATGGCACGATTTCCATTCGAACAGGGAGACCCCCATGGCCCGTGTAGTCAAGCGCAATCGCGACCATCCGTACGAAGTGACCGTCGGCGGCGAGACGCAGTACATTTGCGCCTGCGGCCTTTCCGCGAACCTTCCCTTCTGCGACGGCAGCCACGCCCTCGCCGCCGGCGAGCCGGCCGCCAAGCTCCATTGGTACGACGAGGACGGCGAGCGCCACGAAGCGAAGGAATCGTTCCCCGGCATCCGCGAAGACGCCGCGTCGTAGCGATGCCGCTCTTCACGGCAACGCTCGAGGGACGCGAGGAGGTCGCCCGCGGCACGCTCGCCTTCCGCTTCGCGCGGCCCGAGGGGTTCGCGTTCAACGCCGGCCAGGCGGTGAGCCTCACGCTCGTCGATCCTCCGGAAACCGACGCCAAGGGCAATTCGCGCACCTTCTCGCTCGCGAGCGCGCCTTCGGAAAAATCGCTGCAGGTCGCGACGCGCATGCGCGATACCGCGTTCAAGCGCGTGCTGGGCTCCCTCGCCCCGGGCGCCACGGTGAAGCTGCGCGGCCCGATGGGCAACTTCACCCTTCCCGACGATGCGTCGCGGCCCGTGGTGCTCCTCGCGGGCGGCATCGGCATCACGCCGTACATGAGCATGCTGCGCGAGGAAGAGCACAACGCTTCCAGGCGCCCGCGGGTGCTGCTGTATTCGAACCGCAGTCCGGCGGATGCGCCGTTCCTCACGGAGCTGCATCGCCTCGCCCGCCCCGGCACGGGACTGCGCATGGTGGCGGCGATCACGGAGAACGCACCGGCGCCGGGCACCTGGGGCGGGATCGCGGACCCGGAATTCCTGCGGCGCGAGCTGCACGATGTCGCGGGAGCGATCCACTACCTCGCCGGGCCGCCGGGCATGGTGGGCGCGCTGCGCAAGGCGCTCGTCGCGATGGGCGCCAACGCGGCCGATATCCGCACCGACGAGTTCTACGGCTACTAGCCGCGAGCCGTAACGAGCGCCCCCGCCTCGCTCGCGGCTGATCGCGGTCAAACCGCGTGCGCCGTGCTGCGCTTACCTTGGTGTCCATCCGCAACGGAGGAACCAGGGTGGCACGCGGTCACGATGCAATCCCGGGACTCGCCCTCGGGCTCGCGCTCGCCGCGGCGGCCTGCGCCATCGTGGTCGTCGCCCACGCGACGGAAAGGCCGCTCCCGGGCAAAGCCGCGGCCTCCCGGGCGCAGGCGGTGAAGGTCACGCCCGAGATGACCGGTGCGGGGCAAGCCTCCAGCGGCGTGGCGCTTCCGGCCGTTCCGCCGCTCACCGGCTCGCGCGAGCATCCCGTCCCCTCGTGGGGCAAGCCCCTGCCGTATCCGATCGTGATCGCGGACCGGCGCAACAACCGCCTGCTCGAGGTCGCGCCCGACAAGAGCATCGTGTGGGAATTCCCCTCGCCCGACCTGCGCATCTATCGCGGCAACGACGACGTGTTCTTCTCGCCCGACGGCAAGCTCCTGGTCGTGAACGAGGAGGACAACTACGACATCCATTTCGTGGACTACGAGAAGCGCGCGCTCGCGTGGACCTTCGGCGCCTCGGACACCAGGGGCGTGGCCCACGGCTACTTCAACTTCCCCGACGACGCGCACCTGATGGCCGACGGCACCGTGGTGACCGCCGACATCCGCAATTGCCGCGTGCTCTTCATCGATCCGGCGAGATCGGTCGTGACCGGCCAATGGGGTGAGGACGGGCGCTGCCGGCACGATCCGCCGAAGCTGCTGGCGTTCCCCAACGGCACGACGCCGCTCGACAACGGCGACATCCTCGTGACCGAGATCCCCGGCGCGTGGATCACGCGCATCGCCCGCGATGGCCATGTCGTGTGGTCGCGCCGCGCGCCCGGCGTGCGCTATCCCTCCGACGCGTTCCCGACGAAGGACGGCCAGGTGATCGTCGCCGACTACTCGAAGCCCGGCAGGATCGTGATCTTCGACCCGAAGAGCGGCAAGGCGACGTGGGAGTACTCGGTGAAGAGCGGCGAGAAGATGCTCGACCATCCCTCGCTCGCGCTCGAGCTGCCGACCGGCGACGTGATCGTGAACGACGACCGCCGCCACCGCGTGCTGGTGATCGATCGCCGCACGAAGGACATCACGTGGCAGTACGGCGTGACCGACCAGCCGGGGCACGCGCCGGGCTATCTCTTCGAGCCCGACGGCATGGACATCGACGTCTTCCGCGACTGGAAGCCCGCGCCGCACTGAGCCCGCGCCGGCCCGCCGCGGCGTGAGGCAAAATGACGGGTTCCATGGGCCAGCTCCGGATTCCCGCCGTGTACATGCGCGGCGGCACCAGCAAGGGCGTCTTCTTCCGCGCCTGCGATCTCCCGGCGAACGCCGCGGAGCGCGACGCGATCCTGCTGCGCGTCGTCGGCAGCCCCGATCCCTACGGCAAGCAGATCGACGGCATGGGTGCGGCCAGCTCGAGCACCAGCAAGATCGTGATCCTCGCGCCCTCGAAGCGGCCCGATTGCGATGTCGATTATCTCTTCGGCCAGGTGGCGATCGACCGGCCGCTCATCGACTGGTCCGGAAACTGCGGCAACCTCACCGCCGCGGTCGGTCCCTTCGCGATTTCCGAAGCATGGGCGAAGGCGCCGAGGGACGGCCTCGCGCCGGTGCGCATCTGGCAGGCGAACATCGCGAAGCGCATCGTCGCGCACGTGCCGGTGCGCGATGGCGAGGTCGTCGAGGAAGGGGAGTTCGTGCTGGACGGCGTCGCGTTCCCGGCTGCCGAGATCCGCATCGAGTTCCTCGATCCCGGCGGCGCGGGCGAGGATGAAGGCGCGGCCGCAGCTTTGCTTCCCACCGGCCGCATCGTCGATCGCCTCGAGGTCCCGGGCTTCGGACGCGTCGAGGCGACCCTGCTCACGGCGGGCAATCCCACGGTATTCGTCGAGGCCGCCGCGCTCGGGCTCACCGGGCGCGAGCTCCAGGCGGAAGTGAACGCCGATCGCGATCGTCTCGCGCGCTGCGAGGCCATCCGCGCCCACGCGGCGGTCGCGATGGGGCTCGCGTCGAGCGCGCGCGAAGCGAGCGAGAAGCGGCTGCACACGCCGAAGATCGCCTTCGTCTCGCACGCGCAACCGTACGCCGCCTCGAGCGGCAAGGCGATCGCCGCGGGCGACATCGACCTCACGATCCGCATGCTTTCGATGGGACAGCTGCATCATGCGGTCACGGGCACCGGCGCCGTCGCCACCGCGGTCGCCTGCGCCATCGAGGGGACGATCCCCAACCGCATGCTGCGCGAAGGCGCGGACCCGCTCGCCGCGCGCATCGGGCACCCGTCGGGCGTGCTGCGCGTGGGCGCCGCGGTCGCCCGCGTGGACGGCGAATGGGTGGTCGAGAAGGCGGTGATGAGCCGCAGCGCCCGGCGCCTCATGGAAGGCTGGGTGCGCGTGCCGGAGGCGGTGCTGGGCTAAAATAGCGCATGCGACGTTTCGCCTTCGCAATCGCCGCGCTCCTCGTCTGCACGAGCGCGTTCGCCGCCGACCTGCGCGTCACCGACTCGTGGATCCGCTGGATTCCGGGCGGCGCGCCCTCGGGCGGCTACTTCACCGTGCACAACGATTCGGCGGTGCCGATCGAGCTCCTCGGCGTGCGCTCGCCCGACTATGGAATGGTGATGCTGCATCGCACGGTGACCGAGGGGACCACCTCCCGCATGCTCGACGTCGACAAGGTCGCCGTGCCCCCGCATGGCGAGCTGCGCTTCGCTCCCGGCGGCTACCACCTCATGATGATGCGGCCGAGCCCGAAGGTGAAGGTCGGCGGCGAGGTGACCGTCGAGCTGCGCTTCTCCGGCGGGCGCACGCTCGACGCGCGCTTCCCGGTGCGCGGTCCCGGAGGCTAGCCGGGGAGCACCGCATGCCGCAAGCGCTCCGCGACGCCGTCGCGTTCCTCGTCCCATGGGAGCTCTCGCCGCTCGCCTTCGTGCTTTGCGTGGGCGGCGTGGCGGCGTACGCGGCGGGCTTAAGGCGCATGCCGCGCGCCGAGCGCCCCTCGCGCTGGCGCAGCGCCGCGTACTTCACCGGCTTCGGCCTCGTGTGGCTCGTGATGCAGACTCGCTTCGACTATTACGCGCAGCACATGTTCTTCCTGCATCGCATCGCGCACCTCGTGCTGCATCACCTGGGCGCGTTCCTCATCGCGCTTTCGAATCCGGTCGCGGTGCTCGGGTACGGGCTTCCCCGCGCGCTCACGCAGCGCGTCCTCGTGCCGCTCTGGCGGCGGCCCGGGATGCGGATCGCGGTGCGCATGATCCAGAACGTGTGGGTCGCGCCGGTGATCTTCGTCGGGCTCATCTTCTTCTGGCTCACGCCCGCCATCCACTTCGTCGCGATGCTCTCGCCCGACGTGTACTGGGTGATGAACTGGAGCATGTTCCTCGACGGGCTCCTTTTCTGGGCGCTGGTGCTCGACCCGCGCGGTCCGGGCGAGGCGTGGGCCGGATTCGGCGCGCGCATCTGGATGCTCGTCCTCGCGATGCCGCCGCAGATCGTGCTCGGCGCCTACATCGCGCTCTCCGGCGTCGAGCTCTTCGACGTCTATGGCCTGTGCGGCCGCGCCTGGGACATGAGCGCCGCCACCGACCAGACGATCGGCGGGCTGGTCACCTGGATCCCGGCCGCGATGATGCACGTCATCGGCGCGCTCATCGTGATCTCGCGCTGGATCCATGCCGACCGCGGACGCCCCGCGCCGCACGCTCCCGCGCTCGCCCACGGAGCGGGAGACTGACGATGCGGCGCGGCTTCGCTCTCGCGGCGCTCTGCCTCGCCCTCGCCGGATGCGATCGCATCGTGGGCAACGACGGGCCGGTGCGCGACGTCTCGGGACTCGTGCGGGACCTCCACTTCACCATGACCGACGAGAACGGCCGCGTCGTCCACGCCGACGATTTCCGCGGCGCACCGGTGCTCCTGTATTTCGGCTACATCCATTGTCCCGACGTCTGTCCGACCACCCTCGCCCGCCTTTCCGAAGCGGCACGCAAAGCGGCGCCGAAGGGGCTGCGCATCGTCTTCGTCACCGTGGACCCCGCGCGCGACACGACGCGCCAGCTCGCCGAATACGTCCACGCGTTCGGCCCGCGCGTGAAGGGACTGCGCTCGAACGAGGACGAGCTCGAGGACCTCGCGCGGCGCTATCGCGTGAGCTACTCGCGCGCCAAGCCCGATGCGCGCGGCGAGTACGAGGTCACGCATTCGAGCGGCGTGTTCGCATTCGACGCCGAGGGACGCGCGCGCCTCTTGATCCTTCCGGGCGCCTCCACCGGCGACATCGAGTCGGCGATGCGCCGGCTGGCGAACGCGGCGGCCTGAGCCTCGATCCCGGCACGATGCCGCCCGGGCGGGCGGGATTGACCCCGGTCAAGGCGGATCCGCGGCGGCGAAACGATCCTCGCGAGGCACGAATCCGCCGGGCATGCTACGCTTCCGGCGCCGGACGGCTCCCGTTCGCACGACGAATTCACACAAGCATCGAGGAGGACGCATGAAGCTCGCACGTCTCGGGGCCGCGCTTTTGGCGCTGGCTTTCGCCACCGTGGCGCAATCGGCGCCGATCATCATCAAGCTGAGCCACGTCGTGGCCGACAAGACCCCGAAGGGGCAGGCCTCGCTCAAGTTCAAGGAGCTCGCCGAGAAGAAGCTGCCGGGCAAGGTGGAGGTGCAGGTCTTCCCGAACTCGCAGCTCTTCGGCGACGGCAAGGAAATGGAAGCGCTCGCGCTGGGCGACGTGCAGATCATCGCGCCCTCGCTCTCCAAGTTCGATCGCTACACGAAGAAGCTGCAGCTCTTCGACCTGCCGTTCCTCTTCAACAACATCGCGGCGGTCGATCGCTTCCAGCACAGCAAGGACGGCAAGGCGCTCCTCGACTCGATGCGCTCCCACAACATCAAGGGCCTCGCCTACTGGCACAACGGCATGAAGCAGCTGTCCACCGACAAGGACCAGCTGCGCGTGCCCGCCGACGTGAAGGGCCTCAAGTTCCGCATCCAGCAATCGGACGTGCTCGAGGCGCAGTTCCGCGCGCTCGGCGCGAACCCGCAGAAGATGGCCTTCAGCGAGGTCTACCAGGCGCTGCAGACGGGCGTGGTGGACGGGCAGGAGAACACCTGGTCGAACATCTACTCGCAGAAGTTCTACGAGGTCCAGAAGACCATCGCCGAGACCAACCACGGCGTGATCGACTACATGGTGATCACCAACGCCAAGTGGTGGGATAGCCTGCCCGCGGACATCCGCAAGGGCCTGCAGGAGGCGATGGACGAGGCGACCGAATACGGCAACAACCTCGCCAACCAGATCAACGACCAGGACAAGCAGCTCATCGCGAAGGCCGGCAAGGCGAAGATCCAGGAGCTCTCGAAGGACGACCTGGCGAAGTGGCAGAAGGCCATGGAGCCGGTGTGGAAGAAGTTCGAGCCCGAGATCGGCAAGGACCTGATCCAGGCCGCGCTCAAGGCGAACCAGCAGTAGCGGCGCGCACGGAGCGCACGCCGTGCGTTGGATCGAGCGGCTGGAGGAGTGGCTGATCGCCATCCTCCTCGCCGCGATGACGCTGGTCAGCTTCTCGCAGGTCGTCGCCCGCTACGTCTTCAACTACAGCTTCACGTGGGCCCTCGAGCTCACGATGGTGTTCTTCGCCTGGCTGATCTTCCTCGGCATCCCGTACGGCGTGCGCATCGGCTCGCACATCGGCGTGGACGCGCTGGTGAAGGCGCTGGGGCCGAAGTCGGCCCGCGTCGCGGGCATCGCGGGGGCGTCGCTGTGCGTCGTCTACTCGGCGATCCTGCTCGTCGGCAGCTGGAGCTACGTCGGCAAGATGTACGACCTCGGCGTCACCATGGACGACCTGCCGAGCGTGCCGATCTGGGTGCCGCGCGTCGTCCTCGTGGCGAGCTTCCTGCTCCTGCTGGTGCGCTTCTCGCAGGTCCTCTGGCGCATCATCGTCGGGCGCGAGATCCGCCTGCACCTGGGCGACGAGGCGGCCGAGGTGCTGCGCCAGCAGGAGGAGCTCACCGGCGAGAAGCGCGCGCCGGTGGAGGGCGGCAAATGACCACCGCGCTCCTCTTCATCCTGCTCTTCCTGTTCATGTTCCTCGGCATGCCGATCGCGATCGCGCTCGGCCTCTCGTCGGTGCTCGCGATCGTCTACGTCGGCCACGACTCGCTCGCCTCGCTTTCGTTGAAGCTCTACGAGACCTCCGAGCAGTTCACGCTCATGGCGATCCCTTTCTTCATCCTCGCGGGCGCGTTCATGACGACCGGCGGGGTCGCGCGCCGGATGATCCGCTTCGCCAACGCCTGCGTCGGCCACTTCCGCGGCGGGCTCGCGATGGCGTCGGTGCTCGCGTGCATGCTCTTCGCCGCGGTGTCCGGCTCCTCGCCGGCGACGGTCGTCGCGGTCGGCACCATCGTGATCGGCGGCATGGTGCGCGCCGGCTACTCGAAGGAGATGGCCGCGGGCGTGATCTGCAACGCCGGCACGCTCGGCATCCTCATTCCGCCCTCCATCGTCATGGTGGTCTACGGGGCGGTGACGGAGACGTCGGTCGGGCAGCTCTTCGTCGCGGGAATCATCCCCGGCATCGTGCTCGGCGTGATGCTGATGGTGGCGATCTACATCCGCGCGCGCATGATCGACCTGCCGCGCCAGCCGCGCGCGACCACGAAAGAGCTTCTCGTCGCCGGCCGCGACTCGATGTGGGGGATGCTGCTCATCATCATCATCCTGGGCGGCATCTACGGCGGCATCTTCACGCCCACCGAGGCGGCGGCCGTGGCGGCCGTCTACGCGTTCCTCGTCGCCGTGTTCGTCTACCGCGACATGGGCTTCAAGGACGTGCCGCGCGTGCTCGTGGACGCCGGGCGCGTGACGGTGATGCTGATGTTCATCATCGCGAACGCGCTCCTCTTCGCGTACGTGCTCACCACCGAGCGCATCCCGCAGACCATCGCCGAGCACATCGTCGCCTGGGGGATGCGGCCATGGGAATTCCTGATCGTCGTGAACGTGATGCTGCTCATCGCGGGCAACTTCATGGAGCCCACGGGGATCATCCTCATCCTCGCTCCGATCCTCTTCCCGATCTCGCAGCAGATGGGCATCGATCCCGTGCACCTGGGCATCATCCTCACGGTGAACATGGAGATCGGGATGGTGACGCCGCCGGTGGGCCTGAACCTCTTCGTCACCTCCGGCATCACCGGGATGTCGATGATGCACGTGGTGCGCGCGGCGCTGCCGTGGCTCTCGGTGCTGCTGGTCTTCCTGGTGATCGTGACCTACGTGCCGGCGCTCTCGCTCTGGCTGCCGCACCTGATGTTCTAGCGAAAAGGGGTCAGATCCCTTTTTCCTTCACGGCGGGAAAGGGATCTGACCCCTTTTCCTCAGCCGTTGGCCTTCCAGCGCCGGCCGAGCAGGAGCCGCAGCTTCTTCGTCTCGGGCTCGTCGAGGATCTGCGCCGCCGCGGCGAGCTCCGCCTCGAAGGCCTCGAGCGCCTCGCGGGTCTGCGCGGCGAAGAGCCGATCCTTCATCGCGTAGAAGCGCGCCGAGTACTCGCCGAAGAGCTCGTGCAGCACGGGAAACGACATGCGGTGCACCGGTGTACGCCCCAGGCGCACCAGCGCCTCGCGATGCTCGGGCGTGGGATAGCCCTTGTGGGTCGCGAAGCCGTAGCCGGGATACTGCCGGTCGAGCGCCTCCATCATCGCGTCGCGCGAGGTCTTCGCGACGATCGAGGCCGCGGCGATGCTGAAGTTCAACCCGTCGCCCTTGTTGAACGCGTTCTGCGGCATCGGGATGCCCGGCACGGTGCGGGCGTCCACCAGCACGTGCTGCGGCGCGCGCGGCAGGCCCTCGACCGCACGGCGCATCGCGAGGAGCGAGGCATGGTAGATGTTGAGGTCGTCGATCTCCTCGACGCTCGCGATCCCGACCGCCACGCCGGAAGCGCGCGCACGGATCTCGACCGCGAGCGCCTCGCGTGTCGGCGGGTCGAGCTTCTTGGAATCGTCCACGCCCGCGATCTCGGTCTCGGGCGGGAACATCACCGCCGCGGCGACGACGGGACCGGCGAGCGGGGCGACGCCCGCCTCGTCCACGCCCGCGATGTCGTGCACGCCCGATTTCCACAGCACGCGCTCGAAGTGGCGCATCGCGTCGAGCCGCACGCGCTCGTCGCGGTCGCGCTCGAAGCGCTTGCGCAGCGTCGCGTACAAGCGCTGCACGCCCTGGCGCTTGTCGCGCTGGAGGCGGTTGAGGACCTGCTGGGAGACGGGCAGCTTCTCTTCGACGTAGCGCTGGCGGATCTCGTCGATCGAAAGCTCTTCGACACGGGCCATGATGCGTGGACTTTCGGGATCGGGCTTATTCTAGCAAGCGGCGGGCCCGCGGAACGCCGGGCAGCCGGATCGGACTAAGTGGAAAATGGCCTTCCCGACAACCCCCCTCGTCGCCTGCCCCGAATGCGACGCCCTGCAGCGCGAGCCCGCCCTCGTCCCGGGCGGCTCGGCCGACTGCATCCGCTGCGGCGCGGAGCTCTACCGGTACAAGCCGGGAAGCATCGACCGCACCCTCGCCTTCCTCCTCGGCGCGGCGATCGTGCTGGTCTTCGCCAACCTCTATCCCCTGCTCGAGATGGATGCGCGCGGGCTGCGCTCGTCCACGACGATCTACGGGACGGTGAGCGCGCTCGTGGAGCAGGGAACGCCCAGCGTCGCGATGCTGGTGCTCGCGACCGCGCTGGCGCTTCCCGTGATCGAGCTGGCGGCGATGCTCTACATGCTGCTCCCACTGCGGCTGCGCCGGGTGCCGCCCGGCCTTCGCATCGCCTTCCGCATCGTGAACGTGGTGCAGTTCTGGGGGATGGCGGAGGTGTTCCTGCTCGGCACGCTGATCGCGTTCGTGAAGCTGAAGGACATCGCGCCGGTGCACCCGGGCGTGGCGCTCTACGCGCTCGGCGTCTTCGTCTTCCTCCTCACCGCCGCCGACGCCTGGTACGAGCCGCGCGCGGTCTGGCATTGCGCGCGCGAGCTCGGCGCATGATCGCCACCGCCGCACGACGAGGACTCCTCACGTGCGCGACGTGCGGGCTCCTCAACCGGCCGTGCCGGCCGATCGAGGACGCGCACTGCGCCCGCTGCGAGTCGCGGCTGCACCGGCGCAAGCCCGCGAGCGTCGTGCGCACCTGGGCGTTCCTCGCCGCCGCCGCGATCCTCTACGTGCCGGCGAACCTGCTGCCGGTGATCCACAGCGGCTCGCTCTTCGGCTCCAACGCCAATACCATCCTCGGCGGCGTCCTCTACTTCTGGCGCACCGGCTCGTGGGCGCTCGCGATCATCGTGTTCGTGGCGAGCATCGTGGTGCCCGCGACGAAGCTCGCGGTGCTCGCGATGCTGCTCGTCACCTCGCAGCGGCGCTCGCGCTGGCGTCCCGCGGATCGCACGCGGCTCTATCGGCTCACCACCTACATCGGCCGCTGGTCGATGGTGGACATCTACATCGGGGCGGTCTCGGTCGCGCTCGTGCAGCTGCGGCCCTTCGCCGCGATCGAGCCCGGGCCCGGCGCGATCTACTTCGGCGCCGTGGTGATCCTCACGATGCTCGCGTCCGAGAGCTTCGATCCGCGGCTCATCTGGGATCCCTTGGATGATGCGAAGCGCGACGATGCAGCACCGGCGCGACCCTCGTCCCGGCCCTCCTCCGACGGGGCGGCAGAATTCCAATCCCCATGAGCGACCTTCCCCCGGTTCCCGAGGATGGCGACGTGCCGCGCGCGGTGGCGCGCAAGCCGGGCCCGCGCACGCTCCAGCTCGTGTGGATCATCCCGATCGTCGCGGCGATCGTGGGCCTCGGCATCGCGGTGAAGACCTACCTCGACCGCGGTCCCACGATCACGATCCAGTTCCGCACCGCGCAGGGCATCGAAGCCGGCAAGACCAAGATCAAGAACCGCAACGTCGACGTCGGCACGGTGCGCGTCGTGAAGCTCTCGCCCGACCACAAGAGCGTGATCGTGACGGCCGAGATGGATCCCGACGCACGGGACTTCCTGGTGGAGGACTCGCGCTTCTGGGTCGTGCGGCCACGCATCGCGGGCGGGCAGGTCTCGGGCCTGTCGACGCTCCTCGCCGGCTCCTACATCGCCGCCGAGCCGGGAAGCTCGAAGAAGGCGCGCAGCCGTTTCGTCGGCCTCGAGGAGCCGCCCGTGGTGACCTCGGATCTTCCCGGGCACACGTTCACGCTGCTCGCGCAGAACCTGGGCTCGCTCGACCTGAATTCCCCGGTGTACTACCGCGGCATCCTCGCCGGCCGCGTCGTCTCGGCGAAGGTCACCGACGACGGCGGCGTGGTGAGGATCGACGCCTTCATCCGCGCGCCCTACGACGCGTTCGTGAACACGCAGACGCGCTTCTGGAACGCGAGCGGGGTGGATTTCAACGTGAGCGCCAACGGCGTGCAGCTCGACACCCAGTCGCTCGTCACGATCCTCCTCGGAGGCATCTCGTTCGAGACGCCGGCGGACCAGGGACCGCACGAGGCGCTGCAGCCGGGTGCCACGTTCCCGTTGTGGGACAGCAAGAGCGAGGCGCTGCGCCCGCGCGAGACGGTGGTGGAGAGCTACGTGATGAAGTTCCCGCAATCGGTGCGCGGCTTGAACGTCGGCGCGCCGATCGATTTCCACGGCATCACCGTGGGAAGCGTGAAGCGCATCGACCTCGAATACGACGCGAAGACGGTGACCTTCCGCTCCGCCGTGCAGGTCGAGCTCTGGCCGCGCCGCCTGCGTCCGCGCAACGCGCGCCCCGGCGGGAAGTGGGACTCGATGACGCCCGCCGAGCGCATGCGGCTCTTCGTGCAGCACGGCTTCCGCGGGCAGCTGCGCAATGCGAACCTCCTCACCGGGCAGCTCTACATCGCCCTCGACTTCTTCCCGAACGTGGCGCCCGCGAAGATCGACTTCACGCAGCCGGCCCCCGGGATTCCCACCATCGCGGGCGGCTTCGGCGAGCTGCAGGAGTCGGTCGCGAGCATCATCAAGAAGCTCGAGAAGGTGCCGTTCGACAAGATCGGCAACGACCTGCAGCAGGCGCTGGTGCAGCTGCGCGACACGCTCGCGAAGCTCGATACGCTCACGCAGCACGTCGATCGCGACCTCACGCCGCAGATGCGCGCCGCGATCGAGCAGGCGAGGAAGACGCTCTCGGCGGCCGAGCGGGTGCTCTCGAGCGATTCGCCGGTGCAGGGCGACCTCACCGAGACGCTCGAGCAGGTGGATCGCGCCGCCCGCTCGCTGCGCAGCCTCACCGATTACCTCGAGCGCCATCCGGAGTCGCTGCTGCGCGGGCGGCGGGAGGAGAGGAAATGAACTCGTTCGTGCGTCTCGCCGCGCTCGCCGCGGCGCTTTCGCTCGCCGCCTGCGTGGGCACGCCCGCGCCGCGCGAGCAGTTCTTCATGCTCGCCTCGCCGGATGCCGGCGCGGCCCCGCCGACCTCCGCCACGCCTTCGATCTTCGTCGGCCCCGTGTCGATTCCCGCTTCGGTCGATCGCACGCAGATGGTGCTCGCCACGGGAAGCCACCAGGTGGACATCTCCGACGACAACCGCTGGGCCGAGCCGCTGCGCGACGCGATCCCGCGCGTGGTCGCCGAGGACCTCTCGCACGTTCTCGGCACCTCGCGCGTCCTCTCGAGCCGCATCGCCGCCGGCGCGCCGGTCGATTTCCGCGTCTCGATCGAGGTGCAGCGCTTCGATTCCTCGCTCGCCGACGGGGCGACGATCGACGCGCTCTGGACGGTCACGCCGGCACAGGGCGGCGCGCGCAGCGGGCGCACGCTCGCGCACGAAGCGCTCGCCGCGCACGATGCGGCCTCGCTCGCCGCGGCGCATTCACGCGCGCTCGAGCGCATCGCGCGCGACATCGCGGCCGCGATCCGCGCGATGCAGCCGGAGCGCGCGCGCTGAGGCCGCAGGCGGCGCTATCCGCGCAGGCGCCGCTGCGGCAGGTGGCAGGTGTCGATGCCGAGCACCGAGTTGAGCGGGCAGTACTGCGCGGCGGCCGTCGCGACGCCGATGGCGCCGATTCCCGCGAGCAGCGCCCGCCAGCGCACCGGCAGCGGGCTCACCGACGAGGCCGCGAGCAACGCGAGCCCGATCGCGCCGCGCAGCTCGCGCTCCACGCCTCCGACGTTGCATTGCATGGCTGGGATCCCGTGGTCCGCAACCCCGGTTCGACCGCCGCCACGCGCCCCGGTTCGACTCAGCGCGCCGGCTCGGGCGCCGCGCCCGCCCCGCGGATCGCGGCGTTCGCCGCGATCACCAGCGC
>Ga0157370_10000523_pt1 | contig 48075 bp, 39 predicted proteins | sample C35metaG_FD_113463 | JGI IMG/M metagenome (GOLD analysis project Ga0157370, IMG submission 113463) | Corn rhizosphere microbial communities from Kellogg Biological Station, Michigan, USA - C3-5 metaG | ecosystem: Host-associated > Plants > Roots > Rhizosphere > Soil | place: USA: Michigan...
GCCGCGGCCGTCACGGGGACGTTTTCCGCGCCAGCCGCCCTCATCAGACTGATCGTTGCCGGTGTGGGTGGTGTCCTGATCGGCCTCGCCGCGGGATGGATGATCGGCTGGGTGCGGCGCCTGCTCGTCGGACTGCCGGTGGTGGAAAACACCGTGTCGCTCATCACGCCGTTCGCGTCGTATCTCCTGGCAGACGCGCTCAGTGCTTCGGGCATTCTCGCCGTCGTCGCCACCGGACTCTATCTCGCCCGGCGCGGCCCGAGCGTGATCGGAGCGGCGGCGCGCGTCCAGGCCGAGGCGATGTGGTCGCTGATCGCGTTCGTCCTCGAGGGATTGGTGTTCATGTTCGTCGGGCTCGAGCTGCCGTCCGCGCTCCGAAGTCAGACGAATCACTCGCTGGCGTCGCTCGCCTGGGACGGATTGGCCATCAGCGCCGTCGTCATCGGCGTGCGTATCGCATGGGTTTTCCCGAGCGCGTATCTGCCGCGCTTGGCCTGGAATCACCTGCGGCGAAGTGCGGACCGCCGCCGAGATTTGCCGCCGTGGCAATGGGTCGTCGTCGTCGGCTGGGCGGGCATTCGCGGCGCCGAATCCCTCGTCATTGCGCTCTCGCTGCCGTTCGTGACCGCCGCGGGCGCGCGCTTCCCGGCGCGCGATCTGATTCTCTTTCTCACGTTCGTGGTGATCTTTGCCACGCTCGTCATCCAGGGTCTGACCCTCGGGCCGCTCCTTCGGGCGCTTGGAGTCGGACGTGACGAACGAGGGGCGACAGAGGAGGCGCACGCTCGTCGCGTTTCGGCCGAGGCCGGACTCCGGCGTCTCGATCAGTTGTCGTCGGACAACGGCGTGCATCCGGATACAGCACGTCTGCTGCGGAGCATCCACGAGCGGTTGGCCAGGCAATGGACGGCGCAGGATCGCGCCCGCCACGGATTGCGAGATGACGAACATCGCGCGCTCGAGTCGGTGAGCGAGGACGGCGTCGAGCGTGAATCGTCGACCTACCGGCGGCTGCGCATGGAAATGATCGGCGCCGAACGCCGGGCCGTCATCGATCTGCGCAACCAGGGTGTCATCGGCGACGACGTGCTCCGCCGAATACAGCGCGACTTGGATCTCGAGACGATGATGCTCGACGCTGCCGGCGAGGGGACGCAAACCAGCCCGTACGATGCCGAGTGAGCGATGCCCTCGATGCGCCGAGCTACACCAGGGAAATGCGAAACCGCAGACTGGCCGCGCCTCCGTACCCCGCGGGCTTGTCGAATCGCTCGACGAGCCTTCCACCATTTGCCTCGATTACGCGCTGCGACGCGACGTTGTCGGCGTCGGTCGTGAGCTCGACGTAGGCAAGCCCTTCGTGCCTCGCTTCGGGAAGCAACAGCTCGAGTGCGCGCGTCGCGTACCCCTTGCCGCGCTTCCACGGCACCACCGCGTAGCCGATGTGGCCGAGGCAGTATGGAGGAAGGTCAGTCGTGCCGGGCTGCCATCGAAAACCGATGACGCCGCAGAACTCGCCGTCCCACATCCACTTGTGATACCCGGGAAGCCGCGGTACCGTGACGCCGTCAGGTAGAATGATGGCCGGTCCCTTTCCCTCGGGGTCGACTTGCTCGGCGAGAAATCGATCGGTGTCCTGTTCGATTTGCCGGAGCTCCTCGCGACCCGCCTCCGGCCGCAAGTTGTCCGGCGACCAACCCTGCTCGAGCGCTCGAACGTAGCCGGGCACGTATTCCAGCGTCGGCCAGACGAGCCGCATCGGTTCCGAATCGGGTGTGCGCATGGGGAAGAAATATGATGCACCCGTCTCGGGTTCTCACCCTGTCATCACCTCCGCCGCAACTGTTACCTTCCACTCCTACTCACTCCCTGCGATCTACGCCGTGCTCGCCTACCTCAACGGCCAATTCCTTCCGCGGTCCGCCGCGACGCTCCCGGTCGAAGATCGCGGGTTCGTCTTCGGCGATGGTGTCTACGAGGTGTGGCGCGTGGTCAACGGCCGGTTGTTCGAAACCGACCGGCACCTCGCGCGGCTCGCGTCCGGGCTGGGCGAGCTCAGGATCACCGCGCCTGAGCTCGCGCGTCGGAGCGTGCTCGAGGAGGTCGCGGAACGTCTCTTGAGCGAGTCCAACCTGCTCGACGGCGAGGCGACCTTATACGTCGAGGTGACGCGCGGCGTGGCCCCGCGGACGCACCAGTTCCCGCCCGCCGGCACGACCCCGACCGTCTTCGCCACGGTGAACCGCTTCATGCCGCCGAACGACGTCCGCGCGCGGGGAGCGGGCGCGATCACGGCGCCCGACGTTCGATGGCTGCGCTGCGACATCAAGACGATCCAGCTCCTGCCGAACGTCATGGTCAGGCAGGCGGCCGCAGAGCGCGGCGCGATCGAGGCCATCATGATTCGCGACGGCGTCATCACCGAAGGATCGCACACCAACGTGCTCGGCGTGCTCGACGGAGAGATCCGCACGCACCCGCTGGACAACTTCGTCTTGCCTGGAATCACCCGCGCGGTGGTGCTCGAGATTGCCGGCGCGCTCTCGATTCCGGTGCGCGAGGCGGCATTCACCGAGCAGGACATCGCGCGTCTCGACGAATGTTTTCTCGCCGGCACGACCACGGACGTCATGCCGATTGTGCGCGTGAACGACCAGCCGATCGGCGACGGCGCTCCCGGTCCGATCGCCGTGCGTTTGTTCAAGGAGTTCCGCGCATTCCTCGACGCAAGCTGCGCCTCCGCCTCGGCTTCCCGCTGAATCGCGCCGCGCACTCGGAGCTACGGCCATTCTCGAGTTGCTGCAGGTTGCGGCGAGGCATCCCAGGGCGATTGCCGCCCTCCATCGACTTTGGGCGTACATCACGCTCGCGGCCACCGGCATAATCACCGAGGAGGCCACGCCGATCATCGGGGGCCTCGCGGCGCACGATCGGTATTTGCGACTGCCGGCCGTGGGGATGTGGGTGGCCGGTGGAACGTGGGTGGCGGACCTCGGGTTGTACTACGTCGGGCGGTGGCGAGGGCATTGGGCTCGCAAGCGATGGCCTTCGCTCCGCAAATGGATGTTGCGCACGCTCAAGATCGTGCGGCGGCATCCATGGCGGGCATCGATGGCCGTGCGATGGGCTTACGGGCTGCGGCTCACGCTCCCGATCGCTTGCGGCGCAGCCAGATTGTCATTGCCGATCTACCTCGTAGGGTCGGCGATCAGCGCGATCAGCTGGTCGTTCATCTTCACGCTGCTCGGCTGGGCGTTCGGTCGGACGACGCTGATCGTGCTCGGCCATGTTCGCCGGTATGAGAACTATTTGGTCGGTGCGATCGTATTAGGTGTGGGGATCGTCTTCTGGGTGATGCGCAAACGGCACGTCGAGGAAGAGGTCGTCGAAGTACTGTCATCGGGCGATCGGGCAGAGTTTCCCGGGCCCGAGTGATTCGACGCACGACAGGCACTTGAACCGGAGGAGGACAGATGATGCGCAGAGTCAGTCGCGGCAACGCCGTGTTCGGTGGGTTGCTGGTCGTTGCCGGTCTCGTCTTCGCGCGCGGTCTCACCGCCGCAACTCGGGACCCTGTCTCGCTTCCCGCACCCGCCCAGGACGAGCTCGTGGCGAACGCGAAGACGGAGACCGCGGTCTTCGCCGGCGGGTGCTTTTGGGGAATTCAGGCGGTGTTCCAGCACGTCAAGGGCGTGACCAGCGCGACTTCCGGCTTCGCCGGCGGCACCGTGAGCCATCCGTCGTACGAGGACGTCAGCTCGGGGGCCACCGGCCACGCCGAGTCCGTTCGCGTCGTGTTCGATCCTTCGCAGGTCACCTACGGACAACTGTTGCAGGTGTTCTTCTCGGTCGCGCATGACCCGACGGAATTGAACCGGCAGGGCCCGGACGTCGGAACGCAATACCGGTCGGCGCTGTTCTATATGAGCGCCGAGCAACAGCACACCGCGGAAGCGTACATCGATCAGCTCACCAAGTCGCACGTGTTCTCGAAGCCGATCGTCACCCAGGTCGTCGCATTCAAAGCGTTCTATCCGGCCGAGGCGTATCACCAGAACTACGCCGAGCTGCATCCGAACGACCCGTACATCAGAATCAACGATGCGCCGAAGGTGGTGAATTTGAAGAAGGAGTTCCCGAATCTCTATTCAGAGAAGTTGGCGGCGCACGACTGATCGGCCGCCGGAGGCCGACCAGTCCCCGGGGTCATTCCGTGGCCGTTTCCGTAGATTCCGCGGCAATGTTTCCCATGCCCGAACCAGGAGCCGCCCCACCGCTTCCCGCCGCGTCCCTCAGCCGTTCCCATGCCAGTGCGACGTGGCGCGCTTCGGTGCGGATGTTGCCGACCGCCAGACGGAGTGTGAAGCGGCCGTGCAGCTTGGTGTGTGAGAGAAAGACGTCGCCGCCGGCGTTCACCGTGTGCATGATCGCCTCATTGCGTGCGTCGCATTCCAGATCACTCATGCCCGGCGGCGCGTAGCGGAAGCAGACGAGCGAGAATGGAACCGGGGCGACGAGCTCCCACTCGGCGCTCGACCCGACCCAGGCGGCGAATTGCTGCGCCAGCGCGCAGTGCGTCCGGAGGCGATCGGCCAGGCCGTCGGTGCCGAAGGCGCGAATCACCATCCACAGCTTGAGCGCGCGGAAGCGGCGGCCGAGCTGGACCCCGTAGTCCATGTAGTTCACGACTTCGTCCTGCTCGCGCGTCACGAGAAATTCCGGCACGAGCGAGAACGCGCGTTTGAGGACGTCGGGGCGCTTGATGAAGAAGGCCGAGCAGTCGAACGGTGTGAAGAGCCACTTGTGCGGATTGACGACGAGCGAGTCGGCGCCGTCGGCCCCGTCGAGGACGGCTCGAAACTCCGGCACGATCGCCAGCATCCCCCCGTAGGCGCCGTCGACGTGCAGCCACACGTCCTCGCGACGACAGATCTCGCCGATCGCCGGCACCGGATCGATGCTCGACGTGCTAGTCGTGCCGACTGTGGCGACGCATGCGAGCGGGAGATAGCCAAACGCGCGATCGGCCGCTATCGCCGCCGCGAGGACATCCGGGCGCATGCGATACTCGGCATCGGCGCCGATCTTTACGACGTTCTCGAGGCCGATGCCGAGCGCCATGGCCGCCTTGTCGACCGAGGAGTGCGCGTGCTCCGACGAGTACACGCGGAGGCGCGGCAGGTCGCCGCGCCCCGCCATTCCGCGCTCTCGAATCGCCAGCTCCGGCCGCGCCTCGCGCGCCGCCGCCAGCGCGAGCATCGACGAGATCGACGCCGTGTCGGTGGTGATGCCGAACCATCCGTCGCCCAGGCCCAGCATCTGACGCAGCCAGTCGGTCGCGACCTCCTCGAGCTCCGTCGCGGCCGGCGAGGTCTTCCACAACATCGCCTTCACGTCCAGCGTCGCGACCAGCATCTCGGCGAGAATGCCTGGGACCGACGCGGACGTAGCGAAATAGCCGAAGAACGCGGGATGATTCCAGTGCGTGATGCCGGGGATGATCTTCGTCTCGAAGTCGGCCAGGATGCGCTCGAGCGGCTCGCCCTCTCGCGGCGGCGACGCCGGGAGCGACGCGCGAATCTCGCCTGGGCGCACCCGCGACAGCACGGGATAGCGCTCCGGGTGGTCGAGATACTCCGCGATCCAGTCGACCACGGCCCGTCCCTGCTCGACGAGCTCGTCCCGCGACAGATCACCGCTCATTCGCCCTCAGCCATGCGTCATCTCCACCTGAAGATTCTCAACGCCACGACGAAGCAGATGATCATCCATGCTCCGAGCACCGCCATCTGCGGCCACAACGTCACCAGTGCGTCGCCGCGCAGCATGTTGGCGCGCAGCGCATCGTTCGTCGCGGTGAGCGGGAGCGCCTTGATGAACGGCTGCACGATGCGTGGAAAGTTCTCCGACGAAAAGAACACGCCCGACAACACCCACATGGGCAGCATCGAGAGATTCATCAGGCCCGAGACGCCTTCGATGGTCTTCGAGCGCGACGCGATGAGGAGACCAAGCCCGCCGAACGCCAGCGCGCTCACCACGATGATCGTCGCGATCGATACCCACGAGCCGCGCATCGGAACGCCGAACAGGGCCACCGAAAAGCCGAGCAGAACGACCGCTTCGATGGTCAGCAGGACCAGCCGCGAGACCACGTAGGACGCCAGGTATTCGGCGCGCGACATCGGCGTGGCGACGAGGCGCTTGAGCAAATTCTTACGGCGCTGGTCGACGATCGAATAGCCGAGGCCCCAGATGCCGCCGCCCATGATGGTCATGCCGAGGAGGCCGGGGACGACGAAGTCGATGTAGCGCGAGCCGCGCTCGCGCACGTATCGCTCGGCGGTGGGGAGCACGTCGCCGCGGCCGGCGCCGCGCTGGACGGCGTCGTTGACCATGAGTCGCGCCGTGCGCGCGTCGGGCCGCGTGTCGTCGTACCGGAACTCGACGCCGTCGGCGCCGTCGTCACCGCCGGGCGCCACGACGAGCGCGACGCGCCCCGTGCGGAGGGCCGTCGCCGCGCTGTCCGGCGACAGGAGCTCGACCGCGAGGCCCGGGTCGCGGCGAATGGCGTCGGCGAGCGTCGCACCGCGCGGTCCCATGTTCGCCACGGCCACGTGCACGACGTCGGCGGGCTTGGCGCGGAACGCGATGCCGAGGCCGATGGCGAGCAGAATCGGGAACCCGAACGACCAGAACAACGCCTCGGGCTCGCGTGTGTACTCTTTGAAGCGGACCGTGATGAGCTGCCAGAGTGAGTTGTCACTCATTCCGCAATTGTCTCCCGGTCAGCGACACGAAGACGTCCTCGAGCGTGGCCGAGTGCGTCGTCAGATGCGCCAACTCGAGCCGCCGCTGCGCCAGCAGCGACAGCAGCGCCGGCACGGTCCGGTGCAGGGCGCCGACCTGAAGCTCATAGCCGCCGGCGAGCGATCGTGCCGTGCGCACGCCGTCGATCGAGCGCAGCATCGCGTCGTCCATCGGTGGCGAGCCGGGCGCGAGCGAGAAGTCGATGACATGCTCAGCGCCAAGCGATCCGATGAGCTGGAGCGGCGTGCCGAGCGCGATCACCTTCCCGCGATCGACGATCGCCACGTGGTCGCACAGCACCTCCGCTTCGTCCATGTAATGCGTCGTCAGGACGATCGTGCGGCCGAGGGCTTTGAAATCCGTGATCAGATCCCAAAGCTGACGGCGGGACTGTGGGTCGAGCCCGGTCGTCGGCTCGTCGAGAAACAGCAGGTCGGGATCGCCGACGATCGCGCACGCGAGCGCGAGCCGCTGCTTCTGTCCTCCCGACAACTTGCCGACCCGCGCGCCGCGCTTTTCTTCGAGCTGGACGAGCCCGATCACCTCGGAGACGGAACGTCCGCGCGCGTAGAAGCTGCGAAACAACCGGACGGTCTCCTCGACCGTGAGCTTGTCGCCGAGCTGCGTTTCCTGAAGTTGAATGCCGAGTCGTTGACGAAGCTCGCGATCGTGTTGCCGCCACTCGAGCCCCAGCAGCTCGACGTGGCCGGCGTCCGGGGCGAGCAGGCCCTCGCACACTTCGATCGTCGTCGTCTTGCCGGCGCCATTGGGGCCGAGCAGGCCGAAGCACTCGCCGGACGCGACCGACAGGTCCAAGCCATCCACGGCGCGGACGTCGCCGTAGAACTTTCGCAGATCCTGAACCAGGAGCGCTGGCGTCGGATTGGTGACGTGCGGAGCCGTCATACGGGCTGAAAGCTACAGCCTCTTGCTGACTGCCGCGCCGGATCGTAGCGTGCAACGAGGTCGCGCGGGGGCATCGTGTTTCGAACGCGTTCCATTCTCATCCATTTCGTGTGGGCACTGCTCCTCTGCCCGGTGCTCGCCAGCGCACAGCCGGGCGGAGTGATCGCGGGCTCGGTGCGTGATTCGGCGGGACAGCGCCTGAATCATACGATCGTCCGGCTCGTCGGTCTGAGTGGTCGCGTCTCGCCCGTCACGACCGATGATTCAGGCGGCTATCGGTTGTCCGGCCTGGCGGCCGGCTCGACGCGAGTTTTCGCCCGGCGAATCGGCTTCGCTCCGGAGACGTTGAGCATCGTCGTCGTCGAGGGACAGGTTCAACGGGCCGACTTCGTGCTCGACGTGGTGCCGGTGGAGCTGCACGCGGCGCTCGTCAGAGCCGATCCCGCGCGCGGAAAGATGGGTCCGTTCAACATGCGCCGGGCGCGAGGCGTCGGTTCGTTCGTCACCCGCGGCGAAATCGAGAAACGCCAGGCGAGTAGCGTGAGCGAGTTGCTGCGATACATCCCGGGTGTAGACGTCATGCAACGAATGGCCGGCGAGCCGCAGCCGGTGCGGATGCAACGATCGTTCTCCTCGAGCCTGCCGGGCAACTGCCCCGTGTTGATGTACGTCGACGGCCAGCCGTATCCGAACGGCAACCTCGACGATTTCGCGCCACTCTCGCTGGAGGGGATCGAAGTGTACAAGAGCGCGTCGGAGATCCCGGCCGCCTTCAGGACACGCGACGCCACGTGCGGTCTGATCGCGCTCTGGACGCGCGACCCCGATGCCGCCAAGCGAAAGCCGAACCTCGAGTAGACGGCATCACTGCACGTAACGCAGCACGTCGTACGTGTACTCGAGCCCGAAGCCGAGGTTCCGAACCGAGAGACGCTCGTCGTTGCCGTGCATCCCGGTTTGAATGTCCGACGCTTCGACCTTGAACGGGTCGAATCCGTACGTGATGATCCCGAGGGCGCGATAGGTCGGGCGGTCGGTGGCCGCGGTGAGCATGGGCGTCGTCACCAGCGCGCCCGGATCGCGGTCGCGCGAGGCGCGCTCGATGGCGCGAAAGAGGTCGGTATCGATTGGATTCTCCAGCGGCGCCTTCGGGCTGAGCAGCGGGGTGAAATGAACCGCCGTGTCGCCGACGAGGCGCGTCAGGGTGGCGAGGAATTCCTTCGGATCGGTATCGGGAAGGAGCCTGATGTCGATCTCGGCCGTCGCCTCGGCGGGAATGACGTTGGTCTTGTTCGATCCCTGCAGCCCGGTGATCGAGATCGTATTGCGTAGAATGGCGTTCCAGTACGCGTCGCTCAGGATCCAGGCGCGCGCTTTCGGATTCTCTAATCCCTTGCGCACGTCGCTCAGCCAGCCGCGCCGCGGCTCGGGATAGGTTCGCGCGACATCGTGGAAATACTTTTCGACGCCGGCCGTCACGTGGAGGGGCGTCTCGTATCGGGCGATCTTGTCGAGCGCGGCGACGAGTCGCGGCACCGGGTTGAGCTTCGTCGGTCGCGACGCGTGCGACGGCACCCCCCTCACGGACAGGTGTTGCCAGAAGGTGCGCTTCTCGGCGACGCCGACGCCGTAGTAGGCAAGCGTTCCATGCTCGACCTGGTTTCCGCCGCCTTCAGTCATCAGAAATTCGACGTCTTTGAGCAGATCGGCGTGCCGTTTGACGAACACCTGGGCGCCGGTCGACCCGAGCTCCTCGTCGGCGTTGCCGATGAACACGATGTCGCGCGTGAGCGGCAGACCGCTGCGCTTGATGGCGATCATCGCCATCAGCTGCACGATCCCTTCGCCCTTCATGTCGATCGTGCCGCGTCCCCAGACGTAGCCATCCTTGACGGCGCCGGAGAATGGATCGATGGACCAGAAGCTCGCGGTCGCGGGCACGACGTCCATGTGATGGACGAGGGCGATCGCGCGCTTCGATCCGTTACCCCGGAGCCGCGCGTAAAAGTTCGCGCGGCCGGCGGGCGCGAGCTCGGTCGTGTCGAGGATCTCCGACTGAATTCCCTCCTTGTCGAGGAGGCGCTTGAGGAAGCGGGCCGCCTGCAGCTCGTTGCCCGGCGGATTCGTCGTGTTGATCCTGATGTAATCCGACAGGATGCCGACCGATTCTTTGGTCAGCGCATCCCAGTCGATGGGACGCGCGCTCTGCGCGGCCGCCGGTACAATGGCTACGAGCGAGCTGAGCGCGCAGAGCGCGAATGAGCGACGCATGTGGTTCGTGGCTGGAGAATGCGGCAAGGATCGAACGCTATCTGATCTGCGAACTCATCGGTCATCGTCGCCTGGCCGGGCGAGCCACGCCTCCGCCTCCGACAGGCCACGGAAGACCCCGGTCACATGTTGGCGTTGCTCGGCGAACGTCGTGAACATCCGCGCCATGCCGACTTGCAGCGTCGTTACGGCAACGAACGCGCGCCGGACGGACGGTGCCAGGATCGACGTGTCGGCGAGGCGCGCCATCCCTTCTTTCGAAAGCGCAATGTCCTCGACGTCGCGCAAATCGAACAGTTGGTCGAACTCGGGATCGAACACCGGATCCTGCCGAAGCTGATCACGAGCGCGCGTCACGTCCATCTCCGTCAACACGCCGGCGGCGTGGACGACGATCAGGCGTCGTTGAGCATCGATCGTATAGGAGAGAGACATGGCTGGCTGCTCGGGCAAGGGGCGGCGAGCGGAACGTTGTCGAGCGGCCGGGGGACTACGCAATGGGTGCAGCGGGTATTGTACTCCGGCGGGCCGCCGCCGCGCGGCAGATGCATCGACACAATCCGGTGCGAAACCCGATGGGTGGGGCCGCCGTACCGTGATTCACTAGCCGTCGTTCCTCGAGGCCACAATGCTTCTCCTGCTTGGCGTCGCGCTCGCGCTGAACTTCCAGGCCCAGGCCCCCGCATCGCGCCGCCGTGTCCCGACGGTGCGCGACAGCGTTGCCGATTCCACGACGACCCCAGGTCGGCGGCGCCGTGGCGTGCGCCGTGCCGTGACCGCCGAAGTGCTCGCGACCGCGTTCAAGGACCAGACTGCCAAGGCCACGCTGCTCCGCGCGCGGGCGGCGCGGTTGACCCAGGACTCGGCGCTCGTCGCCTACGATGCGATGTCGTATCAGCGGATATCCGCCGGGATCGGCTTCTCGAAGATCGGCCGCGACCGTTTGTTGTTCCGGCATGAGAGCGCATCCCGCATCCAATGGCGGCAAGGAGTCGGCGTCTGGATCGAGGCGCGCGGCGCGCGCACCGCGATTCCCGTGGCACCGCAGGAAGCGAGCGATGAAGCGCGCGACGGCATGAACGATCCGGACATGACCGCATCCATCCCGTACTTTCCCGGATACGAGCCGCTCTGGGTCGGCAGCGATGTCGCGCGGGCGCAGGTCGATGAGACGGAGCTCGTGCATCCGATCGCCGATGGTGCCGAGGCGTACTACACCTACGAGACCGGCGATTCGATCAGGTTCACCCTCCCGGACAAGACCGTCATTCGACTGCGCGAGCTCAAGGTTCGCCCGCGCCACCCGAAGTGGAACCTCGCGGTCGGGTCGCTCTGGTTCGACACCAAGTCGGGACAGCTCGTCCGCGCCGCGTATCGCTTGTCTGTGCCAATGGACATCTGGGCGGTCGCCACGGAGGACGACCCGAAATCGATGGACGACGTGCCGGTCTGGGTCAAGCCGATGATCACGCCGATGAAAGCCGAAGTGTCGGCGATCGCGGTGGAGTACGGGCTGTACGAAGGACGGTTCTGGCTTCCGCGACTGCGCCTCGCCGAAGGCAGTGCGCAGGTGAGCTTCATGCACGTTCCGTTCAAGATGGAGGAGAGCTTCAAGTACGCGAGCGTAAACAGCAAGGACAGTCTGCCGCCGATCACGATCGCGGAGAGCCCGGAACGCGCCGGGATGCCCGATTCGCTCACCGAAGAGCAACGCGAGGAATGGCGTGATTCGGTCCGCGTTGAAATGCGTGCGCGGGCCAGGGCGGCGAGAGACTCGGTGCGGCGCGGGCTCAAAGTGGCCGAGCATCACACGTCGCAGTGTGATACGTCTGACGTCCGCGTCACGATGCAGAGGCGCTACGATTCGCGGCTTCCGGTGGCGATGAAGGTCCCGTGCGACATCTCGAAGCTCGAGAATTCGACGGACCTCCCGCCGTCGATCTATGATTCCGGGGACGAGCTGTTCGGCGCGAAGGAACTCGACGCCCTCAAGTCGGAGGCGCTGTCTCTTGGCGCTCAGGCGCCGCTGCAACTGCGGCTGTCGATGTTGCCGCCGCCGACTTTCTCATACGGCCCGTCGCTCATGCGCTACAATCGCGTCGAAGGATTCTCCGTCGGCGCGTCGGCCGAACAGCAGCTCGGTGGAGGCTACAGCGTCACCGTGCTCGGCCGCCTCGGGCTCGCCGATCTCGAGCCGAACGTCGAGCTCACGGCCACGCGATCCAACCTGAGTACATCGATTTCGGTGACGGGATACAACCATCTCGTGTCTGCCGGCGACTGGGGACATCCGTTGAGCTTCGGCAGCTCGTTCTCGGCGCTGATGTTCGGGCGCGACGAAGGATTCTATTACCGCGCGAGCGGGGCCGAGCTCACGTCGTCGCGCGACACGCCGTTTGGTGGCGCGCGAGTGGAGTGGCGCGCGTTCGTCGAGGAGCAGCGCACAGCCGCGGTGAAAACCAATTTCGCCGTGAACGGCTCCGACTTTCCGGCGAACCTCGAGGCGCGGCGCGGCACGTACGCCGGATTGGGAGGGCGCGTCAACCTCGAGTACGGGCTCGATCCGCGCGGCCTGCGCGTCCTGACAGATCTTCGCGTCGAGGCCGCATCGGGTGACTCGCTCTACGGCCGCGGCGCGCTCGACGTGACGGCATCGCACGGCTTCGGCCGGCTCGCCGGCTCGCTCACCGTGGCTGGCGGCAGCTCGGTCGGCGGGCTGCCGCCGCAGCGCCGTTGGTATCTCGGCGGATCGCAGACCGTTCGTGGACAATCGCCCGACACCGCGCAGAGCGGGAGCGCCTTTTGGTTGACCCGTGGCGAGCTGGGGTCGAATGACGCGAGCGTGCGTCCGGCGGTGTTTGCAGATCTGGGATGGGTGGGCGATCGAGCGAAGATCGGCTCGGTGGGCCGTCCCATGAGCGGCGTCGGGGCGGGCGTGTCCTTTCTGGACGGCCTCTTCAGGTTCGACGTGGCAAGGGGCCTCTACCCGCGGCGACAGTACCGGGTGGACCTATATCTGGAGGCGAAGTTCTGAACGACGCGCGATCCGACTCCCCATTGACGCCCTTTGCCCCATCATTAGCTTCTCAAGCATGACGTTCGCCCGAATCATGTGTTGCTCCATGTGTATGTGTTGTCTCTGCTGCCAATCGGCAACCGAGGCTCCGGGCGCACGCATGTAATAGCGATTGACGATTCGCGACGCGCGCTCCGATCCTCTCCCGGATCGGAGCGCTTTGTTTTTCGGCGAGCGCGAGACCGATCCGGGATGACACAGGAGCAGCGTCGCCACCAGCGACCTCAACCCCGGACCGTCCATGCAACCGATCGCGATCTACCACGAACATCCAGACTGGTTCAAGCCGCTCTTCGCCGAACTGGAGCGGCGAGGCCTGCCGTACGTCCGGCTCGACGCGTCGGCGCACGAGTTCGATCCGTCGGAGGACGATGCGCCATATTCGCTCGTCGTCAACCGGGCGAGTCCGTCGGCGTATCTGCGCGGCCACCGGCAATCGACGTTCTACACGCTGCATTGGCTGCGGCATCTGGAGCGGATCGGTATCCCGGTGGTCAACGGATCCCAGGTATACGCATTCGAGCTCTCGAAAGCGTCGCAACTGGATCTGCTGGAGGAGCTCGGGCTGCCGTACCCGAGGTCGAGCGCGATCAACGACGTTTCGCGCGCGGTGGAGGCGGCGCGGCACCTGCGCTATCCCGTGCTCGTGAAGGCGAACATCGGCGGAAGCGGTGCCGGCATCGTGCGCTATGAATCCGAGGCGGCCCTCGCCGGTGCCGTGGCGCGCGGCGAGGTGGATCTCGGCGTCGACGGCGTGGCGCTCGTGCAGGAGTCGGCGCCGCTCCGCGGCGGGCACATCGTGCGTGTCGAGACGCTCGGCGGGACGTATCTGTACGCGATCAAGGTGTACCCCGCCGTCGGCTCGTTCGACCTCTGCCCGGCCGATGCCTGCCAGACAACGACCGGGGTCGAGCTCGTGCGTGGGGCCTGCGCCGTCGACGCGCCGAAGACCGGATTGCGCGTCGAAGGGTTCGAGCCCCCGCGAGAGATCATCGACCAGGTGGAGGCGATTTCGCGCCGCGCCGGCCTCGACGTCGGCGGCATCGAGTATCTCGTCGATGACCGGGACGGCCGGCACTATTTCTACGACGTCAACGCGCTGTCGAACTTCGTCGCCGATCCCGAGAGTGTGATCGGCTTCAATCCCTGGGGACAGTTCGTCGACTACCTGGTCGACCGTTCGGCCGCTCCACGGCGGTCGGTGAGCGCGACCTCCGCCCCGGCCGGCGACCCGCCGCTCCACGCGGCACTGCCATGAGGTACGGCTACTGGCTCCCGGTGTTCGGCGGTTGGCTGCGCAACGTCGACGACGAGAAGATGACGGCGTCGTGGGACTACGCGCGACGACTGGCTCAGCGCAGTGAAGAGATCGGTTATGACATAACGCTCATCGCCGAGCTCCTGCTCAACGACATCAAGGGGATCGACGCGCCGTCGCTCGACGCCTGGTCGACCGCGGCTGCGCTCGCGGCCGTGACGCAGCGGCTCGAGCTCATGGTCGCCGTGCGGCCATCGTTCCATCCACCGGCGATCTTCGCCAAGCAGGCGGCGACCATCGATCGCATCTCCAATGGACGTCTCGCGCTCAACGTCGTTTCTGCCTGGTGGAAGGACGAGGCACGGCGGTTCGGAGCCGAGTTCGACGAGCATGACGACCGGTACGCGCGCACGAGGGAATGGCTGACGGTGGTGGACGGCACGTGGCGCGAGCCGCGGTTCAGTCATCACGGCCGATTCTATCATCACGACGACGTCATCGTCGAGCCCAAGCCGGTGTCGCGGCCCGGTCGTCCGCGTCCGACGATTTATGCCGGCGGCGAGTCCGACGCCGCAAAGACGATGATCGCGCGACAGTGCGACGCGTACGTGATGCATGGCGATCCAGCCGAGCGGATCGCGCCGAAGATCGCCGACATGCGGCAGCGCCGGGAACAGGCCTCCGAGGCGCTGGGCGTCGATCTTCCCCCGATGCACTTCGGCGTGGCGGCCTACGCAGTGGTGCGCGATTCGGAGCGCGAGGTGCGCGACGAGATCGAGCGCATCACCAACGTCGCGGTCGGATCGCCGGGTTATCACAACTATCAGGACTGGATCGCGAACACGAAGCTCGAACAGCAGGTGAGTCTGCAGGACTATTCCGTCTCGAACCGGGGTCTGCGGGCCGGACTCACGGGTACGCCGGATCAGGTCGCCGAACGCGTCGCCGAGCTCGCCGGTGCAGGCGTCGATCTGTTGCTACTGCAGTGCAGTCCCCAGCTCGAGGAAATGGAGCGCTTCGCCGATGCGGTGATCGGGGTGCGAGTCTGACGTTGGTTCGGGCAGGACGGTTCCGTTCTTGCCTGAATTCGTGCCGTGGCGTCCCCGGATCGATGATCCGGGGAACAGCGGGAGGTGGATCTCGTGATACGAAAACTCAAATCCGGCGGTTATCGCCTCTACTCGCGCAAGAAGAATCCGAAGACGGGGCGTCGCCGCAATCTCGGCACGTTCAAGTCGCGCGCGGCGGCGGAGAAACACGAGCGGGCCGTGCAGTACTTCAAACACGGCGGCTGACGCCCGGCGAAACGTCGCCGGCTCACTGGTAGTCGCGTGCCGCGCGGTACCCTGCATACATGCCGATGCCGGTACCGACCATGCTGAGCATGAACGCGGTCATGAATCCAATATTCGCGCCGAGCCACCAACCGACGTACCCGCCGATGGTCGACCCGGCAAACACGAACAGCTTTGTCATACGGTCTCGACGACGGGGACCGCGCCAGGTTTCCAACCGCTCTCGCAAACAACAGAAGATCGTGCAAGGCGCGAGAGCTTCGGGACCGTTCCCCGCCCTGGGGTCGGATTGGTAAGTGCTTCTCCGGCACTTACTTGCGCGCTAGAACGGCTTGATGGGGCCGCTGGCCCGAATATTACCATAGATGACCACGCGGCCGTGCCCCGGCGCGGCAGAACGTCTGGCTCTTTCCCTCCCTCGTGTCCCGCGATTCTCAATATTCAGCGCGCGCAAATGCCGAAGTGCTCCTCTGGCAGGGGCGCGTCCGCATTGCCGTCGGCACTCTCGCCGGCGGGGTCGCCTTCATGCTCGTACAGGCCGGCGTCATGCACGGCCACGCGCGGTGGATCCTCGAAGCCATCGTCGGGTACGTCGCCGTCGTCGGAGTCCTCGGCGGACTGATTCGCCGAACCGGACGGGCCGGCAACGTGATCGTCGGTACCACGGTGCTGTCGGACCTGATCTTCATCTTCGTGTCGACGATCGCATCGTCGCCGGCTGGCTATTATGGCAGAATCCTTATTCTGTCCTTCTTCGTCCTGCATCTGACGGAATCGCACTTCGGCCGCAAGCACGCCAGCGTCGCGCTCGTGGCGGTCGTGGTCGGTTATCTCATCACGACCGGCGTCATGATCCGCGAGCACCCGTCGATCGACTGGGGCCAGGAGCTCTGGTCCGTCACGCTGTTCACCATCGCGGCCGTCGCGTTCATCATCCAGTACGGGAGCTTCCGCCGCCGGCTCGAGCACATCGTCGAGTTGTTCGAGGATGCTGAAGAGGGGAACTTCACCAAATCGTACAACCTCGAGGCGGACAGGAATCCCGACGCGGTGACACGGGTCGGCCGCGCGTACAATCGCGTCCGCGCCCAATTGGAGAGCATGGTGCTCAACGATCCGCTCACGAACTGCCTCAATCGACGCGGACTCGATCAGGCGATGGCGCGGGAAGTCGCGCGCGCCACCCGCGGCGGCGGCGATCTCTCGCTTCTCGCGATCGATCTCGACCACTTCAAGGACATCAACGACACCTACGGCCACATCACGGGTGACGTCGTGCTGCGCGAGTTCGGCGGCCTGCTCGCGCAAACGGCGCGCGCCGGCGACATGGTCGCGCGCACTGGTGGCGAGGAGTTCAGCATTCTCCTCCCCGACACCGATCCGTCGGGCGCATTTCGCGCCGCGATCCGGGTGTGCGACACCGTTCGGTCCCATCCGTTCATGGTGAACGGGAAGCGGCTGCACATCACGATCAGCGTCGGCGTCGTGTCGACCAACGGTTCCGCATCGGACTCGCCCGAGTCGAACCTGAAAGAGCGCGCCGATCAGGCGCTCTACGCGGCGAAGCGCGGAGGTCGCGACGGACTTCGCGTGTGGAATCCGAACATCGGGGCGAATCTGACGCCCGCCGGCTCGCTGCCCGCCGTGAGCGTCTGATCGCGCCGGTGCGCCGGCTGCAACCCTGATCGGTCCGCCGTCGTAGTCAGGGCATGGTCAACCCCATTCTGACGACGTCCGTCTCCGTCGGCTTCGAGACGCTCCGCGCCAATCCCCTTCGAACGATTCTCTCGACGCTCGGCATCGTGATTGGTGTCGCGGCGCTCGTCGCTGTTCTCTCGGTAGGCGACGGTATGGAGCGCTTGGCGCGACAGCAGATCGGCCGCACGACGGACCTCCAGCGAATTGCGGTGACACCCAGGGCGTTCCGCATTATCGACGGGACGCCATTTCCGCAGCCAAACCCGGTGAAATTCACGGCGGGTGACGCCATCGCGCTGCGCGAGCTCGTCAAGGATTCGGCGTTGGTGAACATGATCGTCGGCGGATCGGCACTCGTCACCGCCGCCCGCGACACGACACCTCATCCGGCGCAGGTACTCGGGATGTTGCGCGCCGAGGCGCCGCTGGTCGACTCTCTCTTGTTCGCCGGCCGCGTGTTCAGCGCGAACGAGGGAGAATCCGGCGCGCCCGTCGCCGTCATCTCGTATCGCGTGGCGAGCGACTTCGCGCGCGGGCAGCCAGTGGGGAACGTGGTGGGAGATACGCTGCTGTTTCAAGGGCAGCCGCGGGTGGTGATCGGCGTGCTGAAGGCCGAGGACAACGAGCGTACGCGCCGCGCATTCCTTCCGGCGGGCGCGGTTACCGGAGCGGTCGTCACCGGACCATTCGATCGGCCCGCGTCGCTCACCGTGACCGCGGCAACGCTCGAGGGTGTGGCCTCGATGCGAAGCCGCATCGAGCGATGGTCGGCGGAGCGGTTCGGGCCTGGCTGGAAAGATCGGCTAAGCGTCGTGTCCGACGAGAGCCGGCTGGATCAGGCGAAGAGGGGACTGCTGTTGTTCAAGCTGTTCATGGGCGCGTTGATGGGCATCTCGCTCGTCGTCGGCGGGATCGGGATCATGAACGTGCTTCTCAGCTCGGTGATCGAGCGCACGAGGGAGATCGGCATTCGCAGAGCGGCCGGCGCGGCACAGCGTCACATTCTCTGGCAGTTTCTCTGCGAGTCCGTTGCGATCACGAGCGTCGGCAGCGTGATCGGCCTCGTGACTGGCGTCGGTGCGGCATTCGGGATCACGGCGATCATGCGTCACGTGGCGAATGCGCCAGTGCGAGCCTGGCTCTCGGCGAGCACCATACTGACGGCGATCGGTGCCTCGGTCGCCATCGGGTTGATCTTCGGGCTGTATCCGGCGTTGCGGGCGGCACGGCTGTCGCCAATCGATGCGATACACCACGAGTGAGCCGGGGCCGTTTCTTACCAACCCCGACCCTCGTGTCGTATACGGAGCAGCCGGCGGGACCTACTTACGAATGACGCTGACCTTACCGGTCTTGCCCTTGGCGGGACGGATCACGATGTCGATATCGCGTCCGAGCCTGGCCAGCATGCGGAGAAGGCGTTCCGTAGAGAACCCTCGCAGCTTGCCGGTGACGACCAGCGAGATTTGCGACGGCGCATCGCGCATGATGTACGCCGCCTCGGTCTGTGTGAGCTGCTGGTCATCGAGAATGCTCGCGATTTCCTTGGCGAGGATGTTCTTCGGGATGACCGACTCAGGAACCGCCCTTGGGCGGCGAAGCGTTTTGGATCGGGCCACGGTTCGTTGGGTGAAATGGAATGAGATGTTCACCAACATTAGAGCGCTTTAATCTTACCACAACTGGCAAGACGCGAAAGGCCCAATTTCAATTTCTCTGTCGAAACCTCTGGCCGGCGGCTCGCCGATTGTGTCACTGATTGTGTCCAATTGCGCGGCGCCGGCCGTGTCCTCGGCGGCTCCGGGCCGCTCGAAAGCAATATCAAAACGCTCGGAACTGCCGAATCGGCCGGATAACCTCGCTCGTCGCCGATCGCCGCGGACGGCGACCGGCGGTCCATGTCTCGCGGCCAGTCGCGCGCGGTTGTACGGTCGTCGTCAAATTCATCCGTCGGAGCTGACCGCAGGCGGACGTGGAGTCGTCTCGCCGCGAGGTTCAGGTTGCCGCCTGGCAGGCTCCGCCGAGTGTCTCGCTCTGGGCGGCTATCGCACGCCGAGCAGGGGCAATACCCGCCGGCGCCCCCCGTTGTCCGAGACGTTGACCAGGCCGATCTGGACGCCGTGCAGCTCATGCGCGTAGTTGAATAAGCCGATCGTCAACCCGTGCTGGGTGCCACGGACGTCGTTCACGCTGCCGAGCGCGCCGCCGTCGAATCGGCCGTCTTTGTCGATCTTGAAGTAGCCTGCCGTGAGCACGATCGCGTGGATATCGACGCCGCCGACACCAAACCCGCCGATCGCGATGCCGTCGATTCGCGGGGCGCCAACGCCGGCGCCAGCGATCGCGAGCCCCTTCACCATTCCACCGGAGCCGACACCGACGCCGCCGATCATTAGTCCGGTTGCGTCTCCGGCGGAACCCACACCGATTCCGCCGATGCCGATTCCACTGATGCTGGCACCGCCGCCGACCCCGATGCCGCCGATGGTCAAGCCTCTCACCGTGCCTCCGCCGCCGACCCCGATGCCGCCGATGCTGATGCCGGTCAAGTCTCCAGCACTGCCAACGCCGATGAGTCCCGCCTGGATGCCGCGAATCGACCCGCCGCTACCGACCCCGATGCCGCCTACGCTGAGCCCAGTGATGCCACCCCCGGACCCCACTCCGATTCCGCCCAACATGATGCCACGCAGCGCGCCCCCGCCGCCGATTCCGAGACCGCCAATGCCAATTCCCTCGATCGAGGTCCGCGCGCCGACGCCGAGCACCGCAGCCGAAAGACCCGTCATGCTGCTCGCACCGGTGACAGGAAGGCCGATCGCCAACCCGTTCACGACGCCTGTGGCCGGCTCGTAGGGCGACCAGACGGTGATATTCGCCCCGTTCACTCGCTCGAGATGCCGGTCGCGAAAGTTGATCCGTACTCCATTGACGCGCGGCTTGTCACCGATGGCGATGCCGGCATCGCCAATCGTCAGATCGATGACCTGTGCACCGAGCGAGAGCGGGAGTGCGAGCAACAGCGGGAACGTGAAATGTGTGCGGTGAGATGCGCGCATGATGAAAACGTTCGGGGGATCAGGGATTCACACAGTGAAACGAGCGGTGGCGCCATGGGGTTTCGCTCCAAGCATATTGTCCCAGTCTTGCGTTGGCCGGCAGTCAGCGCTTGCTCCAGCCCATCGACGCTCGTGATCTTGCGGTATCCCAAACCAGGCGAAGCCATGCGCGCGCATCGTGCCGTCACGCTCGTCCTCATTGCCGCGAGCATGGCATGCGCCCGAGTTCGCGTCACGCCCCCCGCCGTCGATGCAGGCGCGATTATTCCCCGCGATCTGGAGACGCGCCTCACGGCATTCGCGCACGACTCGATGATGGGCCGCGAGGCAGGAACGATATGGAATACCAAGGCGACTGACTACGTCGCGACGGAATTTCGGAAGCTCGGACTCGAGCCCGGGGGTGAGAATGGGTCGTTCTTCCAGGTAGTTCCGAATGTGTTCGTGCGCGATTCCGGCGTCGCTCCGGGTGTGGCCAGGAACGTCATCGGCATCGTGCGCGGCAGCGATCCGGCGCTCCGCGGCGAGTACGTCTCGGTCACTGCGCACAACGACCACCTCGGCGTTGGCCACCGACCGGTCGACCACGATTCGCTCCGCGCATTCAACATGGTGATCCGGCCCATGGGCGCGGACAGCCGTCCCCACGTGCCAACCGTCGCCGAATCGGCTCGTGTTCGAGCCATCCTGGACTCGCTTCGCAAGGTCCACGCGCCGCGGCTCGATTCGATCTACAACGGCGCCGACGACGACGGAAGCGGAACCGTCGCCTTGATCGAGATCGCACAAGCGCTGACTCGTGGACCGGCGAAGCCGCGGCGGTCCATTCTGCTCGTGTCGCACACGGCCGAGGAAAAGGGATTGGTCGGCTCCGAGTGGTACACAGATCATTCGACCGTGCCAATCGATTCCATCGTCGCCGAGTTCGACCTCGACATGATCGGCCGCGGCGCCGCGACGGACATCAAGGGCGGGGGCCCGACGTATCTCGAGGTCGTCGGATTGCGCCGCTTGTCCAAAGAGTTTGGCGATTGGGTCGAGGCGGCGAACGCCAAGGAGCCCGTGCCCTTCATCTTCGATTACGAGTACGACGCGCCCGGGCATCCGGATCAGTACTACTGTCGGGCCGATCACTACAGCTACGCGCGCTATGGAATTCCCAGCGTCTCGCTGTCTCGCGGGCTCCACATGGACTACCACCAGTTGACCGACGAACCGCAGTACATCGATTATCCGGACTACGCGCGGCTGACGAGCATGGTGTTGCACGCGGCGGTGTTCGTTGCGGACGCCGATCATCGCCCCGGATTGGACGTGCCCAAGCCGGTGAATCCGCACGTGCCCTGCAAGCAATAGCCTGTGCCACCACGCATTGCGCTCGCGACCTATGGGCTCGCGCCAGAGCTCGCGCCCGATGACCGCCTTCTACCGCCCGCCCTCGCGTCGCTCGGCGTCAGCGGCGAGCCAGTCGTCTGGTCGAGCACCGCAGCGCGTTGGGCCGAGTTCGACGCCGTCGTCATTCGGTCCTGCTGGGACTACCACACGCACATCGCCGAGTTTCTCGCCTGGCTCGACCGGCTGGACGCCGCGGGCATACCCGTGTGGAATTCGCCGCCGCTCGTGCGGTGGAACTCGGACAAGCGCTATCTGCTCGATTTGGCGCGACGAGGTGTCGCGACGATCCCGACGATGATCGTGCCGCGAGGGGCCGGGCGCGACGTCGAGTCGCTTGCCGTTGCCGAGGGCTGGGCGCGATTCGTGATCAAGCCAACGGTCTCCGCGAGCGGCTACGAAACGCACGCGCTGGACACGCCGCTCGACGCCGCGGCGCGCGAGACGATCGCGACCGTCACATCGCTCGGTGATGCGCTTCTCCAACCGTTCATCGAAGAGGTGCCGCGGGACGGCGAATACTCGTTCACCTTCATCGACGGCGCGTTCAGCCACGCGACGATCAAACGCGCGACGGCGGGCGAGTTTCGCGTGCAAACGGAGCATGGCGGCAGCGCCGAACCGGTCGACGCGCCGCCGTCGTTGGTCGCGCAGGCGAGCCACGTGGTGCAAGCTTTGCCGGAGACACCGCTCTACGCGCGCGTCGACGGGATTGCCCGCGGCCGCGCTTTTCTGCTGATGGAGCTCGAGCTGATCGAGCCCAACCTCTTTCTTTCCGGGGTTGGTGGAGCGGCCGAGCGGCTGGCCGGCGCGATCGCCCGGCGCCTCGGCCAGCCGTCTGTGTCCGACTGATCACTTGGCGCGCCTCGCGATCAGACGTCCGACGCGCGATGGTTGCTGAGAGTTAGCTGGAGGCTTTGAGCCCTTTCCCCGTGTGCGCCGCGCCGCGCTGCCCGTCGCGCAGCGCGATGACACCGTTTACGATCACCGCGCCGATCCCGATTGGATACTGAAATGGTTCGGCGTAGGTAGCGGTGTCGTGAATCGTGGCTGGATCGAACACGACGACGTCCGCCGCCATGTGCGGTGCAAGGCGTCCGCGGTCGCGGAGATGAATGCGCGACGCCGGGAGGGCGGTCATCTTGTTGATCGCCTGCGGGAGCGTGAGCGCCTTGCGCTCGCGCACGTAGCGACCCAGCACGCGCGGGAAGGTGCCGAGCCCGCGAGGATGCGGATGGGTGCGATGCGCCGGGCCGTCGACGGCGAACGCGCCGCCGTCGCTGCAGACCATGCCGTGCGGATGTGCGAGAATGCGGTCGAGGTTCTCCTCGCTCATCGCGAAGCCGACCATCCCGACATTGCCATGGCTTCGGCGGAGCAATGCGGCCGCCATGTCGTACGGCTCCATGCCATGGCTCGCCGCGTAGGCGCCAAGTCTCGCTCCCTCCGCCGTGCGGTCGGTCGAGTCGGCGACATTGGCGATCATTACGTTGTCCCAGCCGCCGATGAGCTCGACTTTGGCCAGCGCCTCCTGCTTGATACGCACCGCCGTCGAGGAATCGGCGAGGCGCGCGAGGAAGGCGTCGGTGCTCCCGTCGCGACTCCACACGGGAAAGAGGTTCGTCAACCCCGTTTGATAGGCGATGTACGGGTAGCGGTCGAACGCGGCATCCATGCCGCCGGCGCGAGCGGCCGCGATGCGGGCGAAGGCGGTGTCGAGCTTGCTCCAGTTATGCGGTCCCTGCGTCTTGAGATGAGAAATCTGTAGGGGACAGTGTGCGCCGTGCGCCACGGCGATCGCCTCGTCGATCGCTTCGATGAGCCGATCGTCTTCGTTACGCATGTGCGTGGCGTACGGAAGCTTTCGCGTCGCGAGAGGTTTGCAGAGCGTGATCAGCTCGTCGAGTGGCGCGAATGCGCCGGGGGTGTACTCGAGGCCCGATGACGCACCACAGGCGCCATCCGCCAGCGCGGCGAGTACCATCTGTTCCATGCGCGCCATCTCCTCCGGAGTCGCGGGCCGGTCTTTGCCGCCAACGACGATGCCGCGCAGCGTTCCCAGCCCAACCATCGACGCGACGTTCACCGCTGGTTGCAATCGATCGAGCGCCGACCAGAGCTCGGCGAAGCTCGAGAAACTGGTCGCGCGTTCGTCGTCGCGCGACGCATCGCTGGAGCGCGGCGCGCGTGACGAGCCGTCCTGTCCGACCACGATCGTCGTGACGCCTTGGCGAATCAGCGATTCTGCACGCGGATCGGCCCACAGTGTGCCGTCGCCGTGCGAGTGGATGTCGATGAAGCCGGGAGCGACGGCCATGCCGCGTGCGTCGATCTCGATCGTGCCGCGATCGGCCGCCCGCCGCGCGACGGACACTATCCGTCCGCCGGCGATCACGACGTCGAGCTCCTTGCCCGCCGTGCCGAGGCCGTCGAACACCGTGCCGTTGCGAATGACGATGTCGGCGCCAGCCCGCGAACGGAGCATCAGCGACGGAGCGCCAATCATGAGAGCAGCGGCGCCCGAAGACGTCGTGCGAAGAAAATCGCGGCGTGTGGTCATGTGAGCGAAGGAGGCGACGCGTGAGATTGCCACGCGCGACGCCTCCTCGCAACCACCGAACGACAAACTGCGTTACGGTTGGTAATCCGGGCTCTCCGGCGACGTCGGGTCGATGTTGCCGGCGATCGGGTCGGAAAAGCTCACGCGGTCGTGGGTCGGCGTCGTGCCCGCCGGCGGCATTCCCGTCACGCGGCCCTGGCTAAGGCGATCGAGCCTCGCCGGATCGACATCGGGAGCCGCGGCCCAATCGCCCTGACCGACGCGCACGTTCAGCCATCCATTCTCGAAGTCCTTCTCGATTTCATCGGACGCGCCCGAATCCGCGCGATCGCCCAGGCGGTTCACTCGCTGAAAGTATGAGCGGTACAGGCGATCGTCCCGGTTCGTGAATCCCGCGCTTCCCGGATCGTTCTCGCGAGCGTCACCGGTCGCGGCGCCAGTTTCGTCGACCCATTCCTTTGCGTCGTAGAGACGTTCGTCGGGCATGGCTGGTTCCTCCGACGCTCTACGAGCGCAAGAGCGGGACCGCGCCGGAGCTGGCCGAGTCCGCTCCGGTCATTCGTCGCGCAAGGCTACCACCGGATCGACTCGCGTTGCCCGCATGGCCGGCAAGAGTGTCGCCGCGAACGCGATGGCGACGAGCAAGGCGCATACGAGAGCGAACGTCGCCGGGTCGGTCGCGCCGACGCCGAACAATTGGCTCGTCAGCAGCCGCGTGAGCGCGAATGCCGCGCCCAGGCCGATCACCACACCGGCGCCCGCGAGCGCCATCCCCTGGCCGACCACGAGCGCCAGCACGCGAGGCTGTGCCGCGCCGAGGGCCATGCGTATTCCCAGCTCGCGAGAGCGCTGCGTCACGGAGTAGCTCATTACACCGTATATCCCGATCGCCGCGAGCAGCATGGCGATCGCCGAAAATACGCCGAGCAGGATCATCGCCAGCTTGCGCTGCCCGACCGACGACTCGACGAGCTTGTCCATCGTGTTTACCTGGGCGAGCGGCAGGTTGCGATCGATGTCGTGCACGACTTCGCGCGCGGCCGGCAGTAGCGCAAGCGGATTGCCGGTGGTGCGAATTGCGACCGTCATCCCGCGCAATCCGGTCTGCGTGGTCGGGAAGTAGTACTGGAGGCGCGGCTCCGCATCGAGGCCTTCGTGCGCGGCGTGTCCGACCACACCGACGATCGTGATCCACGTGGAATCCTTCTGGCCGGGGCGCGCGCCGAAGGTGATTCGCTTGCCGATCGGATCGGTGTTCGCGAAATACTTCCTCACGAACTGCTCGTCGATCACCGTCACCCGCGGGGCGGACGCCACGTCCTGCTCGTTGAACAATCGTCCGCGTTTGAGCGGGATGCGCAACGCGCCGAAGAACTGCGGCGATACGATGCGCACGTCGCCCCACGGGCCGTTCTGGCCGGGCGGGACGACCAGGTTCTCGATGTTGAAGCTCGATGTGGACCAGCCGCCGCCGAAGGGAATGACCGAGGTGACCCCGGCGGCGCGAACGCCGGGCAGTGAATTCAATCGCGGCATGAGCTGATCGGTGAACTGCCGCTGCGCGGTGTCGTTCGGATACTTCACCGCCGGCAAACTCAAGTTGAACACGAGCACGTTGTGTGGATCAAACCCCGGATCCACGCCCTGCAGTCGTCCGACGCTCTTGATCAAGAGTCCGGCGCCGATCAGCAGGGTGAGCGACAACGCCACCTCGGCGACCACGAGACCGCGCCGCAGGTTGCGCCCGGCAAAGTCCGCGGCGCCGCTCCGACTCCCGTCCTTGAGCGTTTCCTGAAGATTCGTGAGCGACGTTTGTAGCGCCGGCGCCAGACCGAAGAGCAAACCCGTCAGGACCGACACGAGCAAGGTGAACACCATCACGTTGGCGTCGATGCCGACCTCGGACGCACGCGGGAGGTTGGGGTTGAGCGCGACGACCGACTTCACACTCCACTGGGCCAACGCCAGGCCGAGCATGCCGCCGGCGACGGCGAGGATGACGCTCTCCGTGAGCAGCTGCCGGACGAGCGACGCCCGATCGGCGCCGAGCGCCGCCCGGATCGCGATCTCCTTGATGCGGATGGCGGCGCGCGCGAGCAGCAGGTTCGCGACGTTCGCGCAGGCGATGAGCAGCACGAAGCCGACTGCGCCGAGCAGGACGAGCAGGACCGGGCGAATCCGTCCGCTCGAGAGATCGTCGAGCGAGCGAACCTTGAGCGTCCAGGTCGGCGAGAAGCTGTTGGGGTTCTCCTTCTTGAGATTCTCGGCGAAGGTCTTCATCTCGGCCTGCGCACGCGCGAGGGAGACGCGCGGCGCGAGGCGCGCAACGAGATTGAGGTACTCGTTGGTGTAACCGACGTTGAATGCGGCAGGCGCGAGCGCAAGCGGCAGGAAGATGTCCGCCGTCCGCGCGAAGAAGCTGTGAAAATCTGGCGGCATCACGCCGACGACTTGGTAGGTCTCGCCATTGAGCTCGATGGTCTTGCCCACGGCGGCGCGGTCGCCCGCGAACAGTCGCGTCCACAGCCCGTGACTCAGCACGACGACGTGCTCTCGCCCCGGTTGGTCGTCGTCGCGCTGCAACGGCCGGCCGAACATCGGCGCGACTCCGAGCACGTGAAACCAGTCGCCGGACACGCGAGTCGCGGGAACGCGCTCGGGGTCGCCGGTGCCCGTCAGATTCACAGCAGTCTGATTCTCCACGGCAACCGATTCGAAGCTCTTCGTCTTGTCGCGGTAATCGCGGAACCCGCGCGCCGAAACCGGCGCCTCCATGTTGTTCAGCGATGGATAGAAATGCTCGATCGACACGAGCTCGCTCGGCGCGCGGTACGGCAGCGGACGCAGGAGCACCGTGTTGACGACGCTGAAGATCGCGGTGTTGGCGCCGATCCCCAGCGCGAGCGTCAGGATCACGATCGCCGTGAAGGCGGGGGTTTTCCTGAGTCGGCGGATGCTGTACCTGATGTCGCGGAGGAGCGCGTCCATGGAAAAGCCTCGCTTGGACCGGGGGCGGCAGTCGACGTCAACGGCCGAGATTAGACATCTCGAGTCGTTGGACAGTTCGAGCCGTACGCCGAAAAAGTGTCAGGAAATCGAAAGCGCCCGGTCGTCAGTTCGACGACCGGGCGCTCGGTCCTGCCCCGAAAGCTCTCGCGACAGATTATCTGGGACGACCGCCGTAGACCGGAGGAAGTCGCATGCCGCCCATGCCGGCTCCGCCGCGGTAAATGATGTCACCGCCGACCGGCCGACCGGTACGCCGTGGCCCACGCGGGTCGCAATGATCATCGTCGCCGACCACGCCGCCGCGGATGACGGCGCCGAAGATGCCGCCCAGTATGCCGCCGATGCCACCGTTCGAGGCCGGGATGCGAGCCGTCGACGGATAGCCTTGCGCCGGAACCGGAGCCGGCCGTGCCATGGGCGGCGCGTCGGGAGTCGGCGTCTCCGAGGGTGCGGGAGCCGATGCCATCACTTGAACCTGCGGAATGTCGTTCTCGGTCTCTGCCGCTTCGACCGGGGCCGCCGACGCCCGAACGGTCGGATGCTTGGCCCGAATCACCTTGGGACCGGAGGGTGCGCTCTTCGGCTTGACCGCCAACTCCTCGTGACTCTTTGGCGTGATCTCATCCGGGCTGATCTGAATGTTCTGCGTGTGGGACGCGAGCTGCAGATCACGCTTGAGGTCGTCGGACATTGTGGACGTTGCACGCGTGTTGCCCTTGCCACAGGCAACCGCCACGAGCGCGGTCGACGCCAACGTCCACTTCATGAGCTTACGCACCGTCTCCTCCGATCGCGGGACCTACGGGACCTACCGGTTTCGGACGCGCGCCTGAAAACCAATTAGTGGATCAGGCACGCCTTGGGCCAACAACTAAGTTGCAATCTGCGATGTTAATTGAATTCCAGCGTCACACGCGAGAGACGGAACCGTCCGACGTTGAGGACAGAATCGCGCTGACGGCTCCGGTGTAACTCATAGCCTGCGCGTCCATCATCAGAGTCCGTGAAGCCGCGGACTCGCCTCCGCGACCCATGTCTCGACCACGACTCGCCGTTCCCGCTATCGCCTTCGTCGCCGCATGCTTCGCATGCTCGTCGAACACTACCGTCTCCACCGCAGAACGCCAGGCCATCGTCGATTCGCTCACGCGGCAGGTACAGGCGGCGTACGACCTATCCAAACCGAACGTCGAGCAGCGATTGCTGAGTCTCTATCCGTCGAGCGGCCGGGTAGTTTCCGCGGCCGGTGGACAGATCCTCACGTCGCGCGACTCGCTGGCGATGGGAATCAAGGCCTTCTGGGAAAACGTCGGCGTCAACATGCGCCAACCGAAATGGATCTGGGATCAGATGCTGTTCGACGTCCTCGCCCCGAATGCCGCGGTCATGACGGCGCAATACCACATTCCACACCTCACGCCGCGCAACCAGCCCCACACGATCGGCGGCGCGTGGACCGCCGTGTTCCAGAAACGGGGCGACCGCTGGTATATCGTGCAGGAACATCTCTCCGACCTGCCTCCGATGCCCGACTCGATGGCCACGATGCCGCCCGGCATGAAGATGCCGGACTGACGCGCCGTCCCATGCGCCTTTGCGACGCTTGCCGAGCCGCAAAACCGCTGAAATGGGGTCAGACTAGGTCAGACTCCATTTCTGGTTCAAATCAGCGCATTTACGGAATCGCCGCGGCCGCTCCGGCGCGCCGCGGGTCGGCGCCGGCGGTGACGCGTCCCTTGTCGATGCGAACCGCCGCGCCGTAGCCCTCACGCAGCTCGCCCGGCAGCGACACGATCTGCGTCCGATACCCGAGAGCCTCCAACTTTTTCATGACCTCGGGAGAGAAGCCATCCTCGAGCTGGATCGTGGCGCCGGTCGGCGGAGCGCCTGCGCGCCCACCGCCCCGCCCACCGCCGAATCCGCCCCCAATCAGGAAACGCGGAAGCTCGAGCGCCGCCTGCGGGTCGAGATGCTGGTCGATCATGCCGATGAGGGTCTCGTACACCGCCGACGTGATCCACGCGTTGCCCGCCGCGCCGAGCGCCATGACGGGATGGCGCGATCGGCCGCTGCCCTGGAAGACGATCGTCGGGGCGATGGTGCTGCCGTGTCGTGCGAAGGGCAACCGTGCGCCGTACGCGTTGGGGTCGGAGCCATACGACGCCAGCTTGTCGTTATATAAAAATCCTAAGCCCGGCGTGACGTAGAAATTGCCGCCCCAGGTGCCGAGCGTCTGCGTGGCGGCGACGACGTTGCCGTCGGCGTCGGCGACGGTGAACGCGGTCGTTCCCGCGGACCGACACGAGGCGGCCTGGGTCGCGCCGTATCCATGCGAGTAGCATTCGGGCGGCGTCGCCAGCTCGATGCTCGTCGTCTTCATGTTCGGGAGCGCGCAGGTGAGCGTGTCGCCCCGGAGTTGGGCCGGATTCACCGCCTTGCCGGGATCGAAGCAGCGCCAGCGGGCTCGTGCCGTGTCCTTGTTCGTGAACGGCTCGATGTTCGTGGGCCACAGACCCGGATCGGCGATCCTGTTCCGAGTGGACGGCGTGAGCTGCCAGGCGGCGATCATTGCGTGCAGCGTGCCCGCGTCGTCGGCGTACGGTTTCGGATTCTCATACAGCTCGAGGAGATTGAGCTTTGCCGCCAGCTCGGCGCCTCCAGAGACGGGAGGGGCGCTGGAGTAGAGGGTGTAGCCGCGGTACGTGCCGCTGACCGGATCCCGCTCGGCGGCGAAGTAGCGCGCCATGTCCGAGAGCTTCATGGCATTGCCGTGCGCGTGCAGGTCGCTCACCATGCGCTTGGCGATCTCGCCCTTGTAGAACGCGTCGGCGCCGCCCGCGGCGATCTGTTCGAGTGTCCAGGCGAGGTCCGGGTTCTTGAGCGTGTCGCCAGCGTGCAGCGGCTGGTCGGCCCGGAAGAACAGGGCGCGGCTCCCCTCGTATTTGGCGAACTGATCGCGCTCGGTGGCAATCGTCGTCGCCAACCCTTCGCTCACGACGTAGCCGTCGCGCGCCGCGCGGATCGCCGGCTGGAGCAGATCCGACCAGGGAATCTTCTTGCTGCCGAACTTCTGCCAGGCCAGGTACATCGCCGCGACCGTGCCCGGGACGTTGACGAGGACCGGTCCGCCGTCCGGGAGGCGGCCGTTCCGCACGAGCGCGGTGTTGTCGAGCCCCGCATCTTCGGGCACGCGCGACATGAACTCGATGAGCTGCGGCCGATCCATGGTCTTTTGATAAACCAACATTTGCCCGTAGCCGCCCGGTCCGCTGGCGTCAGGCTCGACGACGCCGAGCGCAAAGGAGACGGCGACCGCCGCGTCGACCACGTTGCCACCCTTGGCGAGCATCTCCACGCCCGCGGCGGTCGCCACCGGATGCGCGCTGGATACGGCGGCGCGCCCAGTCGCCGACTGGCGGTAGGGCGGGTGCGCCCGAAGCATGTCGTGCATCACCGTCTGGAGTTGGTCATCGCTGGTTGCGGCGATCGCGCGTGGACGATAAGTCGACTTGAGCGCCTCCCACCGAGCCCGTCGCGCCACGGCCTCGGGCGTCGAGTAGTAGAGCGCGGCGGTGCGGTTCCACAACTGATCGAACGCGTCGGCGTTTCGTTGCGCGCGATCGCCCAGGGCCGGCGCGCCGGCTTGCTCGGCGAGCTGCTGGTCAGGTGACATCGGCGCGTCGATCATCCACAGCCTGCCGTTCGACGCGGCGAGCAGATTCGCTTCGCGATCGCCGGTGCGGTCCGGGTCACCGTTATAGCCGACTGGTGCGATCGCGTCGCTCTCGATCTCGGCCAGGGCGATTGTCTTTCCGTTCGGGTTCCACGCGGACTCCGCGTGGTGCGTGCTCACGAGGTTGACGTATCGGCCGTCGAGCGGGGAGACATACACGGAGCCGCGCGCTCCCGTGGCGGTCCACGAGATGCGATCGCCACCAGGCGCCCATGCCGGATGCTCGATGCGAGCGTCGGTGAGCACGGTGGTGTCGCGATCCGAGTCGAGCACGTGCACGTGAAGCTTGCGGGTGCCGTCGGCGATGGAGACGTAGGCGAGCCGTGTTCCGTCGGACGAGATCGCGGGCCACTGCTCGGGCACTCGATCCTTGGTGAGGCGCGCCTCGCCGCCGTCGGGCCGGCGCGCCCAGAGCGTCGCGGCACCGAGTCGTCCGCGCACGAAGATGATCCGTCCGTCGCCCGCGACGACGGGTTGTCCTTCGGGGAGCGGAGAGTCGGTAATGCGCTCGGGCTCAGCGATGGCGCCGCCCGGCCCGATGCGTACGCGCCAGAGATCGAAGTTGCCGGAGCGATCGGACGAGAAAACGATGGCGGATCCGTCCGGGGTCCACGCGGGCTCGCGATCCCACGCCGGGCCGGATGTCACGCGCGTCCACGCTCCGCGCGCCGGCACGATCCACAGGTCGCCTCGCACACTCACGGCGAGTCGGCCGTCGCGCGCATAGGAAGGATTTTGCGCTCCAGCGCCAATGACCGGCGCGGTCGCGGTCTGTAGGAGCAGCGCGGCGAGGCAGAGTGTCAGCATTTGATGAACTGATGGGAAGTCGTGCAAGATGTTCGCTGACGATGACGGCGGCACCGCGCATCGTCAATGGCGTGTGCGAATCTCGACGCTTGAAATCGAAGTCGGCACGCACCGTGCGACGCGTGGCTTCCCCGTTTCGCGAACGATTCAATTCGATGATGAGGAGGGACGGCGATGCCACGAGGCGATAAGAGCAGCTACAGCGACAAACAGAAACGCCAAGCCGAGCACATCGAGGAAGGGTACGAAGGTCGGGGTGTCGGGAAGGGCGAAGCCGAGCGTCGCGCATGGGCGACGGTCAACGCGGAAACCCACGGTGGCAAGCGGTCCGGTTCCGGCCGCGGACGCGCGGAGAACCACGAACCGTCCCGCAAGGGCGGCCACATTGGCGGCTCGAGCCAGAGCCACGCCAAGCGAAGCCGCGCCGCCAAGAAGGGCTGGGAGACGAGAAAGCGCGGGTGATGTCGGCGGAACGGCGAAACGGGACTGCAGTCTCGTTTCACCGTTCGCCCGTTCCACCGTTCATTCGGATCTGAGCGCCTCGTTTGGATCGACGTGCGCGGCGCGCGTGGCCGGAATCCAGCTTGCGGCGATCGCGACGGCGATCAGGATCGCCACGACGCTCATCAGCACCGGTGGGTCTTTCGGTGACACCTCGAACAGCAGCGGCGCGACCCACGTTCCGGCAAAGAGCGAGACGGCCGAGCCGAGAATCACTCCTGGAATGACGATTCGCAGTCCCTCGCGCACGATGAGCTGGACGACGTCTCTGGACTGCGCGCCGAGCGCGACCCGAACGCCCATCTCGTGCGTGCGCTGCGTGACGTTGTAGGCGATCACGCTGTACAGGCCGATGGCGGCGAGGACGAGGGCCAAGCCGCCGAACACCGCGAACATGATCGCGCCGATCTTCCAGGCGCGAATCTGGGGCGCGATGATCGTCGACATGGGCGTCACGGTGACGTAGGAGACGCCTGGCATGAGGCGTTGCAGCTCGCGCCGAACCTGCTCGGTCTTGTTCGCCGCCGGACCGGCGGTTCGTACGAACAGGCCGCCGTTCTCCGGTTGAAACTGGTCGATCGGCATGTAGTAGTGCATCTCCGTCTCGCTGATCTCCCTGCGACGCACGTCTTCGGCGATCCCGATCACCGTGGTGCATGGCATCGTGTCGGCGCTCAGCCTGATGCACTTGCCGAGGGCGCTTTCATTCGGCCAGATCTTTTTGGCCATCGATTCGCCGATCACCATGACGCGCGGCGCGTTTTCGCCGTCGGCCGCGGTGAATGCGCGGCCGCGAAGGATGCGCGTGCCCATGGTGGAGAAGAAATCCGCCGACGCAGCCTGCAGCGTAAAGTCGCCGAGCTTGCTCATGGAATCGATGCCGGCGACGTAGAGGCTGTATTCCCACGTGGACCAGAAGGGCACGGTGAGCGCGCGCGCCGCGTGCTCCACGCCGGGTAGCGCCTGAGCGCGCTCGAGCATGCCGCGCAGCAGCTGCACGCTGCGAACCGAATCTGTCTTGATGCCACGCATACGCGGTTGCACCCACAGCAGCCGATCGGCGTCGTAGCCCATGCGGAGGTTCTGGACGTTGACGAGGCTGCGGATGAACAGCCCGGCGCCGACGAGCAACACGACCGACATGGCCGCCTGACCAACGAGCAGCGCGGCGCGGAGCCGGGATCGATGCACGTGTCCCTCGCGGGCGCCGGATTTGAGGGCCGAGGCGACGTCTTCACGGGCCGTCTGGAACGCGGGCACGAGACCCGTGAGGAGTCCCGCGGCGACCGCGAGCAACCCGGCGAAGAGGAGAAGCCGCGGATCGGTGAAGACGCCCGGCCCCGTCTCCGATCGTTCGAGCAAGGCCTTTCGCACGATCGTGCCTCCCCACTGCGTGATTGCCAGCCCGGCGATCCCGCCGAACAGCGCGAGGAGAAAGCTCTCGGTGGCGAGCTGCATCAGCAGTCGTCGGCGACTCACGCCGAGGGCGATGCGCACGGCGATCTCGCGCCGCCGGCGCAGGGCGCGGGCGAGGAGCAGGTTCGCGACGTTCGCGCACGCGATGAGGAGCACGATGGCCGCGACGCCTACGAGCCAGGTCGCGACCTTGGCGTCGTTTCCCTCGTTCGGGCCGCGGTCGCGAAGCACGGGCCCGGCGAACGCGCGCGGCCTCGCGATCGTGATCGACGTTTGTCCCGGATTCGCCGCGAGCTGCAGTCGGTAGCTTCGTCGGTACGCCTTGTCGAGATCCGCGCTTGCCGCCTCGGCGGCGACGCCCGGTTTGCGGCGGGCGAATGCCTCGAACCAAGTCGTGTTGTAGGCGGCGTACCACGGGTTTCGGGGCGAGCCCATGGTCGCCGACGCGGCGCTCACCGGAATGAACGCGACGAGCGGATCGGTCGCGAAGGCATTGAAGCCGTCCGGCGCGACCCCGATGACCGTGTACTTCGACGAACCGAGGTCGATCGCCGAGCCCAGGATGTCCTTTCGCCCGCCGAACTCCGTTTGCCAGAATGCGTACGAGAGCACGACCACTCGAGATCCGGCGGGCGGAACGTCTTCCGCCGCGGTGAAGAAGCGGCCGATGACCGGCTTGACGTCGAACATCTTCCAGAGGTCGGCCGCGCCAACGCCCACCTTCATCTCCCTGGTCGCGTCGCCCGCGCCCACGGCCATGTCGTTCCAGCAGAACGGCGTCATCGCGTCGAACGACGTCGTCATCTCCTTGAAGTCGAGGTAGCGCCGGTAGCCGATGAAGCTCCGCACGTCCTCTTTGCCGCGGTTGGTCGTCGCGATGTACAGTCGCGACGCGCGGTCGGGCGCGACGAGAAAATTCGGCGGGCGGAACAACAAGCGATCGACGATGCCGAACATCGTCGCGTTGGCGCCGATGCGAGTCCCAGCGTGACGATCACGGCGGCGGCGAAGCCCGGTTTGCGGCGCAGTCCGCGGATGGCGTAGCGAAGGTCCTGGGCGAACGCGCTCCACCATTCCGCTCGCCGCTCGTGTCCGAGGCGCGAGCGGTCGATCGTGGCGAGGCGTTCGCGCGTTCGGTTGAAGTCGCCGAAGCGCCGCTCGGTCTCGCGGCGGGCGTCGTCGGGTGACAGGCCGTTGGCCATGAGCTCCCTCATCGTCATGTCGACGTGAAACTGCAGCTCATCGTCGACCGCGCGCTCGATGCCGGCGCGGTCGCGCTCGATGCGGAGAATGCGTTTGAGGCCGGGCACGCGGGGCATTCGAGACTCGGCGAGGTCAGGCGGTTTGGAGAACTTTGAAGACGGCGGCGGCGTAGTCGGTCCAGACCGCGGTCTTGGCGCGGAGCTGTTTGCGGCCCTGCGAGGTGAGCTGGTAGTACTTGGCTCGCCGGTTGTTCTCCGACACGCCCCATTCAGACTCGATCCAGCCGCGCTTCTCCATGCGGTGGAGGGCGGTGTAAAGCGCGCCCTCCTCGATCTGGAGGCGCTGATCGGTAGTCTCGCGAATCCACGAGGCGACCGCGTAGCCGTGGCGGGGTCCCCAGGTCAGCGTCTTGAGGATGAGCAGGTCGAGGGTGCCTTGGAGCAGGTCGAGATCGGCGCCGGCCACGGAGGTTCTCCCATGAAGTGTTGATGGGAACGTATATGAGATCGTCCGTGAGTTCGCAATAGCCGGACGACGCGGAGGCTTGCACCGTCCGTGAGGCCCGTCCGCTGGTAGGCGCCGGATAATCGGGGTCGTGTTTCGACGCCGGCTGTCGATCGCTATCTTGGCGGCATGGCGAACCCGTCTACGCCGTCGGCCGCCGGCACCGCCGCCATCGCCATCGCCAGCTCCATTGATGTCGCGCCCGCATAATCCGTCCTGTGCCTGAGCTGCCCGATATCACCGTGTACGTCGAGGCAATCCGGCGACGCGTCGCGGGCCAGCCACTCGAGGAGGTGCGCCTCGGGACACCCTTTCTCCTCCGCACCGTGGAGCCTCCGCTCGCCGACCTGATCGGAAAGCGCGTGGTCGGCGTCGAGCGGCTCGGCAAGCGAATCGTGCTCGAGATGGACGACGAACTGTTCGTCGTCATCCACTTGATGGTCGGAGGGCGGCTTCACTGGAAAGCCCGCGGAGCGAAAACCGCCGGTCGCGGCAACCTCGCGGCCTTCGAGTTCCCGACCGGCGTGCTCTCGCTCACCGAAGCCGGAACGAAGCGACGCGCATCGCTGCATCTCGTGCGCGGCCGCGACCAGCTCGCCGAGCTCGGACGCGGCGGGCTCGAGCCCCTCGACGCAACCCTCGATGCCTTTGCCAGCCGCCTACGGTCGGAGAACCACACGGTCAAGCGCTCGCTCACCGACCCGCGACTCTTCAGCGGAATCGGCAACGCCTACTCGGACGAGATTCTGCACCGCGCGCGGCTGTCGCCGGTCAAGCTCACCAGCCGGCTCACCGACGAGGAGATCGCGCGCCTCTTCGCGGCGACGACGGCGACGCTGGTCGAATGGACCGATCGCCTGCGCGCCGAGACCGGCGACGCGTTCCCGGAAAAGGTCACCGCGTTCCGGCCGGAAATGGCCGTGCACGGCAAGTTCGGTCAACCTTGTCCAGTTTGCGGCACCCCCGTGCAGCGCATCCGGTACGCCGACAACGAGACCAACTACTGCGCGCGCTGCCAGACCGACGGCAGGCTGCTCGCAGACCGGGCGCTTTCCAGACTGCTCAAGCAGGATTGGCCGCGCAGTATCGACGAGGTGGTGTAGCTCGGTGCCGCGTGCTCGGTGCTGGGGCCTTACGCGGCCGTGAGAATTTCTGCGCGACCGCCTCGGATCACGATCGTGTGCTCGTAATGCGCCGCCAGACAGCCCGTGACGGTACGAATCGTCCAGCCGTCGGCGTCCTCGACGACGCCAGACGGCGTTTCGCAGATGATCGGCTCGAGCGCGATCACGAGCCCTTCGTCGAGGCGCCCCGGCGTGAACGGGCTGAAGAAGTTCGGGACGCTCGGTGCCTCGTGGAGGGCGAGACCGACGCCGTGGCCGCACATGTCGTGAACCACCGCGTGTCCCCACCGTTCGACCTCCGACTCGACCGCCCGTCCCAGCTCGGCGATGCGCGCGTGCGCGACGGCGACGCTCAGTGCGCGGTTGAACGCGGCGCGGGCGCATCGCGCCAAGTGCCGTGCGCTCGCCGTAATCGGCGGAATGATGACGGTGATCGCCGCATCGGCGATGAAGCCGTCGAGCTCCGCCGTGACGTCGATCTTGACGACGTCGCCGGGCCGGAGCATTCGGGCGCTCGGGACGCCGTGCACCACTTCGTCGTTCACGCTGATGCAGTTGAACCCGGGGAAATCGTACGTGAGCTGCGGCGCCGAGCGAGCGCCGCGTCGCCGGAGAAACGCGGCGCCGACGTCGTCCAGTTGTTCGGTCGTGATGCCCGGCCGTGCGGCCGCGCGCATCTCACGAAGCGCCTGGCCGACGAGCTTCCCCACCGCGCGCATGGAGGCAAGGTCGGATTCTGATTTGATCGTCATCAGAGCTCCATCGTTCCGTCGCAGACCAGTACCGTCCGTCCGCCGACACGCGCCGCGGTGACCACTCCGCCTTTCTTGTCGGCCTCGATCTCGAGAATGCTCGGACGGCCCATCTCGAAGCCCTGCTCCACGATCCAGCGCAGCGTGCCCTGGGTTCGCGCATCGCGGACCGCGAGGTAGCCCGCCAGGGCGACGCAGGCGCTGCCGGTCGCCGGGTCCTCGGGAACGTTCATTCCCGGCGCGAACATCCGCGCGCGAACGTCATTGTCCGAATGCTCGGCGTCCATGGCAAACACGAAGACCTCTCTCGTTACGTAGCCGGCGAGGGCCGATTCCCAGAGATCGAGCTTCATGCGCGCGCGGCCCACGGCCGCGCGATCGCGCACCGGCACGAACAGGAACGGCGTTCCGCAGGATACGGCCTCGGGCTTCATGCCACCGTCGAGCACCTCGCCGGCGCTCAGCGACAACATTGCCGCGAGGATGTCGCTCGATGGCGGCGGCGGCCCCGTCTCGGGCAGCTTCGCCGCCGTGAGCTGGGCGAACTCGGGCCGGCCGCCTTTGGCGCGAATCGTGACGGGGACCGGCCCCACGCCCTCCTCGAGGACGATGTGCGTTTCGTCGCCGGCGAGCTTGACGGCGCCGATGCTCGCCAGCACGTGGGCGGTGCCGATGGTGGGATGTCCGGCGAACTGCAACTCGCCGCCGGGTGTGAAAATGCGCACCTTCGCGGTATGGCTCGGGTCGTCAGGAGGCATCACGAACGTCGTCTCGGAGTAGTTGAACTCCTGCGCGATGCGCGGCATGAGGTCCGGCTTGACGTTGCGCGCGTCGGGGAAGACGGCGAGCTGATTGCCCCCGAATCTGCGGTCGGTGAAGACGTCGGCGGTGAGATAGCGGGCGTTCATGTAGGGAAAATGTAGTCAGCCGGGCGTGAAGGAACCGGCGGTCCGGGTCGCGTGTCTCAACCTTGACGGCGCGCGCCTCGTAGTTTTACGAAGGAAGCTGTTGGCGATTGGCCAATGGCTCGCGGTGTACGGCCAAAGCCCACGGCAGTCATGATGCACTGGCTCGAAGGAATCTTCGAATTCCTGTTCAAGTACCGGCCGGCAGAGTTCGCGAAGGGCAGTTTCGCGTTCGGTGCACCGTTCTCGGTGATCGTGCTGCTGCTGGCGGCCGCCGCGATCGGGATTCCGGCGGTGCTGAGCTATGCCGGCGTCCGCGGGAAGAGCACGCGGCGCGATCGATGGGTGCTCGGCACGCTCCGCGTCGCCGCGCTCGCCGTGCTCGTGGCCTGTCTGTTTCGTCCCATGCTTCTGTTGTCCGCCGCCGTGCCGCAGCGGAACTACGTGGGCGTGCTGATCGACGACTCGCGCAGCATGCGGATCGCGGATCGCGACGGAAAAGCCCGAAGCGATTGGATCGAGCACGAGTTCGGCGGTCCCGACAGCACGCTCCTCAAAGCGCTGCGCCAGAAGTTCATCGTCCGCCTGTTTCGATTTTCGTCGGGGGCGCAGCGCGTCGACAGCGCGGGCCAACTCACCTTCAGCGCGCCCGAGACCCATCTGGGCGACGCGATCGAGCAGGCGCGTCAGGCGCTGGACGGCGTGCCGTTGTCCGGCCTGGTGGTGCTCTCTGACGGCGCCGACAACTCCCGCGCGCCGATCAGCGACGAGCTCCTTTCGTTGCGCGCGAAGTCCGTCCCGATCTTCGCCGTGGGTTTGGGCGCCGACCGGTTCGACAAGGACATCGAGATTCGACGCGTCGAGACCTCGCATTCGGTGCTCAAAGGCGGAGCGCTCGTGGCCGAGCTGTTGATTCGCCAGCGCGGCTACGCCGGCGCCAGGGTTCCGCTCGTCGTCGAGGACGCGGGGCGCATCGTCTCACGCGACTCGATCACCTTGCCGGCCGACGGCGACGTCTCGCCGGTACGGGTGACCGTCGTCGCCAACGACGCGGGGCCGCGGTCGTTCACCTTCCGCATTCCACCCCAACCGGGCGAGCAGGTCGAGCAGAACAACGCCCAGCAGGCGCTGGTCGACGTGCGCGACGGCCGCGAGAAGATCCTCTACGTGGAAGGCGAGCCGCGCTATGAGATGCGGTTCATTCGCGCCGCCGTCGCGGCCGACTCCAACCTGCAGGTGGTCGCGCTGCAGCGCACGGCCGACAACAAGTTTCTGCGCCTCGACATCGACGCTCCGGACGAGCTGTCCAGCGGATTCCCCAAGACCCGTGCCGAGTTGTTTCGGTATCGCGCGATCATCCTCGGCAGCGTCGAGGCGAGCTTCTTCACGCATGATCAGCTCGCGATGCTCGCGGATTTCGTGAACGTGCGCGGCGGCGGGCTCTTGATGTTGGGGGGACGCGACGCCTTCGCCGAAGGCGGATATGCCGGGACGCCGCTCGCCGACGTGATGCCCGTGGTGGTGACCGGCGACGCCGTGCCCGATTCGATGACGTTCTACGCCGATCTCAAAGTGGCGCTCACGCCGTCGGGGGCGGGTCACGCGGTGGCGCAGGTCGCTCCGACGATCAGTGAGTCGGAGCAGCGCTGGAAGACGCTGCCCCCGGTCTCGACCGTCAACCACATCCGGCAAGTGAAGCCGGGCGCCGTGACGCTGATCTCCGGATCCATGCCCAAGGACGGCCGAGCGGGCGAGCCTGGCGCGCCGCTTCACAGCTATGACGCGCCGGTGCTCGTGTATCAGCGATACGGACGAGGGTTGTCGGTCGCCTTCCCGGTGCAGGACTCGTGGAACTGGCAGATGGATCCGAACGCGCCGGAGAACGACGAGACGTTCTCCCGCTTCTGGCGGCAGACACTGCGGTGGCTGACGAGCGATTCCCCGAACCGCGTCACGGTGTCACTGGGCACGGATCAGGCGAACCCGAAAAACCCGGTGGCGATCCACGCCTCGGTCGCCGACAGCATCTTCGTGCCGCGGAACGACGCGAAAGTCGTTGCGCACCTGACCAACGACAGCGGATTCACGCGCGATCTTCCGCTCGACTGGGCGATCGATCGTGACGGAGAATATCGCGGCACGTTCACGCCCGATCAGGCCGGGCTGTATACGGTGCGCCTGAGCGCGACGCTGCCGTCGGGCGCGGTCGCGGGCGACACGGGGTACGTGCGCGTCGCCGACCTCAACACCGAGTACTTCGACGCGGAGATGCGCGCCCCGCTGCTCCAACGCATCGCGACGGAGACGGGGGGCAGGTTTTACAGGCCGGCGACGGCGAAGACGCTCGCCGAGGACGTCGCGCTGAGCAAGCACGGCGTAAACGTGGTGAACCAGATGGATCTGTGGGACATGCCCGCGGTGTTCCTGCTGCTCGTCGCGCTGGTGACGGCGGAATGGTCGTACCGGAAGGCTCGGGGGCTCGCGTGACGGCGGCACGGTTCGTTCGAGCCGTGAAGCGGTGCGCGCTGCCGCTCGCGCTACTCGGCGCGCCGGTCGCCATTCGCGCGCAGACGCATCTGGTGATCGTGAGCGGGTTGGGCGGCGAGAAGAAGTACAGCGACACGTTCACCCAGCTCGCGGCGTCGCTCGCGGACGTCGCGTCCAAGCGCTTCGGCATTCCGGATTCGGAGGTCGTCTGGCTGGGTGAAGACAGCGTCTCCAAGCGCCCGCATTATCGCGGACAGTCGACCAAGGCCAACGTCGAGCGCGCTCTCACTCAGCTGGCGGTGCATGCGGGACAGGGAGACCAGGTTGCGATCGTGCTCATCGGACATGGCAGCGGCGAGGGCGAGGCGACCAAGATCAGCATTCCCGGGCCCGATCTGACGGCGCGTGATTTCGCGCAACTGCTCGGGCACCTCACCACGCAGAAAGTCGCGTTCATCAACCTCACCAGCGCGAGCGGTGACATGCTGCCCGTGCTGTCGGCGCCAAACCGGGTCGTCGTCACGGCGACGAAGAGCTCGTTCGAGCGCAACGAGTCGCACTTCGCGCAGTTCTTCGTCGACGCGTTGACCAAAGACGTGGCCGACACCGACAAGGACGGCCGCGTGTCGCTGCTCGAGGCCTTCCGCTACGCCGCCACCGAGACGAAGCGGCTGTACGACAGCGACACGCGTCTCCAGACGGAACACGCGCAACTCGACGACATGGGTGCGAAGGCGGGCGTGGCCGAGCCGGACGGACGAACGGGCGAGGGCGTGTTGGCGCGCCGCTTCTTCCTCGACGGCGGGTTCGCGACGCGCGCCGGCGCGAACGACCCGCAGTTGACGGCGTTGTACAAGGACAAGTTCGCTCTCGAAGATCAGATCGATTCGCTGAGGACGCGTAAGACCGCGATGACCGCCGACGCATACGACGACGCGCTCGAGAATCTGTTGGTGCAGCTCGCGCGAAAGGCCAAGTCGATTCGCGAGATCGAAGGGAGGAAGTCGTGAGGCGCGTCGCCTGGATCGCCTGGATCGCATCGGTGGCGCTCATTGCTCCGGTTGCGTTGCCGGCGCAGGATGACGGGCACGAAGCGCTCCGCGTGGGCAAGTATCAGGACGCGATCGCGATGCTGGCCAAAGTTCCGCAGACCGACAGCGACTGGGTCGCCGCGCAACGCGACCTCGTTCGCGCGTACGCCACCATCGGCAAGTACGACGAGGCCGAGGCGGCCGCCCGCCGCGATGTCTCGGCAAAGGGTGGCAAGGACTTGCTCAACACACTCGGCGAAGTGCTGCTCATGCGCGGGAAGCGCGCGGCGGCGGAAAGCGCATTCGTGCGCGCGGGCGCCGAGCATGCGGCGGACAGCCTCACCGCGGCCCTGAATCTGGCCGAGCTGCACTACGCTCGCGGCGAGCGCGATCGGGCGATGAAAGAGTTCGACCGTTTCATCGACGTGTACAACGCGACGGCGGGCTCGGGGTTGACGAGCGACGAGCTCGTCGCCGTCGCGACAGCCGTCGAATATCTCGGCGCCAACGATCCGCAGCTCTTCAAGGACGCGCTCAAGGCATTCGACCGGGCGCTGAGCGCCGATCCCGCGAATGCCGACGCGAAGGTCAAGCTCGGCGAGCTGTTTCTGCGCAAATACAACTTCGAGGAGGCGCAGAAGACGTTCGACGACGTGTTGCAGACCAACCCGAACGATCCGCGCGCCTTATTGGGCGCCGCGCGGCGACTGGAGGACGACGGTCAGGCCGGCGGCGATTCACTCCTGCGCGCCGCGCTGGCCGTCAACCCGGACTACGGCGATGCCCGGACGCTGCACGCCGAGATGCTGCTCAGTCTCGAGGACTACGCGGCGGCGCAGCAGGACGTCGATCGGGCGCTCGCGATCGACCCGACGTCGGAGCGCGCGCTGTCGGTCGGCGCAGCGATCAAGTATCTGACCCACGATCAGGCGGGGTTCACGGCGCTTCGCGATCGCGCGCTGGCAGTCAATCCGAGCGACGCGGAGTTCTACGGAACGCTCGCCGAGCTCGCGGCCGAAGTCCGGTTGTACCGTGCCGCGGCGGACTTCGCCAAGCAGGGCGTGACGCTCGATCCGAAGAATTGGCGTGATTGGGGCGTGCTTGGTATGAACGAGCTGCGGTTGGGTCGGATCGCGGACGGCAAGAAGAGTCTCGAGACGTCGTTCGGCGGCGATCCGTACAACGTCTGGGTCAAGAACACGCTCGACCTGCTCGACACGTACAAGAACTACGATCTCACGTCGAGCGAGCACTTCCAGTTCATGATCGAGAAGGACGAGTCGCCGATCCTGTCGGTCTACCTGAAGGATCTCGCCGAGCGCGCTTACGCCACGTTCTCGAAGAAGTACGGGTATGCGCCGCCGCCACCGATTCGTATCGAGGTCTATCGCAGCCATGCCGATTTCTCCGTACGCACCGTCGGGCTGGCCGGCCTCGGCGCTCTGGGCGTGAGCTTCGGCACGACGTTGGCGTTCGATTCGCCGGCAGCGAAGGACGCCGGGCCGTTCAACTGGGGCTCGACGTTCTGGCACGAGCTCGCCCACACGTTCACGCTGGGCACGACGGACAACCGCATCCCGCGCTGGTTCTCCGAGGGACTGTCGGTATACGAGGAGCACCACGCGTTCAAGCCGGGCTGGGGATTCGGCGTGACGCCGACGTTTCTCGCGGCGTTCAAGGCGGGCAAGCTGGTGCCGGTGAGCCGCATGAACGACGGTTTCATGCATCCGGCATATCCGGAGCAAGTGCAGTTCTCCTACTACCAGGCGTCGCTCGTCTGCGAGCTCATCGCGCGCGATTACGGCGAGGCGGCGCTGCTCAAGATGTTGCAAGGGTACAAGGACGGGCTGACGACCGACCAGGTATTTCAACGCGTGCTCGAAATGGACGTCAAGACCTTCGACAAGAAGTTCGACGACTATCTGCGCACGCGCTTCGCGGGGATTCTTCCATCGATCACGAAGGAGCGGCCGCAGCTCACGCGCGGCATGTCGGTTGCCGACGCCGAGCAGGCGGCGACGCGATCGCCCAACGATTTCGGCGCGCAACTCGCGGCCGGCGAGACGATGATCGAGCACGGCGAGATCGACAAGGCGATTCCGATTCTCGAGCGCGCGGCGACGCTGTTCCCGGAGTATGGCGGTGAGGACAGCCCCTACGCACTGCTCGCTTCGGCGTACGCGAAAAAGAACGACGATCGCCACGAGGCGGAAGCCCTGACGAAGCTGACGTCGCTCACCGAGACGAATCTCACGGCGCTGACCCGCCTCTCGGAGGTGCTCGAGAAGCTCGGCGACGCGAAGGGCGCGGCGGACGCGCTCGATCGCGCGATGTTCATCAATCCGTTCGACGTGTCGACGCACCAGCGGCTGGCCGAGCTCGCCCGCGCGGCGGGTGAGAAGCAGCTCGCGATTCGCGAGCGAGAGGCGATCGTGGCGCTCGGGCCGGTGGACAAGGCCGACGCGTTGTATCAGCTCGCGCAGGCGCAGCACGACGCGGGCGACGATGTGCACGCGCGCAAAAGCGTGTTGCGCGCGCTCGAGGAAGCGCCGAACTACGAAAAGGCGCAAACGCTGCTGTTGACCCTGTACGAGGCACGCATTCGCCAGAACGGGGAGAAGAAGCCATGAGACGCTCGCGCACGGTGCTATGGACCGTCGTATTCGGCGTAGCGGCACTCAGTCCGGCCGCGGCGCAACGCCGCGGCAACTTCAGCCGGTATTTCGGCAGCCCGGATGAGTACTACACGCCACCGGCGTATCACGGGAATCCGAAATACGACGGCCGGTTCACGTTCGCGCGGATCAAGTACCGCGGGTTCGACCACTTTTCCGGCCGCGAGGGCCCTGGCTGGTCGCACGACTACCCGGATGCGGAGGAGAACTTCACGAAGATCCTGCGCGACATCACGATCGTGCATCCGTTCGTCGAGGACGGGCCGATCGTCGGGAGCGCGATCGTGGCGCTCGACGACCCGATGTTGTTCAAGTACCCCGTGAGCTACATGTCCGAGCCGGGCGGATGGCATCCGAACGACAAGGAGATCGCGGGGCTTCGTAAGTATCTGCTCAAGGGCGGCTTCATGATCTTCGACGATTTTCGCGAAGGGGGCGGCTGGCCGCTGGACTGGACCAACCTCCGTCAGGAGATGGCGCGCGCGCTGCCGAACGCGAGATGGGTCGAGCTCACCGGGAAGGAGCCGATCTTCCACTCCTTCTTCGACATCGACCTCGCGAAGGCGGTGAACCGGATGTCGGCGTATGGCGCCCGACCTCCCACCTATTGGGGGATCTACGAGGACAACGATCCGAAGAAGCGCCTGATGGTGATCGGCAACGTCGACAACGACATCGGCGAAGCATGGCAGTGGTCGGCGTCGGGATTCATTCCGATCTCGGAGTCCAACGAGACCTACAAGTTGGGCGTGAACTACATCATCTACGCATTGACACATTGAAACAGGTGCTGGGTGCTGGCAACGGCAACGGCGATAGCCACCCAGTACCTAACACCCGGCAACCAGCAACCAGCAACCAGCAACCAAATGGCCACGACGATCCCCGCTCCAACTCTCGATTCGAACGACGACATCGCGCTCGCGGACCGGCTCAAGCTCGGCCGCGATCAGATCATCGCCGAGCTGCGCAAGCTGATCGTCGGCCAGGAGGACGTGATCGAGCTCGTGCTGCTCTCGCTGTTCACCGGCGGCAACAGCCTCATCGTCGGCGTGCCGGGATTGGCGAAGACGCTGCTCATTCACACGATGGCGCAGGTCCTCGACCTCAAGTTTTCGCGCATTCAGTTCACGCCGGACTTGATGCCGAGCGACATCACCGGAACGGACATCATCCAGGACGATCCGGAGACCGGGCGACGCCACATGGTGTTCACACCCGGCCCGATCTTCGCCAACATCGTCTTGGCCGACGAGATCAATCGTACACCGCCGAAAACGCAATCGGCGCTGCTCGAGGCGATGCAGGAGCATCGCGTGACGGTGCAAGGCAAGACCTATCGACTCGAGGAGCCGTTTCACGTCTTCGCCACGCAGAACCCCATCGAGCTCGAGGGGACCTATCCGCTGCCCGAGGCCCAGCTCGATCGGTTCATGTTCCACATCATCATGGACTACCTTCCCGAGAACGAGGAAGTGCAGGTGGCGACGTCCACGACCGCCGTGCAGAACTACCGCTTTCAGCACGCCGTGACGGGCGCCGACATCGTCGCGTTTCAGCAGCTCATTCGCCGCGTGCCGATCGCCGAGCCGGTGGCACGTTACGCGGTCAATCTCACGCGAACGAGCCGGCCGGGCCCCAACGCGCCGGACTTCATCAAGCAGTGGGTCTCCTACGGCGCCAGCACGCGTGCGCCGCAGCAGCTCATCCTCGGCGGCAAAGCCCGCGCGCTGATGGACGGACGGTTCAACGTGAGCTTCGAGGACATTCGCGCGCTCGCCAAGCCCGTGCTGCGCCACCGCGTGCTGACCAACTTCCACGCCGAATCGGAGCGAATCACGTCCGACCAGATCATCGAGAAGTTGTTGAAGCTCGTGCCCACGCCGAAGTCTGGGATGTGATCGAATGACGGCCCCCGTGCTGCCGGCGACTTCCTACCTCGACCCGACCGTCCTCGCGCGGATCGGGAACCTCGAGCTGCTGGCGCGCACGGTGGTCGAAGGGTTCATCAACGGGTTGCATCGCTCGCCGCTGCTCGGCGCGTCGACGGATTTCGCCGAGCACCGGGCGTACATGCCGGGCGACGACATCCGCCGGATCGATTGGCGGCTGTTCGCGCGCAGCGACCGGCATTACGTGAAGGAGTACGAGGCGGACACGAACACGAACTTCAACGTCATCCTCGACGTCTCGCCATCCATGCGGTACGGCGCGAGCCCGGAGGACGGGCGTCCGTCCAAACTCACCTACGCGTGCTATCTCGCCGCCTGTCTCACGTACTTCTCGAGCCTGCAGCGCGACCGCGTATCGCTCGCGACGATCGACCACGATATCGTCGACTACGTGCCGCCCTCGGCGAAGCACCTGCAGCTCATTCTGCACACACTCGACCGCGTCGATCGCCAGGGGCGTGACGCCAAGGTCGCGCCCGGCCGATCGACACTGCTCGCGCCGTTGCGAAAGCTGTCGGAGACACTGCGACGGCGGAGTCTCGTCGTGCTGATCTCGGATTTCTACGAGGACCCCGACCAGGTCATCGACGCGCTCGGTCACGTGCGCGGCCGCGGGAACGACATGATCGTGTTCCACCTGCTCGATCCGCGCGAGCTCGACTTCTCGTTCAGCGACGCGAGCAACTTCATCGACATGGAGACGGGCGACAAGATGCCCGTGATTCCGGAATATCTGCGACAGCAGTATCGCGACCTGGTGCGTGCGCACACGGCAACGCTCGCCAGACGGATGGCCGAGTCGCGGGCCGATTACACGGTGTTCGACACATCGAAACCGCTCGACCGGGCGCTCTTCTCGTTCCTCGCGGCGCGCCAGCGCTTCAACCGGGTGCGCTGATGAACTTTCTCGCTCCCGCGTTTCTGGCCGGGCTCGCCGCGATCGCGGTTCCCGTGATCATTCACCTGATTCATCGGGAGCGCCGGGTCGTCGTCGAGTTTCCGTCGCTGATGTTCCTGCAACGGATACCGTACCGGTCGGTGCGGCGGCAGAAGCTTCGTCATCTGTTGTTGTTGTTGTTGCGCTGCGTCGCGCTGGCGTTGCTCGTGGCCGCGTTCGCGCGACCGTTCTTCGCACGACGGCGCGCCGGGGTGTCGACGACTGGTGCCCGCGAGGTCGTGGTGCTCCTCGACCGCTCGTCGAGCATGGGATACGCGAACCGCTGGGCCAAGGCAAAGGACGCGGCGCGGAAAGTCGTCGGCGGATTGTCGCCCGGCGATCGCGCCACACTCGTGCTGTTCGCGAGCGACGCCTCCGTCGCCAGCGAGCCGATGGCGACGCCCGACCGAATCATCGCGGCGATCAACGCGGCCACGCTGAGTGCCGAGGGCACGCGATACGGCGGCGCGCTCAAACTCGCCTCGCAGCTCGTCGCGGCCTCGACGCTGCCGCGCCGCGAAGTGGTCGTCATCTCCGATTTTCAGAAGGTCGGCTGGGCGAATCACAACGAGATCGTTTTCCCGCGTGGGACGCTGGTGACGCCGGTCGACCTGGGCAGCGCGGCGTCGCCGGACGTCGCCGTCTCGCAAGTGACGACGGATCGCGACAGCACGCCGGCGCGCGATCGCGTGACCGTCGCGGCCCGACTGATCA